>Ga0209782_1000035_pt1 | contig 68426 bp, 66 predicted proteins | sample WorMetmaBAHAMAS1_FD_187390 | JGI IMG/M metagenome (GOLD analysis project Ga0209782, IMG submission 187390) | Marine gutless worms symbiont microbial communities from Max Planck institute for Marine Microbiology, Germany - Inanidrilus... | ecosystem: Host-associated > Annelida > Digestive system...
ATGCAATACGACCTGGGATACTTCGATCACCAGACATGTAGGCTGGAACCCGTCGAAAACCCATTCGACGCAAAAGTGTTACCCATGTCTTCGGTATAATCTGTAACCCATGTGTCCGGAATGGACCGTTTGAGGAGAATGGAGCGGGCGATGGGATTCGAACCCACGACTTCAACCTTGGCAAGGTTGCGCTCTACCCCTGAGCTACGCCCGCATGGCCGGTAAGGCGGCGCGCATCATACGCATTAGCGATGGTAAAGCAAGCGCCGAATGGCGCGGCCAGGGCAATTGCATCGTTGCCCCGCGGGACCGCGCGACGCTAAAACTGCGGCCGTCATGGAAGCAGTCTCGATCAAAAAAGAAGACGACCTGTTCGCGCGGTTCGACGCGTTGGGGATCGCCTACGAGAACCACGCGCACCCGCCGCTGCACACGGTCTCGGAGAGCCAGACCCTGCGCGGCAGCCTGCCCGGGGCGCATGTGAAGAACCTGTTCCTGCGCGACAAGAAGAAACGCATCTGGCTGGCTACGGTCCTGGAGGATCGCGACGTCGATCTGAAGGCGCTGAAACGGCGCCTGGGCGCGTCGGGCAGCCTGTCATTCGGAAGCCCGGACCTTTGATGGAGGTGCTGGGCGTCGTTCCCGGCGCGGTGACCCCTTACGGCGTGATCAACGACGCGGACAAGCGGGTCACAATGGTCCTCGATCAGGGGCTGCTCGCGTTCGACCAGGTCAACGCCCACCCCTTGCGGAACGACCGGACGGTCACCATCGCCACGGCCAGCCTGTTGGAATTCCTGGCGGACGAAGGCTACGATCCGGTCGAGATCGACTTCGGGCGCCCGCTGGACGAGGGCCAGTGACGGGCGCGCCCTTGCCCGCGGCACGCGGCGACGCCATTTAACATCGCAACGACAAAACGGAAACGCGGAAGATGGACCCGATTATCGGATCGCCGGAGACGGCCGCAGCAGGAAACGGCGGCTTGATCAAGGACACCACGACGGCAACGTTTGCGCGCGACGTGCTGGAAGACAGCATGAACGTCCCGGTCATCGTCGACTTCTGGGCCCCCTGGTGCGGCCCCTGCAAGCAGCTTGGGCCGATGATCGAAAAAGCCGTCACCGCCGCGGCGGGTGCGGTCAAGCTGGTGAAAATCGACATCGACCAGCACCCCGAGATCGCCCAGCAGATGCGGGTGCAGTCGATCCCGGCGGTGTTTGCCTTTTTCCAGGGCCGCCCGGTCGACGGCTTCGTCGGGGCGGTGCCGGAAAGCCAGATCAAGGCCTTCATCGACAAACTGGCGTCACTGGGCGGGGGCGCGCCGGGCGCACAGGGGTTGGACGACGTGCTGGCGCAGGCCGAGCAGGCTCTGCAGGCAGGCGACTCCGAAACGGCCGTCGCGCTTTACACCGAGGTCCTGCAGGTCGATCAGAGGAACGTGAAGGCCGCCGCTGGCCTCGCGCAATGCCTGCTGGCCGAAGGCGACCACGACAGTGCGAAGCAGATCATCGACAGTTTGGACGAGGAGGCGGCGAAGGACCCGGCCGTCACCGCGGTGCGCGCCGCCCTGGACCTTGCGGCTGAGGCGCAGGAATCGGTCGGCCAGCTCGCCTCCCTGGAGGCCACCGTCGCCGCCGCGCCTGAAGACAAGCAGGCGCGCTACGACCTGGCGGTAGCACAGTTCGCGGCGGGCCAGCGCGAAGCCGCCTGCGACAACCTGCTGGCGATCATCAAGGCCGACCGCGCCTGGAACGAAGAGGCGGCCCGCAAGCAGTTGCTCAAGATCTTCGAAGCTTTGGGCCCGACGCACGAGCTGACCGTCTCGTCCCGGCGCCAATTGTCGTCGATTCTGTTCTCATGAGCCGATTCGACCCAGACCCCGATCAGTTGCCGCGGACGATTCCGATCTTTCCGCTGACCGGTGTGCTGCTGCTGCCGCGCGGCTGCCTGCCGCTGAACATTTTCGAGGAACGATACCTCAACATGGTCACCGATGCGCTGGGGACGGACCGCTTGATCGGCATGGTCCAGCCCTGCAATCCCCGGGACCCTTCGGTCCGGCCGGAAATCTATCGCACCGGCTGTGCGGGCCGCATCGTGCAATATGAAGAAACCGACGACGGGCGGTTCCTGATAACGCTGAAAGGGATCACGCGGTTCACCTGCGCTGAGGAACTGTCGACCATCCGCGGCTATCGCCAGGTGGTGGCCGACTGGTCCGGGTTCGAAAGCGACCTTGTCGAGGAGGAGGGCGACGAGATCGACCGCGACCTCCTGTTGAAGCCGCTGCGCCACTACTTCGAGAGCCAGGGCATGAAGGCGAACTGGGACGCGATCGCCGAGACCCCCACTGAACGGCTGATCACGTCCTTGTCGATGATCTGCCCGTTCGAACCCTCCGAAAAACAGGCTCTGTTGGAAGCGGCATCCCTGCGCGAACGCGCCGCTGTCTTGACGACGCTTGTGGAATTGGCCGCATGGTCGTCGGAAGATGCCGAAGGGCGGCCCCAGTGAGCGCCGAAAGGAACTTGGCATGAGCGACCAGACGCCCGACCGCGGCAAGCACGGCATTGATCGCAAACTCCTGGAATTCCTGGTCTGTCCCGTCACCAAGGGACCGCTGCGCTACGACGAGGAGGCGCAGGAACTGATCAGCGAGCAGGCGCGGCTCGCCTATCCGATCCGCGACGGCATCCCCATCATGCTGGCCGAAGAGGCGCGGTCTCTCGAAGACTGAGCGCGGGTATGAGCCAAAGCAGCCAGTACGGAACCAAGGCCTGGCCGACCGAAATCCGCCTGGACAAGGCCGAGAAATGCCTGGTCGTCAGTTTCGACGACGGCAGGACGTTCAACCTGCCGGCGGAATACCTGCGGGTCGAAAGCCCGAGTGCGGAGGTCCAGGGACATTCCCCGTCGCAGAAACAGCTCGTGGCCGGACGCCGGCACGTGAACATCATCGAGATCGAGCCGGTCGGCAACTACGCGGTCCGCCTGACCTTCGACGACCTGCACGACACCGGAATCTATTCCTGGACGACGCTTTACGAGATGGGCGCGACCTACGAGGCGCGCTGGGCGGACTACCTGGCCGCGCTGGAAGAGCGCGGGCTCAGTCGGGACCCTTGAGGGCAGGGGCCGGTAACCCCCTCACTCTCCCCACAAACACCTCATGGCTCGAGGAGCGACGCGCAGCGTCGCGTCTCGAAGCAGGTGGCTGCAGGACGCTCGTAGGTTCCGTTTGCTGCCAGGCCCTTCGAGACGGCCGCTTTGCGGCCTCCTCAGGGTGAGGAGTGCGTGCGGGAATAGGGGCTGGGGTGAGGGTGTTACAGGCCCTAGAGCGCCTCGCCGCGGACCAGCCGCGGCAGTTCGCCGACGAGCCCCATGGCGTGGCGCATCAGGAAGCGCTTGACCGGCGGCGTCCGGTGAACGGCCGCCAGGCCCAGGTCCCTCGCCAGGCGCAGCGGCGCCACGTCGTTTGAGAACAGGCGCGTCAATCCATCGGTGACGGCAGCCAGCAGCATGTTGTCGAACCGGCGCCAGCGCTGATAGCGGGCAAGGGTCGCGGCCCCGCCCAGGTCCAGGCCCAGGCGCCGGGCGTCGACCAGCACCTCGGCGAGCGCGGCCACGTCGCGCAGCCCCATGTTCAGGCCCTGCCCGGCGATCGGATGGATCGCATGTCCCGCATCGCCGATCAGGACCAGCCGGCCATCCACATAACGGTCGGCGTGGATCAGGCCCAGCGGGTAGGCGAAACGGGGTCCCGTCAGCGAGATCTCGCCCAGCCAGTCGCCGAAACGCAGTTTCAATTCCTCCAGGAATCCCGCGTCGTCCAACGCCAGCATCCGGTCCGCCTGCTCGGTGTGCTCGCTCCACACCACGTTCGATCGCCCGCCGGTCATCGGCAGCATCGCGAACGGTCCGCCCGGAAGGAACAGTTCGACCGCGACCCCGTTGTGACCGCGCTCGTGACGCACGGTGCAGACGATCGATTTCTGGTCATAGCGCCATTGCGCCGTGCGGATCCCGGCGGCGCTGCGCAGGGCCGAGTTGCGGCCGTCCGCGGCGACGACCAGTGCCGCTGAAATCGACCGGCCGTCCTCCAGATGCGCCCGGGCTGGGTACAGGTCGCGCGTCACGTCCACCACGCGGGCCGGTGCAACGATCTCGAGATTCGGAAGCGCCGCGGCCCGGACGGCAAGCGCACGACGGATTTCCCGGTTCTCGATGATGTAACCGAACGGCTCGTCGCCCACGTCCCTGTGGTCGTAGTGCAGAAACAACGGAGAGACACCACGGAAGGGGTGGCCGTCCGCGACCCGGATGTCGAGGATCGGCTCGGCGGCGTGGGCGAGGCCGTCCCACAGGCCGATCCCCTCGAAGACCCGGGCCGAGCCGAGCGCGATCGCCGAAGCCCGTCCGTCGTGGCTGGGCGCCAGGTCGGTTTCCGGCGTCAGCGCATCCACCACCACCACCTTCAGGCCCGCACCGGCGAGCGCACACGCCGCCGTCAGGCCGACCATGCCGCCGCCGGCCATCACCACGTCCGTGTCCGGCCGCACGCCCGCTTCGTCTCTTGCCGTATTCATGTCCGTTACAATCGGTGAGCGGGCGGGCCCTGTCCAGCGTCGCGGCGTCGCACCGCCGCGGCGGCTCCACGCCGGACCCAGACTGCACTATTTCTATGCAGCCTTGCGAATCTGCACATGATTTGTGCAGATGACCCGGCGTAAAACTGCCTATACTTCGGGCATATGATTGTAGAGTATTGTTTTTACTTGATTTTCTTAGCTTCGGCATAACCGGCACGTTTCTTGATAATTCGTTACCGGGTAGCTGGCCGCACCCGGCGGCCGGCTGTGCACATGGTGAGTGCACTGAAACAATGAAAGGTGAGGGGAAGCAGGCGATGAAGCTCATTACGGCCATCATTAAGCCCTTCAAGCTGGACGAAGTCCGCGAGTCGTTGACGGCGATGGGCGTGCAAGGCCTGACCGTCAGCGAGGTCAAGGGCTTCGGTCGACAGAAAGGACAGACCGAGATCTATCGCGGTGCGGAATACGCCGTGAACTTCCTTCCGAAGGTGAAGATCGAGATCGCCGTTGCCGACGATCTTACGGATCAGGTCGTCGAGGCGGTTCAGAAGGCCGCCAACACCGGCCGTATCGGTGACGGCAAGATCTTTGTTTACGACGTCGAGCAGGCCGTCCGGATCCGGACCGGCGAAGTCAACGCTGACGCGATCTAGAGGAGCTTTGGGGAAACGATGACGAATACACTCAAATCAGCGGTCCGGCTTGCGGTTGCCGGTGCGCTTGGATCCGCGCTGCTGGCGCTGCCTGCCCAGGCTGCCGTCTCGGAAGAGACGGCTTATGTCTTCAACACGTTCCAGTTCCTGGTCAGCGGCTTCCTGGTGATGTGGATGGCTGCAGGCTTCGCGATGCTGGAATCCGGCCTGGTGCGGACCAAGAACACCGCGACCATCTGCCTGAAGAACATCGCGCTCTATTCCACCGCCGGCATCATGTACTACCTGGTCGGTTACGGCCTGATGTATGTGGATGTCAGCGGCTACATCGGCTCGCTGGCGGGCGCCTTCTACAATCCGTCCGAGGCGGAACTCACGTTGCTGAATGCCGAAGAGGCCACCGAAGAGATGGTGGCCGCCGTCGTCAGCAACGGCTACTCCGTCCAGTCCGACTGGTTCTTCCAGATGGTCTTCGTCGCCACCGCCGCCTCGATCGTATCGGGCACGGTTGCGGAGCGGATCAAGTTCTGGCCCTTCATGATCTTCGTCGTCGTGCTGACCGCGGTGATCTATCCCATCCAGGGCTCCTGGAGCTGGGGTGGCGGCTTCCTGGCGGAAATGGGCTTCTCCGATTTCGCCGGCTCGACGATCGTGCATTCCGTGGGCGGCTGGGCCGCGCTGGTGGGCGCGATCATTCTTGGCCCGCGCAAGGGCAAATACGGCCCCGACGGAACGGTCAACGCCATGCCTGGCGCCAACCTGCCGCTGGCCACCCTGGGCACTTTCATCCTGTGGCTGGGCTGGTTCGGCTTCAACGGCGGCTCGGTGCTGGCACTGGGCAGCGCGTCCAACGCCACCTGGATGGCCATCGTCTACACCAACACCAACCTTGCGGCCGCAGGCGGCTGTGTGGCGGCGATCGTGCTCACTCAGATCATCTATAAGAAGATCGATCTGACCATGGCGCTGAACGGCGCGATCGCAGGCCTGGTCTCGATCACGGCCGGTCCGGATCTGACCAACCACTTCCTGTCGATCGTGGTCGGTGCCATCGGCGGCGTCCTGGTGGTCTTCGCCGTGCCGATGTTCGACAAGCTGAAGATCGACGACGTGGTCGGTGCCATCTCGGCCCATCTGGTCGCCGGTATCTGGGGCACGCTGGCCGTCGGCATCTTCGGTGGCGGCAGCCTGGTTACCCAGGTCATCGGCATCCTGGCGGTCGGCGCCTTCACCGTGGTCTGCAGCGCCATCGTCTGGGGTCTCCTCAAGGTCTCGATCGGCATCCGTGCCGACGAGGAGGAAGAAGCGCTCGGGCTCGACAGGGCGGAACTGGGGATGGAAGCCTATCCCGAGTTCGGCCAGGGGTCGCAGACCTTGTAATAGCCATAATCAACCTCCCGACACTTGTCAGGCCCGGACGACCTCCACCCCGTCCGGGCCTTTTCTTTTGCCCCGCATAAGCACCCCTTTTGTTCCGTCTTTGCGCGACTCGGCCAATTTGTGGTGTATGGTGCAGCCTGCCCCAAGATCATGTATGATCCACCCCTGTCGCCGCTTGAGGTGCGCGGCGGGCGCGGATAGAGTGGGCTTGATTTGTTTCTGCTTTGTACCTGGCGACACCCTGGCCGCTCGTGACCCGCATCGACCCGCTGTTCGACTACCCGTACCGGCGCCTGGCGGCGCTGTTGCGGGATTGCGCGCCATGAGAAACGCCGACGCTGATGCATATTGGGGAACCGCAGGGACAACCGCCCGCCTTCGTCGCGGAGATCATCCGCGACCATGCCGCGCTGTGGGCCAAATACCCGCCGCTGACCGGCACCGAAGAACACCGCGCGGCAGTCGCCGATTGGCTGGTGCGCCGCTACGGACTGGATGCGCAAGCGATCGATCCGGCGCGCATGGTCATACCCGTGTCGGGGACCCGGGAGGCGCTGTTCCAGGCCGGCCTGATGGCGGTCGCGGCAAAGGCGGACACCGTCGCGACCCCGGCGCTGCTGATGCCGAACCCCCTCTACCATGTCTATTACGGCGCCGCCGCGGTGGCGGGGGCGGAGGCCGTCCCGCTCGCCGCAACGGCTGAGACGGGCTACCTTCCCCGCATCGACTCCCTGGATCCCGCGCTTCTGGATCGCACCGCACTCGCCTATCTGTGCACGCCGTCCAATCCGACCGGCGCGGTGGCCAGCCTGAACGAACTGACCCGATGGATTGACCTGGCCCGGCGGCACGATTTCCTGCTCGCGGTGGATGAGTGCTATTCGGAAATCTACACCGCCGTGCCGCCGCCCGGCGCGTTGCAGGCCTGTGCAGAACTCGGCCCGTCGTTCGACAATGTCCTGGTCTTCAACTCCCTGTCCAAACGGTCCAGCGCACCGGGCCTGCGTTGCGGTTTCGTTGCCGGCGACCCGGCCCTGATCGAAACCCTGACCATGCTGCGCGGCTATGGCGGTGCCCAGGTGCCGGGGCCGCTGTTGGCCGCGGCGACCGCGCTGTGGCAGGACGAGGACCATGTGGCCAAGGCCCGCGCGCACTATGCCGGCCTGTTCGATCTGGCCGACGAACGCCTTTCCGCTCTGGCGGGGTACCGCCGTCCCGAAGGCGCCTTTTTCCTGTGGCTTCCTGTGGACGACGGCGAAGCGGCGGCACGGCGGCTGTGGACCCAGGCGGGCGTCAAGGTGATGCCGGGGGCCTACATGGCGCGCCCCGATGCCGCCGGCCGCAATCCCGGCGCCGACCATATCCGGGTGGCCCTGGTGCACGATCGCGACCCGTGCGCCCGGGCACTCGACCGGATTGCAGAGACCTTAGGAGGATAAGACCGTGGCAGGCCGAAGCAGCGCGATGCGCAAGCAGACCTTCCTGCCGGAAGGGGTTCCCGCCGCAATCCGCCGACGGCTGATCGAGCTGTGCGGCATCGCCATGATCGCCGCCGGTGTCGCCCTGTTCGGCGCCCTGGCCAGCTATGCACCCACCGACCCGTCGCTGAACACCGCGTCTGGCGGTGCAGTGGAAAACCTGTTCGGCCGCTTCGGCGCGATCGTTGCGGATCTCTTGTTGCAGAGCCTGGGGCTGGCTGCTGCCCTTTTGACCCTGTTCCTGGTCGCCTGGGGCTGGCGCCTTGTGACCGCGCGCCATCTCTCCTGGCCCTGGATCCGGCTTGCCCTGGCACCGGCCTGTGTCCTGGGCGCCGCAATCGCGCTGGCCGCGGTGCAAGTGCCGGCCAACTGGCCGCTGTCTGTCGGGCTGGGCGGGTTCGGCGGCGGGCTGTTGCTGAACCACGTCATCGACCTGGTGCGCCTGGTGCTGCCCAGCGCCGGGCCGCGCGAGGTTGTCCTGGCGGTGGGTGTGTTGACCCTGGTGATGGTTTTCTTTGCGCTGGGATACCGACTGGGCGAATGGGCCGGGGGGGCGCGCCGGCTGGGGGGCCTGTTCGGCCGCATCGGCCGCGTGATTGGCCGGCGCGGCGTCGTGCGCGACGCCATCAACGAGGCGGCGATGGCGGTCAAGCGCCGCGCCGGGCCGGAACGGGTCGAGCCGCGCATCGGCGCGGACCGCAAGCCGGCGCCCAAGCCCAAACAATCCCCCGGGCCGCGCGCACCGCGCGCGCCGAAGATCAACACCAAGTCGCCGGCCCTGAAGCAAAGCCGACGCGCCGCAAAGGAACGCCAGCACAGTCTGGACCTGAAGGGGCCCAAGGACCGCTTCAACCTGCCGCCGCTGGAACTCCTGGGAGAGGCCGAACCGGTGGCGGCGGACCGGGCGCAGCAGAACGAGGACGCCCTGGAACAGAACGCACGGATTCTTGAGGGCGTGCTGGACGATTTCGGCGTCCGGGGCGTGATCGAACAGGTGCGCCCCGGCCCCGTGGTGACGCTGTACGAACTGGAGCCGGCGCCGGGCACCAAAAACAGCCGGGTGATCGGACTGTCGGACGACATCGCACGCTCGATGAGCGCCGTGTCCGTGCGCATCGCCACCGTGCCGGGCCGCAACGTCATCGGCATCGAACTGCCCAACGCGAAGCGCGAGCTGGTGCAGCTTAGCGATCTCCTGGCCTCGACGGCCTACGAGGATTCCGGCGCCAAGCTGCCGCTGATCCTGGGCAAGGATATCGGCGGCACGCCTGTCATCGCCGATCTGGCGCGGATGCCGCACCTCCTGATCGCGGGCACGACCGGGTCCGGCAAGTCGGTCGGGGTCAACGCCATGATCCTGTCTCTGCTTTACACCCACGGGCCGGACGCCTGCCGCTTCATCATGATCGACCCGAAGATGCTGGAGCTGTCCGTCTACGACAACATCCCGCATCTGCTGGCGCCCGTGGTGACCGACCCCAAGAAGGCGGTGGTTGCGCTGAAGTGGACCGTGCGCGAGATGGAAGACCGGTACCGGGCGATGTCGAAGCTGGGCGTGCGCAACATCGAGGGCTACAACAAACGCCTTGCCGACGCGCGCAAAAAGGGCGAGGTGCTGACGCGGCGGGTGCAGACCGGTTTCGACCAGGACACCGGCCAGCCGATCGTCGAGGAACAGCCCCTGGACCTGACGCCGCTGCCCTACATCGTCGTCGTCGTCGACGAGATGGCGGACCTGATGCTGGTGGCCGACAAGGACATCGAGGCGTCGATCCAGCGCCTGGCGCAAATGGCCCGCGCGGCCGGGATTCATTTGATCATGGCCACACAGCGTCCCTCGGTGGATGTGATCACCGGCACGATCAAGGCCAACTTCCCCACCCGCATCAGCTTCCAGGTGACGTCGAAGATCGACAGCCGCACCATTCTGGGCGAGCAGGGCGCCGAACAGCTGCTGGGCCGGGGCGACATGCTGTACATGGCAGGCGGCGGGCGGATCACCCGCGTGCACGGGCCGTTCGTCGACGACAGCGAGGTCGAATCCGTCTGCCACCACCTGAAATCCCAGGCCGAACCTTCCTATATCGAAGGGGTCACCGACGAAGAGGATTTCGGCGAGGCCCTGCCGGGTCTCGACGGCGGCGGTGGCGGCAGAAGCGGAGACGAACTGTACGATCGCGCGGTGGCGGTGGTGGCCCGGGAAGGCAAGGCCTCGACCAGTTTCATTCAACGCCATCTGCAGATCGGATATAACCGGGCCGCACGGATCATCGAGAAGATGGAGAAGGAAGGCGTTGTCAGTGCGGCGAACCATGTGGGCAAACGCGAGGTCCTGGTCCAGGACCACAGCGCACCGGTCGATTAGGGGGATCATCGCGGCCGGCCTGGCGCTGGCTGTTTTCTGGGATGGCTCGCCAGCCGGCGCAGCACAGCAGCCCCAGCCCGCCCTTTCCGCCGAGGACCAGGCCACCGTCGACACGATCGAGGGCTACCTGAACGACCTGACGACGGTCCACGGCCGCTTCATCCAGTCCAATGCCGACGGGTCCTATATAGAAGGGGACTTCTTTCTGGAGCGGCCCGGACGCATGCGGTTCGAATACGACGACCCGGTACCCTTTCTTCTGGTCGCCGACGGCTCGGACTTCATCTATGTGGATCGCAAGCTGGAGCAGGTGACCTACCTGCCACTGTCCCAGACGCCCGCCTATTTTCTGCTGCGCGACGAGTTCAGTTTCGGCGACGGACTGCGCCTGACGGGTTTCCGGCACGAGGCAGGCCTCTACCGGCTGCAGATCATCCAGGACGACGAACCCGACGCGGGGTCGATCACCCTGACATTCACAGACCGCCCGCTGTCGCTCCGGCAATGGACCGTGGTCGACGCCCAGGGCGCGGCGACCCGCGTGACCCTGGTCCAACCGCAATTCGGCGTGCCGCTGCAACGGGACCTGTTCCGTTTCGTCAATCCCTGGCGGGGGAAGAACCGGGACTGACGCGGGAAGGGGCCGGCGCCTAGGTTTTGGGGGACGTGGACGAGGACGCAGCGTAAGCGGCCCGCCGCGGCACGAAAGGACGTCCCAGAAGCGGCAGAAACGGCTTTTCTGCGATGCCTTCGACACCGATCTTCATGTCAACCGTCCGGTCGTGACGGCATTTCGACCCGAACAACCTGTCCCAGAAGCTGAACAGGTTGCCGTAGTTGGAATCCGTGTCGACGCGCAGTGCATGGTGATGCATCCAGTGCCAGGCCGGCGTGACGATCACCAGGGTCAATGCCCGTTCCAGCCCGCGCGGCAGGCGCAGATTGGAATGCTGAAACAGCGCGGCCAGAAGAACGACCGTCTCGAACACCAGCACCGAGGTAAGCGGTATGTCTAGCGCGATGATGACGACCGCCCGCACACCCGCCGACAGAAGCACCTCGCCGAAATGGAATCGCACCGCCGAGGTCGTGTCCAGGAAGTTGTCGAGGTGATGGACCTCGTGGAAGCGCCAGAGAAACTGGATTTCGTGGTTGGCACGATGCCACCAGTAGATCCAGAGATCGAGGATCAACAGGTCGAGCGCCAGCCCGCCCCAGCCGCCCCACCAGGCCGGCCGCCAATCCCAGGCATAGGCGGCCGCCAGGGCCGAGACGGGGATGACGACGAAACGCGACAGAGCGATATTGACCAGGAAAAGCCCCAGGTTGCGGCCCAGGCGCCGCCAGGCGCCACGGCCTACGGGCGCGTTCACCGCCATCGGCGTCAGGCGCTCGGCCGCGAAGAACAGCGCGAACCAGGCGACGACCGCCAAGCCTTTGATCTGCAGCAGGGTTTCCAGCTGGAATTCCATACCTGTTAAATTGCATCGGCGCCGATCATTTGCAATGCGACCAGACAACACATGAATTCAATGACTTGTGAGCATGCCGGGGCGCCCGCGACTTGCCCCCTATGCGCGAGCGTGCTAGCGAGACCTCCATGACCCATGAGATCCATCCGCTGGTCGGCGTCTCCGCCTGCACCCTGGACTCCGACGAACACCGCAACTACAGGGTGGGCGAGAAGTACGTCACGTCGGTCGCCAACGGGGCCGGCTGCATTCCGATCCTGATCCCGCCGCTGGGCGACTGGTACGACTGCAAGGTGTTGCTGGAACGGCTGGACGGCCTGTTTCTGACCGGCAGCCCGTCCAACGTGGAACCGCACCACTATGAAGGCCCGCCCAGCCGGGAGGGGGTCCTGCATGACCCCGCGCGCGACGAGACCATCCTGCCGCTGATCAGGACCGCCCTGGACATGTCCGTGCCCATCTTTGCGGTGTGCCGCGGGCACCAGGAACTGAACGTCGCCCTGGGCGGCACCTTGCACCAGCACTTGGAAGAGGTGCCGGGCAAGGACGATCACCGGATGGAACGTCATCTCCCGCCGGATGAGCGCTACCGCGCCCGTCATCCCGTCACGGTGCAGCCGGGCGGTCTGCTGGAACGGTTGACCGGCAGCACCCGCGAGGTGATGGCCAATTCCCTGCACGGCCAGGCGATCGACCGGCCGGCAGAATGCCTGTTCGTCGAGGCCATCAGCCACGACGGCGTCGTCGAGGCGGTCAGCGTGAAAGGCGCGAAGGCCTTCGCGCTTTCGGTGCAATGGCATCCCGAACACCCCATTGCGCTGGAATGGCCGCTCAGTCAGGCCATGTATCGGGCCTTCGGCGATGCGGCGAGAGCCCGGCTGCGGTCACGCAGCGCCGGGGCGGCGGCAGCCTGACAGCGCACGCCGGCAGGCCCGATAGGCCGGTTCCCCCCGCCGCTGCTACCAGAATACCCCCACAAACAGATGGGTTTTTTTAAATTGCTTAACGTATACGGCTGGACTATCCTTATGCATGTGGCGTTGTGCAACGACGCCACAGATGGTCTTCACCCGCCCCGGTGAAGTCCAGCCAGAGCAGCAAGCTCCTGGTCCCCTGAACGGAAAACAAAAAAGAAGGCGCCCGGTCGCCCCCCTGACCGGGCGTCGCCATGTCTGGGCCACCACGTTTCCTGGATTTCTCCGCTCTTCGCGGTCGGATCGGTGTAACGTCGCCGCAGCCAGTCGATGGGGGGAAACGCGTTCATGCGCCTTGTTACTTGGAACATCAACTCGGTCAGGCTGCGGCTGCACCAGCTTGCGCGGCTTGTCCGGGACCTGGAACCCGATGTGGTCTGCCTTCAGGAAACCAAGGTCGCGAACGGATCGTTCCCGCGTCGGGCGATCGAAGAGATGGGCTATGCCCATCAGTTGATCCATGGAATGAAGAGTTACAACGGGATCGCGATCCTGTCGAAGCGCCCGTTCGGCGAACCACCGCGACGTGACTGGTGCGGCAAGCAGGATTGCCGGCACGGCGTGGTTGCCTTCGCGTCGGGACTGGAGGTCCACAATTTCTATGTTCCGGCAGGCGGTGATGTGCCGGACCCCGATGCCAACGACAAGTTCGCCCACAAGCTGGCCTTCGTCGACGAAATGGCCGACGTGTTCGCGCAGGCAAACGGCGCACCGAAGGTCCTGGTGGGCGATCTCAACATTGCGCCTCTGGAGAACGACGTGTGGTCGCACAAGCAGCTCTTGAAGATCGTCAGCCACACGCCGGTCGAAGTGGAAAAGTACACCCGCGCCCAAGCGGCCCACGATTGGGTCGACGCCGTGCGTCATTTCGTGCCGGCAGAGGAGAAGCTCTACACCTGGTGGAGCTATCGCGCGCGCGACTGGCAGGCGGCAGACAGGGGACGGCGCCTGGACCATGTCTGGGTTACGCCGGACCTGACCGGTCGGCTTCAGGCGGCACGGGTCTTGAAGGAAACGCGCGGCTGGGAACAGCCCTCGGACCACGCCCCGGTGGTGGTGGACATCGGCGTCGAGATGTAAGACCGGAACCCCCTCATCCGGCCCCTCTCCCCATCACACACCCCTCACCCTGAGGAGGCCGCAAAGCGGCCGTCTCGAAGGGGCTGGCAGCAAGCGGCACCTCCGTGCCTCGTGCAGCCACCTGCTTCGAGACGCGACGCTGCGCGTCGCTCCTCAGCATGAGGGTATTTGTGTCGGGGAAAGGGGTTGGAGTGAGGGGGTTCCGGTGCTTGCTAGGCTTTCCGCAGGGTGTAGTAGCGGTCCTGCTGGATGTCGGCCGGCGGCGCCACGGGTTCGCAGCCGGCAATGTCGATGCGCTGGTCGCTGACGACCAGGGAGCCGGGCACCAACACAGGGCCCAGTGAGCCGCCCAGGAACGCGGCGATTTCCGCATTGTAGTTGCCGTCGCCGGTCCCGATGTCGCTGTGGACCAGGGCCACCGCGCCCTGAAAACGCGCCACCGCCGGCGGCAAGGTTTCGCCGAGGTCGCCCAGGAACAAATGCGCGTCGTCGGGAATGCAGTCGGGGTGGGCGGCGATCTGGCGTTCAAACACGAAGATCTCGCGTTCCGGCATCAGTTCGCGGAGATGGTCGTAGGTCCGCCCGTTGCCGAGCCCAAGCTCCAGGACGACCCCGGGCACGTCGCGCAGGCGTTCTGCAGCCGCGTCCAGGCAACTTCTTTGCGCCTGCAGGCGACGGATGGCGCTGTCCAGCCTTGACATGTGAGCGACTGCGATTCCGTCAGCCGTTGGCCGTCGCTTCGCGCAACTTGCCGGTGGTTTCCTCGACCCGCTGGGCGAGTTCGCGCATCAGTTCGATGGCGATCTGCGGGAACTCGCAGACCAGACGGAAGAACAGGTCCTTCGAAATGCACAACGTTGTCAGTTCGGATTTGGCCTGAACCGTCGCGGTCCTAGGAACGTCGCACAGGATCGCAATTTCCCCCACGATGTCGTTGGTTTTCAAGGTCGCCACGTTGAGCGGACCGTCCGGGGTGTTCACCAGCACATCGGCCTCGCCGTCCATGATGATGTAGGCGGCGTCGCCGATCTCGCCCTGATTGAACAGCACGTCGCCGGACTGGTACTTCAACCGTTCTGCGGTGAACGCGATCAGCTTCAGTTTCGACGCTTCGATGTTGGCGAACAGCGGGATGTTGCGAAGCAGTTCGACTTCTTCTTGTAGGCTCATCTTGTCCCCCGTCAGGTTCTAGCTTGCCGCCAGCAGCTCGGGAAGTGCGGCGCCGGTGTCGCGAAGCGCCGCGTAGTCGCCCGGTTCGGCCACCCGACCATGTTGCATGACAATGATATGGCTGAATTTGCTCGCATTTGACACCTGGTTCATGATGTAGATCGCACCCTTGTCACCGACATGATCCAACACCCGGTTCATGATGCGGGACTCGGTCGGCGGATCCATGCCGGATGAACCGTCGTTGACGATCAGGATGTCCGGCCGCTTGACCAGCGCCCGGGCGATGGAAGCCTTCTGACGCTGCAGCACCGACAGCAGGGACCCCCCGACGCCCACCTGAAATTCCAGGCCGAGCTGGATCACCGTGTCACGCAGCGCCAAGCTTTCGATCACGTCCGACACGAGAATGCCGATCTTGGTTTCCGATTGCGCCTGGCCGTGCGCGATCTTGCCACACAGGATGTTGTCCTGGACCGTGGCGGCGGGGTTGTATTCGTCGGCGGTAAAAAACGCCACCGATCCTTGCAGGTCCTCCGGCAGGCTTTCCGCAAACATCCGTCTGGCTTCCAGGATGCGGGCCTGCATCTCGTCGTCGATCAGGCCCAGCCGGTGCCGGGCCGGCGCCAGCTTGAACGGCAGCGACAAGAGGCGCAGCTTCTCTGCGTCCTCAAGGGTTTCCAGGCCGCGGTCGGCATTTGAAATGATGGCCTGATAGTCGGGGAGGTCCTCGGACCGGATGAAACTGAACCGTTCGAAAAACTCGTGGCCGGGCGGCAGATCGGCGAACAACTCGATCATCGTCTCGGCGACCTGGCGGCCCATCGACAGGAAATCGTCGGTCAGACCCACCTTGTCCAGGATACCGCGCACATAGGCGTTCTCGGCAAGGTGCTCCACATCGAAGGCGTCGCCCACCGGCTTGCCGAACAGCAGGTTCTCGGCCACGGTCGCATTGGTGTTGTACCGGGTCACATCGAACGGCTCGACCAGCTCGGCCATCTCGGGGTCGGCCAGGCGTTCCTGCAGTTCGTACCGGGCCTTCAACAGACTGTCGGCGATGTCCGGGCGTGCGACAGGATCGACGACGCCGCGCAGTCCCATGCGATAGACATCGTCGTCCAGTTCCACGAGCTTGAGAACGATCAGAATGCTGGATAGAAGTTCCGCCTCGTCAGGGACGCCGGCTTCGTCGTAGCTGATCCATTCGGCGTTGTAATCGAAGGCGATGTTGCCCGTCAGGCTGGCTTCGCTGACATAGTCCGCTTCGATGTCGTCCGCAGCCGCTTGCGGCCGGTGTTTCAAGCCGTAGGTCAGGTTGTCGCCAAGCGAGGCGGAATAGAGATAGGCGTTCGGGCCCACATAGCTGATTCGGCGTCCGGTTACCGCCTCGGGCATGGTCTTCAGGTTGCGGCCGCCCACAGTCACCGAGCCGCGCGTCGGGCCCAGCAGGCGTGCCAGGATCTGCGCCAGCTCGCCCTTGCCGCTGTTTGCATCGCCGACAATGCCGACCTTGGCCGAAACCGGAACGGAGAAACTGACGCCGTCTAGGATCTTTGTTCCGTCGTCATCCTCCAGGCTGACGGCCTGAACGACGAGATCCCCGCTCAGGGGTTCGTCGGCGCCGGTTTCCTTGTGCTGCAGCTCTTCCTCCAGCATGCCCTTCGGCGCGAACTGACGCACCACCTGTTCGTACTTGATGCGCATGTCCTCTTTCTGCTGGTACCAGTTCAGGAGCTCCTTCCAGCTTGGCGAGATGTCCTTGTAGGCGGCGAGCACGGCCAGCAGGGCGCCGATCGTCAGCTGGTCTTCGATGACCAGCCAGCCGCCGATCGACAGGAAGAAGAACGGGGTGAGCTGCGCGATGAAGTTGTTGAGGAACTTGATGAAGAACTTCCGGATGAAGATCTCGTAGCGGATCTGGTAGATCTGCCACATCCGGTCCGTGAACCGCGCCAGCTCCAGGTTCGACGTGTCGTTGGAATGCACCTCGGTGACGCCCGAGATGGTCTCGCCGATATGGCCGGACAGCTTGCGGACCTGCTGGACCCGCCGCTTGCCCAGTTGGTTCACCTTCCTCTGCAGTTTGGGAATCAGATAGATCTGCAGCGGGTACAGCGCGATCGCGGCAACGCCCAGCCACCAGTTCTGGATCATGATGAAACCCAGGATGATGATCAGCTGACCGCCGTTGAACAGGGGCCCGGCAAAGGCGTCGCCCATGAAACCGCCCAGCGGCTCGACCTCGGCGGTGATCATGGGGATGATCTCGCCCTGGCTGGTCCGCCTGAAATGGGGCAGCGGGAACCTGAGGATGCGCGAATAGAGCTGGTACCGCAGGCGCCGCAGCATGCGCTCGCCCAGCCGGCCACGATAGACGTTGGTGTAGTACTTCAAGAGGCCGGTCACCAGGACCAGGCCCAGATAGACGAAGCACAGGACCAGCAGGAAACCGATCTGCTCCAGATCGATGGGAATGTGGATCCCGAAGATCGGCAGGATATAGGGCGGCTCACCCGCCGCCTGCACGGCATCGTTTACGATGATCTTCGGCAGTTCCAGGCTCAGATACTGGAACGGGAAGTAGACCAGCGTCAGGGCGATGACGAAGACCTGCTGCGGCTTGCTGTAACGCAGGACGTATTTGAAGATGGTTGGTTCCATGCCGCCGATCCGCGCCGCGGGGGTCGCACGAAACCCGCCGGCGCATGCCGTTTCATTCAGATCGGCCGAACTGTATCCCACAGGACAAACACCGTAAATGACCGCAACCGGCCTGCGGGCCAACAATCCCCCTTCCTGGGTCTCTCTAATTCATGCATAGTCCCCAAAACAGGGTGGAAAGAGGCAGGGGGTCTCGGGGATGACCTTGACGGGCGCGCGGGACGACGCGCGCGTCCTTATCTACAGCCATGACACGTTCGGCTTGGGCCATTTGCGCCGGTGCCGGGCCATCGCGCACGCCCTGGTCGAGCGGAACAAGGACCTCTCCATCCTGATCCTCACCGGCTCGCCGATCATCGGCAGCTTCGACTTCAAGGCGCGGGTCGATTTTGTCCGGATTCCCGGCATCATCAAGCTGAGGAACGGCGACTACACCTCGCTGAAGCTGCATCTGGACATCGAAGAGACCTTGGACCTGCGGGCCTCGATCATCCGGCACACGGCGGAGGCCTTCTATCCGGACCTGTTCATCGTCGACAAGGAGCCGCTGGGCCTGCAGGGCGAGGTGAGCGATACGCTGGCCATGCTGAAGGCACGGGGAACGCCCCTGGTGCTGGGGTTGCGGGACGTGATGGACGAGCCCGCCTTGCTGGCGCCGGAATGGCGGCGTAAGAACGTCGTGCCGGCCCTGACCGACCTCTACGACTCGATCTGGGTCTACGGCCTTCCCCAAATCTGCAACCCGATGGCCGGTATCTCGATGCCGGACTCGGTCCATCACAAGACGGTCTACACCGGCTACCTGCGTCGCAGCTCGCCGCCCGACGCGGCCGCCTACCGATTGCATTCAGAACCGCAGCCGCCTTTCATCCTGGTCACACCCGGCGGCGGCGGCGACGGCGAGGAGCTCGTCGATTGGGTCCTGACTGCTTACGAGAGCACGCCTGACCTGCCCCATGACGCGCTGATCGTCACCGGCCCCTTCATGAATTCCGAGCGCCAGCGAGAGTTTTGCGACCGCGCGGACCGCCTGGACAATGTCCGGGCAATCACCTTCGACGCCCATCTGGAGGGGTTGATGGCCCAAGCCGTCGGCGTGGTGGCCATGGGCGGCTACAACACATTCTGCGAGATCCTGTCATTCGACAAGCGGGCCATCATCGTACCGCGGACCAAACCGCGGATGGAGCAGTTCATCCGGGCAAGTCGCGCCCGGGATCTGGGCCTGGTCTCCATGTTATGCGAACGCGGTGTGCGGGACCCCCAGGCAATGGCAACGGCACTGCGTCAACTGCCCCAGCAGAAGCGGCCGTCCGAGGTGGTCGTGCCGGGACTGATGGACGGCCTGGAGAACGTCAATACGCTCGCCCGCCAGCTGATCGATCAGCCCCGGCCCTGGTTCCGGCAGGCGAAGCAGCGGGCCTGATCCTTGGCGGTCGCGTTCATCCTCAAGGGCTACCCCCGGCTTTCCGAGGCCTTCATTGCCCAGGAGATCCGCGGGCTCGAGCGCCGTGGCATGGATATCCGCCTCGTCTCGCTGCGCCACCCCACCGACGGCGCCGTGCATCCGGTGCACCGCGAGATCCAGGCGCCGGTCACCTACCTTCCCGAGTACCTGCATGACGCGCCGGCCCGCGTCTGGCGCGGCTGGCGGGCGGCACGGCAGCTCGCAGGGTATCGCGAAGCGCGGCGGATCTGGATTGCCGATCTGGCCCGCGATCGCACGCGCAACCGGGTGCGCCGGTTCGGTCAGGCCTGCGTCCTGGCGGCGGAACTGCCCGACGACGTGACCTGGCTGCATGCCCATTTCCTGCACACGCCGGCCTCGGTCACCCGATACGCCGCGGTGATGAAAGGCCTGCCGTGGAGCGTTTCCGCCCACGCCAAGGACATCTGGACCACGCCGGAGTGGGAGATCAGGGAAAAGCTGGACGCCATGCGGTGGCTGGTCACCTGCACCCAGGTCGGCGCGGAGCACCTGCGCAGCCTCGCCGCCCGCCGCGACATGGTGCATCTGGCCCATCACGGCCTGGACATCGCACGGTTCGCGCCAAATCCTTTCGGTGTGCGCAGGCGCGATGGCAGCGATCCCATGGACCCTGTGATCATCGTCTCGGTCGGGCGCGCCGTGCCGAAGAAGGGTTACGAGGACCTCCTGGCCGCCTTGCAGCGGCTGCCCGCCGGCTTGCACTGGCGGTTCGTCCATATCGGCGGCGGGGACCTGCTGGCATCCTTGAAAAAGGACGCGGCGCGGATGGGCCTGGCCGACCGGATCATCTGGCGCGGCGCACAGCCGCACGAAACCGTGCTGCAGGAGTTGCGCCAAGCGGACCTGTTCGCGCTGATGCCGAAGGTCCACCGCGACGGCGACCGCGACGGCCTGCCCAACGTCCTTCTCGAGGCGGCAAGTCAGCGTCTGCCGATCCTCGCCACCAGCGTTTCGGCCGTGGGCGAACTGATCGTCGACGGACAGTCCGGCCTTATGGTCCCGCCAGGCGACGTAGAGGCCGCCACCGGGGCCCTGACTCGCCTGATCATCGAGCCGGACCTGCGCGCGGGGCTGGGTGCCACCGCCGAACGGGTCGTCCGCAGCCAGTTTGCCTTCGATGCCTGCCTGGATCATATCGCCGCGCGTTTCGGCCTGAACAAAGAGACGCTGGCGGCCTGAAGGCCGGGTCCATGCACGTTGCGTTCTATGCCCCGATGAAGTCGCCCGCACACGCGGTGCCCAGCGGCGACCGGCGCGTTGCCAGGCTTCTGATCGCCGCGCTGCGGCATGCAGGACACAAGGTGAGCGTGGCATCCCACCTGAGAACCTGGAACGGCAGCGGCGAGGCCGCCCCACAGGAACGGCTGATGCGGCGCGGGCTGGACCTGGCCCGGCGATACGTCGACCGCTGTCGTGGCGCGCCACCCGACCTCTGGTTCACCTATCACCTGTATCACAAGGCACCGGACTGGATCGGACCGGCCGTCTGCAAAGGCTTGACCTTGCCCTATGTCGCCGCGGAAGTGAGCTTTGCGCCGAAGCAGGAAAACGGACCCTGGGCGCTGGGCCATGCAGCCGTTCGCGACGCGCTTGGCCGGCTTGACGGCATCATCCACATGAACCCGCTTGACGAAGCATGTGTCAGGCCGCACCTGCGCAGCGCCTGTGTCGCGGCCCACCTGCCGCCCTTCCTGGACTTGAGCGACGCGGACCGTGCCCTTGCCGGACGCACTGAAGAAAGGGCAGGGCTCGCGGCGCGTCTCGGTCTCGACCCGGCGCGGCCGTGGCTGGTCGCAACGGGCATGATGCGGCCCGGCGACAAGCTGCGGTCCTACCAAGCCCTGGGGGCGGCGCTGCGGCGGATTGCCGACCGCCCCTGGGAACTCCTGGTGATCGGCGACGGCCCGGCACGGGCGGATGTGGAAACCGCACTGGGCCCGGCCGGGCCTGTCCGGTTCCTGGGCCAGCTCGACCCCGCGGGCGTCATGCAGGTTCAGGCCGCCTGCGATCTGTTCGTCTGGCCGGCCGTCAACGAGGCCTACGGGCTGGCCCTGCTCGAGGCGCAGGCGGTCGGGCTTGCCGCGGTCGCGGGCGACTCCCCCGGGGTCGCCTCCATCGTGCGGAATGGGGCAACCGGACGTCTGGTGCCCGGCGAGAATGCGTCCGCCTTCGGCGATGCCGTGGCCTCTCTGCTGGACGACAGTGCCGGCCGGGCCGACATGGGACGCGCCGCGCGCCAAACCGTCGTCGCGTCGCACGGTCTGGCAACCGCGGCGGCGCTGATCGGCGGCGTCGTGGAGCAGGCCTCGGTACGGGCACGGCGATGACGGACCTCGCGCTTATTCGCCACGGGCCCACCGACTGGAACACCCGCAAGCTGGTCCAGGGCATCAGCGACATCCCGCTTAGCGAAGCGGGCAGAAACCGGGTCGCGGACTGGACCTTGCCAGGCGAGGTTGCCGGGTTCGACTGGGTCTCGAGCCCTTTGAGCCGGTGTGTCGAAACGGCGCGCATCCTGAAAGGCCATCCCGTCGCGGCCGATGACCGCCTGATCGAAATGGCCTGGGGCGAATGGGAGGGATGCAGGCTTGAGGATCTGCGCGCCCGGCTGGGCGACCTGATGGCAGCCTGGGAGGCACGCGGCCTCGACTTTCAGGCCCCCGGCGGCGAGAGCCCGCGCGACGTACAGGCACGGGTGCGGCCCTTCCTGAAACAGACGGCGCGCGCCGCCCGCCCGACCGTCGCCGTATGTCATAAGGGTGTGATCCGTGCGATCTACGCCTTGGCCGCCGACTGGGACATGACCTGCAAGCCGCCAGTGAAACTTGAGGACGACTGCGTTCACATGTTCACCCTGGCCGAAGATGGGATGCCGGCGGCCGCGACATTGAACATTGGTTTGTGAACTCGCATGACCGTTCGCGAAGCCCCGGCACGAGTCCTTTTCCACGTCCAGCACCTGCTGGGCGTCGGTCACCAGGTCCGCGCCGGCGCAATCGCCCGGGCCATGAGCGATGCCGGCCTGGAGGTGCACGTGGCCCAGGGCGGCGCGTCCGGCGCAGCTGATGCGCAGGACCCATCGGTCCATGTGCACAGGCTGCCCGCTGCCCGCAGCGCCGACGCGCAGTTCTCGGGCCTGGTCACGGAAACGGGACAGCCCGTCGACGACGCCTGGCGCGCGGCGCGGCGCGACCGTCTGATGCAGGTCTTCGACACCGTGGCGCCCGATATTCTTCTGATCGAAGGATATCCCTTCGCCCGGCGCCAGTTCCGCTTCGAACTGGATCCGCTTCTGAAAGTGGCGCGCGGCAGGATTCCGGTGGCCGTGTCGATCCGCGACATCCTGGTGGAAAAGAAAAAGCCGGGCCGCGCAGACGAAATCGTGGCCGTTGTCCAGGACGGCATCGACCGGGTTCTGGTGCATGGCGACCCGGTTTTCGTACGCCTGCAGCAGAGCTTTCCAATGGCAGACCGGATCGCCGGGAAGACCGTCTATACCGGCTACGTGGTGGCCGATCCGCCAGGCCGGACCAACGACGGCGACGACGGCCGCGACGAGATCGTGGTCTCCGCAGGGGGCGGCGCCGTCGGCGGGTCCTTGCTGCGCGGCGCCCTTGCGGCGGCGCAGCGACCGGCGATGGAGGCCTATCGCTGGCGGCTGCTGCTGGGCCCCAATCTGCCGGATGACGACCGGTCTGCGCTGGCCGCGCTGCCGGACAATGTCGTGGCAGAACCGGTGCGGCACGATTTTCGCGCGATCCTGGCCCGCGCCGCGGCGTCGGTCAGCCAGGCCGGCTACAACACCATGATGGACCTGTCGGTCGCCGGGTGCCGGTCGGTCTTGGTGCCGTTCGCCAGCGCGGGCGAAACGGAGCAACCGCTGCGCGCGGAACTGGCGAGACAGCGCGGCTGGGCCGCTGTCGTTCCCGAGGCTGGTCTGACGCCGGACCGGTTGGCCGATACACTGCGCAAAAGCCTGGCCGGACCCCGGCCCGGTCCCTGGCCGCTGGACCGCGGAGGCGCCGTCCGGACGGCGGCCCTGGTCAAGCAGGTGGCGATGGACCGACGGTGCGACGACGGGACAGGGACGCCATGACCGACACCGACCCCTGGCAGGCCCTGCAGCAGGAATGGGACCGCTGGCGCACGGCGGTGCGCATCGCAACCCTTTGGCTGCGCGATGATGATGCCTGCCGGGAAGGACCGGCGCTGGACCGGCTGCTGCAACTCGCCGGCAACGTCCCTTTGGGACTTGCCGCGATACCGGCCCGGATCGAGCCTTCGCTGGCCGACACCGTGGCACGGTACCCCGCGGTCCGTGTGCTGCAGCACGGTTTCGACCATCGGAACCATGCCGGGCCGGGTGAAAAGAAGGCGGAATTCGGACCGCACCGTCCCCTTGCGGCGATGCGCTCCGACGTGGAGGAGGGGTGGCGAACGATCGGCCGCTGGTTCCCCGATCGCGCGGTCGGGATCTTCGTTCCGCCATGGAACCGGATCGACCCGGCTCTCGTGCATGTGTTGCCCGATTGCGGTCCCGGCCTATTGTCGGTGTATGGCGCGCGCGCGTGGGATCAAAGATCTGATCGGGTGAACACCCATGTAGACATCATCGACTGGCGCGGCGACCGCGGCTTTGTCGGCGAAGCGGCGGCCGTGACGGCCTTGTGTCGTCACCTGCAGGCACGCCGGGAAGGCGGGGCCGACCCGGACGAACCCAGCGGTGTCCTGACCCATCATCGGGACCATGATCCGGGATGCTGGGCATTCCTGACACGCCTGTTCGACTGCAGCCTGAACCATCCGGCCGTGCGCTGGCTCGACCCGGCGGACCTGGCGCGCGGCGATGTCTAGGGTTTTTCGTTATCCCCCTTCGGCGCTTTACGCCGACTATGTCAGGGCCGTCGGGGGCCTGTTGCTGACGGGGGTGCCGTTGCTGGTCGTCGAGCCCCTGCCGGCCGTCAAATGGATCCTGGCCGGGCTGTTCGCCTTGTTCTTGGTCTTTGGAATTCGTACGCTAATCCGTCAGTTGAGCAGGGTTGAGCTGACATCGTCCCATCTGGCGACGCTTGGGCCGTTGGCGCGGCGGATTGCATGGAACGACCTGAGTGGCGTGAAGCTTCGGTACTACTCGACGCGGCGCAAAAAGGACCAGGGGTGGATGCAGCTGAAGGTCTGGAGCGGCCGAACGTCGATCGCCATCGACTCTTCGATGGACGGATTTCAGGAAGTGGCCGAATATACGGCGCGGGAGATGAGGGCACGCGGCCTGGAGACGGACGCAACGACAATCAACAACTTTGCTGGTCTGGGATTGTCCGCTGCGGCGTCGGAGGCAACTGGGGGAAATGGATAGGGTGGAGGACTTCCTTCTCGATGTGCGCGACCTGAAGGTGAACTTTCACCTTCCTGAAGGTGTCGTGGAAGCCGTCAAGGGCACGTCTTTCCGGGTCCGTCCCGGCGGCACCGTGGCGCTGGTCGGCGAGTCCGGTTCAGGGAAGTCCGTCGTCTCGCAGGCAATCATGGGCATCCTGCCCAAGACCGGCCGGATCGAAGGCGGCCAGATCCTGCTGAACGATCCCGGGAGCGCCGACGCGCCGATCGACATCGCCGCGCTGGACCCGAATGGTGCTGCCATGCGCAAGATCCGCGGCGGTCGCATCTCGATCATCTTCCAGGAACCGATGACCTCGCTGTCGCCGCTGCATACCGTCGGCGACCAGATCGGCGAGGCTCTGGAACTGCACCGGGAAACCACGCCGGCGGAAAGCGAGCGCCTGACAGAGGAGATGCTTCGCCTTGTCGGTTTCCCAGACCCGCACCGGGCACTCAGGACCTATCCGTTCGAACTGTCCGGCGGCCTGAGACAGCGGGCGATGATCGCCATGGCGCTGGTCTGCCGCCCCGCGCTGTTAATTGCGGACGAGCCGACCACCGCACTGGACGTCACCATCCAGGCTCAGATCCTGAAGCTGATCCGCGATCTCCAGGCCGAGCTGGGAATGGCCGTGCTGATGATCACCCACGACCTGGGAGTCGTGGCGAACGTGTCTGAGGAGGTGGTCGTGATGTATCACGGCCAGGTCATGGAGGCGGGCACGATCGAAGACATCTTTCGCCACGCCGAACACCCCTATCTGCAGGCGCTGTTGCGCGCCGTGCCCCGCTTTAATATGGCGGCGGGCGAACGGCTGGTTCCGATCCGCGAGATCGAATACCGGACCGGCAGCCTGATGCAGGCCAAGCCTGAAACCGACGAGACCTTCAGCCACAACAAACCGATCCTGTCGGTCCGCGACATTCGCAAGGAGTTCCAGATCCGCAAAAGCGGCGTTCTGGGCGCCAAGCAGGCCGGCGGGGTGGTCGCCGTCGATGGAGTCAGCTTCGACATCGCGCGCGGCGAGTGCCTGGGGCTGGTCGGCGAAAGCGGTTGCGGCAAGACGACGCTGAGCAAGATCCTGATGCGGGCACTGACGCCGGACGAGGGGTCGGCGCACTACCACGACGGACACAACGACCATGATGTCCTGAAGATGGCGTCCCAGGATCTGCTGCTGTTCCGGCGCAAGATGCAGTTCATGTTCCAGGATCCGTTCTCGTCCCTCAATCCGCGCATGACCGTCTTTGACATCATCACCGAGCCGCTGGTCATTCACGGCATCGGCACCGAAAGCGAGCGCCAGTCGCTGGCCAAGGAACTGATGGAACTGGTCGGCCTGGACGTGCGGCATCTGCGGCGTTATCCGCACAGTTTCTCCGGTGGACAGCGGCAGCGGATCGGCATTGCGCGGGCCTTGGCGTTGCGCCCCGAAATCCTGATCTGCGACGAGCCGGTCTCGGCACTGGACGTTTCGATCCAGGCCCAGATTCTCAATCTCCTGAAGGACCTGCAGGCGGAACTGGGACTCACCTATATCTTCATCTCCCACAACCTGGCCGTGGTCGACTACATCTCCCACCGCATTGCCGTCATGTGCCGCGGCAGGCTGGTGGAACTGGCGCCGCGCGACGTCCTGTTTCGCAATCCCCTGCATCCCTACACCCAGGGGCTGCTTGCGGCGGTCCCCGACCCGAGCCTTGATAACCAATTGAATTTCAATAAACTTATGGAGGAAAAGGCGTCCGATCCTGCGGCATGGCCGGCGCCGTTCACCGACGACGGGACAACGCGCCCGGTCTTGCACGATCTCGGTGGCGGACACATGGTGCGGGCGCGGGCGGACCTCGACCCAAGGGAACTGGCAGCATGAAATACGCAAGGATGGTTTTGGCAGCCGCGCTTCTCGGCTTCGCGCCCGGAACGTGGGCGGCCGACTTGGTTGAGACCCCATACTTCCGTGACGCGGTCGGCACCGGCGCGCTGCCCCCTGTGCATGAACGCGTGCCGGCGAGCCCGCGCGTCGTGTCCTTCGATTACGAAGGCCAGGAAGTGGGCAAGCACGGCGGCGAGATCTCTACCCTGATGCGCCGGGCGAAAGACACGCGCATGATGACCGTCTACGGTTATGCGCGCCTGGTCAAATACACCCGGGACCTGGAACTGATTCCGGACGTCCTGGAGTCCTTCGACGTCGAGGACGGGCGCATCTTCACCTTCAAGCTGCGCAAAGGCCACAAATGGTCGGACGGCGCGCCGTTCACCAGCGAGGATTTCCGCTACTGGTGGGAGGACGTGGCCAACCACAAAAAGCTGTTCCCCGTCGGGCCGCCGGCCGCGCTGAAAGTTGCGGGCGAATACCCGACGGTCGAGATCATCGACGAGACGACGGTACGCTACAGCTGGTCGAAGCCGCATCCCAGCTTTCTGGATCGCCTGGCCGGCGCCAGCCCGCTTTATATCTATGCGCCATCCCACTACCTGAAACAGTTCCACGCAGACTATGTGGCGCCGGAAGAACTCAAGGCTCGGCTCAATAAGCGGCGGCAGCGCAACTGGGCGTCGTTCCACAACCGCAGCGACGACCTTTACCGCAACAACAATCCGGAGCTGCCGACCTTGCAGCCGTGGGTCGTCAAGAACGCGCCGCCCAGCGAACGCTACGTGTTCGAGCGCAACCCGTATTATCACAAGGTCGACGCGAAGGGTCAGCAGCTGCCCTATGTGGACCGGGTGCTGGTGAACATCGCCGAATCCAAACTGATTCCGGGCAAGACCGCGACCGGCGAGGTCGATCTTCAGGCCCGCTATCTGCGCTTCGACGACTATACGCTCTTGAAGAAGAGCGAAGAGAAGTACGATTTCAACGTTCGGCTTTGGCGCATCGCCAAGGGTGCTCACCTGGCCTTGTTTCCGAACCTGACGCATATCGATCCCGACTGGCGGCAGATCCTGCGGGACGTCCGGTTCCGCCGTGCCTTGTCTCACGCAATCGACCGCGAGGAAATCAACGAGGTGATCTATTTCGGGCTCGGCGTCGAAGGCAACAACACGATGCTGCCAGAAAGCCCGCTGTTCCGGTACGAATACCGCGAGGCCTACGCCAACTTCGACCTGGACCGGGCGAACGAACTCCTCGACGAGATCGGTCTGAGCGAACGCAACAGCGACGACATCAGGATCATGCCAAACGGCCAGCCGTTGGAGATCATCGTCGAAACCGCGGGCAAGCAGCCAGAGGAACCGGATGTCCTGCAGTTGATCCACGACACCTGGATCGAGATCGGCGTCAAGCTGCACATCAAACCTTCCAGCCTTGAAGTCGTGCGCAACCGGGTCTTCGCCGGCGACACCGTCATGTCGATCTTCTCCGGCATCGAGAACGGCCTGGCAACGCCGTCCATGACGCCCGAGGATCTCGCACCGGTGCACCAGATCCACTATCAGTGGCCGAAATGGGGCCAGTATATCGAGACGTTCGGCAAATCCGGCGAGCCGGCGGACATTCCCGAGGCCCGCCGCGCCCTCGAGCTGTACAACGCCTGGTTCGCGGCCACCTCGGAAGACGAAAAGACCGAGATCTGGCACGCACTGTTGGCGATCAATGCCGAGCAGATGTGGTCGATCGGCATCATCGCCGGCGTGATGCAGCCGGTCGTGGTGCGCAATTCCCTGCGCAACGTTCCCGACGAAGGCCTCTGGAACTGGGACCCCGGCTCGCACTTCGGGCTTTACGAGCCCGACCTGTTCTGGTTCGACAGCTAGACCGCGGGCCGAAGACCTTGCGGAGCGCCATCCTTGTGAGAGACTGCCACCCGTCGGGTCAGAGACCGTAGCCAGCGATGTTTTCCTACATTATCCACCGCCTCATCGTGATGGTGCCGACCTTGCTGGCGATCAGCGCCCTAGTCTTTTTCATCATCCAGCTGCCGCCCGGCGACTACCTGACAACCATCATCATCGAACTTGAACAGCAGGGCGAAGCGGGACGCGAACGCATCGAGTTCCTGCGCCAGGAATACGGTCTCGATAAGCCGATGATCGAGCAGTATTTTCTGTGGGTCCTCGGCATGCTGCAGGGCGATTTCGGCTGGTCGTTCGAACACCAGTTGCCGGTGACCGAGGTGGTCGGCGACAGGATGTTCCTGACCTTCGTCGTGTCGTTTACGACCATTATCTTTGTTTATATTGTCTCGTTTCCGATCGGCGTCTATTCGGCGGTCCGACAATACAGCATCGGCGACTACACCCTGACATTCCTGGGATTCGTCGGGCTGGCGACGCCGAACTTCCTGCTGGCGCTGGTGCTTATGTACATCGCCAACGTCTATTTCGGCACCTCGATCGGCGGGTTGATGGATCCCGAATTCACCGACCAGCCCTGGACGTGGGGCAAGATGGTGTCGGTTCTGGAGCATCTGTGGGTCCCGGTCGTCGTGATCGGCACCTCCGGCACGGCGGGCATGATCCGCCGCCTGCGGGCGAACCTGCTGGACGAACTCCACAAACAACATGTGATCACCGCCAGGGCAAAGGGACTGCCGCGCGGCAAGGCGCTGATCAAATACCCGCTGCGCATGGCGCTCAACCCGTTCATCGCCGACATCGGCAATTTGCTGCCGGAGATCATCTCCGGTTCGGTGATCATCTCGGTGGTGATCAGCCTGCCGACCACCGGCCCGATGCTGCTGACCGCGCTGCAGAGCCAGGACATGTACCTCGCCGGGAGTTTTCTGATGTTCGTCGCCGGGCTGACGGTCCTGGGCACGCTGGTGTCCGATCTGGCGCTGGCCGTACTGGACCCGCGCATTCGCCTGACAGGAGCGGCGACGAAATGAGCGACCTGACACAGGGCCGTGGCGGCCCGGGCCATTTCGTCAACCGGGAACCGTTCGATCCGCATTCTGTGGTCAAGCTGACGCCCGAACAGGAACGGTATTATCTGGCCTCGCAATGGCAGCTGATGTGGTGGAAGCTCAAACGCCACAAGCTCGCCGTGGCCAGCGGCATCTTTCTGCTTCTCATCTATGGCTCGATCCTGATCTCCGAATTCCTGGCACCCTACGCCCTGGAGGCGCGGGACAGGAAGTTCGTCTATGCGCCGCCACAGGGTGTGCATCTTTTCCATGAAGGCGAGTTCATCGGGCCCTTCGTCTACGGTTTCAAACGATCGCGCGATCCCGTGACCCTGCAACGCATCTACGAACGCGACACCTCCCAGGTACAGCCGCTGCGTTTCTTCTGTTCCGGAGGCTATCGCGGCGCCGAGTACAAGTTATGGGGTCAGTTCAGGACATCGTTCCATCTGTTCTGTCCGGCCAAGGGCGGAACGGCATTTCTTCTGGGCACCGACCGGCTCGGGCGCGACCTGTTGTCCAGGATCATCTACGGCGCCCGGATATCTCTGACCGTCGGGCTGATCGGCGTGATCATCAGTTTCGTGCTCGGCATCGTGATCGGGGGCATCGCCGGCTACTACGGCGGCGTCATCGACGCGATCATCCAGCGCGTCATCGAGGTGATCCGATCCTTTCCCGCCTTGCCGCTGTGGATGGCGCTGTCCGCGGTGCTGCCGGTCACTTGGAGTCCGGTGCTGGTCTATATCGGCATCACGGTGATCCTGGGGCTTTTGGACTGGCCAGGCCTTGCCCGCGCCGTGCGGTCCAAGCTGCTGGCGCTCAGGGAAGAGGACTTCTGCGTCGCGGCGCAGCTGATGGGCGCAAAGCCCAGCCGGATCATCGGCCGCCACCTGATGCCCAGTTTCATGAGCCACCTGATCGCATCGGCGACCCTGTCGATCCCCAGCATGATCCTGGGCGAAACGGCGCTGAGTTTTCTGGGCCTGGGGCTGAGGCCGCCGATCACGAGCTGGGGCGTTCTGATGAACGAAGCCCAGAACTTCAACGTGGTTGCGCTTTACCCGTGGCTGATGCTGCCCGCGGTGCCGGTGCTTCTGGTGGTGCTGGCATTCCAATTCCTGGGCGACGGTCTCAGGGACGCGGCGGACCCGTACAAGTAGCCACGCGGTATCGACACCGGTTCGTCAGCGCAGCTTCTTCAGCCACAGGCTGGTTTCGAACGCACCCGGGCCAAGCGGCAGGCTGCCGGCAGCCGATGCGGCCACGGCATCGGCCAACGCGCGCACGGCATAATGGCTGGACCATTGGATCTCATAGGCCCCGCCCAAGAGCATCAGGGCCACACCCAGTTGTTCATTATACCCGCGCCACTCCCACACCCGGGGATAGGGGTCGGGCAGGAAGATGTCGTGGATGTGGATATAGACACCGTTCGGCAGCGTCGGCATGACTTCCGAGAACAACAGATCCACATCGGTCCCCGGCATCAAAACGTGGCTTGAGTCGATCGCCAGAATGTCCCCGGGGCAAAGGGCGGCATAGACGTCGGTTCCAGCCGCCTGCGCCGTCATGCGCTTGAGCGAGATCCCGGCAAGCTGGGACAGGTCCGCGCGCGGCTGGGGATCGATCGCGGTGATCGCACAGGAGATTCCGGCGTCGCGCACCGCCCGGGCCAGGAAGCGCGTGGAATGGCCGGACCCCACCTCGACGATGCGGGCCGGCTTCAGTTCGCGCACCATCGTGTAGGCCATCGCCCCGTCAAGGCGCGGGAACCAGTCCTGCTGCCAGCGCGGCTCGGGCGGTGGCGCAGTGCCGATCTGCGCCAATGCGTCGGCATGACCTTCCAACCGCTCCAGCCAGGTGGTCATCCGCGGCTCGGCGGCTCGAAACAGCGGCACCAACGAGCGCACGGCGCCGCGTGCACCGCCGCTCAACGCCGCGTCCGCATGGCGGTGCGGAATGAAGAACCCGCGCCGCGCCAGCCCCAGCACCGTCGGAAGGCCGAGCATCGCCCGGCGGCGCCATGCCCGAGAAAGAACCATGTGAAACCGCTCCAGACCCCTGGCGTCTTGCAAGGGCGCACCCTAACTTGCGCGATGCGCTGTCGGCAATCGCCGCCGCAGGGCTGGGCGAGGGGGCAGGGGCAGGCGTTGGCCGAGCGCGACAAAAGCAACTGGACAGCGGTTTTCTTCGGGCTCGGCCTTGCCGTGCTTGCCGCCTACCAGCAGTTCAAGCTACCGCCGGTGTTGCCGGAGATGCTGGACCGCTACGGCTACGATCCGCTGATGGCCGCGGCGTTCATGTCTATCTTCGCGCTGTTCGGACTGCTGTTCTCGGTCAAGATCGGCACGGTGCTGGAGCGGGGCGGTCTTTACGCCGCGATCCAGGCCGCAGCGGCGATGTTCGCGGCCGGCTGCGCGCTGGCGCTGATGTTTCCGGCAAACGGTTGGCTTGTGCTGGCCGCGCGAAGCCTCGAAAGCGCCGCCTTCATGATCCTGGCGTTGATCGGCCCGACCCTGTGCACACGCAACGCCGCCCAGCGTCATCTTCCCTTTGCAGCGGCGTTGATTGCAACCTGGATCCCGGCCGGAGGGCTGATCGCGAACGGTCTCGCGCTGCTGGCGCCGACCGCAAAAACTTGGCGGTTTCTCTGGTGGTTCGGTATCGCGGTCTCCGCCCTGCTGGCCCTTGTGACCGTGGCGCTGCGCCGGGCCGGGCAGGTCGATTTCGCCATGCAGCTGCCGGCGGGCGACGGGCAAGCGCCGGCGCGCTCCATCGGGGCGTTGCTGACGCTGGCCGCCGGCATCTTCACGCTCTGGTCCTGGCAGTACTTCTCGTTCATGACCTGGTTGCCGGAATACATGGTCAGGGAGTTGTCCCTGTCCGCGGATTTCGCGATCCTCGGCTACACCGTGCCGATCGCGATGGTGATGCTGTTTTGCCTCGTCGCCGCGCCGATCCTGCGCCGCGGCGTGCCCATCGGGGCACTGCTGGCGGCGGCCCTGGCGCTGCAGGCCGCGGTCTGGGCCCTGGTTCCGGTGACCGGGGCGGGGTGGGACGGCTTGCTGGCCCTGTTGAGCTACGGCGTCGGCGCCGGTCTCACCGCATCCTGCCTGTTTGCCATGCCGGGCGTGATTCTGGGCACGGCGCGGACCGGTACGCGCGCCTTCGGCATCCTGGTGACGGGCCGCAATCTGGGCGTACTGATCGGTCCGTTGTTCGTCGCCGGCCTGCTGGAGACGACGGGAAGCTGGCAAATGGCCGGGCCTCTGCTGGCCGTCGTGACGGCCGGCAACGCATTTCTGGCGGTGTTGCTGGGCCTGCGTCTCCGGCGGATCGGTCGGACCGGCGGTTAGGGAACCAGCCGGTAGCCGCCGGGCTCGGTCACCAGGATCTCCGCGTTGGACGGATCGGCTTCGATCTTCTGGCGCAGGCGGTAGACGTGTGTTTCCAGCGTGTGTGTGGTCACGCCGGCGTTGTAGCCCCACACCTCGCCCAACAAGGTATCCCGGCCGACCACCTTGTCGCCGGCCCGGTAGAGGTACTTCAGGATCGCCGTTTCCTTCTCCGTCAACCGGATCTTGGCGTTGGACGCCTCGTTCAGCAGGATCTTGCCGGACGGCTTGAAGGTGTAGGGGCCGATCGTGAAGACCGCGTCCTCGCTCTGCTCGTGCTGGCGCAACTGCGCGCGCAGGCGCGCCAGCAGGACGCCCAGCCGGAACGGCTTGGTCACATAGTCGTTCGCGCCGGCGTCCAGTCCCAGGATGGCATCGGCGTCGGAATCCGCAGCGGTCAACATGATGATCGGCGCCTTCACGCCGGCGCGGCGCAGCAGGCGGCACGCCTCGCGGCCGTCCATGTCCGGCAGCCCCACATCCAACAGGACCGCATCGAAATGCTCATCCTTGACCACCTCCATGGCCTCCGTGGCGGTTCCCACTTCGCGCGTCTGGAACTCCTCGTGCAACTGCAGCTGCTCCGCCAGCGAATTCCGCAGGGAGTCGTCGTCACCCACCATCAAGATGCGTTTTCCGGTCATCGGGCCTCTCGATCATGTCACGAAGCGGGCGGGCATTTTAGCACCTCAATCCGCGGGCGCGAAGCCGGCCGTCACCCGCCCGCGGGAACCGCCAGTACGTCTTCGTGCCCGACCGTTACGGTCAGTTCACAGCTCTCAACCTGCGCCACGCGACGGGTCAGCCAGGCTGCAATCCGGTCACGCTCGTCGTTCGAGCCGGCCGCTTGCGCCGCTGTGGCGACCCCTTGGAGATAGGCACGCAGCAGGCCGTCGTCATCCCCTGAAAGAACCCAATCGCTGGGCGCGCAGTGGATGGCAAAACCCATCCAGGCGAACAGCTTGCGCGCGTGTTGGGGGGCCGCCGGCCCAAGCGCAGGTCCGAACCCCTTGTCCTTTTCCTGGTCACGCAGGAAGGCCGCGATCACCGCGGCGTCGTCGGCATGTTCCGGCGCAAACCGCACGACGCCGGTCACGTTCAGGGCAAACAGCACCGGCAGCCGCTCCGCCGCGCATCGCCGGGCAAGCGCACGAAGCCAGGACGCCGAAACCAGGTCCAGGAGTGCCGCGGCGGTGAGACCGCCGGCGCCCGTAAGCGCCCGATCGGGCATCTGCACAAGGTCGGCAAGACAGGTCTCGGTTCCGGTACCGATGGTCCCTGCCTTCGACAACAACGCCGCATCACTGTCCACCAGCCGCCAGGGCAGGGGGTCGCCCGTCAGCGCCTGCAGAAAGCGCGCGTTCGAGCCGGTGCCGGCACCAAGGTCGACGATAGGCCCGGCACCGGACCGCGCGGCCAGGAACCGCTCGCCCAGACCGCGCGCCCGCGACCTGTGGTCCGCCGGTTCGCGCAGCGCAAGCCAGTCGGCGTCGAAGGTCGTGTCGTTCATTCCAAGACAGCGGCCAGGAACCGGTCCGCCTGCCCGTCCCAATCGGGCAGCGACCGGCCCGCCCGTCGGGCGCCAGTGCACAGGCGGTTGCGCAGGCGCGGATCACCCATGACCGTCGCCAATGCCGCGGTCAGGCAAAGCCGGTCACCGGCCGGCACGACCAGTCCGGCGGTCGGCGGAACGGTGTCGCGCACGGCCCCGTCGCCGCTGGCGACAATCGGCAGGCCATGCGCCAGCGCCTCGGCATAGGCCATCCCGTAACCCTCGTACCGGCTTGCCAACACGAACAGGTCGGCACCGCCGTAACGCTCTGCCAACGCGGCCTCGGATAGGGTGCCGCACAAGGTTACGCGATCGGTCAGCCCGGCATGGTCGATCGCGTCCCGCACGGCGCGTCCATGGGCGGGATCCCGATCCGTCGGGCCGACGCAGTCAAGATGCCAGCGAAGGTGACGCATCGCCGACAGCGCGGAAAGCAGCAGCAGGTGACCCTTTCGCGGGATGAGCGCGGCCACGCACAACAGCGAGAGGCTGCCGCCCGTCGACCCAGCGGCGGCGCGTGCCCTGTCCGTCCCCGGAACCACAACGCGGACCGTTGACGCATCGACACCCAAGGCGGCGATCTCGTCATGTGTCGCAGGGCTTGTCACGACGATCCGGTCCGCCGCCTGCAGCAACGCGGTCTCGCACCGGCGCAGGCGGTCGACTTCTTCCGGTGTCCGCCCCGTCTCCAGAAAAAGCGGATGGTGCATCAGGATGATCAGGCGCGGGCCGCCACTGCGATGAGTGATCGGCTGTTCGAAGGCCGGCAGGGCAAGTCCGTCGATGACGAGCCTGTCGTCGGGCCCCAGCCTGTCCCACACCTGCGCCGCCGCGGACCGGGCCGTTTCTTCCGGTCCTGGGAACTGCCCCGGCAGTTCGTGGAGAATGATGTCGGCGCCCTTGTCGCGGATCTTTTCCAGGATGCGCTTGTCGTACCTGTACCCGCCGGTTGGTTGGTCGAGCGGGCCCGGGCTGACGAAATGAAACCGCACCGGCGGTGTCACAACAGCGGGCCCTCAAAGCTGGCCCAGGCTGTGGGTTTTTCGCGCAAGGTGACCTTGAGGCTGGTGATCGCGGCCGCCGAATCCCCCTCAAGACGCCGTGCCCGAACGCCTTCGGCATAACGGTCGAAAATCTCCCGGGCCAGGAACTCCGTGGTGGTGTTCTTACCTGCAAAGGCGGGCACATCGTCCAGGTTGCGATAGGCGATCGGCTCGAGTACTTCCGCCAGCAGTTCTATGGCCCGTCCGATGTCGGCCACGATTCCGTGTTCGTCCAGGTCGGCCCGGCGCATTTCAACCTCCACGACAAAAGTCGCGCCGTGCAGACGCTGCGCCGGCCCGAACACCTCGCCTTCCAGGCTGTGGGCGATCATCACGCTGTCGCTAACGGTTACGCTGAACATGGCTCACCTCGCTTCGGATTGATAGGCGATCACGTGACACAACGTGTCGCCGGGATCGTGGGAGAGTGTCTTCATGGTGTCCGGCAGATCCTCGAAACGGCTCGTTCCCGTGAGCAGGCAATCGAACACGGGGTCCGCCAGGAACTCCAGCGCCGTGCGCATGCGGTCGCGGACCGACCGCCGCGGCCGCCGGGCGGCGGCCACGTGGCCCACCTGGGATGCCTTCAACGTCAGCCGCCCCGCATGAAAGTTCTCGCCAAGCGGCACGGACGCGGGCAGGTCGCCATACCAGCTGAGCTCCAGGACCGTGGCCTCGAAACCGGCACATGCCAGCGCGGTGGCAAGACCCCGATCGCTTCCGCTGGCGTGGAACACCAGATCGTTGTCGCCGCCGACCTCTTCGGGCGACCGAAGCGCAACGCCCAAAGCGTCGGCCACCGCCGCCCGCGCAGGGTTGGTGTCTGAGAGTTGCACGGCGGTGCCGGGAATCCCAGCGCACAGGCGTGCGACCATGCAACCGACCACGCCCGCGCCGATGACGGCGATGCGGTCGCCCGCCCGCGGGCCGCCGTCCCACAGGGCGTTAAGCGCCGTTTCCATGTTGGCCGCCAAGACGGCGCGTTGGTCGGGAACGGTTTCGGGTATCCGGTGCAACGCCGAGGCCGGAACCGCATAACGGCCCTGATGGGGAAAAAGGCAGAAAACCCGCTCGCCGGCTTCGGTCACCCCGACGGAGGTGTAGCCGTACTTGACCGGTGCTGGGAAGTCCCCCTCCTGGAACGGACAACGCATCGCCTCCCGCAGCGAGATCGGAACCCGGCCTTGGAAAACCAGGCTTTCGGTGCCACGGCTGATTCCGCTGAACCGCGCCAGAACATGGACGGCGCCCGCATCTCCGCCACCTGGTGAGGATGCTGCCCTGATCTCGCCGCGCCCCGGCTCGACCACCCAGAAGGCGCGCTCAGACATGATGGCCGCCAAAAGAGCAACCGCGGTGAGGCCGGGGCGGGGCATCGGAGGCGTTGGCAGGCAGGAACGTAATGGGCTGGATCAGAATCTTCGGCAGTGGACGCATGCACCGGCATCTTACGCAGGGTGGGAATAAAACCGCGATGTGATTTGTCGAACAAGCAAGGGTTTGCCCCGGACGACCATTTCGCCCCCTGTGCACCAAACTGTCACACACTACGTAAGAGTGAATATGAGACGATCACCTGACTTCGCCTTCGGGCATGCGCCCCACGCCGCCAGCATCAGCGGCGCCCTGGTGCTCGGGCTGCTGGCGGCCAACATGGCGCTGCTTCAGCCGGTGCCGGCGCTGTTGGCTACGGGCGTGTTCCTGGCGGCCGCCTGCCTGGTTCTTTATCTTGCGGCCGGCGCCGGGGTGCCCAGGCGTTTCGGCGCGGCAAGCAGCGTCACGCTCGTCCGCCTTGCGCTGGGCTGCCTGCTGGCGGGATCCTTGCTGGACCCGGGCAGCAGCATGGTGGAAAGCGGATTGGCCAGTGCGCTGGCGCTCGGAATCCTGGCGCTGGATGGTCTGGACGGGTGGCTGGCGCGCCGTTTCGGCCTCGAAACGACCTTCGGCGGGCGTTTCGACATGGAAGTGGATGCCGCAGTGATCGCCGTCCTGTGCATCCTGGCCTGGACGCTCGGCCGCGCCGATGCCTGGGTTCTGCTGATCGGGTCGATGCGGTATGCTTTTGCCGCGGCCGGGGCGGTTGCCCCGTGGTTGCGGGCGCCGGGGCCGACGCCTGGTCTGCGTGGCACAGATGCTGGCCCTGGCAATTGCGCTTGCGCCCTGGACCGCGGATCAGGCATCAATGGTCCTGGCCCTCGCACTGTCAACGCTGATGGCATCGTTCGCGCTTGACGTGGCATGGCTGTTACGCAACGCCCGGGGCCGCAATCAGACCTGAAAGGCACGACGTGCAGGCAAACGACGAAACGCAACCGACAGACGCAGCGACGACACCGGCGCTGCGCGCCATCGCCGATCTTCGCCGCGGCGCCTCGGTCTGGCTGCGCGGCGACGACATCTGCCTGCGCCTGGCGGCAGCCGAGAACTGCCTGGAAACCGACGCGCTGCTGTCCGCGGAACAGTCGGACCTGTCGTTGATCCTGACCGCGGCGCGGTACGCGGTCCTATGCCCCCGGGGCCCTCATTTCGACGCAGACTGTGTGCGTCTGGACGGACCGATGAGCGGGATCGAGCGGCAGCGGCTGCTGGATCCGTCCTTTAGCGGGCCGATCCCCGACCGGATCGCGGTGCGCCCCGCCACCGCAATCGAGACGGCGGCGATCGAACTGATCAAACTCGCCCACCTGATGCCCGCCGCGCTGGTGCGCCATGCAGGCCAGATCCAGGAAAACGGGCGTCCGGAGAGCGATCCCATCGTGCTGGACCTCGAAGCCCTCGACCGCGCGCAACAGCAGGCGCTTGGCGGCATGACGGTGGTCGCCCGCGCCGCCGTACCCTTACAAGAAGCGGAGGATGCCACCATCGTGGCCTTCCGGCCCGCGGACGGCGGCAAGGAACACCTGGCCATCGTCATCGGGAATCCAGATCCGGACCAGCCAGTGCTGATCAGGCTCCATTCCGAGTGTTTCACCGGTGACCTTCTGGCCAGCCTGCGCTGCGACTGTGGCGAGCAACTGCACGGCGCCGTCCGCGAGATCGAACGGTCAGGCGGCGGAGTCATCCTTTATCTGGCCCAGGAAGGCCGGGGCATCGGCCTGGTCAACAAACTTCGGGCCTACCAGCTGCAGGACCGAGGTTTCGACACGATCGACGCCAACCAGATGATGGGGTTCGATGCCGACGAACGGGTCTATCAGCCCGCGGCGGAAATGCTGAAGCGGTTGGGATACACCACCGTGCGCCTGCTGACGAACAACCCGGAGAAGGTGCAGGCCTTGCGCGAGTGCGGCATCGCGGTCGCCGAACGGGTCCCCCATGCCTTTCCCGCCAACAACCACAACGAACGGTACCTGAGGACCAAGGCCGCCCGCGCCGGGCATCTTCTTTAGCCCCGCTGCCTCTCCAACCGGCACTGCCCGGAAGAAACTGCCTGAGCCCCGGGGGATGACCCCTTAACCCTTTGAAATATAGCATAGACCAAGGCGCCTGCCCTGGCATCAAGGTTGCATCTGTGGGTCATCGGAGTGTGAGATGAGCTTGGATGCAATCCATACCGGACAGGTGCTGCCGCCCTGGTCCCTGACCGCCGCAGGGCGTGACAGCGAACCGGCGCCCGCGCGGAGCGCGCCGCCCGGCGACACCGACTTCGGCACCGACGAAGGTTACATGTTCGGTTCCGACGGCCTGACCTTCACCGACGTCCTCGACATCATCAACCCGTTGCAACACCTGCCGGTCGTGTCGACGCTGTATCGCGCGCTCACCGGAGACGAGATCTCCCCTGGCTCACGCCTGGTCGGTGGGGCGATATTCGGCGGTCCGACCGGTATTGCAGCCGCGATCGTCAACGATGCCATGGTCGACCATACCGGGCAGGATCTGGGCCAGACGGTGCTGGCCGCAATCCTGCCCGATGATGCCGGGCCGGCAACCGACACCGCTGTTGCGCTTGCGGCCGGTGAGGCCGATGTGACGGCAACTGAGGACGCGCCGGCCACGGCACCGCAGAATACTGGCCTGTCGGCACCGCCGGCGTCGCTGACGGCGGCGGCCCCATCCGACGACGCCACATTGCCTCTGTTTGCCGGCACCGGCGTGTCGCCGTTGTTGACGCCCGCATCGACCCAGCCGCTGATCGACCGGGCACCGCGCCCGCAACCGTTTGCGGCCGGTCCGGCATCACCGGCGGAACCGGATCCACCGGCGCGGGCGTCGAAGCCGGCCCAGATCGCCGCACTGCCACCGGTCGCGCGTCAGGAGGCTCCGCCGGCACCACCGCCACCTCCCGCGCCGGCCAAACCGCTGCTCCAGCGCCAACACCAGGCCGACGGTTTCGCCCCGACGCCGCTTGACCCCTCCCTGATCCCGCAGGCTATGCTCTCCGCCCTTGAGAAATACGAGCAGATGAAACGGGGGTCGTAAGCGGCCTCCCGCACCCGAAGGGCGTCGATGACCGACATTCTTGTGACACGCGATGGCATCTTGTCGGTGGGTCCACACCGGTTCCGCTGCGCGTTGGGCCGGTCGGGCATCTCTGATGCCAAGCGTGAAGGGGACGGGGCAACACCGGTCGGCTGTTTTGCCTTGCGGCGCCTGCTCTATCGTCCCGACCGCTTGGCCGCACCGGATACGGGCCTGGGATCCCAGGTCATCGACGCGAACGACGGCTGGTGCGACGACCCCGATCATGCCTCATACAACCGGCCGGTCCGCCTGCCGTTCGACGGCCGGTGTGAGCGCCTGTTTCGCGACGACCATGTCTATGACCTGGTCGTCGTCTTGGGTCACAACGACGACCCGCCGGTCCCCAATGCCGGCAGTGCGATCTTTTTGCACCTGGCGAGTCCGGATTACAGCCCGACCGAAGGCTGCGTTGCACTGGCGCTGCCGGATATGCTCGCGGTCCTGCAACAGGCCGGCCCCGGCGACCGGATGTGCGTGGCCGGCAGCTGATCGCGCCGACTGGCGCAACTCAGTACTCCGGCGGTCCGCCGCCCTCGTCTCGTTCCTCGTTGGACCTGAAAGACGCATTGAAGGCGATCGAGATGCGTGGCCGCGCGCCCATGTAGGGGTGCACATGGTGCAACAGCCAGCTTGGGAACATCACCATCATCCCAGCTTCGGGATTCACCCGGATCAGGTGGCGAAACGGCTGCCCTGGCACGTATGGCCAGGTCACCGCGGCCCGGGGATCGATGAATTCCAGGACGCCGGACAGCGTGCGATCGGGGGCAGGCTCGCCCACGTCCACGTAATAGACACGCGACCAGATGTAGCCGAAATGGTCGTGCACCCGGTTGTATCCGCCTTGGTAGAGCACGTTGGCCCAGGCGATGGTGTAGAACATGCCCTGCTGCGCGTCCTCTGCCCCGCCGGTGGCCTGGGTCAGTGATTTGAGGCCGCCCTGGATGGTCTTGATCAGCTGATCGATATGCGGGCCGCCCCATTGCAACAAGTCGATCTTGGAATGCCACCCGCCCATGTTGCTTCTATCGTCGTTGGGCTCGGGGTCCGCGCGTTCGAGGATCATGGCCTTCAGCCCCTCGTTCATCGCTGCACTGTCGGGCACTTTGCTGTGCCAGATCGGCGTCGCATAGGCTGGTATGATCGATCCGTTGGACATGTGGGCCAGTTCGCCTCCGTTGTTTTAGCGCGCCGGCCTAAAGCGGGCCAGCCGTGCCGTCAGTCTGCGTGGACGGGGATCACAGCACAAGCACCGCCCGCCCGCGGTGATCGGGATCAATACGCATCACGCCCGGACGTCGCGGGGTCCGAAGACCCCGGTACCGATCCGAACATGGGTGGCGCCCAGGCCGATCGCGGTTTCGAAGTCCGCGCTCATCCCCATGCTGAGTTTTTCCAGGCCGTGCCGGGCGGCCATGTCGGCAAGAAAGGCGAAATGCGGCGCCGGAATCTCGTCAATCGGCGGAATGCACATCAGACCGGTCACCGGCAGGGCCAGGGTCTCGCGGCAGAGCGTGATGAACCCGTCCGCTTCCTGCGGCATGACGCCGGCCTTCTGTGGCTCCGCGCCGGTATTCACCTGGATCAGCAGTTCCGGGCACCGGCCTGCTTTGTCCCGCTGGGTGGCCAGCGCGTGCGCCAGCTTCGGCCGGTCGAGGGTTTCCACCACATCGAACAGGTCCAGCGCGACCTTGACCTTGTTGGTTTGAAGCGGCCCGATCAGGTGAAGCTGAATGTCGGCGAACGCCGTTCGCAGTTCGGGCCACTTCGATGCCGCCTCCTGCACCCGGTTTTCCCCGAAGACCCTGTGGCCGACGGCCAACGCCGCGCGCACGGTTTCGGCCGGAAATGTCTTGCTGACAGCGACCAGCGTCACATCCGACGGCGCCCGTCCCGCATCCCGGGCCGCCCCTGCGATCCGGTCCGCTACCGCCTTGATGTTGGCATCGATGTCCGTCGCCTGGCTCATTTCCTCTTGTTCCGTTCCGATATCCGGATGAGCCCGACCCTGGCTTCATCGGATGCCGGCGTCAATGCGCGCATCGCCGCGCAATTTCCGAGACGACTGCGTCAACGAGATCATGGTTTCCGGCGCCGAGTGCGGCAACGCACGGCACCGGCCGGTCGAACATCAAGGCCAGGTATTCCTCGGGGTCCCACAACGCCCGCGTCTTGACGTAGTCCTGGCGGACGCCGCCCAGGGTCTCCCAGCATCCACCGCGGCCTGCGGGCGTCCGCAAATAGGTGGCCAGACCGCAGGGCGCAGTGCACTTTCGGCCTGAATAAGGGGTCTGCCAGGGGGTCAAGTTGGCGAAGCGTCCGATCAACGGCCCGCTGTTGGCAGATGTAAAGACGGTCACCCCCGGTGTGTCGAACAGTTTCGCGATGTGGGACGGGCCGCTATCGGCAAAGACCCCGAAATCGGCGGTCTCGACCTTGCGGGCGAGTTCCTTGAGATCCCGGCAGCCGGCGGTCACCGTGACGCCGTTAGGCAGGTCGTCGGACAACAACCCCCGATACCGTTCCGAGCCCAGCTGGCCCTTGGCCAGGACGATCTCCGCATTGCCATGCGCCGCCGCGGCCGCCGCTAGAGCACGGGTCGTCTGAACCGGGAGCGTGCGTAGCGGCGAGGAGGCGAGCGGAAAGATGCGGACTGTCGGGCGGTCACCGCCCGCATAGGGCCGCCCGAGACCCGGAAAGGCGCTGCAAGGCGGGATATCGAGGTGCTTCAAGAGTGCGGTCTCGATATCGAACGGCTCGAAGATCAGCGAATCCCAGGCAGAAACCCGGTCCAGGTCCACCACAACGTCAAACTCGCCGATCTCGGTTTCACTCAGGAAATAGGGGTGCACCTTGAGCGCGGGCGCAGTGGCGTAGAGCGGAAAGGAATCGCCGACGAAGGCCACATGGATTGCAAGTCCCGGATTGACTTCTTTCAAAGCCGACAGGGCGCAGATCAGCATGACATTGTCGCCGATCGCCCGGGTCGGGCTCAGGAACAGTGCCTTGCCGGCGTGGTCCTGCACACGGCTCCACTGTTCCAGGGGCAGGGAATTCTGGATGTGCATCGGCTGCGGCTGGACATCGACAATGCCGCGATACTTCTGGGCAAGAAATGCAACCATTTCCTTGTCGCGGCTGATCTGCATGCCCTTCTGAAGCTGGAAACGTCCGCTCGCCCCCGGACTCCAGTCGCGCACGTTGAGTGTCAGCCTCTTGCGAGCGGTGAAGACAGTGAAGTCCAGCAAGGTCGCGCCTACCGGGAGGTCCCGGCGTCCGCCGGCTCCGCAAGGCCGCGAACGAGCCTGGTGTCGATATCCTCGGCCAGGGCCTGCGCCAGGTCGGGAGCCCCGTCCCGAAGCGTAGCGACGCAGGGCACCGGGTTTACGAAGGTGAAGCCAAAGCATTCGTCGCGGTCCCCGACGACCTTTGAAACGCGATAGCCGCCATGTTCCGGCCCCAGCGTCTCCCAACAGCCGCGCTTGCCCGACGGCGTCCTCAGCAACATGGAAAGCCCGCACGGGGCAGTACAATGTCGACCACTGTAGCGCGCCTGCCAGACCCGGATATTGTGGTAGCGCCCCACGCGCAGCTCGGCGGGGATGGTGGTGAATACGGCAAATCCCATGACGTCATAGAGTTTTGCAATATGGCAGGGACCGCTGTCCGTGAAGATGCCGTAGTCGGTTTCGGCGACCTTCTTGATGAGATCGCGGATGCGGCGGATATCGGTCGTGATCCCGACACCGGCGGGAAGCTCGTCCTTGAGTGCCGCAATATAGCGGTCGGTCTCGGGTTGATAGGGGCTGAGAACGATTTCGACCTGACCAACATCGGCCGCCGCACGGGCAAGCGCCGCCGTCGCCGCGGGCGGAAGATTGCGCACCGGGCTGCTCGCCATCGGAAACACACGGATAACCGGGTTGTTCGGGTCCCGTGGCGGCCGACCCTTCCCGGCGATTCGCGGGCTGGGAGGAACGGCGAAGGCCTTAAGCAGTTCGCCTTCAAAATCAAAAGGCGTGTAAGCCTGTCCACCCCACGCCTTAAAGTTGTACAGGTCAACAAGCCCCTGATACTGCTTCAGTTCGTTCTCATGCAGGACATAAGGATGGACGCGAATGTCAGGATCCCACGGGAACACGGGATGGGATCGGCCGACAAAGGCAACCCCAAGCTCCAGATCCGGCGCTGCATCCTTGACTGCGGCCAGGGCACACAGAACCATCGCACAGTCGCCGATCGCGTTGCTGGGCATGACGACCAGCACCCGTCCTTTGAATGACTTGAGTTGCGGCCACGAGGAGACCGGCGCAGCCCGGTCGAAAAACTGACGCCGTTCGTCGATCTCGACCACATCGCCATAGTCCGCCTTCAGAAGGTCCAACAGACCCTCGTCGCGGGTCAGGTTTGTCCCCTTTTCCAGGACGATGCGTCCGGAATCGTTCGGATTCCAGGCACGGACGTTGAGTGTGAGGCGCCTGCGCGCACGAACCGCGGTTAACGGTGTCTTCCGCATCTGACAAACCCGGGCTTGAACCTTGTCGGCCTCTTATGCGCCTTCCTGCCTGGTGTCACAACAGGCGAAATACCCTCTTTTTGGCCGGTTTCGGCCCTGCGAGGCCGGTCCTGGGCCTCAAACGTTGCATAGATGTCACAGTCATTTACCAATTCGTTCAGATGGCCAGGATGGCGTTGAAAGAGCGGCCGTCTCGGCGTTTTATCTCATCAAGCTCATTTGTCGGGGAAAGGTCCGGCGGGGCTTTGGGAAAACCAGTTGGCTTCTCGGGAAGCCGGAAAGTTTGGGGAACTGAGACATGAAAAAGACGCTTTTGGCCACTTCGGCTATCGTGGGTGCGTCTCTTCTGGCGACCGAGTATGCAGCGGCCGCGGAAGCGCCGACCCACACCCTGTCGGGCACGTTGCGTTTCCGTGCGTTCTTGAGCGAACAGGACGAAAACGCCATCAACAAGAACAGGAACCTCGATTTCGACATCGACGACGCCGAGCTGCGTTACGACGTGCAGGGCACGGCCGATAACGGGCTGACCTACGGCTTCAAGATCGAACTTCAGGCCAACACCAACAACCAGGACAACGCTGACGAAGCGCGCGTCCAGTTCGGTGGTGCCTGGGGTACCGTCCAGCTTGGTGACGAAGACGGCGCGGAAGACGTGATGGAATACGGCGGCCAGAGCGTGGCCCCGGGTTCCGGCCTGTACGATGGTGACTTCGGCGGTTTATTCAACAAGGCCCAGTCCTTCGGTAACGCCGACATCGAACCGGGTGTTGCCAACGACTCGTCCGACGCCACGAAGATTTCGTACTTCACACCGCGGATCTCCGGCTTCCAGCTGGGCGTCTCCTACACGCCGCACACCGTAGACAGTGGTGAAAACTACGTCCGCCGGGACCAGAGCTTCAACAACCACGTCGGTATCGGTGTTAACTACGACAACACCTTCGGTGACATCAGCTTCCAGGCCTCGGTTCTGGGCAGCTTCGGCACCAACGACGACGACGACGCCGACACCAGCACGGCGGCCGGCGAAGACATTGGCCGGGCTTTGAAGGATGAGGAATCCTTCTACGCTGGTGCGGCTCTGGGCTGGAAGGCCTGGTCGTTCGGCATCAACGGTTCGGCGCGTGGCGACGGCAACACCGAGAGCGGTTCCGCGGCCGACAACGGCTGGAACATCGGTGGCGTCGTGAACTACAACTTCGGCCCCGGCAACGTGGGCGTTGGTGTGGCGTACGCCGAAGCTGATGTCGATGCGCGGAACGACGACGAGGTCCTGTATCTCGGCGTGGCAGGCGACTACACGCTGGCGGAAGGCCTGAAGGTCACGGCCGACGTGCACAGCTTCTCGTCCTCGCGTGACGGCGCGAAAGACAACGATGCGACGGTCTTCGTCGTGGGTACGAACTTGAACTTCTAACCCACACAGACATCGTCTGAATTTCGGGGTGGCACCGACGGTGCCACCCCTTCTTCTTTTGGCCTTTCCATAGTCCGGGATATGCGATATTCGAGGCTGAGCTGAGGAGAGGTTCAGGCGATGAAACGACTCTCGAACGGATTACTGGCGGGGGGGGCTGCCCTGGCGTTCGCCCTCATGGCGGGCTGCAGCGGCGTGGAAACGTCTCCGGTGACCGACGAAGACCTGAAGAACAGCGAGGAAAAGCGGCGCGACAGCGCCGGCAAGCTGTTCGGCGACGAGGCGCTGAGTTTTGGCCCCGGCGTCGACAAGGGCGGCGTCGATCCGGGCGGCAGCGGGATCGGCGTCAACAGCTTCCTGTGGCGGGCGTCGCTGGACACCATCTCCTTCATGCCGCTGACCCAGGCGGATCCGTTCGGCGGCGTCATCATCACGGACTGGTACACGCCGGAAGAGAGCCCGAACGAGCGCTACAAGCTGAACGTCTATATTCTTGATCGCCAGCTCCGCGCCGACGGCCTCCGGGTTGCAGTCTTCAAGCAACGCCGGACTCCGGCCGGCACCTGGCAGGACATCAATGTCCCGGGCGATGCGGCGACCAAGCTGGAAGACGCGATCCTGACCCGGGCGCGCCAGATGCGCATCGACGTCGCTGCGGAACAGTAGCCGCCGCCGTTTTCCGCCCGTTTTCGGCATCGACCCCATGGCTGGCGTTTGCTAGATAGTCCCGGCTGTCGGCCATCCGGGCCCGGCGTGCACACGGACGGACGACCTCAGGACGACCATGACCCGTTACAATTTCCGCGAGATCGAGCCCAAGTGGCAGGCCGATTGGACCGCACGGGACGCCTTCCGGCCCAGCGAAGCGTCGGACAGTCCGAAATACTACGTCCTGGAGATGTTCCCCTATCCCTCGGGGCGCATCCATATCGGTCACGTGCGCAACTACACCATGGGCGACGTGGTCGCCCGCTACAAGCAGGCGGCCGGGTTTAACGTTCTGCATCCCATGGGATGGGATGCCTTCGGTCTGCCGGCGGAAAACGCGGCGATCGAAAATCGCGTCCACCCGGCGAAATGGACCCGGGAAAACATCGCGGCGATGCGCGAGCAGCTCTCCAGCCTTGGCTTGTCGCTGGACTGGTCGCGCGAGATCTCGACCTGTGATCCGGCCTACTACAAGCATGAACAGGCCATGTTTCTGGATTTCCTGGAAGCGGATCTCACCTATCGCCGCGAAAGCTGGGTCAACTGGGATCCGGTCGAGAATACGGTTCTGGCCAACGAGCAGGTGATCGACGGCAAGGGCTGGCGGTCGGGCGCACCGGTGGAAAAGCGGCGTCTCTCCCAGTGGTTCTTCAAGATCACGGCATTCGCCGACGACCTGCTGGCCGCGCTGGGCAAGCTGGATCGCTGGCCTGAAAAGGTGCGGTTGATGCAGGAAAACTGGATCGGCCGCTCGGAGGGTGCCCGGGTTTTCTTTTCGCTGTCCGGCCGGGACGACCGCCTGGAGGTCTTCACGACCCGGCCCGACACGCTGTTCGGCGCGTCCTTCTGTGCGCTGGCGCCGAACCACCCGCTGGCGGCGGAACTGGCTGCGAACGACCCCGCCCTGGCGGACTTCATCGCCGAATGCAACCGTCTGGGCACCAGTGAGGAGGCCATCGAAACGGCTGAAAAGCGCGGCTACGACACCGGGATTCGGGCCATGCACCCGCTGGTCGACGGCCAGGAACTGCCGGTCTATGTCGCTAACTTCGTGCTGATGGAATACGGGACGGGTGCCATCTTTGGCTGCCCGGCGCATGACCAGCGCGACCTGGATTTCGCCCGCAAGTACGGCCTGCCCGTGGTCCCCGTGGTCTGCCCGGCGGACAGCGATGCCGCAGGTTTCGCGATCGCTGATGAGGCCTATGTGGGCGACGGTAATTTGATCAATTCGGATTTCCTCGACGGGCAGGATGTGCCATCGGCAAAGCGCGCCGTGATTGACCGGCTGCAGGAACTGGAACACGGCCAGGGGGCGATCACCTTCCGTCTCAGGGACTGGGGCGTGTCACGGCAACGATACTGGGGCTGTCCGATCCCGGTGATCCACTGTGACAACTGCGGCGTCGTCCCGGTGCCGCGCGAAGATTTGCCGGTGGAGCTGCCGGAAGATGTTGACTTCGATGCGCCCGGCAATCCGCTGGACCGGCATCCCACCTGGAAGCAGGTGAGCTGTCCGCGCTGCGGGACCGACGCCCGGCGCGAGACGGACACCTTCGATACCTTCGTGGAGTCGTCCTGGTACTTCGCCCGCTTTTGCGACCCGAAGAACTCCGAAAGGGGTTTCGACCGTGCCACCGTGGATTACTGGCTGCCGGTGGACCAGTATATCGGCGGTGTGGAGCATGCAGTCCTTCATCTGCTTTATTCCCGGTTCTTTTCGGGCGCCCTGAAGCAGTGCGGCTATCTTTCGGTCGACGAGCCGTTCGAAGGCTTGTTCACCCAGGGCATGGTCTGCCACGAGACCTATCGTGATGCTCGGGGCGAATGGCTGTTGCCGGGCCAGGTCGTGCGCCAAAAGGACGGGACCGTCGTGACGGCGGACGGTGGCGATGCGGTCACCGTCGGCCGGTCCGAGAAGATGAGCAAGTCCCGCAAGAACGTCGTCGACCCGACCGACATGGTCGACACCTACGGCGCCGACACGGTGCGCTTGTTAGTGCTGTCCGACAGCCCGCCGGATCGGGACCTGGAATGGACCGAAGCCGGGATCGAGGGGGCATGGCGGTACGTCAACAGACTGTGGCGCCTGTTCGATGACGGGTCCGGGTCGCTGGCCGCCACCGGCGCGCCCAAGCCGGAGGCCCTGTCATCGGAGGCCGACGCGCTGTGGCGGCTGGTCAACAGGACGATCGACGCGGTAACCAGGGACCTGGAAACCCTGCATTTCAATCGTGCCGTCGCCCGGGTGCGCGAGCTTTCGAACGCGCTTGGCGAATTTGCCGCAACCGGCGACGATGCCGCCTGGGTCCGTCGCCGCGGCTTCGAGACCTTGTGCCAGCTTGTGGCGCCAATGATGCCGCACCTGGCCGAGGAGCTGTGGTCCCGTCTGGGCCATGCCGCGCTGTTGGTGGAAACCGATTGGCCAGTGGCCGATGCTGGGCTTTTGGTCGACAACCGGGTTACCATCGCGGTTCAGGTGAACGGCAAGTTGCGCGCGACCATCGAAGTACAGCGCGATGCCGACCGCCAGAGCGTGGAGGACGAGGCGCTGGCCCAGGCGAACGTGGTGCGGGCACTGGACGGAAAGGAACCGCGAAAGGTGATCGTCGTTCCCAACAAGATCGTCAATGTGGTCGCCTAGACGGGCATATGCGGTTGCGCTTCTGGCGCTGGCGTTGGCCGGGTGCGGGTTCCAGCCCATTTACACGCGTCAGGAAGACACTGCCAACGCGGCGGTCGAGTTGCAGAAGGTGCAGGTCAACCTGATCAAGGACCGGATCGGCCAGCAGTTGCACAACAACCTGCTCGACCGTCTCAATCCGCGCGGCCGTCCCGACAATCCGGAGTTCTACCTGAACGTCACGCTCGCCACTTCGAAGGTCAGTCTCGGTATTCAGCGCGACGACACCTCAACGCGCGCAAAGCTGACGATCATCGCACGCTATTCCCTGAGCGACCGGAACAAGAAGACCATCTTCCGAAGCGTGAGCCGGTCGGTCAGCGGCTACAACATCGTCGAATCCGACTACGCGACACAGTCCGCCGAATTCGATGCAATCAATCGCTCCTTGCGGGTGATCAGCGAGGACATTCGTTCCCGCCTGGCGGTGTTCCTGTCCCAGGGCGGCGGCCAGCAGTCTTGAAGATCCGCCCGGGCGAGACCGAGGCATTCCTGCGCGCGCCGGATGGGAAGATCTGGGCGGTGCTGATCTACGGGCCCGACGCCGGCATGGTCCATGAAAGGGCTGATCGCCTGTGCCGCTGCATCGTCGAGGATCCGGCGGATCCGTTTCGGGTTGCCGATTTCAACGCCCAGGCCCTGCGTGACGACCCGGCCCGGCTTGCCGACGAAGCGGCGGCCTTGGCCTTGACCGGGGGGCGCCGGGTCGTGCGGGTCCGTGATGCCGGGGACGCGACAACGGCGACGGTCAAGGAACTGCTGGAGGCGGGGCAGGGAGATGCTCTGGTGATCCTGACGGCCGGCGACCTGGGTCCGCGCTCGTCTCTGCGTCGGTTGTTCGAGTCCGCGTCATCGGCCGCGGCAATCGCGTGCTATGCGGACGACGCCGGCGGCCTGCGGACGCTGATCGCGGAGATCATGGGCGCGGAGAAGATCACCGTGGACCCCGATGCGCTGGACTATCTGGCCCAGACCCTTGGCGCCGACCGGGCGCTGTCGCGGCGGGAACTCGAGAAACTTGCCCTGTGGGCGGGGGAGGCCGGAACCATTGCGCTGGCCGATGCTGTCGCGCTGGTCAGCGACAGCGGCGCCGCGTCGCTGGACGAAATCGCCTATGCAACAATGGCCGGCGACTTCGCGGCAGCCGATGCCGCGCTTTCGGCGGCGCGGCAAATGGGTCTGGGGCCGGTTCCGGTCCTGCGGGCGGTTTCGGGCCTTCTGATGCGGGTTCAGACGGTGTCCCGGCGGACGGCAGCCGGCGAGTCGCTGGACGTCGCGCTCAAATCCTTGAAACCGCCGGTTTTTTTCAAGCTGCGGCCGCGGTTCGAGGGGATTGTCCGGCGCTGGTCACGGTCCGGACTGGCTGACGCCTTTCAACTGATCCTGGAGGCCGAAGCCGCCTGCAAACGCACCGGGGCACCGGGCTGGCCGCTTTGCTGGCGTGCGGTTCAGCAGATCGCCATCCTGTCGAGGCGCCAGGCTCGCGCCGGGCACCGCGCCTGAGGCCGATTGCAGCGGTCGTTTCGGTCAGATCTCGACGATCTCTTCTTCGATGTCGGGCCCGGGCCCGCCGGCTTGAGTCAGGCGCTGGAGCACATCGTCCAATTGCTCCAGATTCTCGTAGCGGATCGACAATGTCCCGCCGTCACGTTTCTGCTTGATCTCCACCGACATTCCCAACAGCGTCGACAGATCGTTCTCCAGGGCGGCCGTGTTGGGATCTTTCGCGGCAGGGGTGCGCCGGGCAGGAGCCGCCACGGGCTTGTCGGCCTGGGCCAGCTTTTCGGTCTGGCGCACGTTCAGGCCCTTGCGCACCACCAGCTTGGCAAGCGCAACTGGATCCGCGGAGCCGATCAGGGCACGTGCGTGGCCCGCCGACAGCGAGCGGTCCTCGATCATGCGTTTGACCTCGTCGGGCAGGGTCAGAAGCCGGGTCATGTTGGCGATGTGGCTGCGGCTTTTGCCGAGTGCCTTGGCCAGCACCTCCTGGGTGTGTCCGAATTCCTCCATGAGCCGGCGGTAGCCGTCGGCCTCTTCCAGCGGCGAAAGGTCTTCCCGGTGGATGTTCTCCACAAGGGCGATTTCCAGCGCCTCCATGTCGGAGAGCTCTTTCACCGTGACCGGAACCTCGTGCAGCCGTGCCCGCTGGGCGGCGCGCCACCGGCGCTCGCCGGCAACGATCTCGTACGCGTTGGGCGTGTCGCCGATCCGACGCACGACGATCGGCTGGATCACCCCCTGCTGGCGGATCGAGGCGACCAGGTCCGAGAGGGACTCGTCGTCGAAATGCCGCCGCGGCTGATGGGGGTTCGGCTGGATATGGTCGATCGGCACCGACTTGGAGAGGCGCACCTTGTCCAGGTTGGCATAGTCTTCCGACTCGTCGCCGAACAGCGCCGCCAGGCCGCGGCCCAGGTGCCGGCGTTGGCTGTCGTCCTCGGTCATCGCGGGGCGTGACCGCGCTCTTGCTTGAGGACTTCGCTGGCAAGGTGGATATAGGCCTGGCTCCCGGCACACTGCCAGTCGTAGAGCAGGACGGGCTTGCCGTAAGATGGCGCCTCGGAAACCCTGACATTGCGGGGAATCACCGTGTCATAAACCTTGTCGCCGAAATGCTGTCGCACGTCCGAGGCGACCATGTCGGACAGGTTGTTGCGGCGGTCATACATGGTCAGCACCACTCCCTGGATCTGCAATTCAGGGTTGAATGCCCTTTTAACCCGTTCAATCGTTCGCACCAGATGGCTCAGGCCTTCCAGCGCATAGAACTCGCACTGCAGCGGGACCAACACAGCGTCCGCGGCACACAGCGCATTGAGGGTCAAAAGTCCCAGGGCCGGCGGACAGTCGATCAGCACGTAGTCGTAGCGCGTTCCCAGCCGCTCGAAGGCATCGCGCAGCCGTAACTCGCGCCGGTCCAGGTCGATCAGTTCGAGCTCCGCCCCGGACAGATCCATCGAGGAGGGCACCACGGACAGGCCGGGGACCGGCGCCGGGATCGCCGCATCCTCAATCGGCAGCTGGTCGATCAGCACATGGTAGGACGACCGCACACGACCCTTGCGGTCGATGCCCAGGCCAGTGCTGGCATTGCCCTGCGCGTCCACGTCGATGACCAGGACCTGTTTGCCAACGGCCGCCAGCGCGGTAGCGAGGTTGACGGCCGTCGTCGTCTTTCCGACGCCGCCTTTCTGATTTGCCACGGCCAGTATGCGCGGCGTTTTCCGCACCATACCCAAATCCCTGTCAGTCTGCCGGTCTTCCGTTTTCAGCACGGGCCCACTCCTGAACAAGAAGGATGGATCCTTCCGGATCCGTTCCACTGGGACGAATCGTGGATTCTATATCCCATACCTCGTTTGCCCGGGTCAATTCCCGATTAACCATCTTCCCTTTCAGGAACAGACCTAGAGTCCCGGCCTTTCGGAACGGCAGAGACAGTTTCAGGAGGTCCTGCAAGGGGGCACAGGCCCGAGACGTGACCACATCGGCCGGAAAGGGCGGCACGGATTCGATGCGGTCGGCATGCACGGTCACCGCGGTCCCGGTTGCCCGCGCCGCTTCCCGCAAGAAGGTGGCCTTGCGGCGATCCGATTCGACCAGGTGCACTTCCGGAACCCCCATCAGGGCCAGCACGAGACCCGGAAACCCCGCGCCGCTGCCCAGGTCCACCAGCACCCGTGCCGTCGGGGGCAGCAGGCTGAACAGCTGCGCCGAGTCCTCGAAGTGCCGGCGCCATAGGTCGGGCAGGGTGGAGGCTCCGACCAGGTTGATGGCCTTTTGCCAGCGCAGGAGCAGGTCCGCATATGTCTGGAAGCGCGCCAGCGTTTCACGTGAAACACCACAGCGCGCGGCGAAATCATCGGGCGACAACGGCGGGGTCATCATATCAGGATTCACGCCGCTTTCGATGGTGCCCGCTTCACGTGCCTCAGCAGAATGACGACCGCAGCGGGGGTAACGCCGGGGATGCGGCCCGCGGCCCCCAGGGTGGCAGGGCGTGCCGCGGCGAGTTTCTCGCGCACCTCGTTCGAAAGCCCGCCGATACCGTCATAATCCAGGTCCTGGGGCAGCCGCAGCGCCTCGTCGCGCCGATAGGCCCTGATATCGTCCTCCTGGCGCTGAAGATACCCGGCATAAAGCGCATCGATTTCGATCTGCTCCGCAATATCAGGCCGGAGGTCCCCGAGCTCGGGCCAGACCCGGATCAGGGCGTCCCAGCCGATATCCGGCCGGGCCAGAATCTCCGCCACGTTGCGGCGCTTGCCGTCCCGGTTGTTTCGGATACCGTGATCCGCCAGGGCATCCGGCGTGGCCTGCAACGCCGCCACCCGTTCCCGTGCCGCGGCCAGCGCCGCGGCCTTTTCGGCCCAGGCCCGGGCGCGCACGGGCGACAGGCATCCCACCGACTGCCCAGTCGGGCTCAGACGCTGGTCCGCATTGTCGGCCCTGAGACGCAGACGGTATTCGGCCCGGGAGGTGAACATCCGGTAGGGTTCGTTGGTGCCCCGGGTGACCAGGTCGTCCACAAGAACCCCGATATAGGCGTCCGGCCGGGACAGGGTCAGCCGGTCGCGGCCGCCCGCGGTCAGGGCCGCATTCAGGCCGGCCATCAGGCCCTGGGCCGCGGCTTCCTCGTAACCTGTGGTGCCGTTGATCTGGCCGGCGAAATAAAGGCCGCCGATCCGCCGGATTTCCAGCGCCGGGGTCAGTTCGCGCGGATCCACGAAATCGTACTCGATCGCATAGCCGGGCCGGTGCATGACCGCCCGTTCCAGGCCGGGGATCATACGCAACAGCTCTGCCTGAACGTCGCGCGGCAGCGAGGTGGAAATGCCGTTGGGATACACGGTGTCGTCGTCGAGGCCTTCTGGTTCCAGGAAGATCTGGTGCCGCGGTTTGTCGGCGAACCGGACCACCTTGTCCTCGATCGACGGGCAATATCGGGGGCCGGTGCTGTCGATGCGCCCGCCATACATCGCCGACCGCCCAAGGTTCTCGCGGATCAGCGCGTGGCCGGCCGGAGTGGTGAAGGTGATGTGGCAGTCCACCTGCGGCACAGTGATCCGATCGGTCAACGTGGAGAACGGCACCGGCACCGGGTCCGGCGGCTGGCGTTCCAACTGGCCCCAGTCGATGGTCCGGCCGTCCAGCCGCGGCGGGGTCCCGGTTTTCAGCCGGCCCAGCGCGAAACCGAAGCGGGCCAGGGTGGCCGCCAGGCCCACCGCCGGGGCCTCGCCAGCCCGGCCGGCGGCGAAACTCTCTTCGCCGATATGGATCATCCCGCGCAGGAACGTCCCCGTCGTCAGCACCACCCGCGGCGCACGCAGGGTCTCGCCGTCCGCGGTGACAACGCCGGCAATGGTCCCGTCGGGGCCCAGCGCCAGGTCTTCCACCGCACCGGCCCGGATCTCCAGGTTCGCCTGCTCCGCCAGCAGGGCCTGAATCGCCGCGCGGTAGAGCGCCCGGTCTGCCTGGGCACGGGGTCCGCGCACCGCCGGCCCCTTGCTGCGGTTAAGCAGCCGGAACTGGATCCCGGCCCGGTCGATTGCCCGGCCCATGACTCCGTCCAGGGCGTCGATCTCCCGCACCAGATGGCCCTTGCCCAGGCCGCCGATCGCCGGATTGCAGGACATCTCGCCGATCGTTTCGGGCTTGTGCGTGACCAGCAGGGTGCGCGCACCGACCCGCGCCGCCGCAGCCGCGGCCTCGCAGCCGGCGTGCCCGCCGCCCACAACAATGACGTCCCAATCAAACATGGCCGGGAATGTAGTGTCGAGGGTGCACCGCGTCAAAGCCAGAACGCGTATTTCGGGGTGTTTGTTTCACGTGAAACATCGGCGCGTCACTTGCCGATACAGAACTCCCGAAACACAACGTCCAGCAGTTCTTCCACATCGACCCGGCCGGTGACCCGGCCCAGAGCCCGCGCCGCCAGACGCAGGTCCTCGGCCGCGAGCTCCGGCAAAGTGGCCGTTCCCGCCCGGTCCAGGCACGCAAGACAGTCCGTCACCGCTTCACGGTGGCGCGCCCGGGTCAGGACGGCCTCGCCGGCATCCTCGAACCGGTCGGCGACCGCCCTCTGAACCCGTCCCAACAGGGCCCCCAGACCCTCTCCGGTCGCCGCGGACACGATAACGGCCCCCGCCGCAAGCGTATCCGGCGGGGGCGCCAGGTCCGCCTTGTTCCAGACCGCCAGCACGTCCTTTTCCCGGTTCGCCAGGGCACGCGGCAGCGGCTGCGGGTTGGTTCCGTCCACCACATGCAAGACCAGGTCGGCCTGGCCCGCCCGGTCCAGGGCCCGGCGAACCCCTTCGGCTTCCACCGCCTCGGCGGCGTCCCGCAATCCTGCCGTATCGGCCACCAGAACCGGATAACCGCCCAGGTCCAGATGCACCTCGATCACGTCCCGGGTGGTTCCTTCCGTCGCCGAAACGATGGCCGCATCCCGCCGGGCCAGCGCATTCAGCAGGCTCGACTTACCGGCATTGGGCACACCCACGATGGCGACAGAGACGCCGTCCCGCAGCCGCTCGCCCCGGTGTTGGTCCTCAAGATGTTGAGACATGTCCGATAACAGCGGCGAAATCTTGGATCGGATCGTTTCCGTAACGGCGCTCTCATGGTCCTCATCCGGGAACTCGATCTCCGCCTCCACCGTCGCCAGCAGGACGACCAGCCGTTCGCGCCAGCCATCATAAAGCCGGGCCAAGTCGCCCTCCGCTTGGCGAAGGGCTTGGCGGCGCTGCATCTCCGTGTCTGCTTCGACCAGATCGATCACGCCTTCCGCAGCGGTCAGATCCATCTTCCCGTTCAAAAAGGCCAGTTTGGTGAACTCGCCGGGCTCGGCCATGCGCAACCCGGGCCGCGCCGACAGGACCGCCAGAACAGCCGCGATGACCGCACGGCCGCCGTGGACGTGCAGTTCGACCACGTCCTCGCCGGTATAACTCTCCGGTGCGCGAAACAGGACCGCCAACCCGTCGTCCAGAACCCGTTCGTCGTCAGGGTCGCGAAGGCGCACCCGTGTCATCAGGCGGTGCGGTGGCGCCGTGGCGCCGGGCCGGAAAGGCGAACGACCGCAACCCCGGCCTTACCGCGGCCGCTGGACAACGCATAGATGGTGTCACTCACGCGCGGAAACCGACCGCAAGACCGACGCGTCGTCCGGTTTGCGGTCAGGTTCGTGACCGCCGGACATCTGCGACCAGAACATTCTCTGCAACTGCTCCAGGCTTTGCAGGCCGGCGGGCAGCCACGTCTTCAACATGGTTTCCGGATCCATCTGCGCGATGTTGGCGGTCAGCCGGTCCTGCACTTCCTTGACAATGGCGTCCTGCATGGGCTGCACGTCCGGCAAACCCAGGAACCGGCGGGCTTCTTCGGGGGTGCAGTCGATATCGATCGAGATTTTCATGACATGTCCTGAATAGGGTTGCGTTGTGACGCAATCGGCGCACCTTATACGAGGGCGGCGCCCGACCGCCAGATTTCGCGCCGGCACCGCGCCTCAGACTCCGGAAGGCCCCGTCATGACCGCGAACCTCCTGTCCCAGGAAACCAGTCCCTATCTGCGGCAGCACCAGGACAACCCGGTTCACTGGATGGCCTGGGGCACGCCGGCGCTGGAGACCGCCCGGTCCACCGGCAAACCGATCCTGCTGTCGGTGGGCTATGCGGCCTGCCACTGGTGCCATGTCATGGCGCACGAAAGTTTCGAGGACGAAGAGACCGCTGATCTGATGAACGAGCTGTTCGTCAACATCAAGGTCGACCGGGAAGAGCGCCCCGATATCGACGCGATCTATCAATCGGCCCTGGCCATGCTGGGCGAACAGGGTGGTTGGCCGCTGACGATGTTTCTCACCCCCGACGGCGAACCCTTCTGGGGCGGCACCTATTTTCCGCCCACCCCGCGTTTCGGGCGCCCCGCCTTCGCCGACGTGTTGCGCGGCGTCGCCAAGGCATACCGGGAGAACCCGGCCCGGGTGCAGCAGAACGTGACGGCCCTGCGCGAGGGTCTTGCCTCCCTGTCGACGCCAAAACAGGGTGGCGCGCTCGACACCGCCGTCCTGGATGACGTCGCGCAGCGTATCCTGCGCGAAGTGGACGGCGTCCATGGCGGCATCGGCGGCGCACCCAAATTCCCGCAACCATCAATCATGGAACAGTTGTGGCGGGCATGGCGGCGCACCGGCCAGAACGACTTTCGGTCTGCGGTCCTGATCAGCCTCGACAAAATGTGCCAGGGCGGTATCTACGACCATGTCGGCGGTGGTTTTGCCCGCTATGCGGTCGACGCCTATTCGCTGGTGCCGCATTTCGAGAAGATGCTGTACGACAACGCGCAGCTCATCGAAATCCTGACGCTGGCTTGGCAGGAAACCCGCGAGCCGCTCTATGCGGAGCGCGTCGCCGAGACCGTTGCCTGGGCGGCGCGGGAAATGCGGAATGACGGCGGTGGCTTCAACAGCTCGCTCGATGCCGACAGTGAAGGCGAAGAGGGCCGGTTCTATGTGTGGAGCGCCGAGGAGGTCGCCGCTCTTCTGGGCGATGATGCGTCAGACTTCATGTCCACCTACGACATCACCCCGGCCGGCAACTGGGAGGGCAAGTCGATAGCGAACCGCCTGTCCGTACCCCAACGCCTGGATGAACGGACCGAAGCCCGACTGGCGGAGAACCGCGCCATGTTGTTGGGCGCCCGCGAAGCCCGGGTCCGGCCCGGCCTGGACGACAAGGTTCTGGCCGATTGGAACGGGCTGATGATCCGTGCGCTGGCCCGCGCCGGCCTCGCCTTCGACCGGCCCGATTGGATCGAGATGGCCCACGCCGCCTTCGCGTTCGTCGTTGAACAGATGCAGAAGGACGGCCGGCTCCTGCACAGCTGGTGCAAGGGAACCGCCCGTCATCCTGCATCGCTTGACGACTATGCCAACCTGGCGTCTGCCGCCGTGGCGCTCTACGAGGTCAGTGCCGCGCGAGACTATCTCGACCAGGCCTTGGCCTGGCTCGACGTGGTTCGTGCCCACTACGCGGATCCGGAGACCGGCGGGTTCTTCTTCGCCGCCTATGACACCGACGCCCTGGTCGCCCGCCTGAAAAGCGTCACGGACTCCGCCGTCCCGGCAGGCAACGGAACCTTGGTCGAGGTCTTCGCCCGTCTGCACGCCCTGACCGGAGACCCCGCACACAGAGACGCGGCCGAACGTCAGATCGCCGCCTTCTCGGGCGAGGTGTCCCGCAACTTCTTCCCGTTGTCGACACTGCTCAATGGTGCCGACCTCCTGCAAGAACCGGTGCAGGTCGTGCTGGTCGGGGCGCCGGACGACGTGGAGACAAACGCCATGATCAGGGCCGCCGCGGCACCGTCCCTGCCCAACCGTGTGCTCACCCGGCTTGCCCCGGGGGACGATCTGCCCGCGGGCCATCCCGCCGCCGGCAAGAAAATGGTCGACGGTCGGCCGACGGCCTATATCTGTGTCGGACCGGTCTGTTCGGCCCCGATGAGCGACGCCGCAGCCGTCGAAACGCGGCTTCGGGAGCTTGCGACCCACCGGCCGTGACAGGCCGGCAACCACAGGGATATTGTGACGCTGCCGCGGGGGCACGAAGGTCCCGGCGGCCACGAAAACACAGGGAGGCTTGGCGCGCACATGCCAAACGCAGTTCGCATCCACGAAACCGGGGGTTCCGAGGTTCTTAGCTGGGAGGAGGTGCCAGACGCCGATACCGGCCCGGGCGAGATCCGCATCGCCCAGACCGCCTGCGGCCTCAACTTCATCGACGTCTACCACCGAACCGGCCTTTATCCCCTGGAACTTCCCACGACGCTGGGCATGGAAGCCGCTGGCACCGTCGATGCGGTGGGCGACGGCGTGACGGAGTTTGCCGTGGGCGAGCGGGTCGCCTACGCGGCCGTTCCGGTCGGCGCCTATACCGATCAGCGGGTCATTCCCGCGCATCGGGTGGTCAAACTGCCCGACGCGGTCTCCGACCAGATGGCTGCGGCGCTGATGCTGCAGGGCATGACGGCGGAATACCTGTTGCGCCGTACCTACAAGGTCCAGCCGGGCGACACGGTGCTGTTCCATGCCGCCGCCGGTGGTGTCGGCCAGCTCGCTTGCCAGTGGTTGAAGCAGATCGGCGCCACCGTGATCGGCACCGTGGGCAGCGACGAAAAGGCCGAGCTGGCCCGCGCCCAGGGGTGCGATCACGCGATCGTCTATTCCCGCGAAGACTTCGTCGCCCGGGTCAAGGATATCACCGACGGCAAGGGCGTGCCTGTGGTCTATGATTCCGTCGGCGCCTCCACGTACGAAGGATCCCTCGACTGCCTGGCGCCGCGCGGCGTGCTGGTTCTGTTTGGCCAGGCCTCCGGGCCGGTGCCACCATTCAACCTGGGACTGCTGGCGCAGAAGGGATCGCTCTACATCACCAGGCCGACCTTGATGACCTACACCGCCAGCCGCCAAAACATGCTGGAGAGCTCCGGTGCCCTGTTCGATGCAGTGGCAAACGGTCTCACCGTTTCTATCAACCAGACCTATCCGTTGCAGGACACTGCCCAGGCGCATCGGGATCTGGAAGCGCGGAAAACGTCGGGCTCGACAGTACTGCTGCCCTGATCGGACTGACACCGAATTCGCAGGCCGTCGCTTTCCGCACGCCGGGTGCGTGGAGGCGGAGGCCGAGAAGCCATGGCGCGCCTCAGCATGCCGGTTTCGTCAACTACATTTGCAGTTTTCGCGTCCGCGCCCGCGCGCGTTTCAGCCGGCTAGGTATGGCATATACTGTGTCGCACTCGGGGATCGCCCCAACATATTGAACGATACCGGTGCCGACCGCAGAATCATGTGCGGTGCGACCGCCTGCCTACTGGTTCATGCTGTCGAAGAAGTCGGCGTTGTTCTTCGAATGCTTCAACTTGTCCAGCAGGAACTCCATGGCATCGACCACGCCCATCGGGATCAGGATCCGGCGCAACACCCACATCTTGGACAAGGCGCCCTTGTCGACCAGCAGTTCTTCTTTGCGGGTCCCCGACTTGGTAACATCGATTGCCGGGAAGGTGCGCTTGTCCGCCAGTTTGCGGTCCAGCACGATTTCCGAGTTACCGGTGCCCTTGAACTCTTCGAAGATGACCTCGTCCATGCGGCTGCCGGTGTCGATCAGCGCAGTCGAGATGATCGTCATCGAGCCGCCTTCTTCGATGTTGCGCGCCGCGCCAAAGAACCGTTTGGGCCGCTGCAGGGCGTTGGCATCCACGCCGCCAGTCAGCACCTTTCCCGAGCTTGGCACCACCGTGTTGTAAGCGCGCGCCAGCCGCGTGACCGAGTCCAGCAGGATCACCACGTCTCGTTTGTGCTCGACCAGGCGTTTCGCCTTTTCGATCACCATCTCGGCGACCTGGACATGGCGCGAGGCCGGCTCGTCAAAGGTGGAGCTGACCACCTCGCCCTTCACCGACCGTTGCATGTCAGTGACTTCCTCGGGCCGTTCGTCAATCAGCAGGACGATCAGATAGACTTCCGGATGGTTCTGCGCGATCGAGTGGGCGATGTTCTGCATGATCATGGTCTTGCCGGTGCGCGGCTGTGCCACGATCAGGGCACGCTGTCCCTTGCCCAGGGGCGCGATCAGGTCGATGACCCGGGTGGAGAGGTCCTTCGGCTTGGAGTCGTCGATCTCCAGGTTCAGCTTTTCGTCGGGATAGAGCGGCGTCAGATTGTCGAAGTTGATCCGGTGCCGCACCGCTTCCGGCTGGTCGAAATTGACGTTCTTCACCTTCAAAAGAGCGAAGTACCGCTCACCGTCCTTCGGCGCGCGGATCTGGCCTTCGACCGTGTCACCGGTCCTGAGGCCGAAACGCCGGATCTGGCTGGGCGAGACGTAGATATCGTCGGGACCGGACAGGTAGTTCGACTCGGGCGACCGCAGAAACCCGAACCCGTCCTGCAGAACCTCAAGGACGCCATCGCCGTAGATCGCAACGTCGTTCGACGCGAGCTGTTTCAGGATCGCGAACATCAGCTCCTGTTTGCGCAGGTTGCTGGCGTTCTCCACGTCCAGTTCTTCGGCGAATGCCAGAAGCTCCGGTGGCGTTTTGGTCTTCAACTCTTGCAGATGCATGATGGTGCCTGTCTCTGGACAGCAAGGGGGAAATCAGGAAGAGGTTCGTCTCGGCGACTCACGCAGCGGTGGCGCGGTCCTCAATGACCTGGAGCGATCCTGTCAGTTCGAGACGTTCAGAAGAAGGTGAAGTCCCGGGCGTCGCCCAGGTAGAAGTTCGTTTAAATGCAGGCCGCAGCCAAGTCAAACCTTGATTAACCGAAATTCCTTACCAAAGCGTTTCGGTCTGCCGACCCGCCCGGTTCAGAACCCGGGTTTCACGATCACGAAGATCACGATCAGGATCATCATCACAGTCGGAACTTCGTTCGCAACCCGGAAGTAAAGCGCCGATTTGGTGTTCCTGTCCTCGGCGAACGCCCGGCGCCAGCTTCCCATCATCATATGGGCAATTGTCATCAGCACGACAAGAGCGAGCTTTGCGTGCATCCACGGCTCGGTCCAGTGACCGCCACCGTAGAACACCGCCAGACCGAACACCCAGCTCGCAATCATCGCCGGGTTCATGATTGCCTTCAGCAGCCGGCGCTCCATCACCTTGAAGGTCTCGGACTGGACCGAGCCGACCTCGGCGGAACAGTGATAGACGAACAAGCGCGGCAGATAGAGCAGGCCCGCCATCCAGGCAATCACACTGATGACGTGCAGAGCCTTCAGCCAGTCATAAAGCACTGCATCCATGCCAATACCTTAAGGCTGCGCGGGCGGTCTTGAGGTCGGGCGGGCAGTCGGCGGGGTCGGATTCGTAACACACCACGTCGCGCGATGACAGGGCCTCGGAGACAAGGCGTGCCAGGCCGTCGATAAACGGCGCGGACTCGCCCACCGTAGGTACCCGGACATAATCGGGAACACCCAGCTTCGCGGCTTCTTCCCGGTATTTGATGTCAAGTTCCACCAGCGTCTCGGAATGCTCCGACACGAAGGCTATCGGGACCACCACCAGGGGCACCTTGTCTTCGGCTGTTCGCTCCAACTCGTCTTCGGTGTAGGGCTGCAGCCACTCCAGCGGTCCAACCCGGCTTTGGTAGCAAACCAGCCAGTCCAGCGACGGCATGGCGAGCCTCTCGACCACCGCGGCGGCTGACGCTTCCACGTGCCGCTGGTAGGGGTCGCCGCGCTCGACCTGGCGCTTGGGCAGACCGTGCGCGGAAAACAGCACCCGCGGGGACCCGGTCGCACCGGCCGTTTCCAGCGCCGGCCGGATCAGATCGGCGACCGCCTCCACGAAACCGGGTTCGATCGGAAAACAGCAGACCCGGTGGGTCGGAACCGACAGGCCCGCCTTGCGCGCGGCTGCCTGCCAGGCCTTCACCGACGAGCCCGTGGTGCTGACCGAGTATTGCGGATAAAGCGGCAGCAGAACCACCTCCTCGGGCGCGAATGCCTTGACGGCCTTTGCCGCCTCCTCGCTGAACGGGTGCCAGTAGCGCATCGCAATGAAACAACGGACGGTGCCCCACGAGCTGAGCTTTTCTTCCAGACGGCGTGCCTGCGCTTCCGTGTTCGCCAAAAGCGGCGATCCCCCGCCCAGGATCCGGTAAATCTCCCGTGCAATGGGCGCACGCCGCCGCGAGATGAAATGCGCTAGCGCCCAGCGCACCGGCGTCGGCGCCCCGATGATGGCGGGATCATTGAACAGGTTCAGAAGAAACGGCTGGACCGCATCCAGCGTGTCCGGACCGCCCAGATTCATCAGAACCACGGCAATCTTCTTGCCCGCTTCAGCCGCCATGGCGCGCGCCTTTTTCCCTGACCAGCCTGACGAGGGTTTCCACGTGGTCGAGGGGCGTTTCCTTGTTGATCCCGTGCCCCAGGTTGAACACGTAGGGGCCGTGCACCAACGCCTCGACCAGCGGCAGGACAGCGTCTTCCAGCACCGCGCCTCCCAGCAACAATGCCATCGGATCCAGGTTCCCCTGCACCGGGCGGCGGGCTTGCAACCGTACCGCATCGTCCAGAGAGACGGTTTCGTCAAGCGCCAGGGCGGAGATTCCGGTCTCGGTCGCATACCGCTCGTAGCGGGACCCCGCACCCCGCGGAAAACCGATGATCGGAACGTCGGGATAGACCGAGCGAACGCCACGGACGATTTCGGCGGTCGGTGCGATCACCCATTTTGCGAACTGGCTTTCGGGCAGGACACCCGACCAACTGTCGAACAGCTGCACGGCCTCCGCACCAGCTTCCACCTGCTGCACCAGATAGCGCGTCGTCGCCTCCACCAACAGGGCGATCAAGCCGCCGAAACCGGCCTCGTCGCCCAGGGCAAAGGCACGGACCCGTTCGAAGGTGCGGCTGGTCCCTTCTTCGACCATGTAGGTCGCAACCGTCCACGGCGCGCCGGCAAATCCGATCAGCGCCACCTCTTTCGGCAATCCGTCGGCCACCCGCGCTACCGTCTCGTACACCGGGGCCATATGGGCAGACAGACGGTCTGGTGACAGGCCTGCAAGATCGGCGGGGCTGCGCACCGGATCCAGCTTCGGCCCTTCGCCTTCCACGAAGGCCACGTCCTGGCCCAGCGCATGGGGCACGACCAGAATGTCGGAGAACAGGATCGCAGCGTCCATTCCGAACCGCCTGACCGGCTGCAGCGTCACTTCCGCAGCCGCGTCCGGCGTGTAACACAGGTCCAGGAAGCTGCCTGCCTGCTGGCGCACCGCCCGATATTCCGCAAGGTACCGGCCGGCCTGGCGCATCAGCCAGATTGGCGGGACCGGCTGCCGGCGACCGGCCAGAGCGCCCAGCAACGGCTTTTCTATCTTGGTCTGTTCCTGCATGCTTCCCGTTTGTCCCCCCGACTCACCGCACATCTTAAGAGTCCTTATAGATAGATATAGAAGGTAGATGTGATTGTAGCGAGGTGAGTCTTGGGGATTATTCTTCCCAACAATCCCTCCACATCGTTCCGTGTACAGTTGGACACCTGTTCATGGAACCAGGGAAAAGTCCGGGGAATGCTGGATGGGCGACCGCTTTGAAAAGCCTGGATATCAGTGCCGCACAATGGCCGCATGCGGACAATCCCTGCTTTCCGTCCCAGTGGGTTACCGTTATCCCCAGACGGGTGTACGTCTGCAAAGCCGACCCGGTTCTGTCGATACTGGCGGACGGTCGGATTATTCGCTATTCATCTCCAGGATTCCCCGAGACTGGCGCCAGAGGACGGTCGCGTGACGCGGTTTCACCTGCACCTTATTTCCGATGCAACCGGTGAAACGGTTCACTCGGTGGCCCGTGCCTGCATGGTCCAGTTCGAGGATGTGGAGCCGGTGGAACACAACTGGCCGCTGGTGCGCAACACCAGGCAGCTTGAACAGATCCTGTCCCAAATCCGGGACACGCCCGGCGTGGTCATGTTCACCCTGGTCAATGATGAACTGCGCACCGCGCTGCAGGATGGATGCCGGCGCATTCAGGTTCCGTGCATTCCCGTTCTTGACCCGGTCATTGGCGCCTTGGCAGCCTTTCTGGGTGCGGAAAGCCGGGGCCAGCCGGGCCGGCAGCATGCCCTGGATGCGGAGTATTTCGGGCGCATCGATGCCATGCAGTTCGCCCTCAATCATGATGACGGGCAGGCGGCCTGGGGGCTGAAGGACGCCGATGTCATTCTGGTCGGCGTCTCCCGGACGTCGAAGTCGCCCACCTGCATCTATCTGGCAAACCGTGGCATCAAGGCGGCCAACGTGCCGCTTGTCCCCGGTGTCGACCTGCCGGAAGAACTGTTCAGCTTGACTAAGAACGACGGGCCGATGGTCGTGGCGCTGACAAAGGATCCGGCCCGTCTCGTCCAGATCCGCCGCAACCGCCTGCACCAGATCGCGGACGACAACAACACCGACTATGTTGACCTGAAGACCGTCAAGGCCGAGGTGGCCGGTGCCCGGCGCGTCTATTCGGAAAACGGATGGCCGGTGATCGACGTGACCAGGCGGTCGATCGAAGAGACCGCGGCGGCGATCAAGCAGCTGATGGATCGTCGTCAGACGTGACGGCCGCGTCACCGCATCCCCTGGTCCTGGCGTCGGGCAGCAGCGTGCGCCGCCGGCTTCTGGAAAACGCCGGCCTGGAGTTCCAGGCCGATCCCGCCAACGTGGACGAAGAAAACCTCAAGGCGGCGATTCGCGCGGAAGGAGGCGGCGCCGCGGAAATCGCCGAAACGCTCGCCCAGATGAAGGCGGTGGCGGTGTCGCGCCGCCATCCGCAAGCGCTGGTGATCGGCGCCTACCAGACCCTGGACTGCAACGGTACCCTGTTCGACAAACCTGCGGATATGGATCATGCCCGTGGGCACCTGACGGCGCTCTCGGGGCGGACCCATAGTTTGCACTCGAGCGTCTGCATCGTCGAACGCGGCGCGCGCCTGTGGCATGAGAACGCCGTGGCGCGGCTGACCATGCGGCCCCTGAGCGAGACGTTCATCGACGACTACCTCCGGCGCGCCGGCGACGATATCTGCGAAAGCGTCGGCGCCTACCGGCTGGAGGAACTGGGCGTTCAGCTTTTCCAGCGCATCGACGGTGACTTCTTCACGATCCTGGGACTGCCGCTGTTGCCCCTGTTGACCTATCTGCGGCAGCGCCGGGCATTGGCGGCATGAGCCTGACCGGCCACAGCAGACTTGCGGGCGTGATCGGCTGGCCGGTGAGCCATTCCCGCTCGCCGCGGCTGCACGGTTTCTGGCTGGACGAACTGGGGATCGACGGCGCCTATGTTTCCCTGGCCGTTCCGCCCGATCGCCTGGTTGATGCCTTGAAAGGCCTTGCGGCGCTTGGCTTTCGCGGGGCGAACGTGACCGTGCCCCACAAGACGGCCGCGCTTGACACCTGTGACAGTCTCGATCCCGCGGCCCGGGCCATCGGGGCCGTCAACACCATCGTGGTGGGCGATGATGGCGCGCTTGCCGGCATGAACACCGATGCAATGGGTTTCCTAGCAAACCTGGATCAGGGAAGTGGATTTAGGGCCGCCGGCAAAAACGCGGTCATCTTGGGGGCGGGCGGTGCCGCGCGCGCGATCGCGTGGGCGCTTGCTGACGCCGGCGCCGCGTGCGTCGCCGTGGTCAACCGGACCCCGGAACGGGCCCAAGCCCTGGCCGCCGAACTTGGCGGACCGTTGACCGCCCGGCCGTGGCCGGCGCTGGCGGACAGCCTCGCCGGGGCCGACCTGCTGGTCAATGCGACCAGCCTGGGCATGCAGGGCAAGCCGCCGCTGGAGGTGGATTTGAGCCCGCTTGGTGCGGACGCTGTCGTGAACGATATCGTCTATACTCCGCTTGAGACCGAATTACTGCGTCAGGCCCGCAGCCGCGAACTGGCCGTGGTCGACGGGCTCGGCATGCTGCTGCACCAGGCGGTCCCAGGCTTCGAACGATGGTTCGGGGCAACGCCCAAGGTGACGCCCGCCCTGCGTGCCTTCGTGCTTAAGGACCTGACCGCATGATGGTCCTGGGCCTGACCGGCTCGATCGGCATGGGGAAGTCGCACGCCGCATCCGTCCTCGCGGGGTTCGGCGCACGGGTGCATGATGCGGACCGGGTGGTGCATGGCCTGCTGGCGCCGGGCGGTGCCGGCGTTGCACCCGTTGCAGCCCTGTTTCCCGACTGCGTGGCCGGCGGCGCGGTCGACAGGCCGGCGCTGGGCGCGCGGGTGTTCGGCGATGCCCGGGCGTTGTCCGCGCTTGAGGACGTGTTGCACCCAATGGTCACTGCCGACCGGAACCGACAGCTCCGCCTTTGGCAGCGCCAGGGCATGCAGTTGTGCGTGCTGGACATTCCCCTGTTGTTCGAGACCGGCGCCGAAGACTGTTGCGACGCCACGATCCTGGTCACTGCGCCCGAATTCGTGCAGCGGGCGCGAGTGCTCACCCGCAAGGGCATGACGGAAGATCGGCTTCGGCATATCCTGGACCGGCAGATGCCGGATCGCGAGAAACGCCGGCGGGCCGATTTCATCGTTCAGACCGGGTTGAGCAAGGCGTTTTCGCGTTCGCAGCTTCTCGCCGTGTTGCACTGGGCGCGCGGACGGTCCGGACGAATCTGGCCGCCCCGGACCGGGCATCAGTGTTAGGGTCTTTCATTCGCGGGTAAGGAGACGATGCGAGAAATTGTTCTTGATACCGAAACGACCGGGCTGGACCCGGGTTCCGGCCACAGGATCGTGGAGATCGGCTGTCTGGAGCTGGTGAACCACGTGCCCACCGGGCAAACCTACGATCAGTATATCAATCCCGAACGGCCGATGCCGGTCGAGGCCTTCGAGGTGCACGGGCTGGGCGACGATTTCCTGGCAGGCTTCCCGCCGTTTGCCGAGATCGCCCAGGCGTTCCTTGATTTCATCGCCGACGCGACGCTGGTCATCCACAACGCGGGTTTCGACATGAAGTTCCTGAATGCGGAGCTGACCCAGCTTGGCCTGCCGCGTCTGCCGATGTCGCGGGCGGTCGACACCATCCAGCTTGCCCGCGCACGATTTCCCGGCGCGCAGGCCAGCCTGGACGCGCTGTGCCGGCGTTTCGAGATCGACAACTCCGCGCGCACAAAGCACGGCGCGCTGCTGGATTCCGAACTTCTGGCCGAGGTCTATCTGGAGCTGATCGGCGGGCGCCAGCCGGACCTGGACCTTCTGACCGCCAGAAAAGGACGCCCAGGCCCGCACCAGGACGCCGAACGCGCGGTCAGGCCACCGCGCCCCCACGCCCCCAGCGAGCAGGAACTGGCCGACCATGCAGCCCTGGTGGCACGACTGACCGATCCCATCTGGAACAACTAGAGCGTCGTCGTCGCCGCCAGTAACACCTCCACCCCAACCCCTCTCCCCCATGGGGAGAGGGGAATCGCATATGGGATTTTGGTTGCGTTGTGATTAGGCAGGGATTCGACTGGCGGCGATTCACAAGGAGCGCTGCTGATGTTTTCCGACCTTCCTGATCCGCGTGCGCCGAACGCGCGCCACC
>Ga0209782_1000036_pt1 | contig 68134 bp, 70 predicted proteins | sample WorMetmaBAHAMAS1_FD_187390 | JGI IMG/M metagenome (GOLD analysis project Ga0209782, IMG submission 187390) | Marine gutless worms symbiont microbial communities from Max Planck institute for Marine Microbiology, Germany - Inanidrilus... | ecosystem: Host-associated > Annelida > Digestive system...
AGCGAACGCGCGGCGTTGGCACCGCCGGCATCGAAGGTCAACAGGACTTCCTGCACGTGTGGATAATGCTCGGCACGATCTTCCTGCCACGCCAGGGCGATGGTATCGCAGACAAAGGCGCTGGTCTTGCAGGAGGTTCCCAAGGTGATGAAGCTCGCATTGTCGATATGGTAGTCATACACCCCGTAGGACTCTCCACCGACAGAACAGAGATATTCAGCGTATCGTTTCCACATCAGTGATTGAACAGACCTAGTCTCATGTGAAAGCAGATCCGTAATCCAAACGCTGCCACCAGGTGCGGTCAGGCGATAAATTTTCCGAAATGTTTATTCCCATTCTTGTTCATCACGCAAGTGATGTAAAACAGCCGCTGCCAAAACAACATCATATCCTTGTTCTGGTAAATCGATAACACGAAAATCACCCTGAAATATTTTTATATTGCCAGTATTGATTTCTGAAATTCGCTCCTGAGCTCTTTCCAGCTGTCCAGAATTCGTTGTATTTTTTGGGTAGGCTTATAACGCAGCTTGTGTAAGCAAGTCCATTACCAATGGTGCATCAACTGTGTCTGTTTGCCCGGTTTTGATGTTCGAAAACCGCTCGACATCATTATCAAATCTCTGTCTCATTTCATCTACTGGTGATTTTTTTCATGCATTTGAGGCTCCGGGTAGGCCAGGAGCCTCGCGACTCCCTTCCCCCCTCAGAACCGTACAAGCGACCTTCACCGCATATGGCTCAAGCCTGACAACACCCTCTGGGTACGGAAGGTACGGCTGTATCGAGTGAATACTGCCTTGACGACACGCTTTTGCCGGGACTTTATCTTGCGGTAACCGACGCTCCTACTACAACAAATGGACGGACGATCGAACGTTGGAAGAAGTCAATACCGCGCTACGTCAGCATTTACGTGAAAAAAAGTCGAAACCCAGACCCGACGGTAGCCATCATTGACAGTCAAAGCATCAAGGGAACCCCAGAATCCTATCTGGAATCAGGGTTCGAGGGAGGCAAGCTCGTTAAAGGAAGAAAAAGCAATATCCTTGTCGATACATGGGTTGTCTGATTATTGTTCGGGTGTTCGTAGCCAACGTGTTTGATGGGAAAGAGGATCGTCAGCTCATAACGGATCTGTTCTCATTCCTTCATGCCATTACAGAAATCTGGGCCGACAGTGGTTATTCCGGCCCGGAGCTTTCCGATTGGCTCTGGCATCCAATTCGGATGCCTGATCGAGGTCGTTACAAACAGGGTTTCCCGGCTTCCACGTGTTACCTCGTCGATGGGGGGGTTGAAAGAACCTTTGCTTGGCTAGTTCGAGCACGTCGATTGAGTGAAGATTACGAACGCAAGCCAACTTCGAGTGAAGCTCAGGTTTATTTCGCATCAAGTCGCTTGCTTCTCCGACAGCTCTGTAATAACCAGACCCCTATAAAATGACCGTGGGGTGATTTTCTATCAACCTATGTCTTTTTAGACAGCCTCTAAGTTGCCCACTCCAGGTTGTGTATAGCTGAACGGCACCTGCCCACTATAGCCCCTCCAGCCGCCCGAGTGGATGCTGCTGCAGATGCTGCAAATATCCGGACCACTTCCGTGGCCGAAAAAAAGCGCGACAGGTGCGTCGCGCTTTAAGATTACCATCAAAGGAGGATGGAGGAGCGCACTGAAGTGCCGTGCAGCATTTCAGTGCATCAGAATTTTCTTAAATGCCGAACTAGTTGTCAAGCCTTTTCCGATAGTGATTGCCGCGAGTCTGATGTCCCGTGGATGGACAAAATGGAAAAAATGATCGCCGAGCGTGCCTTCAGGCTTCTGACTATAGACCTCGACGACACCCTTTGGCCCTGCGCTTCGACCATTCGGCGGGCGGAGGCGAGGCTCTATGCCTGGCTGGAGCAGGTCGCACCGCGGCTGACGGCGGCCTGTGATCCGGAGGCCATGCGCCGCCATCGCCGGGAGCTGATGGTGAGCCGGCCCGGGATTGCCCACGACCTTACGGCAGTGCGCCGGCACTCCCTACGCGGCCTGCTCTCGGCCCATGGCTACGAGGTCGCCTTGGCCGATGATGCCGTGGATCTGTTCCTGGAGCACCGCAATCGGGTCGAGCCCTATGCGGATGTGATTCCCGCATTGCGGGCCCTGGGCGCCGAATACCGCTTGGTGTCGCTCACCAACGGCAACGCCGAGGTAGCCCGCACGCCCTTGCGCGGTCTGTTCGAGCGCTCTCTGACCGCCACCGATGTGGGGGCCCAGAAACCGGCCCCGGATCTCTTTCTCAGTGCCCTCCACTGGGGTCGCGTGCCTCTGGAACGGGCCCTGCACCTGGGGGACGATCCCTACCGGGACGTGGCAGCGGCCCGTCGTCTCGGCATGGAGGCGATCTGGATCAATCGGGGGGGCGCTCCCTGGCCCGCTGAGCTGGAGCCGCCCGCCTTTGAGGTGGCAGACCTTGGGCAGTTCCGACACTGGCTGGAGGATCGTTGCCATGAGCTTTGAGGTCCTAGCGCGGGATGGAGAGGCGAGATGTGGGCGTTTGATCTTCGACCGCGGCAGCGTCGAGACCCCCGCCTTCATGCCCGTAGGCACCTACGGTACGGTGAAGGCCATGACGCCGGAGGAGCTAACCGGCCTAGGGGCCCGGATCATCCTTGTCAACGGCTTCCATCTGGTACTGCGGCCGGGGGTGGAGGTCATCCGCCGCCTCGGTGGTTTGCACCGCTTCATGCATTGGGAAGGGCCGATCCTCACCGATTCCGGAGGATTCCAGATCTTCAGCCTTGGGGATCTGCGCCGGATCACGGAGGAGGGCGTGCACTTCAGGAGTCCGGTGGACGGCAGCCCGGTCTTTCTTTCGCCGGAGGATTCCATGGGGGTGCAGCAGGACCTGGGCTCGGACATCGTCATGATCTTCGACGACTGTACCCCTTTTCCGGCGGACGAGGAGCGCGTACGGGCCTCCATGGCGCTCTCCCTGCGCTGGGCCGCACGCAGCCGCGCGGCCCATGGGGATAACCCGGCGGCCCTGTTCGGCATTGTCCAGGGGGGCATGTACGAGCACCTGCGCGAGGCTTCCCTGGCGGGCCTGCTGGCGCTAGGCTTCGGCGGCTATGCAGTGGGCGGCCTGTCAGTAGGGGAGCCGCCGGAGGAGCGGCTGCGTATCCTGGATTTTCTATCCCAACGCCTGCCGGCGGACAGACCGCGCTACTTGATGGGTGTCGGTACCCCGCAGGATATCGTCGCGGCGGTACAGCGGGGCATCGATATGTTCGACTGCGTCCTGCCCACGCGCAATGCCCGCAACGGCTTTCTGTTTACCTCCGGCGGCGTCGTCAAGATCCGCAATGCCCGCTACCGCACCGATGAGGGGCCATTAGATCCCCTTTGCGACTGCGCTACCTGCAGACATTACAGCCGGGCCTATCTGCATCACCTGGACAAGTGCAAAGAGATCCTGGGCGCACGGCTCAATACTATCCATAACCTGCACTATTATCAGGAGCTCATGCGCGCCCTGGGCAATGCGATTACGGCAGAGAGACTGAATGCCTTTGTACGTGAGTTCCAGGCCTTGGGAGCCGACGGCGCGGTTTCTCAGTAGGGGCACCCCCCATGGTTGACCCTCTCCCAGGGCACGAGGGTAAAGCCCGTCCGTGGGGCGTAGCGCAGGCGTCCCCGCCTGCGCTACTTTTACGACACCCCCGGCAGGCACGGGGGCCTGCCCCTACTTCCGGTGTGAGTTCACAATTTATTCCATGACCATAGGAAGCACTGCTGAGTTAAGGGCACTTTGAAAAATACGGTTTCCGTCCACAGTACATCTCAACAATCAATGGCTTAAGAGTCGCTTTTTTGGTGAAAATACCTGCCTGTCAAGGTGCCCTTAAGACCAGCCCATGAATCACGATCAAAATTTCAAGAGGCTCTTTATGGATTCCAGACTGATCGAAGGGGACGGCGGTCTGTAGAACTCTGACTGACGACAGAACAGGCAGTCTTTTCTCAACAACAGCAAGAATAATTCGGCAGGGTCTGGATAACTTTAGCATCTTCAGGGTATGCATAAGGTTATGTTATGCAAGGAAAAGCAGGTATTTCAAGCGTTCACACATTTCGGAAGCTAGATTCAGAGCAATTATACGCTATTTCGCGCCCGATTTGCCGGCCTCGGAAATCGCCGAGCTGAGTGGAGCCGCCCGACGATTAATCAGCTATTCATGAAGTTACGAATCGGGATCGCCCAGGTTTGTGACGCTTCATCACCTCTATCGGGTGAGGTTGAAGTCGAAGAATCCTATTTTGGCGCACGCCGTGTTTGCGGAAAAAGGGTCGCGGAGCAGGCGGTAAAACGATCGTCTTCGGAATCCTGGAACGCTACGGGAAAGTTACACGGAAATCGTCCCTGACGCCTCCAAGAAGCAGCTACAGAGCGTGATCCTGGGTCAGGTAGCCATCGACAGTATCGTCCACTCGGACGGCTGGAGAGGCTACAATGGGCTGGTGGACATGGGCTACAAAAAGCATTGCCGGGTGCATCATGGTGAGCATGAGTTTGCCCGCGGTAATCGCCATATCAATGGCATTGAATCATTCCGGTCATATGCCAAACGGAGGCGTGCAAAGTTCAATGGTGTTCCCCGACGAACGTTCCTTTTACACCGCAAGGAATGTGAATTCAGATTTCATCACCGATGAGGGAGGAAGATCTCTCTGAGAGAATACTTACTCTACTGAAAGAAAACCCACTCTAAAGTTATCTAGACCCTATGTGATTTCTCAGTTCACCTCTTGTGCACAATGCATAATTGTGGTTACTGTGAATGTTTATGCAACGATTAATGCCAGGCTGGAATCTGCCGAGATGGTCCGACGCTACTGTGACAAGATAGAAGATACCGGGGCCGGAAACCCCTTTCAATGCCACCAGGGCTTCCCGGGTGACGCCCGCATCCGGCGCGCCGGGGGAGCGGACGTGCCGATCCACGAGCTACCGCCGTTCCTGCGTGTCCTGCTGGTAATGGACGGTACCGTCACCAAGATCCTTGAGGCCTACTTCTGGGAACCGGTGGAGGTTGTGACCCTACGACAGGAATTCGTCCCCGCCGAGCGCCCTATCCCGTGGCTCCGGGTCGACCCCGGCGAACGGGTGTTGGTCCGCCGCGTGCACCTCAGCGGCGTAGAAAGCAAGCGCGTCTATGCCGCAGCCTTCTCAGTCATCCGCACCCAGCTCGTACCGGAGGCCTTCCGGCAGCAGTTGATCGACCGCCGGATCGGCATCGGCGTGTTGATTCGCGACAGTGGCATGGAGAGTTACCGCGAGGTGCTGGAGGTAGGTATCGAGCCGGAGGACGGGAACAACGCCCCGACCCTCGCCCCGAAGAAATCGGATCTCGTCTTCCGCACCTATCGTATTATCATCGACGGCAAGCCGGTGATTCTGATTACGGAGCGGTTTCCCCTGCATCTGTACGGATAATCGAGTGCCGAAAGACGCAAAATGAAAACACAGTTTCCACTTCGCTTCATTTTTCGGTAGTGCTTAACATGTAGTGATAATGTTCTGCTGAACCGTTTTCTGCTTCAATCTACCCGCAGAGCGGGTAGTGTAAGGCTATGATATGCATACATTAGCTATCAACATGTCAGGTTACGAGTTATAATTCAGGGCTCATGAATGAGCATGAGTTAACGGTTGAGGGAAGTATAATGGAATGTCCGACCTGAAATTCAAGGCATACCACAAAAAATGGATCCGTTCGCAATGGGAAACAAAAATATGTGTGCAAAGACTGTGGCAGACAATTTGTCGAAAATCCTCAGAATAAAAGAATCCCGCAACAGTTATGGGATATGGTAGACAAGTTGCTTTTGGAGAAGATCCCAATCGCTGGAATTTCAACAGGGACCGAGATTTCAGAACCTTGGCTGCGACAGTATATCAATCGGAAGTATGAGCATGTACCCCAGAAAATCGATATCCAAAAAAGGGGGGGCTTAACGGTGGAGTGCGATGAAATGTGGTCTTTTGTCGGACTCAAGCGCAACAAGCAATGGATTTGGTTTGCAATTGACAGTGACTCCAGAGAGGTTGTGGGGATGCGCATGTCGGGAGTCGCGATCGTGCCGGTACCGAGGCATTATGGGAATCTTGCCGCCAGTCTACCGTCGATGCGCCGTTTGTTACACCGATTTTCGGTCTGCATATGAGCAGGTCTTCCCCCAAAACAGACATCGAGCAGTTGGTAAAGAAAGCGGAAAAACGAACCACATTGAAAGGTTCAATCTTACATTAAGACAGCGAATTTCTCGGTTAGTAAGAAAAACGCTATCCTTAAAATTCGTATCTCGGGGCAACCACGGGGAATTGCCTCGGCGCAAAATCTTGGTGTTCCTTACGTGTGGTTCAAAAACGGTTACCCGAATGAGGCGGCGTGGAACATCACTCTATATTCTGAACCTGCTCGCGCATCTGCTCGATCAGGACCTTCATCTCCACGGCCGTGCGGTTAACCTCGAGATCAGAGGATTTCGAGGCGAGGGTGTTGGCCTCGCGGTTGAGCTCCTGGACCAGGAAATCCAGACGGCGGCCTACCGGCTCGCTTCCGTTCAGCACCGACCGGACCTCCTCGATATGCGCCGCCATCCGATCCATCTCTTCGTCCACGTCCAAACGTTGGGCGAGCAGGGCGAGTTCCTGCTCCAGGCGGTTGGGATCGAGCTCGGCGCGCACCTCCTGCAACCGCTCATGGATACGCCCGCGCAGCTCCGTCATGACCTGTGGCATACGTTCCCTGACTTGAGCTACACAGACGGCGAGCTTGTCACAACGCTCGCGGATGAGACCGGCGAGCCGCGCCCCTTCCCGCTCGCGGGTCGCGACCAAAGACACCAGCGCCGCATCCAGCAGGGCCAGGGACTGCTCCATAACCGGATCCAAGTCAGGCGACTGCTCCCGCAGCACGCCGGGCCAGCGCAGGAGTTCGAAGGGGACGGGTTGCCCCGATTGCCCGATGAGCTCCGCTATCTCGCCCCCGGCGGCCAACAGTTGAGCTAGATAGTGCCGATTGACTTGTAGGTTACAGCCCGTCTCCGGGCTAGGCCTATGGCGCAGCGTGCAGTCCAGCTTCCCCCGCCCGAGACGGGAGGTGATGCACTCCCTCACCTTGGGCTCCAAGGTCCGCAACTCTTCCGGGAGGCGCATGGAGGCCTCCAGGTACCGATGATTGACGGAGCGCAGCTCCCAGGTCAACTCACCTTCGTCCCCGGTCGCGGATTCACGGGCGAAGGCGGTCATGCTTTTGGTCACAGGAGTCTCCGGAAGCCGGTATGGCAGGCAGCAACATTGCCTACCGCCGGGGAAAGCCTCGGCAACGGCAAGCTACCGTTAAGGATTTGAAAGTATCATAACCGATCATACAGATCCGTTATGATTCCTATATTATAACACGATGTGTTTTAAGGAGAAAATAGCAACTATAAGATTTTTTGGGTCTAGATAACTTTAGAGTGGGTTTTCTTTTAGTAGAGTAAGTACTCTCTCAGAGAGATCTTCCGCCCTCATCGGTGATGAAATCTGAATTCACATTCCTTGCAGTGTAAAAGGAACGTTCGTCGGGGAACACCATTGAGCTTTGCACGCCTCCGTTTGGCATATGACCGGAATGACTCAATGCCATTGATATGGTAATTACCGCGGGCAAACTCATGCATCACCATGATGCACCCGGAAATGCTTTTTGTAGCCCATGTCCACCAGCCCGTTATAGCCTCTCCAGCCGTCCGAATGGATGATGCTGTCAAGGGCTACCTGGCCCCGGATCGCAGCCTGCAGCTGCTTTTTGGCGGCAGCTGGGACGATCTCGGTGTAGACTTTTCCTTGCCGTTCCAGGATCCCGAAGACAATCGTTTTACCGCCTGCTCCACGACCCTTCTTCCCACGGATACGGCGCGCACTAAAATAGGATTCATCGACTTCAACCTCGCCAGAGAAGGACGATGAAGCGTCACAAACCTGGGCGACTCCAATTCGTGACTTCAAAGAGTAGCTGATTAATCTTAGGGCGGCTTACATCACTCAACTCAGCGATTTTCGAGGCCGGTAAATCAAGCGCAAAAGAGCATATAATCACTCTGAATTTGGCTTCGGAAAGGTGTGAACGCCTAAAATACCTGTTTTTTACTTGCATAACATAACCTTAGCATGCAAGTGCAGACGCTAAAGTTATCTAGACCCGGATATTTTTGGGTCACTTCGGGAGAGTTGACGCAAGGGCAGAGCAAGGAATATTTGGCGCATTACTTCGAGCCCAAAGTCGACGATAATTTTCGGACCGAGCCCTAAACAGGTCTACTGACCCGTATCCGGACTTTCACTCCGTAGTACTAACCCACCGGCTTTAGCTAGTGGTTGTTAAGTCCCTGTGAGGATGGATTGCGATCCAGTCAAGCGGGCGCGGACATTGTGCAAACGCGGCCTGGATTTCTTGCGGGTCGAGCAAGTGTTTGCCAGTGTTACCGACCGTGACCGGAAAGGATACTAGAGGCGACTACGGCGAGACGCGGTATATTTCCGCTGGAATCCTGGACGAACGCATGGTAATTGTGGTCTGGACGCCGCGAACCGGTGCTCGTCGCGTCATCAGCATGAGGAAGGCTAATGAACGAGAAATCGCGAGATATACGGGAAAGCTGGGTTGACCCGGATGACGCGCCGGAGTTGACGGACGAGTTTTTCGAGCAGGGTGAGTGGAAGGTCGGGGACAGAATTGTTTCTCGCAGTGAAGGCGAAACTGAGGTGAAGAGATAGCTGCGAGGGCGACCACTGCAGGAGATAGGAAAAGTGCCGATTTCAATCCGCCTATCACCCGAAGTAATCAGTCACTTCCGTGCTACCGGGAAGGGCTGGCAAACACGAATTGATGCAGCACTGGTTGAGTGGATGCGTGAGCATAGCTAGGAGGCGTTCTCGATTGAGCCAAATCCACGTAGCGCAGGTGTCCTGCCTGCCGGAACGCGGACGCTTCGCCGGCGGGTGCAGGCGAGACGCCTGCACTACACGCTTGGTTTTTGCGCTGACCCGGCTTAGTTGAGAACGCCCCCTAGGATTCTTGACGGACGCGCATCTTTACACGTGTAGGGGCAACCACGGGGGGTTGCCCCTACTTCGCATCTCTTGCGCCTTTGCGATTCAAAAATCTCTACCTTGCTCAGGATCGGTCGAAGAGGTAGACTTGATTTCAGGTCAGGAAACAGTGGATTAGGGTTTGGAGCATGGAACCTGATCGCCACTGGGGCCCCGTGAGCGGGGTTTTTTTGGCTTCCGGTTGGGTTGGGGTTTGCCCCTGATCTGCAGGCGGGAGTCCTTCATTAAAAGTGGGCCTTGTGCCCATTTTTTGTTTGTGGCGGGGGTGGATGCAGTACCTGGATAACAAGTTGACGGCTCTGGTGAGGTCGGTGGTGGAGCCGATGGGCTATGAACTCGTGGGGGTCGAGTATTTCCAGCGTGGCAAGCAGGGCGCGGTGCTGCGCGTTTACATCGACCATCCGAGCGGCGTTCGCACCGCGGGTATCACAGTGGACGATTGCGGTGCGGTCAGCCAGCAACTGAGCGGTGTGCTCGACGTCGAGGACCCGATTGCCGGGCACTACGTCCTGGAGGTCTCCTCCCCGGGTTCGGACCGGCCGCTGTTCACGGCCGGGCATTTTGACCGCTTCCGGGGCCGGAAGGTGCGTGTCAGGTTGGCGGTCAAGTTCGATGGCCGGCGCAACCTCGAGGGTCGGATCGCCGGTCTGAAGCAAGAGGCGGTACTGCTCGGGATGAACGAAGAGTGCCGGGAGATTCCCCTGGCGATGATCGAATCCGCGCGCTTGGTGCCTGAATTCTGATTCGGAACTGTGAAATGAGCAAAGAAATCCTATTGGTGATCGAAGCCGTTTCAAACGAGAAGGACGTGCCGCGAGAGGTCATTTTCGAGGCCATGGAAGCGGCATTGGCGTCCGCTACCCGCAGGAAGACCGGTGGCGATATCGATGCGAGGGTCCTGATCGACCGTGAGAACGGGGACTACCGTACGTTCCGCCGCTGGGAGGTAGTGGAGGACCCGGGCGAGGAGGGTCTGGAGGCACCGGTGCGCCAGCTTACCCTGGCGCAGGCACGGGAGCGCGATCCGGCCAGCGAGATCGGTGGTTTCGTCGAGGAGCCCATGGAATCGGTACTCTTCGGACGTATCGCGGCCCAAACAGCCAAGCAGGTGATTGTGCAGAAAGTCCGGGAGGCCGAGCGCGCCAAGGTGGTCGAGGCCTATCAGAACCGCCAGGGACAGCTGGTTATGGGGGTGGTCAAGAAGGCCGATCGCGGCACCATCCTGCTCGATCTGGGTGGCAGTGCGGAGGCCCTGACGCCCCGCGATCACATTATTCCCCGCGAATCGGTGCGCCCCGGCGATCGGCTCCGCGCCTATCTCTTCGAGGTCCGGGCAGAGGCCAAGGGGCCGCAGCTCTTCGTAAGTCGCACGGCCCCGGAGCTGATTGTCGAGCTGTTCAAGTTGGAGGTCCCAGAGGTCGGTGAAGGTCTGATCGAGATCCTCGCTGCGGCTCGGGATCCGGGCTCCCGGGCCAAGATCGCGGTACGCACGGCTGATCCACGCATCGATCCGATAGGGGCCTGCGTCGGCATGCGCGGCTCGCGGGTACAGGCGGTATCCAACGAGCTCAGCGGCGAGCGGGTCGACATCATCCTGTGGAGTGATAATCCGGCGCAGTTCGTCATCAATGCCATGTCCCCGGCGGACGTGGTCTCGATCATCATGGACGAGGAAGCCCGCAGCATGGATGTGGCAGTGAAGGAAGATAACCTCTCCCAGGCCATCGGCCGCGGCGGTCAGAACGTGCGCCTTGCCAGCCAGCTGACCGGTTGGGAACTCAACGTGATGAACGAGGAAGAGGCGGCCATCAAAAGCGAGGAAGAGGTCGGACGCCTGGTAGAAAGTTTTATGGAACAGCTCCATGTGGACGAAGAAGTGGCGACCGTGCTGGTGGAGGAAGGTTTCTCGACCGTCGATGAGGTTGCCTACGTGCCCATGTCGGAGCTGATGGCCATCCGGGGATTCGACGAAGAGACCGTTACCTTGCTGCGGGATCGGGCCAAGGATGTGCTCCTGACCCGTGCCATTGCCAGTGAGGAGGGTCTGGCGCAAGAGCCAGCGCAGGATCTGCTGGAGATGGAAGGGATGGACCGGACGCTGGCCCTCAGTCTTGCCCGCAATGGTGTGGTCAGCATGGAAGACCTGGCCGAACAGTCGCTGGACGAACTCATGGAGCTGGTGGGTATCGATGCGGAGCGCGCGGCGGCCTTGATCATGAAGGCGCGTGAACCCTGGTTTGCCGAGGCGGAGAACGAGTAGGGCCGGAGGGTAAGCAGATGAGTGAAGTAACTGTCAACCAGTTGGCCGACACGGTGGGAATTCCGGTAGAGCGTCTCCTCACCCAGCTGCATGAGGCGGGCATCTCGGCCTCCAACGGTGAGGCCAGGTTGACGGAGCAGGAGAAGGTCCAACTCCTGGGCTATCTTCGCCGCAGTCACGGTAAGGCCGAGGGCGACACCGGAACGGCGCCCAGCCGGGTTACCCTCAAGCGCAAGTCGGTTAGTGAGCTGCGTCAGCCGACGGTTACCGGACGCGCCGTCGGTAGTGTCAGAGCCGCTACCGCCCCTCGAGCCAAGACGGTCAGCGTCGAGGTGCGGCGTAAGCGCACCTATGTCAAGCGAGGGGGGCCGACGTCGGAGACGGAAGCGAAGGATCAGGTAACCCTCGAGCCGGCCCATCAGCCCTCTCCGGTCGGGGAGAGGGGGCATAGCGGTGCTCTGGTGGATCGGCGCTCCGAGCTGGAGAGGCGACGGGCGGAAGGTGGTGCGAAGCGCTTGGCGGAACAAGAAGAGCTCAGGCGTAAGATCAGGGAAGAAGAAGTCCGACGCCGGGCCGAAGAGAAAGCCCGTCGCAAGGCCGAAGATGGGACGCGTCGCAAGGCAACGGAAGAGGAGGGTAAAGCCGGCCCTTCCGCACCGGCCGCACAGCCTGACGGCGAAAGCGTCGAGGCCAAGCAGGTAAAGGGCAAGGCGCGCAAGCAGGCTAAACGTACCAGCGAGGAAAAATCTCCCAGGAAGGCCGTGCGCAAGGACTCACCGCGCACCCGCGAGTTGCCGCTGGAGGTCGAGTACGAAGAGGCGGTCAGCGAAGAGGCGGCGGGGGTGGTCATGGCGCCGGGTCGGCGTCCGCGCCGCAGGAAAAAGGCTGCCAAGCCCCAACTCCAGGACAAGCATGGTTTCCAGCGGCCGACCGCGCCCATGGTCCGCGCGGTGGAAATTCCCGAAGCGATCTCCGTGGCCGACCTCGCAGGGCGCATGTCGGTGAAATCCAGCGATGTGATCAAGGTCCTGTTCAAGCAGGGTATGCCGGTCACGATCAACCAGGTCCTGGACGCCGATACCGCCATGATCGTCGTCGAAGAGATGGGACACCGGGCCGTCAGAGCCGAGGTCAGGGATATCGAAGACGCGATGATGCGCCAGGTCGCGCAACAGGCCGAACAGCTGGAGCGGAAGGCGAGGCCGCCGGTAGTCACCGTCATGGGGCACGTGGATCACGGCAAGACCTCGCTGCTCGACTATATTCGCCGCACGCACGTCGCCGCCGGTGAGGCCGGCGGTATTACCCAGCACATCGGCGCCTATCACGTCGAGACGGAGCATGGCCTGCTCTCCTTCCTGGACACCCCCGGCCATGCCGCCTTCTCGGCGATGCGGGCCCGGGGGGCTAAGGTCACGGATATTATCGTCCTGGTGGTGGCGGCGGACGACGGCGTTATGCCCCAAACAATCGAGTCCATCCACCATGCACGCGCCGCCGGCGTGCCCCTGGTGGTCGCGATCAACAAGATCGACAAGCCGGAGGCGAATCCGGAACGAGTACTGCAGGAGCTTACCCAACAGGAAGTGGTGCCCGAGGAGTGGGGCGGGGAGACCATGGTGTTGAAGATTTCCGCCAAGAGTGGTGAGGGTATCGACGATCTGCTCGAAACCTTGCTGCTGCAGGCGGAGGTGCTGGAGCTGACGGCACCGGAAGCGGGGCCTGCCCGTGGGGTGATCGTCGAGTCCCGACTCGACAAGGGACGCGGACCAGTGGCTACGGTCCTGGTCCAGGCCGGCATCTTGCGCCGAGGCGACCTGATCGTCAGCGGTGCCGAGTTCGGCCGTGTGCGTGCCATGTTCGACGAGCAGGGGCAGAGCGTGGAATCCGCCGGTCCCTCGATCCCGGTGCAGGTGCTGGGGCTCTCCGGCATACCGAACGCCGGCGATGACCTGGTGGCGATCGCCGACGAGAAGCGGGCCCGTGAGGTAGCGGAACTGCGGCGGGAGCGGGGGCGGCAGTCGAAGCTCGAAGAACAGCGCGCCGCGAGCCTGGATAAGCTCTTCTTCCAATTCAAGGAAGGGGAGGCACAGACGGTCAACATCGTCATCAAGGCAGACGTGCAGGGCAGCATGGAGGCCTTGCGGGACAGCCTACTGAAGCTCTCGACCGACGAAGTCAAGGTCGCCATCGTGGCCTCGGGAGTGGGAGGGCTGACCGAGTCCGACGCCAACCTGGCCGTGAACTCCAATGCCATTCTGCTCGGATTCAATGTCCGCACCGATGCCGCCGCCCGCCGGATCGTAGAGGAAAAGGGCCTGGACCTGCGTTATTACAGCGTCATCTACGAGCTCATCGATGACGTGAAGAAGGCCTTGTCGGGACTCCTGAGCCCCGAAGTGACCGAAGAGATCATCGGTCTGGCCGAGGTCCGGGATGTTTTCCGCTCCTCGAAGTTCGGCGCCATTGCCGGCTGCATGGTCGTCGAAGGCCTGATCAAGCGCAACAACCCCATCCGGGTGTTACGGGACAACGTAGTCATCTACGAGGGTGCACTGGAATCGTTGCGCCGCTTCAAGGAAGATGTACCCGAGGTCAAGGCAGGTACCGAGTGTGGGATCGGGGTGAAAAATTATAACGACGTCCAGGCCGGCGATCAGATCGAGGTGTTCGAACGCACCGAGCGGGCGCGGGAACTCTAGCCTGTAGATGTGGTGAGGTCAGAGACGACCAAACTGCATCTGTCGAACCGCAATCTCTACGCTAAATCAACGACTTACACGACAGGACAGATTTTCCCTGCCGATGTAGGGACATACTGCTTTGGTAGTGGTAATTTTTGAAGTGATATCTAGCCAACAATCGGCAATAATTCGGTATCATATCGGTGTATGAAGAGTTTCAAACCAATCTCATGCATTTTAATCCATTTGGAAAAAGACAACGTCTTACGTACGAAGCGTGCCAAATGTTTCCGTAAGGGATTATTCCTTTACAGTGATATTGCGAGCTACCGAACGCATTTGGGCCATTTTTAACGAGATCTTCGCTCTGGCATTTGCGACAAGTGTATACTGTAGTCTCGATAATCGTAATTGAAAACCCTTTGGTTGGTTTTATCAATGAACGCAATCGTTCAGACCAAGCGTATTCTCCCAGAAGAGAGGGCTAAAATCTAGAATCAGGTAACGAGAAGAACGGTGGCAATCGGAATGATTACCGATGAATCCATCTACCCTATCACTTCAAAAATCACCACTACCACTGCCTTCATGTCACCGTGACCCGTTCAAGGTTCTCGGCAGACATCTCGAATCGGGCCGCTGTGTAGTCCGCGCCTTGCTGCCGCAGGCGGAAACCGTCCATATCCCGGAGGCCGATGTCGAGTTGACGCGGCTCCCAGGTGCGGATCTGTTCGTATGGAGGGGAAACCCGGAAGCGGTCCCGGAACGCTACTGCCTGAGCTGGGAAGACCGGGCGGGCAATCGCTGCAGCCGCTACGATCCCTATTGTTTCCCGCCGCAGCTCACAGATCTCGAGCTGCAACTGTTCGGCGCGGGCCGCCACTGGCACGCCCACCGTTTCCTGGGCGCCCATCCAGGCACCTGGGATGGGATACCGGGCGTGCGGTTCGCCGTCTGGGCACCCAATGCAGAGCGGGTCAGTGTGGTGGGCGATTTCAACGGCTGGGATGGGCGCGCCCACCCCATGCGGCTGCGGGGTAGCTCGGGCGTGTGGGAACTCTTCATCCCCGGCCTCGGTGTCGGCGACCTCTACAAGTTCGAGCTTCGGGACCGCAACGGCGGCATCCAGGTAAAAATCGACCCCTATGCCAGATCCTTCCAGCAACGGCCGCAGACCGCCGCATATATCTGTAGCGAGAATGAATTCCGTTGGCAGGATCGGGCCTGGATGCAGGCCCGTGCCGAGTTCGATTGGCAACACCGGCCCTTATCCATCTACGAGGTTCACCTGGGCTCCTGGCGCCGGGGTCCCGCGGGGCAATTCCTGACCTACCGCGTGCTCGCCGAGCAGCTGGCGGACTATGTCCTGGAGCTGGGCGTCACCCATGTCGAGCTGCTGCCCATTACCGAGCACCCACTGGACGCTTCGTGGGGCTATCAGGTCATCGGCTACTTCGCGCCTACCAGTCGCTTCGGTACCCCGGACGATTTCCGTTGGTTCGTCGACCACCTCCACTGCAAGGGGATCGGAGTCCTCCTCGACTGGGTGCCGGCCCACTTTCCACGTGACACCTTCGCCCTGGCGCGTTATGACGGTTCCGCACTCTACGAGTATGCGGACCCGCGCTTGGGCGAACACAAGGACTGGGGCACGCTGATCTTCGACTACGGGCGCAACCAGGTACGGAATTTTCTGATCTCCAGCGCCCTCTACTGGCTGGACGAGTTTCACCTGGACGGATTGCGGGTCGATGCTGTCGCTTCCATGCTTTATCTGGACTACTCGCGCAAGCCGGGCGAGTGGGTCCCGAACCGGCACGGTGGGAATGAGAATCTGGAAGCGGTGGAGTTTCTGCGCCGGCTCAACGTCGTGGCCAACGAGCGGCATCCGGGTACCCTGATGATCGCCGAAGAATCCACTGCCTGGCCGGCGGTGTCACGCCCGACCGACCTGGGTGGCTTGGGGTTCGGTATGAAGTGGAACCTGGGCTGGATGCACGACACCCTCTCCTATCTGTCCCAGGCCCCGGTCTATCGCTGTTACCACCACAACTTGCTCACATTCGGTCTGCTCTACGCCTTCAGCGAGAACTTCGTCCTGGCCTTCTCGCACGATGAGGTGGTGCACGGAAAGCGTTCCCTGCCAGACCGGATGCCCGGTGACGCCAGGCAGCAACTGGCCTCTCTGCGCCTGCTCTACAGCCTGATGTTCACCTATCCGGGAAAGAAGCTGTTGTTCATGGGCTGCGAGCTCGGGCAGCACAAGGAATGGGATTTTTCCGGGGAGCTGGACTGGCAGCTGACAGATGACCCTCGGCACCGTGGCATCCGCCGACTCGTTGCTGATCTCAACCGCCTCTATCGGTCACAGCGGGCACTCCACGACCTGGATTTCTCCACCGCGGGATTCGAGTGGATCGACTGCCACGACAGTTCCCAATCCGTAATCAGCTATCTCCGCAAGGATCGCAGTGGCAAGGAGATGGTAGTTGCCATCTTCAACTTCACCCCCCTCTCCCGCCCCGATTATCGGATCGGCGTACCCCAGCCCGGCTTCTATCGGGAGGCGATCAACTCGGATGCCGGAGGTTACGGCGGCAGCGACTTCGGCAATCGCGGCAGCATAGCTTCCGAGCCCATAAGCCGGATGGGCCGGCCGCATTCCATCCCTCTCGTCCTGCCGCCGCTGGGTGCGGTCATCCTGGTGTGGGAGCCCATGGCAGAATTTAAGTCTCATTTTCTTTGCGCCGAATAGTAACCATAAACCGGTTGCCATCGTGATCGTCTACGAAATCAATATCTGGATATTCCCTCAAGGCCCGGATAATGACACTGCCAATACCACGGTAAGGCAGGATTTTCGTGGCATAGGACGCCAGAATCTGGTTGCGGATATTCGAGTTCCCCATTTTGATATTTTCAATCGTCAGGTTCTTTCGTGTTCTCAAGCAGAACCGGAAGCGGCAGACCTTGGTCATCCCATGATTCGCTGAAATTCCTTGCAAAGAATGTCTTGAAATAGTCCGGATCCAAATCGGCAATGTCGGCCCCGGGTACCGGGATCTGATCCCCATGGATCAGGCCGGCGCTTTGATAGAGCCGCTGAATCTCTTCCCAGACGGTTGCTTCGCGTTTGTCGGCACCGCTTTTTACCCAGATAATGCCATCCTTGTCCATGTAAGGTTTACTGACGCCATTCGGCACGACGACCCGCATAACCAATCCGCCAGATGTGGAAACATTTTCGGCCCGCGGATCGACCGGGGGTCTGACCTGTTGGGGGGCCGCATTGGATACGAGCGCATTCAAGCGCCCCATATCTTCTCGCCCCAATCCGGAGAAGGTGCCGTCATTGCTTACCCTGATGAATAGGGCGCTGCCCCCCGAGTTACTGAATGCGACGATTTCCCGGGCGAGAGAAAGCCCGTTCGTGACATTGGCCTTGAACTGATGTTTACTATCCTCATCCCTGCCGAGGATCTCTAAGAGCTCTGTGGTTTCCACGTCTGGTATCTCCTTCGCCGTTGCCGGAATACCTCTTCACCGCCCTCCATGATGTCGACAATCTTCTGCTGGAGCCGTGGAGAGTCGATATTGCCGCTTAGCGCTATGGAGCCCGTCATCGGAGAACAGGCAAGGACCTGTTCCGCATCACCGAGGACCGGGAAATTGGCATTGTGAGTGGCGAATAGAAACTGGACCTTTGGCCGATCCGGTCGATTGATTTGCAGTCCGAGCCTTCGACCCCCGCCGGGTAGGCGTCCCCGAGCCACCCTTGCACCTTGACCCGACATTTGCGGTCCGGCTTGTCGTGGGTCCTGACCTTGAGATCCTGGATGTGGCCACCATCCAGTTCCTTTCATAAGCCGCTACGCTCTATGGTATTCTTCGAGCTTCTTGATGGTATCGATCAATCCAAAAGCACTACGGCCGTTCTCATTTTCATACTGCTCCGGTGTTTTCCCTTCAAAGACAACATACAAAAACGGATTGATATGGTCCTGTCCGCAGCGTTTGTTGCAGGTATAACAATCTCCCTCCGGTACTGTTCGTGTGTTGAGCCGCAAAGTCCATTACGGCGGCTACCAGTCCGGATATTGCCGTTCATATTCTGGCACCTTTTGATGCTCACGGTCGCTCACCGGCCGAACCACCCATCCCAAAGGCCGACCGCCGGTGAGTTCCACGTCCGCAACACAGCGTCTGGGCAGCTTGCGCGAGTTGGCGAGACAAAGGATTCTTTTTGTCGTGGTCATTAGCTAGGGACGTAGGTTGGGTAAAAGGCCAGGCCTGCCCCCTCGAAGGCGGAGGGATGGCCCGTGCCCAACCCCCTTGTCCTAGGCCGGTGTACTTGCCGAGCAAAGGCTTTGCAAAGGCTTTACTTGTTTTTGAACCGTCCCGAAAGGTCTCGGCGACCAGCTGCCAGCTTTCAGCCAAAGGGTGAATTCCGACTCCCAATCGAAAGAACCATGGGTTATTCCGAAAACACATCCTCCAAAGATTCGGCTTCCAATACGCAATCAGCCCAGGTTTCGATGGTATCCGGGTCGGCTTTGGCAACGCCCGCACGCGCAAGTGCCGCTCAGCGGGATGATGACACGCTGGTCAGGGTCCTCGGCCAAGCGGTGGGTAAGACCCGCTTGGCCTCCCGGCTAGCGCCCGCTCGATTAGCGCTGCGAGCGCGGCGGTGGTTTCCGGAAGGTGGGTCCGAGGAGGGCGGCCTGCTGGAGTTGCGGTTATCCTGGGCTAGGCGTGCTTCTAGTTCTTGGATGCGCTCACGCAGTTGCTCGATCGGCGCGGCTTGCTCCACAACCAGCGCACGCAGCCGTTCACGCTCCTGGACGGGGTTTTCCGGAGAACGGCTTGGGGCGTGCGGTTCAGGCATGAAATTAGGCTACACAGGTAGCTCTCGCTTTGGCAAGGGGGCCTGAATAGTTGCAGATTTTAGCCCTTTCTTCTGGAAGAATACACTTGGTCTGAACGATTGCGTTCATTGATAAAACCAACCAGAGTTTTCAAATTACAATTATCGAGACTAAAGTCTACACCTGTCGCAGGTGTCAGAGCGAAGATTTGGTTAAAAATGGCCCAAATACGTCCGGTAGCTCGCAATATCACTGTAAAGCCTGTGGTGCCTATGGCGTACTTGAGCGTAAAGAACGCGCGACGGAAGAAAAGAAAGAATTCGTTATAAAAATTTATCAAGAAAGATCCAGTATGCGCGGGATTGAACGGACGTTTTGGGTCTCGCGCCGAACAATGAGTGCTTGGTTAAAAGAACAGGCGAATGACCTCCAACCCCTTGAAGAGACGCTACAACCGGTTGATTCCAAAAAGATTCCTGTACTGGAGGGGGGTGAGTTACAGTCCTTTGTCTTTCGTAGCAAAGACAAAGTTTGGGTCTGGATTGCCATGAATGGAGAGAGCCGAGAAATCGTCGCCTCCGCCTGCGGCGATCGCAGCGAAAATACCTGTCGAATACTCTGGGATCGCGTACCATCTGCTTATAAAGAAGCCATCTTTTCAGTGATTATTGACACGCTTATCAAGCCGTCATTCCAGACCGAGCAACATCGCCCTGGGGGTAAAGAAATGGGGGAAACGTCTCATATTGAGCGTTGGAATAATCCCTTACGACAACATTTGGCACGCTTCGTACGTAAAACGTTGTCTTTTTCCAAATAGATTAAAATGCATGAGATTGGTTTAAACCTCTTCATACACCGATATAATACCGAACTATTGCCGACTGTTGGCTAGATATCACTTCAAAAATCACCACTACCAAACGATTGTATTCGGGATCCTGGAACGCCACGGGAAAGTTACACGGAAATCGTCCCTAACGGGCTGGTGGACATGGGCTACAAAAAGCATTTCCGGGTGCATCATGGTGATGCATGAGTTTGCCCGCGGTAATTACCATATCAATGGCATTGAGTCATTCCGGTCATATGCCAAACGGAGGCGTGCAAAGTTCAATGGGGTCCCCCGACGAACATTCCTTTTACACCGCAAGGAATGTGAATTCAGATTTCATCACCGAGAGAGAGGAAGATCTCTCTGAGAGAATACTTATTCTTCTGAAAGAAAACCCAACCTAAAGTTATCTAGACCCTAGGTATTTCACCAATCAAGCGACTCTAACCCATTGACAAATGTACCATTGACGAAAACCGTATTTTTCAAAGTGCCCTAAAAAAGAAATAATCCGTGAAAGTCTGCGTAATCTGTGGACAAAAAAGAGAATGTGATCTTTTACGACCGATTTGTGTTCATCCGCGTTCATTTACGGGTAAAGGATGATTTCCATATCAGATCAGCTCGGCCTTGCTGCCGCGCATGAGGAGATTGCGGGTGGCTTGCTCCGGCGTGCGGCCCTCGTACAGTACCCCGAACACCTGGCTGCAAATCGGCATCTCCACCCCCAGGCGGTGGGCGATGGCATTGACGGAACGCGTGGTTAGCACGCCTTCCACCTCTTGGCCGATCTCGCGCTTGGCCTCCTCGACGCTCAGCCCCCGCGCCAGGGCCAGGCCCAGACGGCGGTTGCGAGACTGGTCGTCGGTACAAGTGAGGACCAGATCCCCCAGCCCGGCGAGACCCATGAAGGTCTCCTGCCTGCCACCCAGCCCGATGCCAAGCCGAGTCAGCTCCGCCAGTCCGCGCGTGATCAGGGCGGCCCTGGTGTTGGCCCCGAAGCCGAGACCGTCGGCGATGCCCGCAGCGATTGCCAGCATGTTCTTGGCCGCACCACCGACCTGAACGCCGGTCAGGTCATCGCTGGTGTAGACCCGAAAGTTGTCGCTGTGCAAATAGCCGGCCACGCGCCGGGCGTGTTCCGGTCTCCAGGAGGCTACGGTGACTGCCGTGGGCAATTCTTTGGCCACTTCTTTCGCAAAGCTGGGGCCGGAAACGACGGCCAGATTCCGCGGACCTAGGATTTCTTCGGCGACCTGATGCAGGAGCCGCCCGGTCTCGGGCTCGAATCCCTTGGTGGCCCAGCTAATGCCGAGTCCGTCCGGCAGCCGGTCGGGGAGCCGACGCAATACTTCGGCGAAGGCGTGGCTGGGAATAACGACCAGGAGCTCGCTCACACCTTCCAGGGCATCAGTGATCCCGGTTACCGGCCGCAGCGTCGGCGGCAGCGGAAACCCAGGCAGATAACGGCGATTTTCACCGTCGCGACCTAAGGCCAGAATCTGCTCCGGCGAATAATCCCACAGCCGCACGCGATGGCCGTTGCGGCACAAAAGCAACGCCAACGCCGTGCCCCAGGAGCCGGCACCCAGGACCGCAAGTGCGGGAGTCATGGTCCGACTCAATGTGTGGTGGGGTTGGGATGGCCCTTGATCTGTTCCGCCATCCGCTTCTGATGTTGGGCAAACAGGGCTTCGAAATTGACCGGTTGCAGCACCAGCTGCGGAAAGCTGCCCTTGGTGACCAGATCGGAGACGACTTCCCGGGCGTAGGGAAACAGCAGATTGGGGCAGTAGGCCCCAAGCAGATGGGCGAGCTCCTCATCCGGGAATCCCTGAATCCCGAACAGACCCGCCAGCTCTACCTCCACGATCATAGCCGTCCGGTCGGCGAGCTTGGTCCTGGTAGTGACTACCAGGACGACCTCGAAGATGTCGTCATCGAGTTCGTTTACCTCGGTATTCAGATTGAGCTCGTGCTTTGGTTGCCATTCCTGGCGGAAGATATCGGGGGCATGCGGCGCTTCGTAGGAAAGGTCCTTGGTGTAGATACGGTGCACCACGAACTGACTTTCGTTTTTCTGTTCGTTCTCGGTCATCGACGATCGTCCGGTTTGTATGCTCGTTACCCGTCAGCGCTTCTTCCTGGACAGGGGGAGATTGGCGCTCTGCCAGGCCAGGACCCCGCCGCGCAGGTTATACACATCCCCGAAGCCCTCCCGACGCAGCTGTCGGCAGGCCATCGCTGACCGAGAGCCTGAGCGGCAGGCGACCACAATAGGCCGCTCCTTGTGTTTTTGCAGGGTTCCGATCTGTTTCTTGAAGCCGTTCATGGGGATATTGATCGAGTTGATAATGTGCCCCTGTGCAAAATCGGCCGCCGGCTGCACGTCCACCACGAGGGCATCCTTGTGATTGATGAGATCCGTTGCCCCGGCCGCATCTACCGAGCCCTTCCCGCTGGTGAGCAGGTTGTGGATCAACAGGGCAATAATCACCGCCAGCACCGCAAAGAGTACCCAGTGGTTACCGATAAACTCGATCAGTTGTTGTGGCTGCATGTCGGATTGGGACGGAAGACTTGCCGCGCCGACATTCTCTGTGGATTGCCTGCGGCGGATAAGACCAGTCGGGAGGCGTAAGTATAAAGCCCTGGGAGACGGCAGTCATCTTTCTGCGGGGTCGGGCCGGGGCCACCGAGTAATCATTCGACAGAAAACAAGATGTTACATTTCTTGCAGCTACCAGCTACTTAGGATACGGCGAGCGCGGTAGGTCTTAGAGGCCGTCTAAAAACCAACTTATTGATTTTCAATGATAAAAAATCAAATTTTCTGGTGGCAGAATAACTGTGAGCACTTTTATTTCGGATTCCACTATGACTCCTGAAAAGACTCAATCTCCTATCAGGTACCCGAGCGACTCATTGATGAAGAGTGGGAGATTCTCCAGCTTATTTTCGATGAGCTCGAACCCTATACCACTGGACGCCCACGAGCGACTGATCTTCGCGAAATCCTGAATGCGATTTTTTATCCGAATAAAACCGGTTGTTCATGGCGTTACCTGCCAACAGACTTTCCCCCTTACCGGCTGGTTAATTATTACTACAACAAATGGACGGACAATCGAACGTTGGAAAAAGTCAATACCGAGCTACGTCAGAATTTACGTGAAAAAAGGTCGAAATCCAAACCCGACGGCAGCCATCATTGACAGTCAAGGCATCAAGGGAACCCCAGAATCCTATCTGGAATCAGGGTTCGAGGGAGGCAAGCTCGTTAAAGGAAGAAAAAGCAATATCCTCGTCGTATAATGGATTGTCTGATTATCGTTCGGGTATTCGCAGCCAACGTGTTTTATGGGAAAGCGGTTCGTCAGCTCACAACGGATCTGTTCTCATTCCTTCATACCATCACAAAAATCTGGGCCGACAGTGGTTATTCCGGCCCGGAGCTTTCCGATTGGCTCTGGCATCCAATTCGGATGCCCGATCGAGGTCGGTAGAAAACAAAGAGAGCCGAGAAATCGTCGCCTCTGCCTGCGGCGGTTATCTTTTTCTAAATGGATTAAAATGCATGAGATTGGTTTAAAAATCTTCATACACCGATATAATACCGAAGGGTCTAGACTTTAGCATTTGCACCTGCATGCTAAGGTTATGTTATGCAAGGAAAAAGTATTTTAGGCGTTCACACCTTTCCGAAGCCAAATTCAGAGTGAATATACGCTCTTTTGCGCTTGATTTACCGGCCTCGAAAATCGCTGAGTTGAGTGATGTAAGCCGCCTTACGATTAATCAGCTACTCTTGAATTTACGAATTGGAGTCGCCCAGGTTTGCGACGCTTCATCGCCCTTCTCTTTTTGGTGCGCGCCGTGTCCGTGGGAGGAAGGGTCGTGGAGCAGGCGGTAAAACGATTGTCTTCGGGATCCTGGAACGGCAAGGAAAAGTCTACACCGAGATCGTCCCAGCTGCCGCCAAAAAGCAGCTACAGGCTGCGATCCGGGGCCAGGTAGCCCTCCCCACTCGGACGGCTGGAGAGGCTATAATGGGCTGGTGGACATGGGGTACAAAAAGTATTTCCGAGTGCATCATGGCGAGAATGTATTATGCCCGCGGTAATTGCCATATCAAAGTTATCTAGACCCTACCGAATTATTGCCGATTGTTGGCTAGATATCACTTCAAAAATCACCACTACCCTTAGTGGTAGGTCTTGTCAGGATAACCCTACGAGAAGGCACGAACCGCATCAATGATGCGGTGAGTGAGGAGCACTGGAATTCTGCCGGCAATTATTTGCCGCCGATGGCGGCGCTCCGATGGCCCGTGCCCAACGTCGTTGTCTGGCACGCCTGCCGTCCATCGATGCGGTCCGCCGTGGCCCCGTCCCTGGGGCAGTAAACAAGCAACCCGACAACCGAGATGTCAGGGAAAATTACGAATCGCGCAAATCGGTACGAAAAGATCCCTCTCTTCGGTTCGGGATGACAACTTCGCGAAAATTCGCGTGATTCATAGTCCCGAATGTTGGGCACACCTGCCGTCCGTGGCGGGCTTTGTCCAACCTACTCCCGACCATGGCCTATGGCCCTTTTTCAGACAACCTCTAAGTCAAATTTTGGAAAGAAATTTGATCTGCGGCAGGGTTAGTAGTTAGTAATTCGGTATATACTAAACATTTTAAGTTTAGCCTATTCCTAATCCTATCGTACGCAGACCGGCCATGTGGTGAGAGGGATTGAATGTCCCCCCAATTGACAAGACCAATTGCCGCCTTGGGCATCGGACTGCTCATGGCCTTTTCCGTTGCGGCACAGTCGCCGCTTTCCCTGCCGACCGACGGTGTGCCTTCGGCGGAGCCCGAACCGCTCCGTCGGTGGCTCGACGAGGTCCGTGCCCAACGGCAAATCCGGCAGGAACGCCACCGCGTCGCCAAGGAGACCAGGGATGTGCACCGGCGTTGGATCGACCCCTGGGGCGCGGCCCGGCAGGAGATCCGGGAACAGGAAACCCAACGCCGCCACGACGCCTTTCTGGAGCATATAGAGCGCGACCGCGAGGCCTTCCGCAACCAAGGCCCCTGGAGATTCCTGCAGGATCCCTGGCAGGAAGAGACCTCCGGTCCCCCTGGGACACCGCCGCGGTCTCCAGCCGAAGATACCCCAGGGATATCCGGGCAAACGGCACCATCGACATCATTCTATCCCCTGCCTGGTTGGGACAATCGTTGGTATTATCAAGGGTTCTAGGGCATGGATGCACCGGGTTTCGCGATCCGTGGTCGTCGCGATGCCCGGGGACTAGTATTGGCACCTCGGGCTCGGTGCCATGGTGCTGGCGAGCCTAATCATGGCGCTGGGGACACGGATCCTTTTTTGATTCTCTGAGCTGAGCGGGGCGGGGGGTGATTTGGAGGTCGGAGGGAACCTGGACCCTGACCCTGGTATCCGGTGAGCAGGTCGAGGCTCGGCTGTTACCCTCCACTTTCGTGACCCCAAGGTTTCTGGTGCTGAATTTGCGCTGCGGGCGTTGGCGCTTCCGCGTGCCGGTGCTCGTGTCCGACGCCTTGGAGCTCGATCTGCTGCGGCAGTTACGAGTGCGCCTCCGGCTATGGGGGACTACGGACAAGTCGAACCCCGGCGCCTTGGCATGAGTCGGCCCCGCCGGTGCGTCTTCGGTCTATCGGATGGCAACCTGCAAAATTCCGTCCCTGGTCTGAAGCGAAGCCTCGCTCTCCTTCCGTCACGTATGCCTTGAAAAGGCGAATGGGAATCAGTTTGCTGGTGGGGGTGATACTGCGGTCCGCGTAGCTGTCGATGGGAACCAGGACATTGGTCTCGGGAAAGTAGGCGCCTGCGCAGCCTCTGGGTATATCGTAGGGAACCACCTCGAAACCTGTCGCGCGTCTTAGTACGCCGTCCTCGGCTTCGCTGATGAGATCCACCCGCGCGCTTGCCTTGAGCCCACGGGTGTGCATGTCCTCCGGGTGGAGGAAAACCACCAGACGCCGCCCCCTGATACCGCGATAGCGATCGTCCAGGCCATAGATGGTGGTGTTGTACTGGTCATGAGAACACACGGTCACCAAGCGCAATTGGTCCGGGGCCAATTGGGAGCGAGGTAGGGGGTGTACTGAAATGGGCCTTGCCGGTCGAGGTCTGCCAGCGCCGTTCGCGGGCGCTGTTACCCAGGTAAAAACCACCTGCCTGTCGGATCTTGTGGTTATAGTCCCTGAAGGCAGGAATCACCGCACGCAATTTTGGTGCGAATGCAATCGTAATCGGCGACCAGCTCATCCCAATCGGGGCCTTGCTTACCAAGATCGGCCTTAGCTATGCCGGCGACAATCGCGGGTTCCGAACGCAGCTGGGGGCCGGCTGGCCAGTGTTGGCCCCGAGAGGCATGGACCATGCTCATGGAATTCTCGACCGTCACCTGTTGCGGACCCGTGGCCTGCAGATCCAGCTCGGTTCGACCCAGACAGGGCAGGATTAGGGTATCCTTACCGCAAATGAGGTGACTGCGATTCAGCTTGGTACTCACCTGTACTGGTTGGGCTAGCTCACGCGGTTAGGGCCAAGCTGATCCTAATCGGATAGGGCGAGGTGGGAAAAAGCTGTCTGCTCGGCGCCTTGCGCGGCGATCCCTGGGAAGAGGGCCGTCCTACCACCAACGGGATCGAGATCAAGCCCGTCAGGGTAACGGATCCCGACCACCGGCACCGAGATCGGGCCGAACGGCTGGGATCTCGGTGGGCAGCGGGTCTACCGGCCCACGTACCAGCTGTTCTTTACCGCCCCGGCTGTCTATCTGGTGGTGTGGAAGCCGTGTGAAGGCCCGCAGCAGGAGTTCGTGAAGGGAGTGGATCAAGCTGGTGCGACACCGGGAGCCGGAGGCCAAGATCCTGGTGGTTTCCACCCATGGCGGCCCCCAGGCACAGCAGCCGGATATCGACCGCCAAGAGCTCTGGGACCTGTTCGGCAAGGAAACAGTCATCGATTTCTTCCAGGTGGAGAGCAAGCCCGACGCCGGGATCCAGGTGCGCAAGGAGATCGCGGAGTTGAAGCAGGCAATCGCACGCGTCGCCGCCGGCATGCCGGAGATGGGCGCCCCTTCCCTGAGCACTGGCAGAGGCGGTGCGCGAGCAGCTACGCGCGACCGAGGATGCTTATCTGCCGCTCAATCGGTTCTTCGCCATCTGCAGGGAACAGGGCATCGAGCCAGAGGATGCCCGGCTCTTGCTGCGCATCTGTCGCCGGGTGGGGGACCTGATTTACTACGAGCATGACCTGACCTTGCGCGACATCATGATACTCAAGCCTGGCTGGCTGGCGACGGCGATTAGCTTCGTGTTGGACGATGAGAAGACCCGCAAGGAGATCCATGGCCTAGTGGATTTCGCCCGGCTGGGCCAGTTGTGGAACGACCCGGAACGCCCCCAGAGAATCGCTACCCGGCGGAGATGCACCCGATCTTCCTGCGCCTGATGGAGCGCTTCGATCTGTCCTACCGGATCGTCGACGCCGACAACGGCGAAAAAGGCGAAACGGACGCTACCAGCCTGATCGGACAGCTGGTCCCGGACCTTCGCCCCGATCCCATTCCCCACTGGCCCTCCGACCCGGCCGCCGGGGATGCACAGCAGATACAAATCTGCCGGATTATGGACGCGGCCAAGCACGATCGGCCACCGCCGATGGATTCTTTTACCAATTGATCGTGCGTCTGCACAAATACTCCCTGGGCCGCGCCGACGCCGACTATCGGGATAGCGTCCACTGGCAGCGTGGCCTGGTCCTGGAGGACGATACGGGAGCGCGGGCCTTCCTGGAACATATCGGCAACGACGTGCGCATTAGCGTGCGGTCGCCCTACCCGGAACGCTTCCTGTCGGCGCTGACCTATGAGGTGAAGTGGCTGGTGGAGAGCTTCTGGAAGGGCACATGCGGTGCGAGGTGACGGTACCCTGCCTGACGCGGTGCGAAGACGGCAAACCCTGCGGCTGGCGGTTCGAGGTCAAGAAGCTGATCGAGGACAAGAAGAACAACCGACCCAAGCGCCCCTGCCCCATCTGCAACGAATGGCAAGGCATTGAGCAACTACTCCACAACGCGCCCGCAGCCCGTCCGAATCCGCTCGAAGAGCTACTCTTCAACTCCGGGGAAACAATACGGATATTGCGGGCTATATACCAGCGACAAGAGACGCAACAAGATCAGATCATCGGACGTTCCGACCAATCGGATGCGGCCAACCGGGAGCTGCTGAGCAACGATGGCCTGATGCAGGCGCTGGTGGATGAGGCGAAGGGAGGTCCGCGGCTATTCAGCTTCGAGCTGGTCGAGCCTGGCTTCTGGGACCGGCCCAAGTAGATCAGCGCAAAGCTCCGCCTGACTTTGTGGTGTGAACATTCCCGACTGCCGTTGCCGGTGCTGAACAACGGCGAGGGCAACAGGGAGGGCGTGTACGACCTGACCCTGCCGCGTGAATGGCTGGTGAAATTGGCGCCCGTCCTGAAGTTGCTTATGGGCACCCTCGGCCTGATCTTGCCCGTGGCCTCATCGGCCACGCGGCTGATGCTGGACGAGGCGGCTTATAAAGGCATCGAGAAGCAGTTGGATCTGGGCCGGAAGACCTGCGAGGCGGTGGAAAAGGTGGGTGCGTCCGCAGTTCGAGAACGAGTATTGAGGTTGGTTTCCCGCAGGGCACGGGGTCAAATCTTGTAATCCTGCCTATGCACAACGAACTCGTAGGATGCCGGTGAGCGCAACGAACCGCATCAAAAAAGAAACTACGAATCCCGCGAATCCGCACGAATCAATTTTCGCGTAGATTTGCGTGATTCGTGGTTTTTCCTCTTTTTGCTGACCGGTAACGCTTAACTTAACGGCATTGCGCTGGAATCTGCGCACGCAACTCCATACAGATGGTTGTTTCGGTTCGGATGCCTGATGCATTGATGTAACCGGTTGCTTTCTATCATGTTATCGTTTGGTTACCCTGGGGCCATCCCTATGATCCCCAGGTCTTCCTTTCACGCCCGTTCCACCGGAAATGCCAGTACCGGGTCGATGTGGGTGCTGCCGGTAGCGACCATGAGCAGGCGATCAAGACCCAGGGCGACCCCCGCCGCCTCGGGCATGCCCGCTTCCAGCGCGGCCAGGAATGCCTCGTCCAAGGGATGCCGATCCAACCCCCGCGCGGAGCGTTCCCGCAGATCCGCGTCGAAACGCCAGCGTTGTTCTGCGGGATCCGTGAGCTCCTGGAATCCGTTGGCCAGCTCCATGCCCTCCAGATAGAGCTCGAAGCGTTCCGCTACCGGCTCTAGGTCCCTTCGGATCCGGGCCAGGGCTGCCCGGCTCGGGGGATAATCGTAGACGAAGGTCAACCGGCCCCGACCCAGCCTGGGTTCGATCCGCCGGGTGAGCAACAGGTCGAGCCAGCCGTCACGGTCGAGGTCCAACTCGCGGGAGCCGGGGACGGCAACGGCGGCCTGTCGTAATGTCTCCCCATCTGCACGCATGGGGTCCAGTCCCAGGTAGACCTGAAACAGCTCCCGGTAGCTGATGTACCGGACCGGAAGCTCGGGCCGTTCCAGGGCATAGCGCACCAGATCCGCAACCTCCTTCATCAGGGTCCGGTATCCGAGATGCGGACGGTACCACTCCAGCAGACTGAACTCGGGGTGGTGCAGGACCCCGCGCTCGCCGTCCCGGAACACCTTGCAGATCTGGAAGATGGGTCCGCTCCCCCCCGCCAGGAGGCGCTTCATGGGGAGCTCGGGGGAGGTGTGAAGATAGAGGGTTTGCGGCCGTGCGCCCGCACCGGACCAACCGGTTCGCAGGCTGTGGAGGGCGGGATCGCTGGCGGCGGCACGCGAGGCGATGGGGGTTTCCACCTCCATGACACCGAGATCAGCGAAGAATCCCCGGATGCGCCTAAGTAAATGCGCCCGTGCCCGCAGCACCGCCGACCCGGCACTGGGCCGCCAAGGATCTAGCCCGCACATCTCACCGGAGATTGCGGTCCCGATGGAACCCGCACGGGGATTGTTGGTTTCCGCAAATGAATGCGAATCAACGCCAATCGGCCGCAAAAAATCACATGATTCAAATTGCTGACAAAGGCCTCGCGAAGTCGGGGCCTCTGTGATTCATGGTGTTCATGTTGAAGACACCGACAGCGCGGTAGACAGAGCTCGAGATGGTGACGCTCGAGAGTCTGGTTCCCGCGGATCACCTGCTTCGCAGGATCGATGCGGTGATTGATTTTACCTTCATCCGTGAGCGTGTGGCGTGGCTTTACTGCCCGGGCAACGGCCGCCCGGCGCTCGATCCGGTTGTGATGTTCAAGGCCCTGTTCATCGGCTACCTGTTCGGCATCCGCTCGGAGCGCCAGCAGATGCGCGAGATCGAGGTAGGCGTGGCCTATCGCTGGTTTTTGTGGCTGCGCCTGACCGATGGGGTGTTCGATGCCTCGACCCTGAGCCAGAACCGGCGGCGGCGCTATAATGACACCAGTGTGGCGCAGGACATCTTCGACGGCATCGTCGAGCAGGCCATCGCCCATGGCCTGGTGGACGGGACGGTGCTCTATACGGACTCAACTCACCTGAAGGCCAACGCCAACAAGCACCGCGTCGACCGCGAGGTGGTGGCCAAGTTGCGCTCGGACTACTGGGAGGCGCTGGACGAGGCGGTGGGGCAAGACCGCGCGGCCCACGGCAAGAAGCCCCCGAAGCAGAAATCCCGGCAGCCGGTGGAGAAGGAGACCAAGGTCAGCCGCACCGACCCGGAGACCGGATACATGGTGCGCGACGGCAAGCCCAAGGGGGTCTTCTATCTGGGCCACCGGACGATGGGTGGGCGGCTGGGCATGATCACCGATACCCACACTACCCCGGCCAGCGTGCATGACTAGCATCCCCTATCTAGACCGGCTCGAACGCCAGCGAGAGCGTTTTGATCTTGACGCGCGCGCCGTCGGGCTAGACGCGGGCCATGCCACGTCGGGCATCGCCAAGGGGCTGGAAGACCGGGAGATCCTCGGCGTCACCGGCTATCGGCGTAGCCCGCGCCCGCGTCCCGGCATGATGCGCAAGAAGGCCTTCTAAGGCCTTCTCCTTTGATCCGGACAGCAACGGCTACCGCTGCCCGCAAGGCCAGCTTCTGGCCTACTCAACCACCGACCGGATAGGCTATCGCCACTACAAGAGCGACTCTGCCACTTGCCAGGGCTGCCCGCTGCTCGCCTCATGCACCAGCAGCGCCAACAAAGCCCGCTCATCACCCACCATGTCTGGCAGGACGCCAGAGACAGAACCGACGCCCACCGCCTGACCGATTGGGGAAAACGGGTCTACACGCGCAGGAAGGAAACCGTCGAGCGCTCATTTGCCGACGCCAAGCAACCGCACGGCCACCGCTACGCCAGCTTCAGAGGATTGATCGCCGTCGCATGCCAATGCCTACTCGCTGCCACCGCCCAGAACATCAAGAAAATCGCCTTGACCCTCGCCAAGACAGCCCCAGCTCCAGCCTGAGGCGGCCAAGGATCGCCGCGATCACGGCTCATCCCGCCCCAAAGCACAAACCACGCCGAAATACAGCAGGGTTTGCCACCGATCTGAAGCCGGCATTTTGCCGGCTCTCTTCTCTCTTGGCTGGGGGACTAGGATTCGAACCTAGGTTGACGGAGTCAGAGTCCGTAGTCCTGCCGCTGGACGATCCCCCAATCAAATCCCATCATCTTTGATTAATCCCTTCTCGTATTGTCACCGCTTCGAGTACTGCGGTCGCTTCCGCGCCTTGTGCAATCCCACTTTTTTGCGCTCGACCACACGGGCATCACGGGTCAGAAAACCGGCCTGGCGCAGCGGGCGACGCAGTCCCTCGTCGTAATCGACCAGGGCGCGGGCAATGCCATGACGTATCGCGCTGGCCTGCCCGGAGGTGCCGCCGCCGGTAACGGTAACCCTGAGATCAATGCGACCCAGCATTGAGACGGTCTCCAGGGGTTGGTGGACGATCATGCGCGCGGTCTCCCGACCGAAGAACTTGTCCAGGGACCGACCGTTCACCACGATGTTGCCTGAACCCGTGGCCAGAAAGACACGGGCTGTGGCACTCTTGCGCCGCCCGGTTGCATAGTTGGAATCCGACATGGACTGGCTTCCTGTGCTCAGCTATCGAGGAGCTGGGGCTGTTGGGCCTGGTGGCGGTGCTCCGGTCCGGCGTATACGTGCAGCTTTTTCAGCATGGCACGACCGAGTGAATTGTGTGGGAGCATACCTTTAACGGCGTGGGTAATCACCCGCTCCGGTGCCTTATCGAGCAGCTTCTCCAGGTTGATGGACTTGAGGTTGCCGATATAGCCCGTGTGGTGATGGTACATCTTGTTCCGAAGCTTGCTGCCGGTCACCCGCACCTTTGCGGCGTTGACGACAACGATGCAGTCGCCGGTGTCCACATGGGGAGTATACTGCACCTTGTGCTTGCCGCGCAGGCGCCGTGCCAACTCCGAGGCCAACCTGCCCAAGGTCTTGCCTTGCGCATCGATCAGATACCACTCGCGGCGGACCTCCGCAGGGTTGGTACTCTCAGTCCTCATGTCCGCTGCTCCAGAACCTTAGCTCATATAACATGGATGGTGATGAAGCTATGAATAATACACTAACCGATAACAGGGCGACAAGAACGAGAACGCACCCGCCCCGCAAGAGATGGGCATCCCGGCGGAAAATCCACGGGCGACGGGTATAATCGTCCCCGGTTGGGCAGTTGCGGACCGCGCTACGGGCGGTCGATTGAAGGGCACCTTGAGAAGCCGTCCGGCTAAAAGTGGTATCGGTTGCAAATGCCCCAAAATGGGCCCTTTTTCCGGCTACCAGCGACTGGCGGCTGGTAGCTCTTTAGAGATTGCCGGAAAGGCAGTTTTTCTTTAGGTCCCCTAAACGAGAGGGAGATTTCCGAATGAAACGGCTCATAGCCCTGTTCGCGTGTCTGGCGCCACTTTTTGCCGCCGCAGGGGAATTCAGCTCCACCCTGGTAGTTCAGACCGGCTTCTTACGGGAAGGCGATCTGATCGTTCGCAACATCGCGGACCTGGTGGCCAAAAAGACCTGCATGACCTTTTACATTCGCACCGCCGGGACCAGCCCGATCACCGATTGCTACGAGGTGGTCGGCGAGTTCGGTGCCAACGTCCGGCAGTCGGCGCACCTGAAGGAGAACGAGTTGGTCATCCGCAAGATTGAGGACACCAAAAACAACCGTGCCTGTCTGGTTGCCTACGTCAGTACCCCCGGCACGTCGCCAGCGGTGCACTGTTACACGAGTACCCACCGTTTCAAGGAAGGGTTGCAGGTAGACAGCCATTTGCGCGAGGGGGACCTGGATGTGCACCGGATCTCCGACGCGAGTGCCGGTACGACCTGTCTGGTAGCCTTCGTGAAAACCGAGGGAACCGCTCCCTCGACTTTCTGTTATCCGAGTATTCCCGACGGTGTCGGCCCGCTGCGCCAGCAACACAAGCTCAAGGAGGGGGACCTGGTCGTCCGGAAGATCACCGACGGCGCGAATAACAAGGCGTGCCTGGTAAGCTACGTGAGCACTCAGGGCACCTCGTCGCGGATGTTCTGTTTCGACTACCGCTGACGACGGCCACCCATGCCGGTCTTGATTCCGATCATCGGAAAAGGCGAAAATGCTTAATTGCTGCACGGTTGCCGACAAGGGCCCGTCCGCGCCGCAACAGGTAGTTAACATCTCACAAACTGGTTATGAGGAGACAACTAATGAGAGTGATCCTTTTGGGCGCCCCCGGTGCGGGCAAGGGTACCGTGGCCAAGATGCTCACCGCCGTCGACGGCTCGGTGCAGATCTCCACCGGCGACATCCTGCGCGCCGCGGTCAAGGAGGGCACCGAGCTCGGCAAACAGGCAAAGATATTCATGGATGCCGGTGATCTGGTTCCGGATGAGCTCATCATGGGCATCATGAAGGAGCGCCTGAAGGAAGACGACTGCCAAGCCGGATTTCTGCTCGACGGTTTCCCGCGCACCATCCCCCAGGCGGAGCAGCTCAAGGTCCTGCTGGCAGACCTCGGCATCGAGTTGGACGCGGCCGTGAACCTGGACGTACCGCGGGACGTGATCCTGGACCGCCTGACGACCCGCCGGACCTGCGTCGATTGCGGTGCGATCTATAACGTCAAGTCGGCACCTACCAAGGTAGAGGGAGTGTGCGACAAGTGCGGGGGCAAAGTAGTGCAGCGCGATGACGAGATCGAGGAGGCGATCTCCAACCGGTTGGACGTCTACAACGAAAAGACCGCACCTCTGGTGGATTTCTACCGGGGTAAGGGCCTGCTGATGGACGTAACCGCCACTTCCAGCGAGGCAGTCGTCGTGGCTATCCGCGAGCGCACCGGCGCTTAAAATGTTCGCGGGCCTTACCGGCGGGTGAGACCTCGACCGCCAGTCTTCCTTAAAACACCCCAAACTCGGGGTATTTGAATAGTTTTCGTATCTCGCAGCGCCATGGCCCCCGCGGCATCCATCTCAAGCAACTCAAGTCCACTGATCTGCACGCAATCGGGGTACTGAGCGATAACATGGGTGAGACCGCAGGCGGCGAGAACGAATGGCCCCTCAGCCTATTGGCGGAAGCCGATCCTGTCCTGTCACGGACCCTCCCCGCGACGCAAACGCAACCACCCCCGGTACGCAGGGAGTGAAGCGTTTGCTCGAGACCGTCGCGGCGTTTGGCCACGGATTTGACATGCCAGCCGGAACAAAGTCAATGCTACTAAGTGAGCTACTAGTACTGCTGAGCAGAAATAGTGATGCCGCTCGTGGTCAAACCTCGTGGTCAAACCTCGTGGTCAAACGGTGGGGAGCGCGTCTTGATATGTCCAACGGAATAGTTTGGCCATGGCTTCGTTGAAGTAGTTGATGAAATCGCCGATCCTGCCGGCCAGGTCGCTCTTGGATTGGAAGTTGCCGCGACGGACGAGCTTACGCACCAGGATGGAGAACCAGATTTCGATCTGGTTGAGCCAAGAAGTGTGTTTGGGTGTGAAATGGAACCCCAAGGGATGTTCAGGGTCGCTGAGAAACGCCTGACGAGACGCGGCGCTGCGTAGAATCCCGCAGCGTCCTTTGCAGCCGAGATCGCCTTCAGAGCCGATGCGCTCTGCCACCAAGCGGACCGCCGACCCGGAGTAATGGGTGTTGAGGTTGTCCATCGCCAGGTGCATTCGTGGTTGCTGCACGAGTGCCGCGAGATGGGCGGCGAAATCCTCCTCGGTGCGCGCTTCGCCGATGTCTGCGCTCGCTGCGCCAGTGGCGACTTGAAGCTAGCGATGAGGGTACAGGTGCCGTGGCGGGTGTACTCGAACTCGCGCCGTTCGACGCGCCCGAGCCTGACGGGCAAGGTCGGGGCGATGCGTTCCGAGGGCCTGGATGCCGGTCATCTCGTCGACGCTGAAGGTTGGGATACCAGCGGCGGCACGCTCGGGGGCGAGCCGATAGGTCTGGCAAATGTCATGGCACTTCTCGGCGAACTGCGGATCTGGCTTGGCGTCGAGCCACCCACGCACACGATGGGGTTTGAGGTCGACATCTTTTTTAGGGTCTAGATAACTTTAGAGTGGATTTTTTCTCAGATAGAGTTACAGAGAGATTTTCCTCTCGGTGATTGAATCTGAACTCAGATTCCTTGAACACCATTGAACTTTGCAAGTCTTAGTTTGGCATATGACCAGAATGATTCAATGCCATTGATTATGGCAATTACCATGGGTAAATTCATTCTCGCCATGATGCACTCGGAAATGCTTTTTGTACCCCATGTACACTAGCCCATTGTAGCCTCTCCAGCCGTCCGAGTGGATGATGCTGTCCAGGGCTACCTGGCCACGGATCGCTCTCTGTAGCTGCTTCTTGGAGGCGTCAGGGACGATTTCGTGTAACTTTTCCGTGGCGTTCCAGGATTCCGAAGACGATCGTTTTACCGCCTGCTCCGCGCCCCTTTTTTCCGCGAACACGGCGTGCACCAGAATAGGATTCATCGACTTCAACCTCGCCAGAGAAGGGCGATGAAGCGTCACAAACCTGGGCAACTCTAATTCGTAACTTCAAGAGTAGCTGATTAATCGTCTGGCGGCTTACATCACTCAAAAAGGTGTGAACGCCAAAAATACCTATTTTCTCCTTGCATAACATAACTTTAGCATGCAGGTTCAGATGCTAAGGTTATCTAGACCACTTTTTAAAATGCGCCCAACCGAGTGCTGCGAAATGGCGGGGACGATGCCGCGGGGGACGATGCCGCGTTTGTTTGATCGCCTCGGCGGCCAGTTTCCGCTGGGTCCAATGGGTGATGGCCCACCCGCTGTCGCACGGACCCTCGCACGCCAAGGCGATGATCGTGCAGGCATCCTCGGCGCTGTAGGTGGCCGGCGCACCGGGGCCGCGGGGCATCCAGCCAAGCGTTCGGCGACACGGTTGCCTGTGCTCGCGAGCCAACGCCGCCGACAGTTGCGAACCGTTGTGCGGGCGGATGCCCAGCCGCATGGCACTCGGCTGGATGCCGACGCCTTCCCTGGCAAGCAGCACGACCCGGGTGCGCAGCACCACGTGTTAGGCGCAAGTTTGTTGACGGACCAACGCTTCGAGGTCGCGGCGCTCACGTTCGCTCGGATAAATCGGATTGGCTTCGTTAGCGGGCATGGCTGCTCCGGTCAATAACAACAAACCTATTAAGATTGGCAGATACACTAAAACTTATGTATTAAAATTTTCGCTTAGGCGTGATAAATGTATAGTCATTTTGGTTTGTTTGTCAAACAAAGCGGTCAATATCGGGATCAAATGCAAGCCGACACATTGCCAAAATGCCGCAGAAGACGGGTATTCCTGAAGGAAATGAAGATAGGGGCTATTACCTATATTCTTAAGCGTGGGTGATTGCAAGGAACTTTGCCTGCCGATCCCCTCAACGCCGAGCCGAGCGGACATCCAATCGGTCCCGCAGGCCATCTCCCGCCAGGTTGATGAACAACACCACGGAGAGGATCGCAAGTCCCGGCGCCAGGACCAGGTGGGGTGCCACCAGCATATAACCCACGCCATCCCGGATCATACTGCCCCAGGACGCCTGGGGCGGTTGTACCCCGAGCCCGAGGAAGGAGAGGCCCGCCTCCGCGATCACGGCCCCGGCGACGCCGAAGGTCGCCTCCACGATTAGGGGCGCCATCGCCAAGGGCAACAGGTGTCGCAGCAGGACCCGGCCGGACCCCGCCCCCAGGGCACGGGCCGCGACCACATGGTCACGTTGTTTCAGGGACAGGATCTGAGAGCGCGCCAGACGCGCATGGCCGACCCAGCCCACGGCGGCCAGGGCGACGATCACATTGTCGGTTCCAGGTCCCAGGATGCCCGCCAGGGCGATGGCGAGGAGAATGCCTGGAAAGGCCAGAAAGACATCGATGATCCGGACCAGCGTCAAGTCCACCCAGCCCCCAGCCAGGGCCGCCGTTCCGCCCACCAGGGCCCCCAGAACCACGGACAGGGCCACCACCCCCAGCCCGACGGCAAACGAGGTGCGGGCACCGATCAGGAGCCGGTCCAACACCGGCCGCCCTAGATCATCCTTACCGAGCGGCGCATCCGGCGCCGGCGGTGCCAGGATCCCGGCCAGATCGATGCGATCGGGCGCGAGCGGCAACCAGGGACAGGCCAGTGCAACCAGTGCCCACACCAGCAAGGGAACAACCGCGAACCGGATGCCCAGTCCCCGCATCAGGCCAGCCGAATCCGAGGGTCCGCCCACACGTAGACCAGATCCGTCAGGGTATTCACCAGCACATAGGCCAGGCTGACCAGCAGCACACTGGCCTGAACCACCGGGTAGTCCCGGTTCCGGATAGCCTCCACCAGCAGGCTGCCGACCCCCGGCCAGGCGAACACGGTTTCGGTAATCACCGCCCCCCCGAGCAGTCCCCCCAACTGCAGACCGACCAGGGTCAGCACCGGCAACCAGGCATTGCGCAGGGCGTGACGCCGGATCACGGCGGCCTCGGACAGCCCCTTAGCGCGGGCGGTGCGAACATAGTCCTCGCTCAACACCTCCAGCACACTGCCGCGCACCATGCGCGCCAGGACTGCTGCCAGTCCCGACCCCAGGGTGATGGTGGGCAAGATCAGACTCACCGGACCCTCGCGCCCGCTCACCGGGGTCCAACCGAGCCACAGGGAGAAGACCAGGATCAGCAGGGGCCCAAGCCAGAAATTGGGAATGGAGATACCGAGCAGGGACAGGCTCATGGCCCCGGAGTCGAGCACCCCGCCCTGGTGGCGTGCCGCCAGCACCCCGAGTGGAACCGCAACCGCCAGGGCCAACGCCAGGGCGGTCCCGGCCAGCTCCAGGGTTGCCGGGATGCGCTCGGCGAGCAGCTCCGCCACCGGACGCTGAAACTGGAACGAACGGCCCAGATCCAACCGGGCCAGCCCGTCGAGATAACGCGTATACTGCTCGCCCAGCGGCCGGTCGAGACCCAGGGCCGCGCGCAGCGCCTGCCGATCCGCCGGACGGGCACTCTCTCCCAGCATGGCCTCGACCGGGTCACCGGGCACCAGATGGATCAGCAGGAACGCCAGGGTACAGACGCCGAAGACCACCAGAAGCGCCGAGCCGATGCGAGAAAGGATGAGCTGCATTATTGCACCGAAGAACCTTCTTTTTCAGCTTCTCCCCCCCCAGGACGAACGCGTATAAATCTTACCGAAACCTTGGCAGACCTGGTTGCCTGCAGGCAGGTCCACGAAGCCCGTAGGCTGGGTTGAGGTACGAAACCCAGCTTCTACGGGCGCACCTGGTTTGCCGGTTCTCGTCCCTCAACCCAGCCTACCCCCTACTATTTTTTAGACAGCCTCTCAACGCAAAAACCAAGAACGTAGCGCAGGCATCTCGCCTAGCACCCGCGGGTGTTTCGTCCGCGTTCTGGCAGGCGTCCCGCCTGCGTTACCTGGATTCAGCTTAATTGAGAATGCTTCCCTGGATCACGCAGAACGGTTCACGGGTGGTAGGGATACCCGATTCTTTGTACACTTGCAAGCAATGATTTTTTGACTTTTCCGGGAGAAAATATCTGACATGCCTGAACAACTATTGGTAGTGCTTAATCTGTAGTGATCGCAAGTATTGGGAACAATACTCAGCATTATAATAGTGAATAAAATTCCAGATAGCTCCGAAATGATTTCGGATCTCTTGGAAAGAGATAGCATTTTTCTTACTAACCGAGAAATTCGCTGTCTTAATGTAAGATTGAACCTTTCAATGTGGTTCGTTTTTCCGCTTTCTTTACCAACTGCTCGATGTCTGTTTTAATGCCTCGGCACCGGCACGATCGCGACTCCCAACATCATGCATCCCGACAACCTCTCTGGAATCGCTGTCAATTGCCAACCAAATCCATTGCTTGTTGCGCTTGAGTCAGACAAGAGACCACATTCCATCGCATTCTACCATTAAGCCCCCCTTTTTTTGAGATATCGATTTGTTGGGGTACATGCTCATACTTCCGATTGATATACTGTTGCAGCCAAGGTTCTGAAATCTCGGTCCCTGTTGAAATTCCAGCGATTGGGATCTTCTCCAAAAGCAACCTGTCTACCATATCCCATAACTGTTGCGGGATTCTTTTATTCTGAGGATTTTCGACAAATTGTCTGCCACAGTCTTTGCACACATATTTTTGTTTCCCATTGTGAACGGATCCATTTTTTGTGGTATGCCTTGAATTGCAGGTTGGACATTCCACTATACTTTCTTCAACCGTTAACTCATGCTCATTCATGGTCCCTGAATTATAACTCGTAACCTGACATGTTGATAGATAATGTATGCATATCATATGCCTCACACTACCCGCTCTGCGGGTAGATTGAAGCAAAAAACGGTTCAGCAGAAAATCATCACTACATGTTAAGCACTATCCAACTATTCATCGACTATCAGATTAAATGCGCTGATCTCCAAAGGGCGGTTGCCGCCGCTAAAGAGATAGCGATGGAACAAACGGTGGAGACCCCACCATCTTTGGTCGAGGACGAGTTCTTTCAACAATCCATTTATTATCATGGTCCACCCGGCCATGTCAGGCAGTCATTTTCAATGATCCCAAACGAGGAATTGTCCCTGGAATTATGCTCGGGACCCTATTTCGCTTAGTCGGCACCGACATCTCAATTTACCCATTGGCCGGCGGCCGGTTTCCCTTTACCGCCGAAGATTGTCAGAGTATTCATGCTGCGTTGCTGGCTCCTGATCTGCAAGTGAAAAAGTCTTTTCCCGCGCCGGCAGATTGAAAATCAGCAATATCGCTCAGACCGCCCTGGAATTTGGAATCAGTTTCCAAACTGGCGGATAACACTCGGAAAGTCGTAGATCAATTTGACGAACTATTTCCCGGGGATTAAAAAGTAAGGGTCTAGATAACTTTAGGTTGGGTTTTCTTTCAGAAGAGTAAGTATTCTCTCAGAGAGATCTTCCTCCCTCATCGGTGATGAAATCTGAATTCAGATTCCTTGCGGTGTAAAAGGAACGTTCGTCGGGGAACACATTGAACTTTGCATGCCTCCGTTTGGCATATGACCGGAATGACTCAATGCCATTGATATGGCGATTACCGCGGGCAAACTCATGCATCACCATGATGCACCCGTTGTTGTAGTAACAGTTAACTAGCCGGTAAGGGGGAAAGTCTGTTGGCAGGTAACGCCATGGACGACCGGTTTTATTCAGATAAAAATCGCATTCAGGATTTCGCGAAGATCGGTCGTTCGTGGGCGTCCAGTAGTATAGGGTTCGAGCTCATCATAGGATGATTGAGTCTTTTCAGGAGTCATATCGGAATCCGAAATAGAAGTGCTCACAGTTACTATACCACCAGAAAATCTGATTTTTTATCATTAAAAATCAATTCGCGGTATAGCAAACGTATCAGACAGTTTTATGATCATTGCAGGTCCGGTTGGAGACGGATCAATCTCATATCGGTTATAACCACTGGGACGGTCAGGACATGGTTCCGGGAAAGGATCGCCCTAAATACGAAATCGGCACGGTTCGGTTGTTGGGAGAGATCCGGTCTCCGGAGGGAGGTAAAGCCGAGGGGGTAACGATGCTCCAGGAGGACGATGAGGACTATGACCTTCTCATTGTCTACGATGGTGTCAAGGGACAGCAGAGAATCATGCAGCGATTTCGTGTCTCTAAACCGGATTGAGTGAACTGTTCCTTACTTACCGATACAGAAGCCGGAGAAAATTCTTCCCAATAGATCGTCCGAGGTAAATTCTCCGGTAATCTCCCCCAGAGCCTGTTGGGTTTGACGTAGCTCCTCTGCCGCCAACTCGGCAGCGGCGGTGCTCTCCAACACCTGTACAGCGGAAAGCAGACCCGAAAGCACCCGCTCCAGGGCATCCAGGTGGCGCCTGCGGGCAATGAATGCACCTTCGGTGGACGCCGAAAGGCCACAAACCGTTTTGAGGTGCCCACGCAGGGCATCCATTCCGGCACCGGTCAGGGCAGAAATCGCGACTTCCGGTCTCGAGGATCCGTGCGTAAGACCGGCAGGGGTCCCGGTCAGGTCGATCTTGTTGCGCACATAGGTGACGGGAACCCCGGTCGGCAGTGTGCCCGCGTCAAAGCTAGAATGCTCCGGATCGGCCTGTCCGTCGAAGACCCAGAGGATACGATCGGCCTGCTCGATTTGCTCCTGAGCACGGCGGACACCTTCCCGCTCGATCGGATCTCGTGCGGGACGCAGCCCGGCGGTGTCGATGATGTGCAGGGGCATGCCGTCGATCTGAACCTGCTGGCGCAACAGGTCCCGAGTAGTACCTGGAACAGAGGTAACAATTGCAATATCGGTCCCGGCAAGGGCATTGAGTAGACTCGATTTACCGGCATTGGGGGGACCTGCGATGACCAGATTGAGGCCCTCGCGTATCAGACGACCCTGATAGGCACTGGCCAGCAAATCCTTCGTGTCCCGAATCAGACTTCGCAGATCGGCCCCGACTTGTGAATTAGCGAGAAAGTCGATCTCTTCATCGGGAAAGTCGATCGCCGCCTCTACATAGGTGCGCAGGCGGATGATCTCTTCGCGCAGACTTCCGACCCGGCGTGAAAGCCCCCCCTGCAGGGTGCGGCTGGCCAATCTCGCAGCTGCTTCGGTAGCACTCTCGATCAGATCCGCGACAGCCTCTGCCTGAACCAAATCGAGCTTGCCGCCCAGGAATGCCCGCTCGCTAAACTCGCCGGGCCGAGCCGGGCGGGCACCGAACTCCAGGGCACGTTGCAGGAGTAGATCCAGGACCACTGGACCTCCGTGCCCTTGCAGCTCCAGGACATCCTCGCCGGTAAAGGATCTGGGAGCGGGAAAGAACAGGGCGATCCCCTGATCGATGATCTCACCATCCTGGGCACGGAAATCGGCTAAAGTCGCAAGGCGTGGCTCGGGCACATAGCCGATCAGACCCTCGGCAACAGCCGGGGCAAGGGGCCCGGAGATACGGACGATACCTACACCGCCTATGCCTGGCGGTGTGGCAATAGCCACTATGGTCCCTGATACCACCACAGTGACTACCGCTTCGCATTACCGGCAGCAAAAAACCTGTCGACAAAGGGGTAATGGAGAAGTTTCAAGTGAGGATCATCGCCCTCCAACGACGCGGCTTCGCGGTGAAAGTGAATCTGCGGTACACTGACAACAGTGGCAAGCGTACCGGTCGTCGAAAATACTGTAGAGTCGATTCGATTCTTCTTCATCAGGATCGGCTGTTAGAATGAGTGTGAATTCATGCACTTTCATGATCAAGTTCCCTTCCTATTGGTGGTTTTATTCTATTCCCTTCATCATGAATGAGGGCACCGGTCAACGTAGCAGTGGATGTCACGAGCATGCCGTTCAGGATTTCGCAGCGTCGACATGACTCGAATGCAACAACATTCGCGGGTGTGTTGTGGACACCATAGTGTCCCCCATATGCACTTGAGGAGATGCTTTCGCAGCGCTCCAATCTTTACTTTCAGCATAACGAATCGCATCGCGGATATGTTTGTTCGAGTGGTTGGCTCGCATTAAATTTTCCCTGCTTCCCTAAATATTTTTCCCATCACAAAATACTATATCCTTGCCCGTAGTTGGTACAGTTTGGCATCACTTCTTCTCCTCACGCGAATCCTCACGAACGAATTCACGCCGACTCGCGTGATTCGTATTTTCCCTCTCTTTACGGAATTGAAGTGTCAGGTCCTGGCCTTGGCTGTTGCCTTCTCGATATTGCGCGTGATGTGCCACTGCTGGGCAATGGATAGAATATTGTTGACTACCCAGTACAGCACAAGCCCGGCAGGGAAAAAGGCGAAGAAAACGGTAAAGACGAAGGGAAGACTCATCATTACTTTGGCCTGGATCGGATCCGGCGGGGTCGGGTTGAGCTTCTGCTGAATGAACATGGAAATACCCATGACGAGTGGCAGCACGAAGTAGGGATCGGGATCGGATAGGTTATTGATCCAGAGTGCAAAGGGGGCGTGTCTGAGCTCGACGCTCTCGAGCAGGACCCAATACAGGGCTATGAACACGGGGATCTGCACTAGGACCGGCAGACAACCGCCAAGGGGATTGATCTTCTCCTTCTTATAAAGCTCCATCATGGCCTGATTCAGACGTTGTTTGTCGTCCCCATACCGATCTTTGAGAGCCTGCATCCGCGGCGTCATTTTGCGCATGTTGGCCATGGATTTGTAGCTGGTTTCGGATAGCTTGTAGAAGGCCGCCTTGATCAGGATCGTGAGAATGATAATGGCCCAGCCCCAGTTGCCGACCACCATGTGGATCTTACTGAGCAGCCAGTAGATAGGCTGAGCCAGGATAGTCAACCAGCCGTAGTCGACTGCAAGCTCTAGCCCCGGTGCGATGGACGCGAGGGTATCCTGCAGCTTAGGTCCTACAAAGAGACGGTTCTCGAAGCTGTGCGCAACACCAGGAGACAATGTCACCGGCTCGGAGTACTTGCCGATGATGTAGCGGGAGCCGTCGAGGACGTTGGTATAAAAGGTCTCCGGGGTACCGCTGGGTGCAATCCAGGCCACCACGAAGTAGTGCTGAATCATCGCAATCCAACCGTCGGAAACGATCCGCTGCAGCTTCCCATCCCGCATGTCGGAGAAGGACTTCTTGGTGTATTTCCCCTCGGGGCTGTAGTACACACCTCCCGTGTAGGTATAGATGAACCGGGAGGTATTAGGATCAACCAACTTGGTTCTCTGAAGTTGCTCGTAGGAGCGGATCGCCAACGGTGAGCCGGTGTTGTTGGCCACGGTCTGTGTGAGTCGGACCACATAACTACCGCGCTGGAATTGGTAACGCTTCTTCACCTTGATGCCGGAGGGATGGTTCCAGAGAAATTCAACGACGAGATCATCTTCATCCGGCTCAAGGACAAAGCTATCGCGAGTACTGGAAAAGGTTGCCTGGTGTGTCGGCAGCTGTCCTTTCTCGCCTCCGAGGAGCCCGGACTGGGCGATGAACATGTTCGGCGGCTGCGGCTTGAATAGCCGGAATTTGGTTTCCGGGTCCTCCGCCGTAACAGCATAGTCCTTCAGCCAGGCGCTGGTTATTGTGGCACCACGGCGAGAGATCTCCAGCTTCAACAGGTCGGTTTCCACGCGAACGGGGTCTCCGCCCTCCACTGCCCGCACAGATGGAACGGGAGTAGCAGCAACCACCGTCGGCGTGGGCGTGTCCGGTATCTCCTCCGGGCTATCCGGGGTACTGCCCGGTTTCGGAGCCTCCCCGGCCGGGACGGGGCGCCGGACGGTCTCAGACGGAACAATCGAGGGTCCGTAATCCTTCATCCAGGCCTGATAGATCAGGAGCAGGACGATGGCAAGGGCAAAAAACAGCAGCAGGCGTAGATTATCCATGGGGAATGTCGTCGGATATTTCCGGGACCGGATCGTACCCACCGGGATGCCAGGGATGACAACGAAGGAGGCGTCGCAGGGCAAACCCGGTACCCTGTATTGCCCCATAAGCCTCGATTGCCTCGACAGCATAGTGGGAGCAACTCGGATAAAACCGACAATGGTTCCCGAGTAAGGGACTGACCAGATATTGGTAGCCGCGGAGGAGGCCGATCAACAAACTACGCATAACTGCTCCCGAATGCGTTTCCAGTGCACGGCCAGGGAGGAAAAAAGCCGATCATTGGGTAAGGCCACGGTACGACGGCGACACAACACTACCAGGTCGACACCGCACAGACAGTGACGGTGCCGGCGAAAGCTCTCACGCACAACGCGTTTTATGCGGTTGCGATCAATGGCCCGCCGCGCGTATTTTCTCGAGACCGCAAGCCCCAAGCGCGCTGTTCTCCGGCCATTGGACCGGGCAAGAACCCTGAAGCAGGAATCGGCTGAGGTCGTTGCGGGCTGTGCAAACAGATCCCGAAAATCCCCCGGTCGCCTCAGACGGGCCTGATGTGGAAGGCGTGCATTGGCAGGACAATTCCCAGGCAACTTGTTGGTCAGGTCGACAGACGCGCCCGTCCTTTTGCACGACGCATCATCAGCACCTTGCGCCCATTGCGGGTGGACATGCGGGTACGGAAGCCGTGGGTCCGGGCGCGTTTTACCCGGCTCGGCTGAAAGGTTCTTTTCATGTCTCGATTCCAAGGAGGAGGAGCCGACCTTATCACCGGCAACCTGATCGGAAAAAGGGGTTGGATTATATTTTCCCGGTGGCCGTACGGTCAACGGTGACGAGTATCCCCGGATACCTTAAGGTGCCAAGGATAGGGCAGACGGATACCGAATCCCGTCGACATTTATCCAGGCAACCTTCTTAAATCGACCGCCGGGTTCCAAATATCAACAGCTCCCCGGTACGGTTTTCCTCGTAAGCAGGGTAACAAATACTTTAAGAATATCCGAAAATTACATGGATTTCAGCAGATCCCCCACCTCTAGGGTCCGTGTTTGTGGATAAGTGACGAAAACCGATATAGACTCTCCAGTGCTATGATGGCTATTCCGTGGATCCCTCGATCAGCGATCGAGCTGCCAAACTTCCACGGATTTCCACCAGGCAAGAAACTCAACAGAACATAGAGGTCGAACAGCCGTGGGAGTCTGGAATCGATGTGTATCCCATCTCAAAGGTGATTTGACGACGGCCGACTACAACACCTGGATCCTCCCCTTGCAGGCAACCGAGGAAAACGGGCAGCTCAAACTGTATGTCCCCAATCATTTCGTAATGGATTGGGTCAAACAGAACTATAAACAACGAATCGTAGAGCTCTGTACCCGTCTGAGCGATGGCAAGATCCGCACGATTTCGTTCGTGATCGGCACCTTGCCGCAAATCCGTGATTCAGCGAAGACCGTGCAGGAAAACGCCGATCTAAAAACTCCCGTGTCTCCGACAGAAGCCGCGAGACACCGTTCCACGAGTAATTTAACCACCGAGTTCACGTTCGATACATTCATCGAAGGAAAATCGAATCAGATAGCCAGGGCAGCGGCGATTCAGATCGGCGACAATCCCGGAATTACTTATAATCCCCTATTTATATACGGAGGTGTCGGGTTGGGAAAGACCCACCTGATGCACGCGGTTGGAAACATGATGTTGAACAACAACCCCTCGGCACAAGTAGTGTATCTTCACTCGGAACGATTCGTCACCGAGATGGTGAAATCTCTACAGCATAACCGGATCGATGAGTTTAAGAAACGCTATCGAACCGTCAATGCGCTGCTTATCGACGATGTCCAGTTCTTTGCAGGCAAGGAGCGGTCACAGGAAGAGTTCTTCCATACCTTCAACACCCTCTTCGAATCCAAGCAACAGATTGTGCTATCGAGCGATCGATTCCCAAAGGAGGTAAGCGGGCTGGAAGAAAGACTGAAGTCAAGATTTGGCTCGGGCCTCACCGTTGCGATCGAGTCTCCGGATCTGGAGACGCGTGTGGCTATCCTGCAAAGTAAGGCAACACACGTCGGTATTGATTTACCGGAAGACGTTGCCTTTTTTGTCGGAAGGCACGTCCACTCGAATATCCGGGATCTCGAAGGGGCACTGCGACGTCTGGTAGCGAGCTCAAGGTTCACCAACACACCGATAAATATCGGGTTCGCCAAAAACACGCTGCGGGACATGCTCGCAGCTCAGGATAAGCAGGTAACCATAGAGAACATTCAAATGGTAGTTTCAAAATACTACAAAATCAGGTCTACGGACCTACTTTCCGGTAATCGGAGCAGATCTGTCACAAGACCGCGTCAGATTGCCATGACACTTGCCAAAGAACTGACCAATCATAGCTTACCTGAAATCGGCGATGCTTTCGGGGGGAGAGACCACACTACGGTGCTCCACGCAAACAGGAAAATCACAGAGTTGCGAGAAAGTAGCATCACTGTTGAAGAAGATTACAAAAACCTGTTGAGAAGTCTGGTAGCTTAATGTGGATAACTTTCAACAGCGGGATTTCGCACTGTAAATCCACAGATTATGCACAGGAAATTACCAGAGATTTTGGTGACACACATTCGGTAACAAGATGAAAAACAAAGAAAATAATTTTATCCAGATATCCACAAGGCTAATTATAGATACAGTCTCAGGAAAAACAAAATGAAGATCCGCGCAAGCCGGGAAATCCTGCTGCCGGTACTCACGAAGGTGGGGGGAGTCGTAGAGCGGCGGCAGACACTCCCGATACTCGGCAACATGTTGATGTCAGCGGAAGACGATTCCGTAAAGATCACCGGAACCGATCTGGAAATAGAGATCCGTGCGAAATCCGGCCTGGTGGTCGAACAGTCAGGGGAGATAACACTACCGGCCAGGAAGCTCATTGAAATCTGCAGGGCACTACCGGAAGGAACGGAGATATCCTTGAAGGTGGGAAACGATCGTGCATCTTTGGTTGCGGGAAGGAGTCGCTTTACGTTAAGTGCCTTGCCGGCGAAAGATTTTCCGATCATGGAGAAGAGCGAGGGAGTACAGAGTATCGATATTAAACAACAGACATTGAAGTATCTCTTCGAGAAAACGGCATTTGCGATGGCACAGCAGGATGTCCGTTACTACCTGAATGGCCTTCTTCTGGAACTGAAGCCGGATCGGCTGGTAGCGGTTGCGACCGACGGTCATCGTCTGGCCAAGGTGGAAGAAATGTTACCGCTGGACGTCAGCGAGGAAGTGCAGATTATTCTTCCCAGGAAGACGGTATCGGAGTTGAACCGGCTTCTCGGGAGTGATGCGGATGCAGTCGTTCGGATAGACATTTCGGAGAAGATGTTTCGTGCTACTATGAAAGATATGGTGATAACATCGAAGCTCGTCGATGGTCGCTATCCGGATTATGACCGGGTAGTGTCGCCGACCCCGGAACGGATTGCATATGCGGATAGGGATACGTTGAGGCAAGCACTGTTTCGGACATCGATTTTGTCGAATGAGAAATACCGGGGGGTACGATTCAGTTTGGGCCAGGGGGAGCTCAGGCTTCAAGCACAAAACCCGGAGAAGGAGGAAGCAGAGGAGGAGTTGGAGATAATCTATTCTCAAGAGCCGACAGTCATCGGATTCAACGTCGGGTACTTGATAGACGTACTGAACGTATTGGATGAGGATGAGGTCGAGATTGGGTTCAAAGATTCGGACGGTAGTGTAATTCTGCGAAATAAGGACAAGGAGAAAGAGACGTTTGTAGTAATGCCGATGAGACTTTGATTTGCAACCTTATGGCATTGCGTCGGACTGTAAGCCCAAACTGATGACTAACGCCAGGGCAGCAATGGTAGCCGGTACCTTCTATCCGGCAAATGCGTGGGAGTTGCGGCAGGTAGTTCTTTCCTTTCTCGCAGCCGCTGAGACTGATCGCGCCGAGACCCCGAAAGCCATCGTCGCCCCCCATGCCGGCTACATCTACTCGGGACCCGTTGCCGGCAGTGCCTATGCCCGGCTCGCCACATGCGCCGAGGATATCTCACGTGTTGTCCTGCTCGGCCCCTCCCACCGGGTCCCCTTCACCGGCTTGGCTGCCAGCGCCGCCGAGGCCTTTCTCACCCCCCTGGGCGAGATTCCCGTGGACGGGGGTGCCTATGAACAGGTCCTTGATCTGCCGCAGGTCTGCCGCTACGAGGTGCCGTTCGAAGGTGAACACTGCCTCGAAGTGCAGTTGCCCTTCCTCCAGTTGTCCCTGCAGGAATTCCATATCGTCCCCTTCCTGGTCGGCACCGCCGATACCGAGGAGGTAGCCCAGGTCATCGCGCGCCTATGGGGGGGAGATGAGACCCTGATCCTGGTCAGCTCAGACCTCAGCCACTACTTGGACTACGAGCGCGCTGCGGCCCTGGATGCCGCGACCAGTCGGGCCATTGAGGCCCTGCGTCCGAAGGCCATTACCCCCACCCAGGCCTGCGGCTGCATCCCCTTGGGCGGCCTGTTGCACGAGGCGAAGCGCCGCGGTCTCAAGGCTCGGACCCTGGACCTGCGCAGCTCCGGCGATACGGCGGGACCCCACGACCGGGTGGTAGGATACGGCGCTTATGCCTTCAGCTGATCCCGATTCGCTCGACCCGGCGCAGCGGCGCAGCCTTCTAGCGCTGGCCAGGGAGTCGATCGAGCACGGCTTGCACCGGGGGTGCCCGCTCCTGGTTTTCCCCTCCGACTATTCCGCCGACCTGACGGCCCACCGAGCGAGCTTCGTGACCCTGCACACCCGGGGCACCCTATGTGGTTGCATCGGCCACCTGGAGGCTGTCCGACCCCTGGTGTCGGACGTCGCGGCGAATGCCTTCGCCGCCGCCTTCCAAGACCCTAGATTTCCCCCCCTCGCGTACCCGGAACTGGTCAGGCTCTCCATCGAGATTTCAGTGTTGACGCCTCCGCAATCTCTTGCTGTCACCTCCGAGGAAGAGCTGCTGCGGATCATCGAGCCGGGCCGGGACGGCCTGATTTTTGAAGACGGGGCCGCGTGCGGGACATTCCTGCCCACGGTCTGGGACAGACTGCCCGATCCGCGCGACTTTCTGTGCTATCTCAAGCGGAAGGCCGGCTTGGGGCCGGACCACTGGTCGGACCGTACCCGGATCCGGCGCTACCGTACCGAGTCCTTTTCCGAATAGGGATCGGATAGTGAACACCATCTCCCTCCCCAGTCTATTCCTGTTCTTGTTGTTTCTCATCCTGCTTTCGGGTTTTTTCTCAGGCTCCGAAACCGCACTCATGACCATCAACCGCTATCGCCTCAGGCACCAGGCAGAGCAGGGCCACAAGGGTGCCCTCCTGGTGCGGGCATTGCTGGAACGTCCGGACCGCCTGATCGGCCTGATCCTGCTCGGTAACAACTTTGTCAACATCCTCGCCTCCTCGTTGGCGACCCTCATTGCCCTGCGCATCGGTGGCGAGGGAGCGATCGCCGCAGCCACCGGTATCCTGACCCTGGTTATACTTATCTTCGCCGAGGTCTCCCCCAAGACTCTCGCCGCCCTGCATCCGGAGCGCCTCGCCTACCCTGCCGCATTTCTCTATACTCCATTGCTGAAGCTCCTCCATCCCCTGGTGCGGTCCGTCAACTGGGTGACCAACGGTCTGCTGGCGGTGCTTGGGGTACGGCCGGAGGATGGGGGAGGCGACAGCCTGTCGCGGGAGGAGCTGCATACCCTGGTCAGCGAAACCGAGGCTATGCTCCCAGAGCGCAGCCGGACCATGTTGTTGGCGATTCTGGATCTGGAAAACGCCACCGTAGAAGACATCATGATCCCCCGCAACGAGGTGGATGGGATCGATGTCCGGGACCCGGAAGAAGAGATCACCAACCAGATCAAAAACGCTGCTTATACCCGGTTGCCCCTGTTCGACGGTAACATCGACAGCGTCGTCGGCATCGTCCACGTGCGCGACGCCCTGCATACCCTGCTTGATAGAGGGCTCGGTACGGACCATCTACGCGAGATCAGCCGCCGGCCTTACTTTGTTCCCGAGGGTACCCAGCTCTATCAGCAGCTGCTCAACTTCCAGCGGGAGAAAGAACCGGTCGGACTCGTCGTCGACGAGTATGGCGATTTCCTGGGACTGATTACCCTGACCGATCTGCTTGAAGAGATCGTCGGAGAATTCGCCTCAGACCCGGCACATACCATTAGTGAGATCCATCGTAGTGAGGACGGCAGCCTCCTGATCGACTGCGGGATTGGTATCCGGGAGCTGAACCGGACCCTGCGCTGGAAGTTACCCACCAGCGGTCCCAAGACTCTAAATGGCCTCATCATCGAGCATATGGAAGCTATCCCCGAGCCGGGGACCAGCCTCAAGCTCGGCGATCACGCCCTTGAAATCATATGCACGGCCGAAAACACCGTCAAAACCGTGAAGTACTCCCATGAGTAGCGCAGGCATTCCGCATTGATGAATGCGGAATGATGAGGGGAATGGCTACGCTACGGGATTATTCCATGTCGTCAAGTTAAGCGTTACCGGTCGGCAAGGAAGAAAAAAGACTACGACAGGCAGACAGCGAACTGCATCTTTGGCCGGTGGGCGTGCCCAATATTATTCCGATGTCCGATAAAGAAACTGGCCGCATCCTCTGTATAAGCGTCACGCCCTGCCTGCAACGGACAATACGGTTCTCGAATCTCCGATTTGGCCAGGTGAACCGGGCACGTTCCGTCACCGTTTCGTCCGGAGGCAAATCCGCCAATGTCGCGCGCACATTGAAGACATTAAAGGAATCTCCCCTGGTAGTGGGAGTTGCCGATGGCGAAACGGGCAACACAATGGTTTCATTTCTGGGGCAGATCGGGATCGAAATGGACATTGTCTGGACAGACCAACCAACCCGTATCTGCACGACGCTCATCGACGAAGCCACTGCCTGCGTGACAGAGCTGGTGGAGGAAGCACCGCTTCCTATGCCGGACGAGTGGTCAGTGCTCGATGAGAAGCTTTCATTGTTCCTGGCAGAGAGCGACCTGATGGTGGTAGCAGGTGCACCGCCACCCAATTCACCTGAAGACATCTATGCCAGGCTCGCCAGGAGGGCTCAAGAGGCGGGAGTGACAGTGCTGATCGATGCCCGCGGTGAAGCACTGATGCAGGCGCTTGCTTACTCGCCGGTACTGGTGAAGCTGAACGACCAAGAGCTCGTCGCGACCTGCGGGGAGCCGATTAATACTAAGGGAGCATTCCGGGAAGCAGCGCAGATGCTGATAAGGGGGGGTGCTCAGTGGGTCCTCATCACCCAGGGGAAAAAAGATGCCTGGCTGCTGGATGAAACCCTTGCCTGGTGCTTCACACCACCGACAGTCGATGTCTTGAACGCAGTCGGGAGCGGTGATGCAACAACAGCAGGTATTGCCGCCGGACTAGTCCGCGGTCAATCCATGCCGGATGCCGTGCAACTTGGAATTGCGTGTGGTTCCGCGAACGCCACGACACTCACCCCCGGTGACTTGGATCTCAGGCTGGTGGAGAAACTCCTCCCTGAGGTCTATGTTGCGAGCAGCAAGCGTCGTAACGCAACACGTCCGGTCCCCCAAACAGCGCCAAATAGTTCAGGGCCGCTGTAGTAGACTTTGTGTTGGGAGTCGGACAGACAGTCGCTCCTGCAACTTTGTCGCAGGGGAGGAAAGTCCGGGCTCCGCAAGGCAGGGTGCCAGGTAACGCCTGGGGGGCGCGAGCCCACGGAAAGTGCCACAGAAAACATACCGCCTAAATCCGCTTTAGGGTGGATCGGTAAGGGTGAAATGGTGTGGTAAGAGCACACCGCGCCGGTGGCAACATCGGTGGCAGGGTAAACCCCACCCGGAGCAAGACCAAATAGGGGAACAGGCGGCTTCGATCCGCAACGTGCGGCCCGCACGGGTTCCCGGGTAGGTCGCTCGAGGTACGCGGCGACGTGTATCCCAGATGAATGACTGTCCACGACAGAACCCGGCTTACAGTCCGACTCCCACTTTTCCATTTGAGGAAAACACAGCATATTGTTGTTTTTATATACCAACACACAATACCTTGTAGCCAAGTCCTTGCCCCCTAAGTTTTTAATGGATCAGTGAAAAAAACAAAGGCTCTTTATGGATTCCAGACGGGTAGGATATTTTGCGCAAATTCGCCTTCTCAGCAAGCCAAAGGGGCATCGTATAACTTGCTGTTGTTGTTGAGAAAGACTGCCTGTTCTGTCATCAGTCAGAGTGCTACGGACCGCCGTCCCCTTCGATCAGTCTGGAATCCATAAAGACCCAAAGCAAATTATGCCTTGACGGGGAGAGTATTTTTGCCTACTTCCAGCAGAAAGTGGGGAAAAGTGGGGGAAAAGGAACATCCGCCTGAATGGGGATCGGCATTGTTTCGGGGGGGTTTCTTTCTCAGCCTGGATGTCAAAGGCAGGCTCGCGATACCGGCTCGGTACCGCGAGCGTTTGCAGTCCTATTGTGACTCTCGTTTGGTCATATAACGGTCGACCGCGACCGCTACCTGCTGATCTATCCCGAACCCACCTGGACCGAGATCGAATGCAAGCTCGATCAGATCCCATCGTTCAATGAGCAGGCGTGGATGCTACAGCGGCTCTACATCGGTCACGCTCAGGAAGTCGGTATGGACGGTCAGGGACGGGTGTTGTTACCGCCGGCATTGCGCAGTTTCGCTGCTTTGGACAAGCATGTCTCCCTGGTGGGTCAGGGCAAGAAGTTCGATCTCTAGGGCGAAGAGACCTGGAACGGTAACTGTGGTGATTGGTTGAACCAAGCCGATCTGTCGCAGGTAGAGTCCAGTCCCGATATCGCGTCTTTGAATATCTAGCTACCGGTCGCCAGTCACCGGCTACCAGCGGGATTGTTTTTTTGCCGCAAATGAACGCGAATAAACGCAAATCGGTACGTGACAGATGAAAGAAGTCTATCTGAAATACCTCGAAATGCAATGGAATGACCATTTCCACATGAGAAATCAAACGTGGAAAACCCTTACTTATACTGCGGTGTTCTTTATTGGTATTGTAGGACTCGAAATCAAGGTGGCTAATGACTTTGTAATGATTTGTTTGTATTCTCTGCTAATGATTGTGATGGTGTTTGGTTGGTCGACCGCGTCGCATCATCGTGTACGACAAAAAGGAAAATTTGCATTGGGTCCAGATAACTTTATAGTGGATTTTCTCTCAGCAGAGTTAGTATCCTCTCAGAGAGATTTTCCTCTCGGCGATTAAATCGAAACCCACACTCCTAGATGTGTAAATGAAACGTTTGTCGGGGAACAACCATTGAACTTTGCAAGTCTTCGTTTGGCATATGACCAGAATGATTCAATGCCATTGATTATGGCAATTACCGCGGGCAAATACATTCTCGCCACGATGCACTCGGAAATGCTTTTTGTACCCCATGTCCACCAGCCCATTATAGCCTCTCCAGCCGTCTGAGTGGATGATGCTGTCGAGGCACCTGGTCCCGGATCGCAGCCTGTGGCTGCTTTTTGGCGGCAGCTGGGACGATCTCGGTGTAGACTTTCCCTTGCCGTTCCAGGATCCCGAAGACAATCGTTTTACCGCCTGCTCCACGACCCTTCTCCCACGGACACGGCGCGCACCAAAAGTAGGATTCATCAACCTTGCCGACTTCAGAGAAGGGCGATGAAGTGTCACAAACCTGGGCGGCTCTAATTTGTAACCTCAAGAGTAGCTTATTAGATGCTAAAGTTATCCAAACCCTTCTGGTATTATATCGGTGTATGAAGAGTTTTAAACCAATCTCATGCATTTTAATCCATTTGGAAAAAGACAACGTCTTACGTACGAAGCGTGCCAAATGTTGCCGTAAGGGATTATTCCAGCGCTCAATATGAGCCGTTTCCCCCGTTTCTTTACCCCACCCCCAGGGCGATGTTGCGCGGTCGGAATGACGGTTTGATACGCGCGCCAACAATCACTGAAAACGATGGCTTCTTTATAAGCAGATGGTACGCGATCCCAGAGTATTCTACAGGCGCTTTCGCTGCGATCACCACAGGCGGAGGCGACGATTTCTCGGCTCTCTCCATTCATGGCAATCCAGATCCAAATTTTGTCTTTGCTACGAAAGACACAGGACCGCAACTCATCCCCCTCCAGCACAGGAATCTTTTTGGAATCAACCGGTTGTAGCGTCTCTTCAAGGGGTGGGAGGTCATTCGCCTGTTCTTTTAACCAAGCATTCACCGTTCGGCGCGAGACCCCAAACGTCCGTTCAATCCCGCGTATACTGGATCTTTACTTGATAGACTTTTGGGTCTAGATAACTTTAGAGCTGACAAAGGCCTCGCGAAGTCGGGGCCTCTGTGATTCATGGTGTTCATGTTGAAGACACCGACAGCGCGGCAGACAGAGCTCGAGATGGTGACGCTCGAGAGTCTGGTTCCCGCGGATCACCTGCTTCGCAAGATCGATGCGGTGATTGATTTTACCTTCATCCGTGAGCGCGTGGTGCCCGGGCAACGGCCGCCCGGCGCTCGATCCGGTTGTGATGTTCAAGGCCCTGTTCATCGGCTACCTGTTCGGCACCCGCTCGGAGCGCCAGCAGGTGCGCGAGATCGAGGTGATCGCTGGTTCTTGGGGCTGCGCCTGACCGATGGGGTGTTCGATGCCTCGACCCTGAGCCAGAACCGGCGGTGGCGCTATAACGACACCAGTGTGGCGCAGGACATCTTCGACGGCATCGTCGAGCAGGCCATCGCCCATGGCCTGGTGGACGGGACGGTGCTCTATACGGACTCAACTCACCTGAAGGCCAACGCCGACAAGCACCGCGTCGACCGCGAGGTGATGGCCAAGTTGCGCTCGGACTACTGGGAGGCGCTGGACGAGGCGGTGGGGCAAGACCGCGCGGCCCACGGTAAGAAGCCCCCGAAGCAGAAATCCCGGCAGCCGGTGGAGAAGGAGGCCAAGGTCAGCCGCACCGACCCGGAGGCCGGATACATGGTGCGCGACGGCAAGCCCAAGGGGGTCTTCTATCTGGGCCACCGGACGGTGGATGGGCGGCTGGGCATGATCACCGATACCCACACTACCCCGGAAGCGTGCATGACAGCATCCCCTATCTGGACCGGCTCGAACGCCAGCGAGAGCGTTTTGATCTTGACGCGCGCGCCGTCGGGCTGGACGCGGGCCATGCCACGGCGGGCATCGCCAAGGGGCTGGAAGACCGGGAGATCCTCGGCGTCACCGGCTATCGACGTAGCCCGCACCCGCGTCCCGGCATGATGCGCAAGAAGGCCTTCTAAGGCCTTCTCCTTTGATCCGGACAGCAACGGCTACCGCTGCCCGCAAGGCCAGCTTCTGGCCTACTCAACCATCGACCGGATAGGCTATCGCCACTACAAGAGCGACCCTGCCACTTGCCAGGGCTGCCCGCTGCTCGCCTCATGCACCAGCAGCGCCAACAAAGCCCGCTCATCACCCACCATGTCTGGCAGGACGCCAGAGACAGAACCGACGCCCACCGCCTGACCGATTGGGGAAAACGGGTCTACACGCGCAGGAAGGAAACCGTCGAGCGCTCATTTGCCGACGCCAAGCAACCGCACGGCCACCGCTACGCCAGCTTCAGAGGATTGATCGCCGTCGCATGCCAATGCCTGCTCGCCGCCACCGCCCAGAACATCAAGAAAATCGCCTTGACCCTCGCCAAGACAGCCCCAGCTCCAGCCTGAGGCGGCCAAGGATCGCCGCGATCACGGCTCATCCCGCCCCAAAGCACAAACCCCGCCGAAATACAGCGGGGTTTGTCATCGGGCTGAGCTACCTGTGTAGCCTAATCCCATGCCTGAACCGTACGCCCCAAGCCGTTCTCCGGAAAGCCCCCGTCTAGGAGCGTGAACGGCTGCGTGCGCTGGTTGTGGTTGTCATACCATCGTGACACTTTCGACGCCGTTAGTGAAGGGGGATAGGTCCATACCAACATCCTACCCTCCGCGCTCGCGCAGGGCGTCGACGAGGATTTCTTTGTTCTGATAGCGCACGTCCTTGCCCTTGGCAACGAAGATCACCTGTTCGGCGATGTTACCGGCGTGGTCTCCGATGTTGGTAAGGGCACGCAGGACGAAGACGACGTCCAACACATAGCCGACCAGCTGGGTGTCTTCGAACACAAAGGTCATGGCATGGCGCATCGCCGCGTCGAACCCGTCATCCAGCTGGGAGCTGTCTTCGAGCACTTCGAGCGGGCCTGCCGTTCCGCTACCGGATTGACGTCCGGCCAGGCCTTCCAACTGGGAGCCGTCCTCGAACACCTCGAGGGCCAAATCCACATCGACCTTGGCGAGGGCATCGAGACTGCGTTCCAGCAAGTGACGGGCGACCTGGTCGAGGCTGCGGATGTGATGGAGTATCTTCGACGTAGGTCGCCGGCTCGTTCGCCCCATGAGCCGGATGACGCACCAGGCGATCTGCGCGGCCTTGTCTCCCGCCCGCTCCAGATCGCCGGCGACCTTGGATAGGGCGAGAATGAACCGCAGATCAATGGCGGCAGGCTGACGCTTGGCGATGAGGTCGAAGATGGCCTCGTCGATTTCGAGCTCGAAAGAATCGATCTTGCGTTCGTTATCGACCACCTCGCGGGCCAGGTCGATGTCTCCTTTGTCCAGGGCACTGACGGCCCTGCGCACCTGTTCCAACACCTGCGCACCCATTTTCAGCACCAGCTTGCGGGCGGTGCCGAGCTCTCGGTCGTACTTGCGAACCGTATGGCCCTCGGTAACGTCGGTCATGTCGCACTCCATCCGAAATCGGAAACAATACTCAGCCGCGCATCAGGTGCAAAATACACTAGCAGACCATTTCATCCAATTTTGCTGGTTGTCATTTCGAGCGTAGCGAGAAATCCTTGTTCCGACGGAGGAGAGATCTTGGGCGCTGAGGACTTTTGCCAAGCCGAAGATCCCTCGCTACACTACACGCTAAGTACTACCAGCATCTTCACCTGCATGCTAAGGTTATGCTATGCAAGTAAAAAACAGGTATTTTAGGCGTTCGCATCTTTCCGAAGCCAAATTCAGAGTGATCATACGCTCTTTTGCGCTTGATTTACCGGCCTCGAAAATCGCTGAGTTAAGTGATGTAAGCCGCCCTACGATTAATCAGCTACTCTTGAAGTTACGAATTGGAGTCGCCCAGGTTTGTGACGCTTCATCGCCCTTCTCTTTTTGGTGCGCGCCGTATCCGTGGGAGGAAGGGTCGTGGAGCAGGCGGTAAAACGATTGTCTTCGGGATCCTGGAACGGCAAGGGAAAGTCTACACCGAGATCGTCCCAGCTGCCGCCAAAAAGCAGCTACAGGCTGCGATCTGGGGCCAGGCCAGGTAGCCCTCGACGGCATCATCCACTCGGACGGCTGGAGAGGCTACAACGGGCTGGTGGACATGGGCTACAAAAAGCATTTCCGAGTGCATCACGGCGAGAATGTATTTGCCCGCGGTAATTGCCATATCAATGGCATTGAGTCATTCTGGTCATATGCCAAACGAAGGCTTGCAAAGCTCAATGGTGTTCCACAACAAACGTTTCATTTACACCTCAAGGAATGTGAGTTTAGATTTCATCACCGAGAGGAAAATCTCTCTGAGCCCTTAAGTTAAGGCTCATCGGCAGCGCGGGATTCGAAACCTTCCAGCAATGGTCGGTTGAGGGCCAGCAGGGCGTGGGGATCGAGTTGCATGCGCGCGTGACAGAAGGCCGAAGGGGAGATCCCATCGGCCAGCGGTTGGTCGTGGAGTACCCCGAAGAAGCGGTCGAGTTCGTCGCCGATACTGCCCTTGCGCAGCTTCAACCGCATGGACACCCGATGAGGCAACGACAGCGCGCGTTGGCGGGTGAAAGCTTCGGGATGGATGCGGGCGAGGTCGGCAAATTCCGCGGAGGACAAGAAATCCTTTAGGGGCGTATAAACATTTTCAAACGACCGATTAGCTTGGTTTCTGTTGCGGTGGGGTGGATCGGTTTTGGCCTGAGAACCATCGTTGACTCCTTGTGGTAGTGGTGGCTAAAAACGGAAAATAGTATAGTAAATACAGCAGATTACGTGTTAATTTAATGGCATTGCATTGGACCATAAGCTACCAAATCTGCCAGTGCAACACGAAGAGATTTTGCCATCCCTGGCGCCTACAGCAATCCCTGCCGGAATGACGAGGCGGGGGCTAGACGATTACGCCGGAGGTATGCTGGGTTACGGCGCGTTTGGCCTTGCTGCACACACCCACATTGCAGCATGCGCCTAACCCACCCTACCCACCAGAAATAAGGGCGGAAAGCTTTTCACCCCTACCGTCCTGCAGTTCAATCATTCTTCGCCTTCCTTGTGTACTCCCTTTGCGCCCTCCGTGCCTTTGCGGTTCCAATTGATGCGGTTCGTGTTACTCACCGCATCCTACGTGGGCTCTCCAACTTCCGCTCCAACATCCGGCGTTCCTGCCGGGTGTTGACGTTGAAGAAGGTATCGGCACGATCCGAGAAATCGACGATCACCAGGCGATGTTGGGCGTACCAGGTGTCGACCTTGCGGCCGCCGGCCTCCAGGTAGGTGAGCATATCCGGCAGCAGGTCCCGCCGCAGCAGGGCGAACACCGGCTGTATCCGGCTCCCGTCGTGGGCCATGCCGATCTCGGCTTGATGGGTGTGCAGCGCGCTATAGAGGGCCTCGGCGAGGTTGTGGGGGAGCAGCGGCGAGTCGCAGGGTACACAGAGGAGATACCCGGTTTCCGCGGCCTGCAGGGCGCTCGCCATGCCGACAAGGGGGCCGTAGAAGTCGCCCATGATGTCCGTCACCACCGGGTAGCCGAAGCCTCGGTAGTCGTCCAGGTTGCGGTTGGCGTTGATCAGGAGGGGACCGACCTGGGGGCCGAGGGCCTGGATGATGTGGTCGATCATGGGCCGGCCGTCGATTCCCACCAGTCCCTTGTCCTCTCCCCCCATGCGTTGCGAGCGGCCGCCGGCGAGGATGACACCGGTGATGTCCGATCTGGGGATGACCGCCGCGGTGGTTTCCGCGCTGGTGTACTTAGAAAGGGTGGTAGACATGATGGGTTCGGCCGGATCAGTGGTCAGGGCCGTGGCGAGGTTGCGTTCGGCATCCCGGATGCCTTGCTCGTGCCCATACCCCGGCATGAGAATGAGAAAAGTCCTTTTTTAATCCGTATGGGTCTGGATAACTTTAGCATCTTCAGGGTATGCATAAGGTTATGTTATGCAGGGAAAAGCAGGTATTTCAGGCGTTCACACATTTCGGAAGCTAGATTCAGAGCGATTATACGCTATTTCGCGCCCGATTTGCCGGCCTCGAACATCGCCGAGCTGAGTGGAGCCGCCCGACGATTAATCAGCTATTCATGAAGTTACGAATCGGGATCGCCCAGGTTTGTAACGCTTCATCACCTCTGTCGGGTGAGGTTGAAGTCGAAGAATCTTATTTTGGCGCACGCCTTGGCGCACGCCGTGTTCGCGGAAAAAGGGTCGCGGAGCGGGCGGTAAAACGATCGTCTTCGGAATCCTGGAACGCCACGGGAAGGTTACACGGAAATCGCCCCTGACACCTCCAGGAAGCAACTACAGAGAGCGATCCGGGGTCGGGTAGCGCTGGAAGCAGCATCCACTCGGATGGCTGGAGAGGCTACAATGGGCTGGTGGACATGGGCTACAAAAAGCATTTCCGGGTGCATATGGTGAACATGAGTTTGCCCGCGGTAATTGCCTATATCAATGGCATTGAGTCATTCTAGTCATATGCCAAACGGAGGCGTGCAAAGTTCAAGGGCGTTCCCCGATGAACGCTCCTTTTACACCGCAAGGAATGTAAATTCAGATTTCATCACCGATGAGGGAGGAAGATCTCTCTGAGAGAATATTTACTCTATCTGAAAGAAAACCAACTCTAAAGTTATCTAGACCCTTCGTATTATAAGGATAACTACGAATCACGCGAATCCTCTCGGAATTAATTTGTGTCGATTCGTAATTTTCCCTACGGGGCGTTCTCAATTAAGCTGGGTTATCACAAAAACCAAGAACGTAGCGCAGGCGTCTCGCCTGTAACCGTGGGCGAAGCGCTCACGTTCCGGCAGGCGGGATGCCTGCGCTACGTGGATCTGGTTTAATCGAGAACGCCCCCCCAACATCCTGGTTGTCGGGCTACGGCGCCTGAACCGCGAGGATGCAAAGCGTAGAATGGGGTGAGCGCAGCGAAGCGCATCTTCGGACCGCGACAACCAGAAATAGAAAAAGAGGTAGCTCAACATGTCAGTGAAACGACTTTCCATCCTAGCCGGAGCGGTCTGGTGTGTATTTTCGACCCTGGCGGGGGCCGGAACGCCGGCCCTGGACGGTGCGCACGTCTACATCATTTCTCCCGCTGACGGAGAGGTAGTCACCAGCCCGGTGAGGGTTCGGTTCGGGCTGTCTGGCATGGGTGTGGCGCCGGCCGGAACGGGTAAAGAGCACACGGGTCATCATCATCTGCTGATCGATGTGGAGAAGCTGCCGCCCCTTGACCGCCCGGTGCCGAATGACCCCCACCACAGGCATTTCGGCGGCGGACAGACGGAGACCAAAATCGAGCTGACGCCTGGAAAGCACACCCTGCAGCTCCTGTTAGGCGATACCAACCACATGCCGCACCAGCCCGCTCTGCTATCGGAGAAGATCACCATCGAGGTTGTGCGGGATTGATCTGACCATCTGATCGACCGGAGGGCCCACTGTGCGGGCCTGAATAAATGCCGACAGCAGCGAGTACCCCGTTTCACCTTATTTTGTGTCCTCAGAGCCCTCCCAAACGCGCCCAGGCAAGGCACAGCGCGCCGGGAATAGCGCTCTCTCTTGCCAAGCGCTGTAACGCTCGGGCACGTTTGCGGGGCTCCCTCCGGGTGCGGCGAGAAGTGGTTCGTCTGCGTCGTTGCGCGAGCTTGAAAGAGAACCGGCTATTCCTGCGCTCGCGCGCCTTGCATTTGACCACTTCCCGCCGCGTTGAGAATGCAAAATAAGGTGAAACAGGGTACCAGGTCCTGCCACATCATCGGTGTGCTGGACAACGGGCTCCGCGGCCTGACACCGGAGGCCCTGGCCTGTATCCAAGGCGCGGACCTGGTCATCGGCGGGACGCGCAGCTTGATGCTGTTCGCCGATCAGCTCGCTGCCAAGGCCCGGACCCGAGACCTGACGGGCCGGCTTTCGGTGGTCCCGGACTGGATTACAACGGCGCAGGCAGAAGGCCGGAGTGTCGTGATCCTGGCCACCGGCGATCCCTTGTGCCACGGCATTGCAGGTTATCTCGAGACGCGGCTGCCGCCAGAGACGTACGAGGTGATGCCTAATGTTTCCACCGTGCAGTTGGCGTGCGCCCGTCTCGGGATGGCCTGGCAGGATATGAAGATCCTGTCCGTGCACCAGCGCGATGCCGGAGAATGGTACGAGGGGGCCGGTCCCGAGCATGGGCTGTATCCCGTGTTGCGCGCATTGGATCGATACGACCGATTGGCGGTGCTGACCAGCGCGCAAAATACCCCGAATCGCATCGTCCGCATGTTGGTCGCCGAGGGTCTGGGCGGGGAGCTCCGACTTGCCGTTGCCGAGCATCTAGCGCGGGACGACGAGCACATCGTGAGGGGCCGTACCCTTGCCGCCGTGGCCGGTCTCCGGTTCGCCGATCCCAACGTCCTGTTGCTGTGGCGAGACACTCCGCGGCGGCGGGTGCTGTTCGGATTGGCGGACGAGGACTATCGGCAACGCCGCCCGGAGCGGGGCCTGATTACCAAACGCGAGGTACGCGCCTTGTCCCTGGCGCGATTACAATTGCGTGCCGATAGCGTCGTCTGGGACATCGGTGCCGGCTCCGGCGCCATTGGCCTGGAGGCCGCACGGCTGTGTTCGGAAGGACATGTCTATGCCATCGAGAAGGACGCGGAGAACCTGGCGATCTGTGCCCGGAATCGGCGGCGACTCGGTGTAACCAACTATAGCCTGCTGCAAGGCAAGGCCCCCGCGGGATTGAATGCCTGGCCGGATCCCGATGCCGTGTTCATCGGCGGGACGGGTGGGGAGTCGGCGAGCCTGATTCGTTTGTGCTTAAGCCGCCTGAAAAATGGGGGTACCCTGGTGATGAATTTTGTCACCTTCGAGAATCTGGGTGTGGCGCTGGAGGAGCTCAAGGCCCGTGGTGCGATCTGGGACGTCACCCAGTTACAGGCGTCGCGCAGCCGGCCGGTTCTGAACCTGCATCGATTGGCAGCGGAGAACCCGGTGTGGATCGTTTGCGCAGAAAAACCCGACGACACGAAGACAGCACGATGATCGCCCCCTTGCCGCCTCGCGGGAGAAACTCGATAAAGCAATCGTAACTACTCACTTCCTGATTAACCCACAGAGGACACAGAGCACACAGAGATGGAGTTTGTTGATCAATTTCAACGTCCGCCGTCTTATTGATGGCGTTAAACGCTATAGAGTCTAATTCTCTGCGCGCTCTGTGTTCTCTTGTGGTGACTTAACAACCACCAGCTAAAGCCGGTTGGTTAGTACTACGGACTGAAAATCCGGATACGGGTCAGTAGACCCGTTTAGAGCTCGGTTCGAAAATTATCGTCAACTTTGGGCATCGAAGTGAGGCGCCAAATATTCCTTGCTCTGCTCTTGCGTCAACTCTCCCGAAGTGACACAAAAATATCCGCGAGCCCAAAAATGCCGTCCCCAGTATCTTTTTCTCAGATCCGGGAAGCTCTCGAACCGTTTGATCGAACTGCGTCCTTCGATACGCCGCATGATCTCGCTCGGCGCCCTACTCGGTGGCGCCGAGACAAACAGATGCACGTGGTCTCTGCTCACGACACCTTTGAGAATCTCTATCTCAAACGCCTGACAGGTTTGGCGAATCGGCTCCCTCACCTTCAGACCCACGTCACCCTTAAGTACCTGATGCCGATATTTTGTAACAAATACAAAGCAATACTGTATCTTATATACGGTATGACTGCCGTACCGATAGTCCATCCACGCCGCCTTATATCGTGCAAAGGGTTCGTGTCGCAGATAAACCTGATCGCCTAAAGGCGACGGTTTTAACCTTGTCTCGGAGCGAATTAAAGATAGGTCGCACGACCGCGCAGGAATGACAACAATGGCTGAAAAGGGCAAGCTCTACGGCGTCTCCCTGGGACCGGGCGATCCCGGCTTGATTACGCGGCGCGCGTGGGCGCTGCTGCAGCGCGACGATGTGCATTGGACCTACCCTGTGCGCGGTCAGGGACATGCGAGCTTCGCACTGAGCATCGCCCAAGCCGCGGGTCTTAAAGCACCGTCGGCCAGCGATGCCCTTGTCTTTCCGATGACCCACGACCAGACGCGGCTGGCCGCTGCCTGGTCGGCCGCTGCGGACCACGTGCTTGAGGTGCTGTATCGGGGGACCGACGTGCTCTTCCTGGTGGAGGGGGATGTCTCGACCTACTCCAGCTTCGGATATCTGGCAACCACGGTGTTCGGGCTGGATTCGGACATCGCGGTGGAGAGGGTGGCCGGCGTCACATCGTTCAGCGCGGCGGCGGCCCGCCTGCAGCTCCCGCTGGCGGATCTGGACGACAGACTGGCAGTCCTCCCGGCGAGCTACGGCATCGGGACCATCGATCGTCTACTGGACGTGCACGACACCCTGGTGCTGCTCAAGGTCAAGCCACTGTTGGATGACATCATCGACCTGCTGGAGCGGCGCCGGCTGCTCGAGCACAGTGTCTTCATTGAGAAGACCGGGACCCCAGAGGAGCGCATAGTGCAGGATCTGAGATCCCTGCGCGGGGTACGGGTAAACTATCTCTCTTTGCTCCTGGTGAACAACCCCGATCGCGAACGGGGCGAGATAATCCGTGGCTGCGCGAAGAAATCCTAGAATGAAGGCCGATCCCGAGCCGCGGGCGGTACTGGTCGCGGTTACCCGGTCGGGAGCGCTCCAGGTACGCAGGCTGGCACGGAGCCTGCCCGCCGCAGCGGTGGTCGTCGCGGGTGCGCACGCGCCTTTGGTGGCCGGGATCGCCAATGAGGTCACTCCCTACTCGGGGGCGCTGAGCGGCCGTATTGCAAGACTGTTCGCGGGCTTCGATCAGCTCGTGTTCTGTCTTTCCGTCGGTGCCGTGGTGCGGCTGATCGCACCGCACCTGCGGTCCAAGTACCAGGATCCGGGCGTGCTTGCCATCGACGATGCGGCACGGTTCGTCATTCCGGTGCTGTCCGGGCACCTGGGTGGGGCGAATGCCTACGCCGAGCGGTTGGCCAATTTGCTGGGCACCACGGCGGTGATCACTACCGCCTCCGATGTCGCGGGCACCATCGCCGTCGATATCCTGGGACGCGAGCTGGGCTGGCGGGTGGAGGCCCCGAAGATTAACCTCACTCGCGTCGCCGCCCGGCTCGTCGACGGCGAGCCCGTCGCCTTCGTACAGGAGGCGGGAGCGCAGGACTGGTGGCCCGGACCCGGACCACTGCCTGGAAACATCCGGCTGCTCACCCGCTGCGAGGACCTGGAGCCGGATCAGTACAGCGCTGTGCTCCTGGTAACCCGGCGCGAGATCCCGGTGGATTTGCGGCAGCGGTTCGCGGAGCGCCTAGTGGTCTATCGTCCTCCGGAGGACCAGCCGTGAGCCGGGTCGCGCTGGGGCTCGGCTGCGACCGCGGGACATCGCTCCGGACGCTGGAAGGCGCCGTGCAGCGGGCACTCGCGGCAGTGGGCCTGGGTTTGGCCGCCGTCGAGGCGGTGGCTACCATCGACCAGAAGCGCGACGAGGAGGCAATCCTGTCCCTCGCGCAGGGCCGCGGATGGCCGTTGCGCTTTTTCAGTGCCCAGGAGCTTTCACGCGTGGATGCCCCCTCCCCTTCGGAGACGGTGCGCAAGTATATGGGAACCCCCGCGGTGGCGGAGGCGGCCGCCGTTTTGGCCGCCGGCAGCTACCGGGTCGAACTCCTGCTCGAGAAGTACAAGTACCGTGGGGACGACGGCAAGCATGCCACGGTATCCGTAGCGAGCATCGCCGCCGGTGAATAAGGGCAGAATCTTCCTGGTCGGGCTCGGACCCGGGGCCGCGGAGCATATGAGCGGACGAGCCCGGCAGGCTATCGAGGAATCGGATGTCGTAATCGGCTACGCCAGGTACATCGACCTGGTGGAGGACCTGCTCGCCGGCAAGGAGGTGATCCGTAAGCCGATGACCCAGGAGATCGATCGCTGTATCGCGGCCTGCGAGCGGGCGCGGGAAGGCAGGACGGTTGCCCTGGTCTCCTCCGGCGACAGCGGTGTCTACGGCATGGCCGGCCTCACTTACGAGATCCTCCTGCAGTCGGGCTGGACTCCGGGCGAGGGCATCGGGGTCGAGGCGATACCGGGCATTACCGCATTGTCCGCCTGTGCGTCCTTGGTGGGAGCCCCCCTAGGCCACGATTTCTGCGCCATCTCCCTTTCCGACCTGTTGACGCCCTGGCCGATCATCGCCAGGCGCCTGGAGGCCTCGGGGAGGGGTGATTTCGTGATCGCCCTCTACAATCCCAGAAGCGGTCGCCGCCGGGAGCAACTGGTGGAGGCCAGGCACATTCTGTTACGCGATCGCGGACCCGAAACGCCGGTCGCCATCGTCCATGCCGCGTACCGCGGGCAGCAGGCGGTCCGGCTCACGACGCTCGACGAGATGGCCGATTGCGAGATCGGAATGTTGTCCACGGTGCTGATCGGCAACCGCAGTACCTATTGCGAGGCGGGATTGATGATTACGCCCCGCGGCTATGCCCGCAAATACATCGGCCTGACCGGGGAGGTCACGGCGGGGGAGCACTCCGGGCGCTCGCTGAGCATGGGGCTTACGGGTTGGAAGGCCTGTGTGCGTGAGCACCTGCGCACAGCGCAGACACCTTCGCCGGAGGATGTCTCCCGACACTTCGACACCTCGATCGGCGAAATCCTGGCGGCCATCGGCGCGGCGGACAACAGCGAGACCGGTGACTACACCGCCGGGGCGGTAATTGCCGGAGCCGAGGCCGCAGTCCTTGATGCGGTCAAAGACTGGGGTCGAATCCGAATCGCTGTGGCCGGCGCCACCGGGGCCCTGTGCGAGATCCTGATGAACGCCGGCGGACTCGTCCGTCGCGGTAAGCGAATCTGCCTGGAAAGCACAGATCTTCATCTATCCATAGACGGGTCGCACATACGGCGGGGATGGTTCGTAAGCTGGGGCCGACGATCGCGCGGCGTGCATTTCGTGGATACGACGGGTAAGGGCATTCTGGAAATCTCCCTGAGGTGCGACGACGAAGGGGGGGTCGATCCGAGCGCCCTGGAAAACTATGAGCGCACACGGCGGCAACTAGTACTGCTGAGCAAAAATAGTGATACTGCTCGTGGCCAAACGGTGGGGGGCGTATCTTGATATGTCCAACGGAATGGTTTGGCCATGGTTTCGTTGAAGTAGTTGATGAAATCGCCGATCCTGCCGGCCAGGTCGCTCTTGGATTGGAAGCTGCCGCGACGGATGAGCTGGAGTGGAGAACCAGATTTCGATCTGGTTGAGCCAAGAAGCGTGTTTGGGTGTGAAATGGAACCCCAAGGGATGTTCAGGATCGCTGAGAAACGTCTGACGAGACGCGGCGTTACGTAGAATCCCGCAGCGCCCTTTGCGGCCGAGATCGCCTTCAGAGCCGATGTGCTCTGCCACCAAGCGGACCGCCGATTCGGAGTAATGGGTGTTGAGGTTGTCCATCGCCAGGTGCATTCGTGGTTGTTGCACGAGTGCCGCGAGATGGGCGGCGAAATCCTCCTCGGTGCGCGTTTCGCCGATGTCTGCACTCGCCGCGCCAGTGGCGACGTTGAAGCTAGCGATGAGGATACAGGTGCCGTGTCGGGTGTACTCGAACTCGCGCCGTTCGACGCGCCCGAGCCTGACGGGCAAGGTCGGGGCGATGCGTTCGAGGGCCTGGATGCCGGTCATCTCGTCGATGCTGAGGTTGGGATACCAGCGGCGGCACGCTCGGGGGCGAGCCGATAGGTCTGGCAAATGTCATGGCACTTCTCGGCGAATTTTACGGATTGTCCCATTTAACGGTTAAAAAATGTGTTGACAAATGCCGCAAATGTAAAGCTAGTTTCAGTGTCACAGTCCAAACAATCTTCCATCGTACCCACCTACCATTACAAAAATGGTTCCTTGCTATTGCAATCATCTTGAATGCTAAAAAGGGATTATCTAC
>Ga0209782_1000037_pt1 | contig 67264 bp, 74 predicted proteins | sample WorMetmaBAHAMAS1_FD_187390 | JGI IMG/M metagenome (GOLD analysis project Ga0209782, IMG submission 187390) | Marine gutless worms symbiont microbial communities from Max Planck institute for Marine Microbiology, Germany - Inanidrilus... | ecosystem: Host-associated > Annelida > Digestive system...
CCCCAACCCCTCTCCCCATGGGGGAGAGGGGTTGGGGTGGAGGTGTTACTGCTGTTGGGGACCCGAAGGGCCGGATGAGGGGGTTACCGGCGCCCGCCGCAATTGCTCGGGAATCAAGGACGCCGATCTGGAAACAACGCCGCCAGGTCGAGGCCCAGCTCCCCGGTCAGGGCTTCGGTGCAGAAGGCGTCGAACGCAGTCACGAAAGCGTCGACCGCCGCGCCGTCCGGCACCGCCTGCGACGGCGCCTTCTGGAAACAGGAGGAAAACACAAAGCCATTGCCGCGGCGTTCAAACCGCACGATGCCGGTCTCCTCGAAATCCATGCTGTCGAACGAGAAGTCGCCCCCATAGCCGTCACGCTTCCACCTGTTGAGCTGGTCCTACAGTTCCGGGAAGTTGATCTCTTCGGCGAAGACGACCGTCCCGTCGATCGCGAGTTCCACGGCACCGTCGATGTTCACCAGGACCTGCCGGGCATCCGCGACCGTGAGGTCCGGCGGGTCGATGTGGATATTGCGGACGGTGAAGGCGATTGCGGACATCGGGCACGCTTCGGGAAGCCGGTCCGTGCCGCACCCTACCCTGCCGAATTGCGAACGTCATCCACAGCACCCAACGACCGGCGGATCATCTCCGCGATTGCGGCCTCGCGTTTGGTCTTGCTCATGGCCTGCAGGTGCCTCAGGCGTCCCGCGTTCAACAGGTCGCCCAGACCGTGCACCATGGCCCAGGCAGCGTTCACGTCCAGCATTGCCGACGGGTCGTCATAGGGGTCGGTTCCGCGCAGCCGCGCGACCCCGTCGGCCAGATGGTCGAAGGCGGCCCCGGCGGCGGCCGACAAGGCCGGGTCCCGGTGGTCCGGATGGCGCGAGGAGAACATCAGCCGGAACAGCGCCGGGTTGGCCATCGCGAACTCCACATAGCCCAGCCCGGCGGCCACGAGCTGGTCGAGCGGGTCCGGTTCGGCCCGCGCCTGCCTTGCGGTCTGGACCGCGACGAAGCGGCGGAACCCCACCGCCGCCAGCGCCGTCAACAAAGCGCCCGTGTCCCTGAAATGGTGCGCCGGTGCGGCATGGCTCACGCCGGCCCGCTTGGCGACGCCGCGCAGGGAAAAGCCCTCGATCCCCTTTTCAGTGAGTTCCCGCTCCGCCGCTTCCATGAGGGCATCGCGCAGCGCGCCATGGTGATAGCGCGCCTTGTCATCCGCTGGGGTCCGCCTGTTCGTATTTCCGGTCATTCAGGAGCCATACAGCCTGAACTTGACAGCGTCAAGATCGGACACCATATTGGCTCCAGACACTGTCAAGATCGGAGGACGGCGGCATGGACCTGGACACGCTTTTCCAGGCGGCGAACACGACGGCGCTTGCCGGCTGGCTGGTCCTGCTTGCCGCGCCGTGGCTGCCCGTCTGGGCCGACCGGATATCGGGCCTGGCGATCCCGCTCCTGCTGGCCATCGGCTATGCTGCGCTGGTGCTGGCGTTCTGGAGCGGTGCCGACGGCGGCTTCGACACGCTGGCGAACGTGATGCGCCTGTTCACCCGGCCGGAGATCGTGCTGGCCGGCTGGGTCCACTACCTCGCATTCGACTTGTTTGTCGGCGCCTGGGAAGTGCGCACGGGCCGCGCCGAGGGCATCGCCTTCCTGCTGGTCCTGCCATGCCTGGCGCTCACCTTTCTTTTCGGGCCCGTCGGCTTCCTCGCCTTCACCGCGCTGCGCGCCGGCCGCGCCGCCGTGCGTGCGGCCCAGGGCGCCTGAACGCCCCAAGCCGGAGACACGCCATGTCGCTTGCCGCCGCAGACCACGCAACGGCCCCCGCCCTGCCCCGGGTCCTGCGCGAGCCGTTTCGCCGGGAACCCGTGTTCGCCGGTGCCGCCCTGGTGCTTGCCGTCCTGACCCTGCCGGCGCTTGCCGCCATGGGCCTGGAAGACCGCACGCTGATGGGGGTCGGCATCTGGACAAAGCCGCTCAAGTTCTCGCTGGCGCTGGTGGTCTATCTGGCGACGCTCGCCTGGTTCGCGGGCTGGCTACCGCCCGGAACGACAGGCAGGCGCTGGTACCGGGTCTTCGCCGCCGTCGTCGTCTTCTGCGTCGCTGCGGGAGTGGCCTGGATCGGCGCCGCCGCGGCCAACGGCATCGCCTCCCACTTCAATGTGTCCACGCCGTTGATGGCCGGCCTCTACCCGCTGATGGGGGTGCTGGCCATCACGCTGACCGCGGCCACGCTGGTCTATGGCGTGCTGATCTGGCTTTACCGTGACGGACCGCTCGACCCCGTGTTCCGCCTGTCGGTCTGCCTGGGCCTGGTGCTGACCTTTGCGCTCACCGTACCGGTGGCGAGCACCATGGCCGGCGGCACCGGGCATGGGGTCGGCGGCACGGGGTCCGACGCCGGGGGCCTTGCCCTGTTCGGCTGGGCACGCGACGGCGGCGACCTGCGCGTCGCACACTTTTTCGCAACCCATGCCATGCATTTCCTGCCGGCGTTCGGTTTCGTCGCTGCACGGCTGCTGCCTCAACGCGCCGGGCAGGCCGCCGTCTGGGCCTTCGCAGCCGCGTTCTAGGGCTTCGTGATCCTCACCCTGTTGCAGGCAATCGACGGGCGGCCGTTCCTGCCGATGCTGGGTTAGCCGGCAGGACCGCTCCAGAAGCCGTGATGGACGCTTTCCGCCTCGTCCTCCAGCAAGGGTCCGACGACCTCCACGGGCCGCTGGCCGGCCTCGAACACGGTGCGGCACGGCAGGTCCATGGTCAGGTTTTCCGGGTCGGGGCCGATCAGGGCCTTCAGCCGACGCTCGCTGAGACCGTAGACGACCCGCCCGCCCCCTGCCCAATAGACCGATCCGGCGCACATGGCGCAGGGTTCGGTGCTGGTATACATGCTGCAGCCGGCCAGGAACGCCGCATCGTATTTCAGTGAGGCTTCGGTCATCAGATTGCGTTCCGCATGGCCGGTGCGGTCGCCCGCGGTCCCGCAACTGTTCATCGCCTCGATCAGAACCGTGCCGTCGCCGTCCGCCAACAGTGCGCCGAACGGATGGTCGCCGCGCGCCCGCGCCGCCTCGGCCAACGCTATGGCGCGCCGGATAAGCACCGTGTCGTGATTTTGCAAGTTTGACATCGAAGCCAGCCCTAGTGTTCTTTCGTCACGATAGGCGCGGCGGGGCACGGCAACAAGGCGCACGCGATCACCCGGGAATCGGAACTGGCATCCGTTCACCATAGGCTCGCTTCCGAACCCGAGGCGACACCCTTCCAGACTAGGAGGCGATCGATGAAACAGGCGGTCAAGGCGGAACAGGCAGCAGAGGTGATTCCCGATGGCGCGGTCCTTTTGATCGGCGGGTTTATGGGTGTGGGTTCGCCGCATCGTCTCATCGACGCGATTGTCGCGCGCGGCGCCACCGATCTGACCGTGGTGGCGAACGATACCGCGCTGCCGGGCAAGGGGATCGGAAAACTGATCAGCGCCGGCGCGATCTCCCGGGCCATCGTCTCGCATATCGGCCTCAACCAGGAAACACAGCAGAAGATGATTGCAGGCGAGATCGACGTCGAGCTCGTGCCCCAAGGCACGCTGGTGGAACGCATTCGCGCGGCGGGCGTCGGCCTGGGCGGTGTCCTGACCGCGACGGGCATCGGGACGCCCGTGGCGGAAGGCAAGCAGATCGTCGAGACCGGCGGCCGGCAATATCTCCTGGAGCAGCCGATCCACGGCGATTTCGCCCTGATCGCGGCGCACCAGGCCGACTATGTGGGCAACCTCTGCTATTCGCTGACCGCCCACAACTTCAATCCCGTGATGGCGCTGGCGGCCGAGACCGTGATCGCCGAACCCCAGTTGATCGTGCCGGTCGGCGTGATCCCGCCCGATGTGGTCAAGACGCCCGGCGCGCTGATCGACCACCTGCTGGAGAGGGCCGCCTGATGGATGCGAAGGAAGTCATCGCGCGCCGCGTCGCGCTGGAAATCAAACCCGGCAACCTCGTCAATCTGGGCATCGGCCTGCCAAGCCTGGTCGCCAATTACCTGCCCGCGGATTCGGATGTCTTCTTTCAGGCCGAAAACGGTGTGATCGGCCTGGGCGCGCGCGCCGGAAGGCATGGAAGACCCGAACCTCACCGACGCCGGCGGCGGATTCGTGACCGCCGTGCCGGGCGCCGCTTCGATCGACAGCGCCATGAGCTTCGGTATCATCCGCGGCGGCCACCTGGACATGACCGTGCTCGGTGGGCTTCAGGTGGACGAACGCGGCCACCTGGCCAACTGGATGGTCCCCGGCAAGATGGTGCCCGGCATGGGTGGCGCCATGGATCTGGTCGCCGGCGCCCGCCAGGTTGTCGTCGCCATGGTGCACACCGCCAAGGGCAATCCCAAGATCGTGCCCGAATGCACCTTGCCCCTGACAGCGGCACGCCGGGTCAGCCTGGTCGTGACCGAGTTGGCGGTGATCGAACCCACCGAGGATGGCCTCGTGCCGCGCGAGCGCGGCCCCGGCGTCACGCTGGAGGAGATCCAGGCCGGCACCAGCGCGCGGCTGACCGTGCCCGACGACGTGCCGGAAAGGGCGCTCGCCTGACGGGGATCCGGCAGGGGCCGCGCGGCGGCCGCACCGGCACGGACTGCAGCCGCCGACTGATCCGCAGGCCCTCCTAGCGTCGTATTTTCTTTTGAGATGCGACAGAGGGCGACGGCCATGCTGCAGGCAGAACAATCCCGGACCATTCCGTTCGTTCCGTCATACTACGACGACCTGGACGGCTCGTTTGATCATGCCTGGATCATGCTGGGCCGGGGCGTACGCGACCGGCGCTCGCCCTTTCACACCCCGACCCTGGCAACGATCGACGCCGACGGCGCACCGGAGGCGCGAACCATCGTGTTGCGCGGCGCCATGCGCGAAACCGCCACGCTCAGGTTCCACACCGACCGGCGCAGCCACAAACCGTTTCAGCTTGAACGGGACCCGCGCTGCAGCGTGCATGTCTATGACCACGCCGCAAAGATCCAGCTCCGCCTGCGCGGCGCGGCGCGGCTGCACGGTGAAGGCGACGTGGCTGACACGGCCTGGACCGGATCGAGGGCGCGGTCGCGGGAGTGTTATGCGCAGATCGCCGCGCCCGGCACGGCGTTGCGTGTGCTCGAGGATCTGACGGCGGGTGCCCCCTCGATCCCGACGCGGCGCGCCACAACTTCACCGTGATCCTGATGGACGTGCGCGAGATGGAGTGGCTCTATCTCAGCCACCTGGGCCACCGCCGCGCCGTGTGGACACGCGACGGCGCAACATGGGACGGCCGCTGGCTGGCACCGTAGGCGAGCGGCCGTGAAATCCTCCCTGCTCTAGGTTGAGGAGGCGCCGCTGCCAACGCATCTGGTCTATTGAACCGTTTGTTTCTCTCTGGTTTGGGATTAATTCGGCGTCGGCCAGCTGATGGCATAACATCGGCCGGCCAGCTCGGACGCCAAGTCCATGTCTCCTATGAATCTAACCGTGGATGAGAGAATTGCAGTCTTTCACTAGCCAGTACCGCTTTAAAAGGGCCACCTGCCTCACCGCGCCGGTGTCAGACGCCTCGCTCTTTCAACAATAGGTCGACAACTGCATCAGTCGCTGTTTGCTTTAGATCGATGGGCCGCATCCCCTCAATCGTTAGAACGGCGTCGGCATTCGAAGCGGCGAGTTGCTCTTTCAGCGCCTCGACCCTATCGCGAAGCCGCACGCGATCAGCTAGTTCAATTGTCGCGACGACCGCGCCAGGGATCGACAGGATTAGGCTTGCAGCCGCCAACCCCGTAGCGACTTCGCGTTTCCGAGATCGATCGGGTGCCTCATTACGCGCATCCGGTTCCACACCGCCGACTTCGCTCAGCAGTGCCCCCGCATCGGCACGAAGGAACTCCCCCTGGGCTCCATTGATCTTGATTTCGATGGTCATTCTTCTTTTTCAGTTTCGGTAATAAGGCAGTAAAGCTGCGCCGACGCCTCCGCATTCCCCAGCTTCTTATACGCCCCCGCCGCCATCTTCATTACATGTTCCGCGTCGCTGTGGCCGGCCGCAGCCAGCAACCGCCCCAGCATCGAACCAACAATCGCTATTCCATCGGGTAGATCAAGGCGCCGCGCGATGTCGAAGGACTCAAACAAGGCATCTATGATCTCTTGCCTATGCTCCTGTTCAAACCCGTGGGCCTCCAGCAACGCGGCACCGATTTTCTGCAGCGCTACCGACCGCGAGCGTTGGTCACCGAGCCGCTCTAAGATGGGCAGTTGCTCCTCGCGGCGGATACGTAGCGCTTCGTCCAGTTCCCCGCGGGCCTGAAGCACATCTGCAATCTTGCCCATTGTGATGGCCGTTTGGCGTAGTTCGCCGAGCCGCTCGTAGACCGGCAGTTCCTCCTCGCGGCGGATGCGCAGAGCTTCATCAAGCTCGCCCTGGACTGCAAGCATATCAGCGATATCGCCCATCGTGACCGCTATCCCGCGTCGATCGCCGAGCCGCTCGAATATCGGCAACTGCTCCTCACGGCGAATCCGGAGCGCCTCGTCCAACTACCCGCGGGTCTGAAGAATGTCTGCGACCCTGCCCATAGTCACGGCAATAGAGCGTCGGTCGCCGAGTCGTTCGAAAACCGGCAACTGAACCTCACGGTGGATGCGCAGCGCTTCGTCCAAGTCCCCGCGAAGACTAAGCACGTCGGCGATCTTGCCCATTGTGACAGCCGTCTCGCGCAGTTCGCCGAGCCGCTCGTAGACAGGCAACTCCTCTTCGCGACGAATGCGCAGCGCCTCGTCAAGCTCCCCACGGGCGTGAAGAATATCTGCGATCCTGCCCATTGCAATCGCTGTGGAGCGTCTATCACCGAGGCGCTCGTAAACTGGCAGCTCCTCCTGTCGGCGTATGCGCAACGCTTCGTCCACGTCCCCACGCCTCTCAAGCACGTCGGCAATTTTGCCCATTGTGATTGCGACGGAGCGTTTGTCTTCGAGCCGCTCAAAGACCGGCAATTGCTCCTCACGGTGGATGCGCAGTGCCTCATCCAGCTCCCCTTGGAGTTGAAGAATGTCGGCGATCTTGCCCCGGCTGAGCGCAAACTCCCGCTCCTCGCCAAGTTTCGCAAAAATCTCAGCAGCCTCCTCTGCGTGCTCGCGCAGGGCATCAAGGTCACCTTTCTGAAAATCAATATCAGCCATGCACAGAAGAAGGTGTCCCTCCTCAGAAGTGCGGGCACCTCTAAGCCGTTCAGCATCGGAAAGAAACGATTCGAGCAACTCAACCTCACCGAGGAGCTGCGCGCATCTAATACCACTCATCACCAGCCAGGGGCTTGGCACACAGCCGCTGTTTTTGATGGCGACAATGGCGCGCACGGCGATGTCCAGTGCGCTGCGCACGTCGGCTTGAACTTTGAACAAATACTCACTTGCTGCCTCGGCAGCTCGATTGAGCAAGTCCGGTGTCGCTTCCGTTTCGAGGGCCAGCCGGGCAGCTTCGACACTTCGAGGGTCAAAAGGAAAATCACCGTGGTCGTTGCACCACACCTGCGCCAATATCGGTAGCACGGCCTCCGCAAATGTGCGTGCTTCCCTCTCGGCAAGCCGCTCCAATAAAGGCCGCGCTAGCGGATTCACCGCCGCGTGGTCGACGCCTGCAGTTTCTCCCTAAACATCCAAGAGCCCTAGTGCGATGAGTCGCGACAACGCTGAGGCTGGATCTGACACCCCAAAGGCGCGCGCCGCAGCCTCCAGAGCCGTCAACGGAATCGGCACAAAGTCTTTTAATAGGGTTGAGGCACGCAGCATTGTTACCTGCGTACCAGTGAGCGACTTCGCATAAGTCTCGAAAGAGACGCGCCTGAAGAACTCGAACGCAAGGTTGTCGTCGGCCGGGATTTCGCCAAGTTCCACCGCCTGCACCGCAGCCCGTGCCGCCTCAGACTCGCCTTCTAAAAGCGGCCTAGTAAGGATCTCTTGCAGGCCGGGATTACCTGCTGCTGCTGCCAGTGTTTGGCCCAGAAGCTCAGCCGTGATCGCCCCCGCTATCGCCTCATCCCCCGTAGCACGGGCCGCAGCGCGCCATTGCTTTGCCTGCTCCCGCGCCCGCATGGAACTGACCTGGATCGTATGAAGTGCCCCCGCAAGGTTGTTGCCCGTTTCGTCCAGTACCGCGAAAAGGTATCGACTAGTCAGCAGAAGTCGCGACGCCGTCTGCGTTTGTGCGAAAGCACGTAGAAGTCCTCGCAAAGCAACCTGATAGGCTGGCTTCGGTTCGACTAGGTCGTGTTCCGGAACTGGGTCCTCCAAAGCCTGCTCAAGGTCGTCCACGACCACCAGTACGGGTTCGGCATCCAGCGGCCCTTCGAGAACAACCGCCAGGACATCCTCAAACGCCTTTTCGGAGACCTCGATAGAAGCGCGCCACCCGTCGATCTCCACCTTCAGGGATAGACGCGTCTTCGCTGGCAGCGCTTTGACGAGCTCGTCGAATATCGAAAGCGCGTCGTAGCGGCCGTACACCACCGCAGTCGTATGTCCCGCCATCCGGCTCGCGACCCGCGCCGCCAAGCTCGACTTGCCCAGGTTTCCCATGCCGTAGATCAAAACACCTGGTGCTTCGTTCCGATAAGCTCGCAGCACCTGTTGAATCAGCCGCCGTCGCCCCACAAACTGCGCGCGTGTCGCTACCGGCACGCGCTTGCCCTCAACATCAAGGAAGGCCAGCTCTCCCCGGGGTGCGGCCTTGCGTTTTTTCCCGCCCGCCACGCACAACGGTCCACCCCCGGCCGACCCCAGATAAACCCGCGCCAAGTGCCAGTGACGGCCTAGGTTTGGGTCCTCAGGCGCCGACTGAAAGAGCGCGCGCCGCGCTAGCGCTCCGTAGAATTCTTCTGCAAATCGCGTCGCATCCGCATCGCGGACAGAGCCATCCCAGCCCAACACGTTCGCCACCCGACCTGCCAGCCGGCGCACATAGGGGTGGGTAAGATCGGGCGAAGCGCCGGCAGTAACGTTACCGCTCGGGCTGTCTCGATACCCTTCGCCGCCGGCCACAGGCCCAACCGCGCCACCCCGCTCGGCTGTCCGGCACGCCGACACGAACACCAGGGGCGGCGTCTCCGGTCCGAGTTTGTCAAGAAGGCGCCCGGGCGTCACGTAATCCGCCTCGCCAACCTCAGTCTCCAGCGCCAACACCGGACCGTTGTCTTCGTCTAGCGTGCCATGGCAAGACAGGTGCAGCACCTCGAATGGGCCGTCGAGCGTGAGGCGCTGGCCTAGGAGGTCGACGTTGCCGCTTTCCTCCACCGACACGTGCGCTAGCGGCCGGCCGCCCGCCTTAGCCCGGGTGGCCTCCAATATGGCCGCCTCTTCAGCCTCAAAATCCAACTCCAATTGACCCAATGGCGCGGCGGCCATGAACATCAGAGAAACATCAGTTCGTGTCGGCTCTTTGGTCTCGCCCGCAGGCGCAACTCGCCGCGCCACCGAGAACAGACGATCAGGGTCCGATGCCAGGAACACACCATTCGGCGCCAAAAGCTCCCATGGCGTATCCAACAACGCGTCCGCAAGCGCAACGTTGTCTATCGCAGGGTCAACCCTCACATCCAGCACCGGCTCCCCCGACACCGCCCAAACCACCGCAACACCGCCGGTGTCCAGCCAGGAGAACATTTCCTCGCCAATGCCAGCCAGAGCGAAAACATCCTCCGATATCGCCGCCCGGCCGTAGCGCTCCGCCCAATCTTCCAGTCGAGCCGCGTCCCCCTTGAGAAACCCGGCGGCCCCACGGTCGACCCGACGGAATACTCCCTCCCCGCGAAGCTCAAGCTTCAGTGTTGGCATGGCGTTCTTCCTCAGTCCGCCGCCCTTCGCGCAGCGAATGCTAATAGACTAAACGCTTGCCAGCGCAGTTGTCACGAAGGGCGACTGGCACATCGAACAATCAATGGTCTGTACTCTCCCCCACGTGGAGGGAGTTCCTCTCCTCTCCTCTCCTCGCCTCACCCCACCAACCCAACCGCCTTCAGCGCCAACCCGCAAACCGCCGCGCCGGCGAGCAACATTAGCACACCCACCTTGAACCGGAAGACCGCCACCAGTGCCGCGGCGGCCAGTATGCCCGCCGCCGGGTCGATGGAGGCAAGGCGCGGCACCGCCACCTGCAGGCCTGCCGCCTCGAAGGTCGAGACCTCCCGGAACACCACGTGCAGCGCGAACCAGACGGCCAGGTTCAGGATCACCCCGACGACGGCCGCGGTGATCGCGGCCAGCGCGGCGCTGAGCGCCCGGTTGCCGCGCAGCCGCTCCACATGCGGCGCGCCCAGGAAGATCCACAGAAAACAGGGCGCAAAGGTGACCCAGGTGGTAATCACCCCGCCGACCACGCCGGCCGCCAGCGGCGGCAAGGTCCCCGGGTCCCGAAAAGCGCCCAGGAAGCCGACGAACTGGGTCACCATGATCAGCGGACCGGGTGTCGTCTCGGCCAGGCCAAGGCCATCCAGCATCTCGCCCGGCGCCAGCCAGCCGTGGGTTTCCACCGCAGCCTGGGCCACATAGGCCAGCACCGCGTAGGCGCCGCCGAAGGTGACAACCGCCATCTTCGAGAAGAACAGCGCAATGTCGCTGAACACGTGGCCGGGGCCCAGCACCGCCAGCAGGACCGCCGTCGGGCCCAGCCACAACACCGCGAGCACCGCGCCGGTGCGGAATACCGCCGCGCGGCCCGGATGCGCATGCACCGGTGCGCCTTCGCCCAGGATCGTGTCGGCGTCGCCCACCGCCCCGGCGTCGCCGCCGCCGTGGCCGCCGCTCTTGAACGCGGGCAGGCCCAGCCGGCCGCCGATCAGGCCGATCAGGCCGGCGCCCACGACAATCGCCGGAAACGGCGCGTCGAAGGCGAAGATCGCCAGGAACGACACCGCGGCAAGCACGATCATGGCGGCGTTCTTCAGGACGCGGGCGCCGATCCGCACGACCGCCTGCAAGACGATCGCCAGGACCGCCGCCTTCAGCCCGAAGAACAGCGCCGAGACGAAGCCCACCTCGCCGTACAGCGCATAGACCACGCTGAGGACCAAGATCGAAACCATGCCGGGCAGGACGAAGAAGATGCCGGCGACGATCCCGCCCGCCGTCCGGTGCATCAGCCAGCCCACATAGACCGCCAGCTGCTGCGCCTCGGGCCCAGGCAACAGCATGCAGAAGTTGAGCGCGTGCAGGAACCGCGCATCGCCCAGCCAGCGTTTCTCCTCTACCAGAATGCGGTGCATCACCGCCATCTGGCCGGCGGGCCCGCCGAAGCTGAGCAGCGCGATACGGGCCCAGACGGTCATCGCTTCGCGGAAACCGGGCCAGGGCCGGCCGTCGGCGCCGGTCTCGGGGCCCGCCCCTTCCGCATGCTCTGTCATCGCACGGCCCCTTCTTCCCCGTCCCGGCACCAGCGGTAGAACGCATCGCACACCGCCAGCCCGGTCTCAAGCCCATCCGCATCGCCGTGCGCCGACATGAATTGCCCCGACGCCAACGCCCGCAGGCCCGCACTCTCGGGGGCCGCGCCGTCGACGATCGCCGCAAACCGCGTCAGCGGACCGGCCTCCAGGCCGAACCGCGCCAGAACGTCCGCGAAACCCGGGCCGTCGCCGCCGAAGGGGTCCGCACCGAAACGCGCGGCCACCGCCGCCACTTCTTCCGCCTCGACGAACAGGAACACGGCGCCGGGATCGACGAACCGCCGGATCAGCCAGGGGACCGCGATCCTGTCGGCGGCTGGATCCAGGCCCGCAACCCAGACCGTGCGCCCTTCCCGGTCACGCGGCGGGAGGCTCTCTTCGCGCACCAGCGGCAGCCCGGCGTCGCGCCAGGCCCGGAACCCGCCGGCCAGGGAACAGGCATCCGCGCCACAGGCGCGCATCCAGGCGGCCGCGCCCTGGCTGATCTTCAGGCCGCGCTCGCAATAGACGAGGGCGCTTCGGCCTGCATAGCCCGCCGCCCACGCCGCCGCCAGGCCCGGTCGGCGGACCGCCCCGGGGATCAGCCGCGGATCGGCGTCGAAATCCTCGTCGATGCGGGCATCGATCAAGACGGGCGCCTCGCCGGTGCCCAGCGTTGCCCAAAGACTGTCGATGGAAAGAAGAAATCCGGTCGTCATGCGTGCGTTCCTCCTTGGCAGCACCAATGGAACGCGATGCTTGGGCATGACGCCTGTCGGGGAGATCGCGCGTCCCCGTGCCTGTCACTGAAGCACCGGCATCGTCGGCTTGTCAATCGCGACGCCGGACTGTCGCAAAACTGAGATGCTCCGATGCCTATCACTGGACCGCGGACCGCCGCGCGGTGGCCGGGGGCATCTGGGGACAGGGACGGAGAAAACCATGCAGTTCATCGTGAACAGCCGGCTGGGACCGGGGGTGACGCGCGAGCGTTTCATCGAGTACATACGCGACGGACGCGACCACGAAGGTTGGGAACTGGTCCGCAAGGGAATCATCCAGCACTGGCTGTGGAAGACCGGTGACGAGCCGGGGCTGGTCGTGCTGCTCAATTGCGAGGATGCGGCCGAAGCCCGGCGCCTGATCGACGCGGCACCGATCGTGGCGGACGGCATCCTCACCTTCGAGGTCGATCCCGTCGATCCGTTTCCGAACCGGCTGATCGGGGCCTGACTGCCCTGGGCAGCCGCTCAGTCGGCGGGTGCCACCATGCGCGCGCCCAGGATCTCGACCAGCGCCGCGACCTCCGCATTGGTCATGTGGGCGCTGACGGCGCCGTGCAGGGCGGTGTCGTAGACCGGCCAGATCCGGCTGAGGATCGCCCGGCCGGCCGGCGTGATCACCAGGACCCGGCCGCCGCCGCCCCGGGGACGGCGCTCCAGGTAGCCCGCCGCCTCGGCGCCGCGCCGGAAGTCGTCGCTGGCATCCCGGCCGGTCGCCTCGAAGACCCGGCCGCGGCCGTCCAGGACGTCCTGCCCGCTATGCCCCGGTTCGATCTCCGCCTGCGGCCTGGGCGTCGGCAGACCCGCCAGGACCTCCGGGCAGACCGGCACCAGCCGGCCTTCGGTTTTCCAGCGTTCCAGGCGGGGGTCGGAGATGGCCTTGCCGCGCCCGTCATACCGGACCGGCCGGCCCAGCAGGCAGGCGCTGATCAGGATGCGGTCCACTGCGCGCGGCTGTTCAGTCCAGTTCCCGAACCACGCGAAAGCCTACCGTATACTCTCGGAGGTCGGGGGCCGGTTGCGCCCGGTTGGCAGAGCGCACGGCGCCAATCGTGCTGATCCAAGACGCGCCGCGGTCGACCCGCTTCTCGCAAGCGCCGTCGGTCCGGGCGCTGCCGTCGGTCGGCGCGCCCGAATAGTCGTCGTGCTTGCAGTCTGCGGTCCACTCCCACACGTTGCCCAGGGTATCGTGCAGTCCGAAGGCGTTGGGGCTGAAACGGCCGACGGCCGTCGTGTAGACCGACCCGTCGTCGCAGTCGTGCGGGTCCCAGGAGGTATCGAGCGCCGCCTTGGCCGTGCGGTCGTGCACGTTGGCGAAACCGCAGGCCGCGGAACTGGCGTCGCCCCAGAACCGTGACGTCAGCGTGCCGGCGCGGGTGGAATACTCCCACTCCGCCTCGGACGGCAGGCGGTAGCGCTTGCCGGTCTTGCGCGATAGCCACTCCAGGTAGGCCTGCGCGTCGGCAAGGCTGACGCAGACCACGGGGTGGCGCGGCGTCTGGGGAAATCCCGGGTCACGCCAGCTGCGACCCTCGCGCACCTCCCATGTGCCGCCCTCGCGGGTCCGACAGGCGGAGCCACCCCGGTATCCGGTGGTTTCGGAAAAGGCAGCGAATTCGAGCATTGTCACTTCGAACCTGCCGACGGCAAACGGTCTTGGAATGTCCACCCGATGGACCGGGCCTTCGTCGTCGCCGCGTCCCTGCTCGTAGGACGGCGAGCCCATGTCGAACGACCCTGCCGGAATGACCACCAGTTCCGGGCATTGGTCGCAGTCCTTCACGCTGTCGCCGGGCTTGAGTGTCGCAGGAAAGGCGCCGACCGCCGGTGCGGCCGGTCCCGGCAAAGCCTCGTACAGCAGCTTGCCGAAGACATATCCGGCTCCCCCACCGGCCAACGTGATCCGGTACCAGTTCTGGCCTGCGACCTTGCCTGTGACCTCCACCTCCGCGCCACCGGCAAGGGTCCCGACCTTCTCGAAGCCGGTTCCCGGGCCGGACCGCACGTTGACGCGCGTGCCGGTCACCACCATCGTCTCGTCCAGTTCCTCGACCTGAATGGACGGCGTCAGCGCCGCGACCTGTGGCGGTGCCGCCGGTCCCGGCGCCGAAACGGGCGTTTCCGGCACAACGCCCAACAATGCGTCGCCTGCACCCTGCACGCTGGCCGTCTGGATCCGGCGGAACCGCCGCCGGGCGATATAGCTCATCTCCTCGTCCAGGTAGGCCTGCGTTTCGGCCACGGTCACGTTGCCGTCGCCGTTGCCGAAAGGCTCCGCGTCCGCCGCGCCCTGCAACGCCTGCAACAAATGCCAGGTGAAGAGGCCATGCCTGTTCTCTTCGTCCCAGCTCGCCACCTGGTCGGCGCTGGCCGCCGTCAGCACGGTCATCCCGGCGGTCGCCCTTGGCGCACTCGCCTGCACGAAAACGGGTGAGGCCGAGTGGATCAGCATGACGCCCCCGCTTTCCCCGGAAAAACAGGCATCGAGATAAACGGTGACCGACTTGGCCTCCAGCTTGGCCAGGTTTTCATAGAGAACATCCACCGGATAGCCGTTGATCTCCGGCGTGTCCGGGTTGGCGTCAACCGGCAGCAGGTAACCGCGCTTGTCCTGCAACCCCGGCACGCCGTGGCCGGAATAGAAGACGGTCACGTGGCTCTTGCCGGGCCGGATGTAGCCCCAGATCTAGCCCCGGTGCGAGGTGCGGTTGCCGAAGGCCGATTCCATCTGCGACTTGGTGGCGTCGCGCAGGTCGATGATGTTTCCTTCGCGGTAACCGAGCACCTGGGTCAGATATCCCTTCATGGCGTCCGCGTCCCGGTGGGCATAGGAAACCTCGGGAATCCGGCCCTGGTAGGACTTGTTGCCGATGATGACGGCCACCGAGTGCCGGTGGGTCTGGGGATCCGCGGCGCGCGCCGGGCCCATCGCGGCCACCAGCGCCAAACCGACCAGCGCGATCAGAAAACGGAAAACCATGCACATATCCGGGCCCGCGGGCCCGTCCCTCGCCCCAAACCATCAACCGGGCGGGAGTATGCAAGGTTTAGAGCGTGGAGTCATGCCGCGGCGCGTGGGCCGCACAGCGCCCGTCCGCGGTGCTGCGGCCTAGTCCGCGGCCTCCGCGTGCTCGGCCTGAAGCTTGTTCAACAGCGCCATCACGTCCTCGGAAGCCTTTTCCATGGCGCCGATCGACTCAAGTGCGCCGTCCAGATCGTTGGCCTCATGACGGCGCGCGGCCTCAATGCCGTGCTTGTGGACCAGCGCGTGGGGACCCTCCAACGCCTTGAAGGCCGGATGGTCGCGGTATTCCTCGGCCTGCGGGCCGTAGTACCATTTGCCAAGCCGGCAGGAATGATGGTCCGCCAGTTCATCGGCGCGCAGGCTCTCGCGCCCGACCAGCATGTTGGCCAGCCGTTTCTTCCAGATCACGTGGTCCGCCTTCGCCAGGCGGACCACCTTGCCCGGGACGTCGTAGTCGGTGAACTTGTTCATCTGCTCGCCGACGATCGTGATGGAACGATCGATGGAGTCGGCCGTCTTCTCCACTTCCTCGACCGTCCGCTTGGACATGGCCGCGACTGTCGACACGCCTTCGGCGACCTCCGAGGCGGCGGCCGATTGCTCGGCCAGGATCCTGGAGATCTCCGACATGCGTTCTTCCACAGTCGTAACGCGCCCTTCGATGTCGCCCATGCCGTCATTGACCAGCTTCATGGCATCCGAGCCGGTCTCCGCGGTCTTCCAGGCGGTCTTCAGGGAATCGACGATAGCCGTGATTTCCGCCCGCAGCGCCTCGATCCGGTCCCGGATATCCTTGGTCGCCTGGGCCGTCTGCTGCGACAGGTTCTTGACCTCGCTGGCCACAACGGCGAAGCCCTTGCCGGCCTGGCCGGCGCGCGCCGCCTCGATGGTGGCGTTCAGCGCCAGGAGGTTGGTGCGCGAGGCGATGTCTTCGATCGTCAGCACGATGTCGCCGATCTTCTCCGATGCGGCAGACAGGTCCTCGGCCTTGTCCGCCGCACTGACCAGGTCCGTGCGCACACGCTCGACCACCGTCACTGCGGAGCCGACCGCCTGTTTCCCGTTCGAGAGGGATTCCGTCACCGCGTCGGCGGCCTCCTCGGCGCCGCCGCTGTCCTGGCTGATCCCGTCGATCGAGGATGACAGTTCCTCGATGGCCGCAGCCGTGTTCTGCGAGCGTTCATCCACCTCGTGGACGGCGGCGATCATGCCACCGCTTGAGATCGCGCTTTCGTTGGCGACAATGGCCTGTTCGACGGCGTTGTCCAGCGCCTTGGTGACGCTGTTCACCCGGGAGTCGATCAGCGCGCGCAGCGCCTGCGACACCGGATCGTTGCCCTGGGGAATCACGGTGAAATCGCCCTTCGCGATCGCGGTAATGCAGTCGATCCAGGCTTGCGCCTGATCGGTTTCCTGGGGACCGGAGTCGAATGCGGCGATGTTGGTCATGTCTCTAGAACCACGGCTTTATGGAAGCCTGCGGATAGTATCCAGAGTTGGTTAAAATGACCTCAATAGGGGCGCTATTCTGCCGCCTCCACCGCAGGGGGCTTGGCGACCTTCCGCGCGCGGGCCGCCGCGTTTTTCGCAGCCTCGTTTGTCCCGAAAATCTGCAGGTCGTCGAGATCCCCGTCGCCCGCCGGCTTCAGGGCCAGGTCCGTGTAGCTGCCATTAGCGGCTGACTTCTCGACCTGCTTCACAAGCCGCGTGTAGGTCCGGTTCAGACGCAAGAACCGAATGCCCTTGCGCAGGGTCTCCCAGGCATAGCCGGGATAGAACAGCAGCTGGTTTTCGACCGGAAAGCCGGGCCGCCGGTCAGTGCGGTGCTTCAACCGCAGCAGGCCGCCCTGCAGGGGATGCACGTTCTCGATCGCCTGCGACCCGTAGAAGCCCAGCACGATATTCTTGATCTTGCGCGGTTTCATGCCGCAGGCAGCAGCCCGGCGCATGACCGTCTCCACATGCTCTGGCGTGTAAAAGGCATGCCAGGCCTGCAGATAGACCGCCTGCCATTCCTCCGCGGACATCAGCGGATGGGCGGTGGTGACATGCTCGGTATCGTACTTGTTCATGTCCGGGTCCATCGCGACGCCCTTCGCATCCAGTACCTTGTGATCCTCGGACCCGGGCAGCGGCGTCAGCACGAAAAACTCCACCAGATCGACCGGCAGTTCCTGTTTCATGATCTCGATGTCGCGCAGGACGCGTGCCGGGGTGTCGTTGGGAAAGCCGATGATATAGCCGCAATAGGTGATCGCTCCGATGCCCTTCCACGCCTGCAGCATCGTGCGGTATTCGGTGATCCGGTTCTGCTTCTTCTTCGCCCCGATGAGATTATCCGGGTTGATGTTCTCCAGCCCGATGAAGACCCTGTTGACGCCGGCCCGGCCGGCCTTCTCGACGAAGCCCGGAATGCGATGGCACAGGGTGTCCACCTGGATGACGAAGCGGAACTTCAGCCCCTCCACGTCGCGCAGGTGGATAATGCGGTCGAAGATCTCCTCCCAGTTCTTGTTCCGCGCAAAGTTGTCGTCGGTGATGAACAGTTTCTTCACGCCCTGGGCGTGGTTGATCCGCAGGATCTCTTCCACGTCATCGGCGGTGCGGAAGCGGGACTTCCGGCCCTGCACATTGATGATGGTGCAGAAACTGCACTGGAACGGACAGCCGCGGCCGCAATCGAAACTGGTTCGTGTCACGGCAGTCTTGGCGAGGTTCTGGAGCGGCAGGAAAGGAACCGCCGCCCCTTCCAGCGACGGCAGGTCGGCCATCCAGTTGTAGACCGGCTGCATTGTCTTGCGATGGGCGTCTTGCAACAACGCCTCAAGTCGCCCCTCAGCCTCGCCCGCAAAGATCGAAACCCCCAGATCCAGCGCCTCTTGAATGTCGGCCGGCAGCGTCGGCAACATGGAAAGGCAGCCGCTGACATGAAACCCGCCGATGCAGACCGGCACGCCGGCCTCGCGCAACGGCCTTGCGATGTCCATCGCGCGCGGAAACTGGTTCGATTGCACGCCGACCAGCGCCACCAGACCGCCCTCGCTGGCATCCTTGATCGCGCGCTCGATGCGTGCCGGCCGGATCCGCGTGTTGATCTCGTCCTGAATGGTGATCTCTATGTGGACATCCTCGCCCAGCACGCGATCTTCGGCGCAGAGGCTGGCGATGCCGTTCACGGCGGCAAGCGAGTTGGACGGGATGTTCGACCGCCACCACTGGATGACGTACCCGTCATCGTCGTAGTGCGACGGCTTGATGAGATAGAGCCGAAACACGCGGCGCTGCCGCCTGACCGCGCCATGCACAGTTTCTTCCCGTCGATCCACGTGGTTACGCCTTTCCGCTTGTCGGCTGCTGGCCGCTGACGCCGGTCTCGGCGCAATCTCACTGGAAGAACGACGGCTCTTGGCCCGCACCATATCAGACTACGCCGGACGATCAACGAATGGATCAGTGTCACGGGCACCAGCAGATGCTAGATCGGCGGTAGACTCGGGATGGGCAAGGCGTCCCGCAGTTCCAGCAGGCGGTAGACTGCCCGCCACAGGGTGACGGCATCGCGGCCGCCAAGCTCGCGCACTTCTACGTGGGCGAAGTTATCGACGATGTAGAGGCGCGCCGTACCGGGCGGCAACGCTGCAGCAAGCGCCATGCTTTCGGTCGCCGGGATGACCGGATCGTCCCGCCCATGAAGCAGGAGGACCGGAACCGACAGGCTGGCAAGGTCCTTTTCCGCCAGGTTGAGCGCCCGCAGATCTGCCTTCACCGCCGGCGGCAACGCTTCGATCAAGGCCGGCACCCTGTCGGGGTCGCGATTCTGCAGGAGAGCCAACACCGCGCGCCCCTCCGGACCCAGCCCTGCTTCAAGGTCGGCGATATCGGCTTCCTCGTCCCCGAGCTTGCGTTCGGCAATGACACCGATAAGCCCGCGATCGCGGGGATCCTCGATCCGGTCCAGGTTGGCGCGGGCGAAGATCCATTTGCCCCAGGCGTTCGGGGTGCCGAACCGCCAGTCTTCATCGTCGCCGCGATAGGCGCCCGTCGTGAAGAAGGTGACCACCGCACGGGTGTCATGATAACCGCCGATCGCAGCCAGCAATCCCACGCGCCGGCGCGTGGGCGCGTCCAACAAGGCCAGCACCGCTGGCCCGGCGGCGTAGCTGATCCCGGCCAGCGCCACGCCCCCGTCCGCATCGTCCACGAACGTCCCGCTTGCATAGGCGACCACGTCGCGCACCGCGGCCGCGTCGGCGGCGCTGACCCGAAGAGCCCTGAATGAGGGGATGTCGGGCACCAGCACGGCGAAGCCCGCTTTCGCGAGTCCGGCAGCAAACGGGACAAGGCGCGGATCGTCCTTCCCCTCGGGCGTGACCCCGGGCAACAGGACCAGCATCGCCCGGGCCGGTTCCGGCCCGAGATAGAGATCCGCGCTGTAGCGTCGGCCGTCGACCGCGAAGTCGCGGGGAACGCGCCGCACCTCTTGCGTTCCGGTACCGTCGGCGAGATCGGACAGGACGGAAAGCGATTCTACCGCCCGGGGCGGCGAGCATGCCGCAAGCGCCAGGGCCAAAAGCCCGACTGCCAGACATCCCGGCCCGAGGCGTGCAACGCGCTCCCACATGCCTTCACAGTGATGGTTAGCCAGCCTGCGATCAATGCCCGTCTCCCGCTTTACAGGCGGCATGGGAGGCCCTAAAATTAAACCAAATGGTTAACTATCAAACCCAGACACTGGACGCGGTGTTCTCCGCCCTCGGCGATCCGACCAGCCGCGCCATCCTGGCCCGGCTGGCCCAGGGCGAGACCAGCGTCTCGGCCCTGGCGGAACCCCACGACATGTCCCTGCCGGCAATCTCCAAGCATCTCCGGGTGCTGGAGAATGCCGGTCTGGTCAGCCGCGAGAAGACCGGCCGGGTGGTCCGCTGCCGGCTGGAGGCCGATCCGTTGAAAGGGGCGGCGGACTGGATCGCTGCCTATCGCCAGTTCTGGGAGGATCAGCTTGATGCGCTGGCCAGCTATCTGGAAAACGTGGGCCCGGCGCCCGACACCAAAGAAGGAGGCCCATCATGAGCCAACCCCATACCTTCAGCTTTCCGGGCGAAACAGCTGCCTATCGCGAGGCCCGCAATGCGCTTTTGGAGGAAGAACGCCGGTTGCGGCGCCAGGTGGAAACCGTGGCGGCCGCGCGACGGGCACTACCCCCGGCCGGCGCCTTGAAACAGGATTATGTCTTTGCGGAAGGCAGCCCCGACCTTGACGATACCGAAACCGAGGTCCAAACGCACTTCTCTGCGCTGTTCGCACCGGGCAAGGATAGCCTGATCGTCTACAGCTTCATGTACGGTCCAGACGCGGCGGCTGCCTGCCCCATGTGTACCGCCTTCCTGGACAGTCTCAACGCCAACGCCGAACACATCACCCAGCATGCCAATCTGGCGGTGGTCGCCAAGGCACCGATCCACAAGATCCGGGCCTGGGCGCGGGAACGCGGCTGGCACCGCCTGCGCCTCCTGTCGACCGCCGGAACGACCTACAACCAGGACTATTTCGGCGAGGGTCCGGACGGGGCCAGTGGCCAAGCTTGAACGTCTTCCGCAATGCCGATGGAGGCATCCACCACAGCTGGTGCAGCGAGTTGTTCTTCGCGGGCGCCGAGAAAGGGCAGCATTCGCGCCACGTCGACATGCTGTGGCCCTTGTGGAATGTTCTGGACCTGACGCCCGACGGCCGTCCCCAGGACTGGTTCCCGGCCCCGTCCTACGGCTGAGCGCGCCATGGCGGTGAGAGCGGAATTCCGGGACTACCTGGAGGATCTGTTCGCGCCCGTCGGCGGCGTGTCCCAGCGGCGTATGTTCGGCGGCCTGGGCATCTTTCGCGACGGCCTGATGATCGCCCTGGTCGACGACGAGGTGCTGTACTTCAAGGCCGACGAGACAACGGTTCCGCAATTCGAAGCGGAAGGAAGCGCGCCCTTTGTCTACCAGTCGAAGGGCAAACCCGTTGCCCTGTCCTACTGGAAGGCACCGGACTTCCTGTTCGACGATACCGAGGCGTTCCGCGACAGGGCGCTGGCCGCCCGCCAGGCGGCGCTGCGGGCGAAGAAGAGATAACCCCCGGGCAGGGGCTCGCTCGTCTTCCTGGCCTACCCGCCGACGGGGCTCGGGTGTCCGGCAACGCCTTGTGCGGTCTCGGCGGTTTTGCCCTTTGCCTGGTGCAGCGGTCGCGCCACCAGGCCGACGGCCAGCCCGATGATCGCCGCGGTCCCAATGATCATGGATCGGACCATCGCCGGGCCCAGTTCCGCGTATTTCGGCGGGAGATCGGCCTCCTTGATCAAGAACGCCGGGACCAGGACGACCAGTGCGGACACCAGCGCACAGGGCAGCCCCCATTTCAGCCGATCCCAGATCGCTTGCCGTGCCAGAGCCGACGGCGTTGCATCGGCGCCGGCGGCAGTCGGCTGCACCATGTCCATCCGCCAGGTTATGAAGGCGCAGTAGATGGCGGGCAGGATTCCCCATTGCGCATTGCCGGCCAGCAAGGACAACAGCGACGTGTCCTGGGCGCTTTCCTCCATCGCCTTCACCGCAATCGACAGCACCAGCGCGCCCAAAAGGAAACCGAAGACACCGGACCAGGCGTAGGTGGCCGGATGGTACCCCGGTTCCGGCGGATCGAAACTGAACGTAAAGCTCCGCCACGCAAGGACGGCAAAGACCGGTATGCCGTTGATGAGAAGGCTGTAGAGGGCCCAGTCGTTCACGATCGACGTGTCCAGCCGGTCCAGCACACCTCCCTCTGCTGCCCCGACAGCCAGGCCGAACATCACATAGGACAAGGCCGAGCCAAGGTAGGCACTGACGACGAAGGCCACCGCGAAGAATACGAAACGGCCAAGCGGGTACTTCAGGACGGTCTTGCCGTGTTGGATCCCCAGATCCGCCGCCTCGTTCCAGATATCGACCTCCTTGTTGTTCTTGTAGACGAGAAAGCAGACCAGCAGGCGGCACATATCTGTGCGGACGCGTTCAAGTTCGGTGTTGGTAAACTCCAGAACTGCCTGGTTCGTGTCGCCCTGCTTGATCCCCCCGATGCTGTCGGCCAGTGCCAGATACCGCTCCCGGACGCCCTTTTCGTCACCATGCTTGATCCACTTCAACCCTTTGTCGGTAAAGAAGGTCGCGTGGTGACCCGAGCGGTGCTGCATGCGCAACCAGTGCATCAGGAAGGACGTATCGGCCCACTTCCGGTCGATGGTATTCCAATCCTTGTCGAAGTCGACCGGGTCGACAAAGCGGACCAGTTCGTCCTCAAGTACCTTCTGACGGAGGCTGTCGGGCGTCACCAGGCTTGTCTTGGCGCTATACAGGAGCTCCCTGACCTTCTTCGGGATGGCCGCGCCGCGATAGAACACGTTGCGCAGCAGCAGCAGAAGATTGAACCGGGACTCAAGCTGCAACAGCACGACATAGACAACGCCGGCAAACAGCAGCACCAGCGGATAGGTCAGCTCGCCTTCGTCCTCCAGAGACTTGCTGAGGTCGTAGAGCGGCTTGTAGACGAACTCTACGACCGGGAGAAACGGCCGGTAGAACACGACGATGATGCAGTAGATCAAGACGGCCGTGACGGTGTAGCCCAACGCCCCCATGAAGTAGGCAGGCCGCCTGGTCATGTATTTCGGCAGTGTCGGCGTGTTCTCAAGGACGATTTCGCCACGTTCGAAAGCACGCCAGGCCAGAAACGCGGCCAGCAGCAACAACAGGCCGAATGCGGTCAGGAAAGCGGCGTTTTCCACGGCAGGCGACATCCAGGGTGCGTCCTGGGCCAGCACCCGCGACGGCATTGCCACCGGCAACAATGATATCCATGCAAGCCGCATGATCGCTCCTAGGCGGAACGGTTTTCACCAGAACGGCTAATACACGCAGGAGTATTATCACGACACACGCCGGAAGACAACGGCGGAGGCTGCTGTCCGTCTACGACACCGAACGAGGGCGCAACGGCCCTACCCGCCGCGCGCGCATATGCTCCAGCAACGGCCAGGACGGCTGGCCGGTTACCAGCAATCCGTGCTGGGTCTCGTAGTTCTTGATCGCGACGACCGTGTTCGCCCCCAACAGACCGTCGATCGGCCCGGGCTGAAGACCCAGGATCGTCAGCGAGCGCTGGATGTCGGAAATCTGCGCCGGGTCGTGCACACCGCTTCGTCCGACAGCCCCTGGATGTGCTTCAGCAGCAACAGCCCGATCATGAACCGGGATTTGGTGCCCGGACGGCCGCACTCGCTGAACAGGTCCGAAAGCTCCTCGTCGATCCAGTCCCAGTCCATCTCGTCGGCCGGCAGCACCAGCTCGTGACGCATGTTGATCATCTGGTCCAGACGGGCCCGGAACAGGTCGCCCGAGGCTTCTTTCTCCGGATTCTTCGGTCACATCGATGCCCTCCTCGAAGCGACCGGGGAATCACGGATCGGGGCGCACGGGAATCCGAAAAACCGGGCTCAAGACCACAAGGAAATGAAGGGCGAAACCGCCCAATCCTGCAAGAACGATTACTTCGGATCGCCTGAAAGCGACTCCCGATCAGACACTTGGGCGTTCTTCACGGGCAACTGCATCGCTTTGCCGGCACGCGATTGTCCCCAAGGGCAATATCCGGCCACATTGCCATTGCCTATTCCATACGCAATGAGCACTAGGACGGTGCCGATCATTTTGGGAGTATGAGAGGGGGGCGCCCATGGCCGGTCAGCAAACTGCAAAGAAGCAACTCGTATGGGGGGGGGTGATAACTCTCATCGTATTGGTTGGCCTCTCCGGTGCCGCAATGGCTGCGGCACCGTCCGCCGCGCCCGAGGGGTTCGATTTTCCGCCGCCCTAGACAGCTACGGCGATGCCGATATCGAGGGGCTTTGGGCGCGTCTCGCACACCGCGCCCTCGCCGTGCCGTTCAATCTAGTTGCGACCGTCATCTTCTTCCTCGCCATCATCCACACCTTCCTGTCCTCGCGATTCCTGGCGATTGCCCACAAATGGGAGGTCGAGCACGAGGAACGGAAGGCGGCGCAACAAGTTCCAAGGAACTCCGTCAGTGTCGGCGCGAGTCTTTTTCACTTCTTCGGCGAAGTCGAAGTGATTTTTGGTCTTTGGGCGATCATCCTCGGCACTGTCGTCATCGCGTTCTTCGACTGGGCGACCTTCACGTGCTATGTGAACTACAGGGTCAATTTCACCGAGCCGATGTTCGTTGTGGTGATCATGGCCTTGTCGGCCACAAGACCGATCCTGAAGATTTCTGAAGCGTTCATGGACCGCGTTGCGCGGCTGCTTGGAGGAAGCTTGAAGGCTTGGTGGTTTACCGTGTTGACCCTAGGACCCTTGCTGGGATCTTTCATCACCGAACCTGCCGCCATGACCATCACGGCCTTGTTGTTGGCCAACAAGTTCTACGAACTCAAGCCGAGGGAAGCATTCAAGTACGCGACCATTGGTTTGCTGTTCGTCAACGTGTCCGTGGGCGGAACGCTGACCCATTTCGCCGCCCCGCCTGTGCTGATGATTGCCAGTCCTTGGGATATCGGTACGGTGGACATGCTGACTCACTTCGGATGGAAGGCGATCTCCGGAATCGTGTTGGGCAACGCGCTCTACTTCTTCCTTTTCAAGAATCAGTTCAAAGCGCTCGAGCAGCAGTTTGCTTTGCGGAACCTGAAGGATGAGATCCGTAGGAAATACCTGCCGCGGGACGTGATGGAAGCCGACTTTGACGCGATGGACGATGCCGTCAACCAGGAGTTACAGTTCGATCAAGCAATCGAAACGCAGATCGACGAAGCCGCCGATAAGTACCGCAACCTCCTGACGTCAAAGTACTTTGACGAGGTAGCGGCGCGGGGGGTCGACCGTGAGCTTGCGAAGAAGGCCTTCGACGAGCGGTTCGAGGAGATCAAGCTCGCCAAGTTGAGGGAATTCATCCCCATGCTGCTGCCTTCCGAGAAGCGCGCTCCGTTCCTCGACCCTGATTGGGACACGAGAGAGGACCCGGTCCCTTGGTGGGTGACGGCCGTCCATGTGGTCTTCATGGCCTGGACCATTTTCAATGCCCACGACCCGGAACTGTTCGTTGCCGCCATGTTGTTCTTTCTGGGCTTTGCTGTTGTTACGTCGTCCTATCAGAACCGCATCGATCTGAAGCCGCCCCTTATGGTCGGCTTTTTCCTCGCAGGCTTGGTCGTGCATGGCGGTCTCCAAGGGTGGTGGATCGAGCCGGTCCTAGGCAGCCTCGGCGAAGTACCTTTAATGGGCAGCGCAACGGTCCTGACCGCGTTCAACGACAATGCCGCGATCACCTATCTGAGCACTCTGGTGCCGGATTTCAGCGACGAACTGAAATATGCCGTCGTCGCCGGTGCGGTGGCGGGTGGCGGACTGACGGTGATCGCAAATGCGCCTAACCCGGCGGGGCAATCACTTCTGAAGAAACACTTCGACAACGGAGTGTCACCCGCGAAGCTGCTACTGGCGGCCTTGGCACCCACAGTCATCGTCTGGTTACTGTTTTTGTGGCTGCCATGACTTCGTCGTCCGCTAAGAAGCCGGTCTGTGCAATAATGGGGGCGTAATCGCGGCGATCAGCGCGGCGGTTATTGGGGAACTCCTTTGCGGCGGAGGCATTCGCTCATCTCCAAAAAAGCCTACCCGCCGCGTGCGCGCATGTGCTCCAGCAACGGCCAGGACGGCTGGCCCGTCACCAGCAGCCCGTGCTGGGTCTCGTAGTTCTTGATCGCGACGACTGTGTTCGCCCCCAACAGACCGTCGATCGGCCCGGGCTGAAGACCCAGGATCGTCAGCGAGCGCTGGATGTCGGAGATCAGCGCCGGGTCGTGCCCCATTGCGGGCGCCGGCTGCGGCGCGGCTGCAGGGGCGCCGGCTGCGCCTGCTGAGCCGAGAACTGCTGCTGCATCATCATGCGTTCGCGATGCAGTTGCTGCTCCATCTCCAGGCGCTGGCGCTCCAACGCCAGGCGATCCTGCTCGGCCCGCAGGCGGGCGGACTCGGCCTGCTGCTGTTGAAGGCGCTGCTGCTCCATTTGCTGTTGTTGTTGCTGCTGCTGGCGCCGTTCTTGCTGCGCCGCGCCGCCCAACAACCCGACACCCGCGCCGATGGCGGCCCCCTTCGCCGCACCCGAACCGCCTCCGGCGATGCCACCGATGCCGGCACCCAGCAGGCCGGCGCCGACCGCCCCGCGGAACGGGTCCGCGCCGGCGGGCGCGCCAACCAGCCCGACCGTCACAAGGGCAACGACTGCCAGGCCCTTCGTCTTGCTTCCGTTCATGGTCTCGATTCCCTGCCTGTGTCTGCCGCCAGCCGCTATTCGACCAGTTCGCCGTCGCGCCAGATCTGCTGTTCGGTGGTGCCGTTGACCCTGGTGACGGTGAACGCGCCAAAGGGCTTGTTGTCGATGAACGAGCCGAAAAAGACGTCGCCGTTCACCGCCGTGAACGTCCCCTTGCCTTCGGCCCTGCCGTCCTTGACCGGCCCTTCATAGACGCCGCCGGTGGCCAGTTTCCAGATGCCGGTGCCGTTTGGCTCATCGTTCTCGAACTTGCCGATGAAGACGTTGCCCTCGCTATCCGTCAGCGTCCCGGTTCCAGCCCTGAGGCCATCCCTGAACTCACCCTGATACTGCTCGCCGTCGACGGACACGCTGGCACCGACGCCATGCGGTTTGCCGTTGACGAAGTCGCCCTGGTAGAAGCTGCCGTCGGCCTCCTCGTAGAGCCCTTCACCATGTGGCCGGTTGGAACGGAACTCGCCCTCATACGAGGCGCCGGTGGCCAAGATCAAGTGCCCCATGCCGTTCAGCGCACCGTCCTTGAAACCGCCGTTGTAGTGGAGATATCCCTCGTCGAGGAGGAAGTGCAGATCGCCGAAGCCGTCCGCCTTCCCGCCCAGCATCGTGCCCTCGTAGTGCGCCACCAGTTAACCGCCGTGAAACCAGACAAGGACGCCTTGCCCCTCGGCCTTGCCGTCGGCGCAGGCGCCTGACCAGGAGACGATCTCGCCTTCCTCCGCCGACGGCGTCCACACCGAACAGCCCGTGACCGGGTCCTGGACCCAGCTTTCACTCGCCCCGGCGGGAACTGCGAAAGCGGCAGCCAGCACGGCGGAGGCGAGCGCCGCCGCCAACCGCAGTGGTTTCGTGTCTTCGTGCATAACGCCCCCTTTGCCTGTTGTGTTCTGACGCGCCCCCGTTGTCACACAGTTTAGTCATGACGCTGGTTTGACAAGTGTTTTGTGCACACGCCGCGCGGGCTGGAACCGCTCGTCGCCCAGGCCTGCGAAGTCGGGATTTCGGTCGTTGGCTCAGCCGCCTTGCGCACGCATATGCCGGAGCAGCGGCCACGACGGTTGCCCGGTCGCCAGGAGATTGTTGGCCGTCTGGTAGTTCTCGATCGCGATGACCGTCTGTGTTCCCAATCGGCCATCGATCGGACCCGGCCAGTAGCCCAGCGAGGTGAGCGCCCGCTGGATGTCCGCGACCAGGGTCGCATCCGCTGCGGACACGGACACTGTTCGCCCGGATTGCCTTTTCTGTTGCTGTTGCATCAGCACGCGCGCACGGTGCATTTGCTGCTCTTCTTCCAGGCGCTCACGGTCCTCAACGAGGCTCTCCTGATCAGCGCGGCGCAGCGAAGCAATCGTGTCAATGCCTGCTTCGTTCTGGGCGCGCTGCCGCTCTTGGACCTGCAACTGCTGCTGCCAGTTCCCGTCCCGCGAGGTCAGAACCCTGACCGCCGTTGCGATTGACGCGTCTTGCCCGGCAGTCGATCCCGCGCTGGCGGCAGCCCTGAGGCCGCCGCCGGCGCCGCGAAAGGGGTCGGCGACGGCGGCCGTGCAGAGCAGGACAAAGGCCGAAGCAGCTATGGTGACCAGCGTTTTGCGTGCGTTTTTGACCATGCTTCCGTCCCTTTCCCGCCGTCGGCACGCAGCCGTCTATTCGATCCGTTCACCGTCCCGCCAGATCTGTACAACCGTGGCGCCGTTCGTTGTCGTCACGGTAAAGGTGCCGGAGGGCTTGTTGTCGACGAACGAACCTACATAAACGTCGCCGTTCGCCGAGGTGAACGTGCCGCTGCCTTCGGCCTTGCCGTCCTTCACCATGCCTTCGTAGACGCTGCCGTCGACAAGCTCCCAGATCCCGGTGCCGTTGGGTTCGCCCTGTTCAAATGGTCCCGTATAGACGTTGCCGTCTTCGTCGATCAGCGTGCCGGTTCCGGACCTCAGCCCGTCTTTGAAATCGCCCCTGTAGTAGCCGCCCTCGGCGTCCAGGGCGGCACCCGTGCCCTGTCGTTTGCCGTTCACGTACTCGCACTGATAGAAGCTGCCGTCGGCACCCTCGTAGGTCCCGGCGCCGTGCGGTTTGTCCGCACGGAACTCCCCCTCGAAAGAGGCGCCGCCGGGTAGGATCGCCTGACCCTTTCCGTGCAGCATGCCGCCCTTGAATTCGCCGATGTAGTGTACGTATCCCTCGGGCTCCAGGAAATGAAGGTCGCCGAACCCTTCGGCCTTGCCGCCGCTCAGCGTGCCTTGATAGCGGGCCACAAGTCGTCCGCCATGCATCCAGACAAGGACGCCGGGCCCGCTTGCCTTATCGTCGACGCATCCGCCCGACCAAGAGACGATCTCGCCCTCGTTGGCCGACGGCGTCCAGACGGCACAGCCGGTGATCGGATCCGCCGCCCAGTTTTCGTTGGCCGCAACACTGTCCAACAGGCCGGCAACGACAATAGCCGCCACCGCGATCGCCACGGGCCATCGTGCCGAATAGGCGCGTTGAGGTTTTGACCGGACCATCTGTGCCTCGCCGTTTGAAGTCGGTTGTCCGATCCTCACACGGCGCGACAGTCCGGTGCGACGACGATTAGGGGGTATTCAGGGGCCCATCCGGGGGAAGCGCTGTCTCGAAAGGAACGCGGGCGCGAACGACCTACCTCGCAAGCGCCACGTCACCCAGAATCGCAACGAAGTGGCAGACCGCCGCGGCCAGGACGAAGACGTGCCAGATTGCGTTCTGATACGGCAGGCGCTTCCAGACATGGAAGATCACGCCGACCGTGTAGAGCAGGCCGCCGACGATCAGCAGCACCATGGCGGAAACCGAGACCGTCGAGAAAAGGGGATCGGCCGTGGCGAGCGCTGCCCAGCCAAGGCCGAGATAGAGGCCGATGGCGAGTTTCCGGTACTTGCGCAGCGGGAAGAACAGCTTGAGCACGACGCCGACTAGCGCGACCACCCAGACCGCCGCGAACAAGATATGCCCCACGCCGGCCTCCATCTTGACCAGCGCAAAGGGCGTATAGCTGCCGGAGATCATCACGAAGATGGTCGCGTGGTCCAGCCGCCGCAGCAGTTCCTTCCAGCCCCGTTTGGGCACCAGGTGATAGGCGGCGGAGAACCCGAACACCGCGATCAGGCCGGTGCCGTAGATGGCAAGGCTAAGGATCGCGATCGCCGGCTGGTCGGGCACGGCCACGGTCATCAGAGCGATCACCGCGCCGATGGAGAATCCGACACTGAGGACATGCACCGCCATGTCGACGAAACGCTCGCCGAAACCATAGCCCGGCAGGCCCGAGCCGGGCGCACGCGCCAGCCCCTCGCCCACCCCGGCCTTCAACACCATCTCAGAACTCCCGGTCGAAGATCGAGGGATAGCCCACGATCTGCGGCGGTTGGTCGAACAGTTCCGTGAACGGCGCCAGCAGACGCGCGGCTTCGCCGCTTTCCACATACTGCTGGGCGTGTGCCTCGGTCTGCCACATGGAATAGAGGATGCCTTTGTTCTGGGCGGCGTAGCCGGTCAGGATCACGCGCATGAATCCCGGTTCCTTCTCCAGTTCGGGAAAGACCGTGTTCCGGAACACCCCAACGGCCTCATCGAAGCGGTCCTGCTTCACCTCGAAATGCAGCGCACGGATGAACATCGCCCCAGCCACCCTTTTGTCGTTCTTTTTTTCCGGGCAACAGCTTAGCGCGGACACCACCGGGCGGGAACCGCAAAGCTGCGGCCCGCCGTCGCACCGAACGCGCCTCAGCTGCGCCGTTTCGAAGCCGCAAAACGGTCAAACGCGATCGCGGCGACCAGCACCACGCCGATCACCGTCCCCAGGATGGTGCCAACGCCACCGAACAGGCTGGTCCCTCCAATCACCACGGAGGCGATAACCGTAAGTTCCTGGCCCAAACCCGCCACCGCCTCGGCCGAACTCAGTCGCGCCGACAGCACGAAGCCGGCAAGGCCGCAAAAGAAACCGGAGATGACGTAAACCAGAAGGGTAATCCGGCGGACGGGGACGCCGTTGAGATCCGCCGCGGCGGGATTGCCGCCGACGGCATAGACGTGCAGCCCGAACTGTGTATGACGCAGCACCACATGCGCCAAGGCGGCGAAGCTCAGGAAGATGACCGCGGGCACAGGCACGGTGCCCCACAACCGGCCCTGCCCCCACCAGGTATAGTCCACATCGAAGCCGCTGATGGGGCCGCCGCCGGAAAACAACAGGGCCGCGCCGCGAAACGCCGTCAGCCCTCCCAAGGTCACCACAAAGGGCGGCACCTTCAGCCGGGTGATCGCGGCGCCCTGCAGGGCCCCGCCCGCCAGGCCGATCGCGATGGCCGCCGCCATGGCCAGGAACCAGGGGTTCCCTGCGGCCGCGTCGGCACCGACGGCGAAACGGTCGGCGAATCCGCCCTTGGCGACGAAGGCACCGACCAGACCGGCAAATGCCAGCAACGCGCCCACCGAAAGGTCGATCCCCGCGGACAGAATGACGAAGGTCATGCCGATGGCCACCAGGCCCGCAATCGAGACCTGACGAAGAATGTTGAAAAGGTTCAGCGGATGCACGAACCGCCCATCGGTCAGCAACCCGAAGGCGAGGACCAGCAGGATCAGGAATAACAGCGCGGCATGCTTTGCGCAGAATTGCAGCAGGTCGAACTCCCGCCGCGGGGCGAGACCGGACAAGGCCGGGTCGTTCTGGCCGGTGGTCATGGCAGAATGCTCAGGCCATCGACAGCGGCATGTGCCCGGTCAAATGACCCATTTGGCATCCGCCACACCCTTCGTGACGGCCGCGGCGCGGCCTCCTCAGGGTGAGGGTCATTCAAGTCGCCCCCATGCTGAGGAGCGGCGCGAAGCGCCGCGTCACGAAGCATATGGCTGCCCCTGCGCCCGGCGCCCGGGTTACTTCACCTCGCCCAGGCGTTCTGCCTGGTCGATGTTGTCCTTGGTGATCGCGATCGGCGTCAGCAGGATCACCTTGTCGGGTTCCTTGGCCTGGCGCAGGTAGTCCACCAGGACCTGCGTGGCACCCCGGCTCTGGCCACCCGGGAACTGCTCGATGGTGGCCGCAAGGCCGCCATCGCGCACGCTTGCCAGCGCCTCGGGCAGCGCGTCGAACCCGATGATCGGAATGCTGAGACCTCGGTCCTTGGTCGCCTGCAAAGCCCCAAGCGCCATGTCGTCGTTGGCTGCGACAATCACATCCGGCGGGCTGTCCAGTCCGGCGAGAATCGCCTCGGTCACCGTTGCACCCTGCTCGCGCGCGAAGTTCGCCGTCTGCTCGGCGACGAAGTTGTACTTGTCCGGCATCGAATCGAGCGCGTTGTGCAGACCCTTGTTGCGGTCGATCGCCGGGCTGGACCCGGGCTGGCCCTGCAGCTTCACGATCCGTGCGCCGTTCGGAAACAGCTTCTTGACCAGCTCGCCCTGGGCCTCGCCGCCCTTGACGTTGTCCGCGCCCACATGGGCCAGGATGCCCGGAACGCCTTGCACGCTGCGGTCGATTGTAACCACCGGAATGCCGGCATCCACGGCCTGCTGCAGGGCGGGTGCCATCGCCACGGCGTCCAGCGGACTGATGATGATGCCGTCAACGCCCTGGATGATCGCCGCTTCGACGTCGGCGGTCTGCTTTGGCGTGCTGTTCTGGCCGTCCGTGGCGATCAGTTCGATTGCGCCCAGTTTCTTGGCCTCCGCGCTCAGCTCCTTCTGCATGTGGACGAAGAACGGGAACTCCATGGCGGGCATGGAGCTTTGGATTTTCAGGTCCTTCGCGACAGCAGCGGTTTCCGAAAGGGACGCCGCCAAGAACGCACCCGCTCCGGCGAGCGCGAAGATGGCTTTTTTCATGTCTTTCTCCCTAGGCCAGCCGCGATGCGTCTACCGCACGCGTTCTTGTCATTTGTAGACCCGGGGTCAGGCCCGGATCGGAACGCACCGACGTCGGCGGTTGAAAGCATCCTGTATCTGCGCAGCGCAAGTCAAGCGGGCCAGGAACCGGCACCGAAGCAGCGCAATGTCGTCGCCGCAGCGGCGGCGTCCCAATACGCTCAGCGCGCCGAGAGATTCCTGAGCGGCACCCAGCCTTCCTTGCCGTCGCTGTTCCGACACCACGCCCAGCCGTGTGTTTCCCGTGCCACTTCGACGATCTCGCCTTCAGTGCAACTCAGCTCGGCGGCCGAATAGTCCCGGGATGCTGTATGCCGACCCTCGGTCTCGCGGACCAGGTCGTCCGGCACCCAGCCTTCCCTGCCGTCCTCTGCAATGGCCCACAGCCAGCGATGGCCGTCCCAGGTGTCTTCCCGCCGGCTCAGCGAAAGGGGTTCTCCCTTCGCCACCCTGATGGGGTCGGCGTAGTGGGCTTCGTGATCCGCGAGCACGGTCCGCGACGGCATGGAATTCGGCTCCTCGGCCGAAAAACCCTACGGCGCCCCTTCCGCAACCAGCCTTTGACGCACCTCGGGATCCTGGAACAGCGTCACGAAAGTGGAGTTGCAGTGATCGCCCAACCCTTCCAGCACCAGCTGACGGTGCAGTTCGGTCACCAGCGCGGTGACCGGCATGGGCGTGCCGGTCGCCTTCGCGAAGTCGTGCACCATCTCCAGGTCCTTGACCATGTTCTTGTTCCGGCCCATGGGCGTGAAGTCCGGCTTGGCCATCTTCGGCATCATCTCCTGCAACAGCCGCGAATCCGCCCGGCCGCCGGCCAGCGCATCCGGGATCCGCTGGGCATCGACGCCGCCGTTCTGCGCCAGCACCGTGGCTTCGGCCAGGATTGCACCCACGCAGCCCACCATCACCTGGTTGATCAGCTTGGTGGTCTGGCCTGCGCCAACCGAGCCCATCCGCGTCGCGCGGCCGGCCAGCGCGTCCATGATCGGGGCGACCGCCTTGAAGTCCTTTTCGGAGGCCCCGACCATCACGGTCATCGATCCCGTCGCCGCAGCCGGCGCGCCGCCGGAGATCGGGGCATCGACCCAGCCCATGCGGCAGTCTTCGGCAAGCCGTTTGGCCATCGCCCGGGTTGCGCCCGGGTCGATCGACGACATGTCGATCAACAACTGCCCGACGCGCCCGGTGCTGGCCACGCCGTCCGGGCCGAAGACAATCTCTTCCACCGCGTTTGCATCGGTCACGCAGGTCATCACAATGTCTGCCTGGCGGGCCAGTTCGGCGGGCGTCGCCGCGGCCTCGGCGCCCGCCTCCAGAAGCGGCGCCAACTTATCCGCCGAGCGGTTCCAGACCGCGACCGGAAAGCCACACGCCAGCAAGCGCCTGATGATCGCGCGGCCCAACAGGCCCGTGCCGGCAAAGCAGATTCGCAGTGTTGTTTCCGTCATGCTTCCGCCTCCGTGTGTTCGCCGGTCCGTTCCCCCGCTGGTGTCAGCTTTCGACCGTCGGGTCGGTATCTTCGCCAAAACAGATCACGTTGCCGTCCGGGTCCGTCACGTCGAATTCGCGCATGCCATAGACGGTCTCTTCGATGTGGCGGGAAATGTGCGCGCCCGCGGCCTCGAACTCGGCCTGCAGATGGTCCAGGCCCGCCACGTGGACATAGGCGTCCCAGACGCCGGCCAGTGGCGTCGGCCCGCCGTGCCAGCCATCGACGAACAGGACACTCTTGTCCCGCCTGAAGATCCCGAAGCGCGGCGGGTCGCCGCCCTCTTCGATCGTCTCAAAACCCAGGCGGCCCTCGTAGAAGGCCCGGGCCCGCGGATAGTCTGCGGTCTTCAGGACGGGCGTGGAACGCAGAAACCGTATGCCGTCTTCACCGATCATGATCCCTCCCCTCCGCGTTGATAGATCGCCAGATCCAGACGGTTCATGTAAGAGCTGCCGGGCACTGCCTTGAAGCCCAGGCCCTCATAGAGCCCGTGCGCATCATCGGTCGCAAGCAGCATATGACGCAAACTTCCGTGTGCCGGATGCGCCATCATCGCTTCCAGCAAGAACCGACCCAGCCCGCGGCCCCGCACGCTCTCCACCACGAAGACGTCGGAGAAGTAGGCGAACGTCGACGCATCGGTCACGCTGCGCCCGAAACCCGCCTGCGCGCCGTCCGGCCCGTAAAGGCCAAAACACAAGGACCCCCGCACCGCCCTTTCGACCACCTCCCGGGGCACACCGCGGGACCAGTAGGCGTCCCGCAAGACCCCATGCACCAGATCAAGATCGATGCGTGATGCCTCGTCGGACACCTCGTAGCCGCCCCGTTGCGCCCGATATGCCATTCCCACAGCCCTCGCCCGTCGCCGGCCGGCGTCAGTCGAAGACGGCCGGGAGACTGGGATCCCGGTAGTGCGCGAAGGCCAAGGCGATCCATTCCGGCAAGACGCGCGGCAGTGAGAGGTCCGGCAGAGCATTTTCGTCGAAGAAATCCACCGCCGTGGTCTCCATGCTTGTCTGGGGACTGCCGCCGGTGATTTCGCAGATGAAGAACAGGGTGTAGACGTAGTGGGGCACGATGTCGGCATGCGGGTGTTTGTGCCTGTCATAGACGGCAGCCAGCTTCAGGATGCGCGCGTCGAATCCGCTTTCTTCCTTGATTTCGCGCACCAGGCACTCCGCGGGTGACTGGTTCACGTCCGCCCATACGCCGGGCGGTGACCATTTGCCGTCCGTTTCTTCCTGCACCAGCAGGATCTTGTCGTCTTGGAAGGCGGCCGCGCGCACAACGATCTTGGGCGTCGTGTATCCGGTCTCGCCGGCAAACAGGGTCTCGACCTGGCGCAGGTCGGTTCCGGATCCCGCCGCCATCATCTCGGCGGAAAGCGCGCGCAGCTTCCGGTACCGGTCGAGATCGTATTCGTCCCGGCTGTAGGTCAACCCCGCCTGCGCGATCGCCTGGGCTTCGCGCGCCCATTTCAGCCAATCCGGCTCGTCCATGCCCACCCCGCGATTGAAGCGCTTCGTCGCCCGGTTTCTAACGCAGCTCCCGAACCGATGAAAGCAAGCCCGCACCTTGCACTCGACCGGAGAGCATTTTCGTGCACCTGGCGACAGGAGTGCGTTACGGTCTGCAAATCTTCGCAGGCCAACAGAGGATCGCGCCATGCATCTGGAAGAGTTCCTGGTTGCAGCCGTCGTCATTCTGGCTGTGGTCGCGGTGGCGATCACGATCTCCAAGCGCATGGGACTCGGATCGATCCTGGGCTATCTGGTGGCCGGGATCATCCTGGGCCCGTCGGGCATCGAGATTGCAGGCGACGGCCAGGACCTTCTGCATTTCACCGAGCTGGGTGTGGTGCTCTTGCTGTTCGTTATCGGCCTGGAGATGCGGCCGCTCAGGCTGTGGTCCATGCGGCGAATGGTGTTCGGCCTGGGCACGTTGCAGGTGCTGGTGACCGGAGCAGTTCTGGCGGGCTACGGCCTGCTGATCGGCGATTCGTTCAAGGCCGCACTCATCATCGGGCTGGGGCTGGCGCTCTCCTCCACAGCCTTCGTGCTGCAGCTGTTGAGCGAGACCGGCGAGTTGGGAAACCGGACGGGCACGGCCGGGTTTTCCATCCTCCTGCTGTAGGACATCGCCATCGTTCCGCTTTTGATGCTGGTGCCCGTGCTGGCCGAGCAGGAGATGCCAGGGACGGGCGGCGCCCTCTATCTGGAGTTACTGCTGGTCGTGGCGGCGGTCGGCGCAGTCCTGCTCATCGGTCGTTTCCTCGTCCCTCTTGCGCTGGCCCGGGTTGCGGCGGCACGCAACCGGGACGCCTTCACCGTGATTTCCATTCTGGCCACCCTAGGCGCGGCGTTGGCGATGGAGGCGATCGGTGCTTCGATGGCGCTGGGCGCATTCTTGATGGGCATGATGCTGTCGGCCTCCCCTTTCAAGCACCAGATCGAGGCCGATATCGAACCCTTCAAGGGGTTCCTGCTGGCGCTTTTCTTCGTTGCCGTGGGCATGTCGATCAATGTCGACACGGTCCTCGAGACGGGCCTTCCCCTTTTCGGCCACGTTGTCGTGCTGTTGGTGCTGAAAGGACTCGTGCTTGCGGGCCTCGGCCTGGCGTTCGGGCTGGGGAAACAGATCGCGGTCAGGCTCGCTTTCCTGTTGCCCCAGTCGGGCGAGTTCGGCTTCGTCCTGTTCGGGGCCGCCATCGCCGCCGGCCTGATGTCGGAGAAGGAATTCGCGCTGGTCGCGGTGATCATTTCGGTCTCGATGGCGGCGACCCCGGTCCTGAACAAGCTCGGCATTCGCCTGGCGGCGGCGCTTGGCAAGGAACGCGGCGCCGGCCTCGAAGCCGGGTCCACGCATGAGGCAGAAATGGGCGAGGTTGTGGTCGCGGGCTACGGCCGGTCCGGCAGGGCCGTCTGCGCCATGCTGCGCAGGGCGGGCATCCCTTACGTAGCCTACGATATCGACCCCGCTGCGGTGACGGCCGGCAGGCTCCGCGGGCACAACGTCCACTACGGCAACCTGAACGATCCGAGCATCATGCGGATGGCGGGCGTCGGTCATGCCGAAACCGTCGTTGTCACACTAGACAATCAGGCGACCGCAGAACGCATCATCGCCGAAGTCCGGAACTTCTCGACCGGCACCCGCATCCTCGCCCGCGCCGAAACGACCGATGACGTGCGCAAGCTGCTGGCCCACGGGGCATCTCAGGCGACGCCGGCCGTCGCTGAGGGAAGTATTGCTCTGGGTGCCCAGGTGCTGCTTTCACTCGACGTGCCCCTGGATACTGTCGTGGAACTGACCGAGATCCTGCGCCATGACAACTATGCCGCGCTGGACGAAGACGCGGAGACCGGCTGAGAACGGCAGCGACCGGGATTACCTTCGAGCAGCCTGCAGCCGCGCGTATTGGTCCAGCGCCTCGACCACCATGTCGCGGGCGCGTCGCCAGCTCACTTGGCAGACCTTGCGCGCCGCCTCCAGCGACAGCCCGTGAACGACCACGTCCAGAACCAACGCCAGGTCGATGTTCTTGCGCGCCTGCATATCCCGGATCCAGGGCAGATAGCGCATCTGCCGGCGTTCGGCGATGCCTTCCGACATGAGGTCGGGCGCCGCGGGCCGGCGGCCGCGGGTCCCGGGCGCCGGTGTCAGGGTCGCTGCGCGGACTTCGATGGTCGACATCTCGTAGATCCTGGCGATCTCGTGCGCGGCCCTGAGGTGCGCGAAGTCCAGCGCGCCGACCTGAACCAGCCGCGTGACGCCGTCGGGCAAGAGGCGTTTGACCATGCGTTCCGGCGTCGGCCCCAGATCGTCATCGCCTGCCAGTGCGCGCCGGTGCCTGGCAAGCTGGCCGTCGATGCTTTCGACGGCGTCCTCGTAGCGCCGGGCCGCGGCTTCCAGGAACCGGGCGCGGCGTTCCTGCTGCGCTGCCAGTGCCGCCGCACCGTCCCGTCGGGCATGGGCCGCGCGCGACCGCGCGAAGGCCGCCGATTCCGAAAGCTGGCCCACCGAGGCCAAAGCACGGTCGCGCAGCCGCACCGCACGCTGGCGCGCGTCCGGCTTCGACGGGCGGAACGCTTCCTCCATCGTTTTCAGCTGATGTGCAAAGGCCCGCTGTTGGCCGTCGGCGATGCAGACGGCAAGCCGGTGCCTGGTCTCCATGTTCTTGGTCATTCGTCCGCCCCGCCCGGTTATGCGGCAACACGGATCAGTGCCGCACCCTTCTAGTGCGGTATTTTTTCCTTTATGTCAAAGGAATTTTTTCCCGTAACTCGCGGCGGGCCGTTGCGGTCCCAGCTTCAGGCCAAACCTTCGTCAGAACTGGGTGCTTCCAACTCCGGACTGGGCGTTATACTCCCGCAAGGCGCCCAGCACCGCAGGGCTCGGGCGGCCGGTTTCGGGCCAACCGATATGATGTTCAAAATCGGAGATCGCCTCGGACATGACGTCTTCGTTCAACCGCTCTGTGGCCACGGTGTAGAAGCCCGCCCGATCCGGCTCCATCACAATCGGGGTGGGGCTGTATTGGTCATGCCCGGCGGCCAACTCACGGTCCTGTGCGAGGGCACCCTGCGGTGCCAGCGATACCAGAACCAAACCAGCCAGGGCGGTCAGTCCAATCGAATAGACGCGTTTCATCGTCTCTTTCCCTTCAGTGTTAAACCTCGACCTCCCGAAATGCTTGTTTATTTTCCATTAGTTAACAACCATTTGTACGTAGCGCCGGGACCGGCGGATCACCATGGCCGCCCGACTTCACTCGCCCGGCGCCTCAACGATGACGACCAGGTTGTAGCGCTTCAGCGCGATCATCAGGTTCTGCGTCACCCGCCCCGTTTCCGGCCAGCCGACGCGGTGTTCGAGCGCCTCGATTGCTTCCGCGGTCTCCTCGGTCAATATGCAGTTGTGCGGGCCCTCGTAGAGCCCGGCCCGGTACAGTTCGACCTGGGCGCTCCAGACGATCGTCTCGCCTTTGGGCCCGTTCATGACGTCCCGGTCCGTTTGCTGTTGTGCCGCGGCACCACCTGACAGCATTGCGAGAACCAGGGAACCCACTACGACGATCCACCGCATGGTTCGTGTCCTCATCCTGTCAATTCGTTCTGGCGTACCTGCCCGGTACGCCCGCAATACAACCGTGATTTGTTAGACATATGAACGGCGCAACACAGCTTCAACGGATTATCGATGGGCCGGTTCGCACCTGGGCATATGCCCCGCATCGCCGCTCGAAGCGACCGATGCGCCACCGTTCCTGGGCTGAATGTTTACGCCAGTCTATTGTCGGCGCCTGTGACGCGCCTCACATCCGACCGGACCCGACTGAAGAACGGACTTGCGGTCCGCCACGGCCGGCAAGGCGCCTCGCTGAACCACTTGCCGCTTATGGACATGTGCTCTACGTTGCCGCGTCATCTTTCGCTAACGTGCGGAAATTGCATGAGCAATCGAGACATCGGTTGCCCGGGAAAAAAGAAGTCGCAAGACCCTCAGAATCCCAAAGGGGGTTCGCAACACCGAACGGGAGGTTGATCTCAAATGATTTCCAGAAAATCCCTACTGTCCGGCATCATGGCCGGCGTGATCGGCGCAGGCATCGCGATGGCTGGTACCGGCGACGCGGAGGCGCAGGACAAGCGCATTCGCTGGAAGATGGCAAGCTGGTTCCCCAGCAGCCTGACCCAGCTTGGAACGCTGGGCGTGAGCATGACCGAGCGGCTGGAGCGCGTTTCCGGCGGCAACATCCAGATCAAGTTCTTCGAGCCCAATGCCCTGATCCCGGCGAAGGAGTGTTTTGACGCGGTTGCTCAGGGTTCCGTCGATTCCTGCTGGTCCGTCAGCGGCTATTGGTACGGCAAGGAGCCGGCCACGGCCATGTTCACCGCGGTTCCCTTCGGTCCGAGCGCGGGCGAATACCTCGCCTGGGTCTACCATGGCGGCGGTCTTGAGCTGTGGGACGAGATCTACGCAAGACACGGCCTGAAGTCGTTGCCTTGCGGGATTATCGCGCCGGAAGCGTCGGGCTGGTTCCGTGAGGAAATCAAATCGATCGATGACCTGAAGGGCCTGAAGATGCGTTTCTTCGGTCTGGGCGCCAAGGTCATGGAGAAACTGGGCGTCTCGACCCAGTTGCTGGCCGGCGGCGACATCTTCCCGGCCCTGGAGCGCGGTTCAATCGACGCGACCGAGTTCTCGATGCCGGCGATCGACCTGAACCTCGGCTTCTACCAGGTCGCCAAGCACTACTACTTCCCCGGCTGGCATCAGCAGTCGACCATGTTCGAGCTGTTGATGAACCGCGAGCGCTGGGATGCGCTGAGCGACACACAGCGGGCCCAGATCGAGGTGGTGTGCGGTGACAACTTCCGCGAAGGCCTAGCCGAGGGCGAGGCGATCCAGGCCAAGGCCTTGATCGAGCTGCAGGAGAAAGGCGTCCAGATTCACCGCTGGCCGCAGGAGATCCTCGACGTTCTTGAGGAGAAGTGGAACGAGGTGGCCGCTGAAGACGCGGCGCGCGACGAAACTTTCAAGAGGGTCTGGGAGTCCTACACCGCATTCCGCAAGGAATACGCGGTCTGGCAGGAGCTGGGCTACCTGAACTGACGGGCTGTGTGATGGCGTTGCGCCATCCGGTCTAAGCCGGCGCCGGGTCCACCCTTCATTCGGATCCGGCGCCAAGCCCGTTCCTGGCCTTTGCCCGGGGGACCTGCAGCATGCATGCTCTTCATCGCCTCCAGGAAATCCTGGATCGGTTCGTCATTCTGATCGGCCGCATCGGTGCCTGGATGACGATCCCGTTGATGGTCGTCATCGTGTTCGACGTCATCACCCGGCGTTTCTTCGTGCTCGGGTCGACGAAGCTGCAGGAGGGCGAGTGGCACCTCAATGCGATCCTTTTCCTTCTGTGCATCGGGTTCACCTACGTCAAGGACGCGCACGTGCGGATCGATCTGGTGCGCGAGCGCCTGGGCGTCACGGCGCAGCGCTGGATTGAACTCATCGGCTGCCTCTTCTTCCTTCTGCCCTACTGCGTGATCGTCTTCTGGTTCTCGCTGACCTTCGTCGAAAGCTCCTGGAACGTTGGCGAAGCCTCGGATTCGGCGACCGGCCTGCCCTATCGCTGGGCCATCAAGGTGTTCCTGCCGGTCGGGTTCTTCGTAATGATCCTAGCCGGCGTCACGGTGGCGTTGCGGAAGTTCATCGAACTGTTCGGTCCCCCGGACCTCCGCCGGATCGTCGAGGCGGAAGAAGCCGCAGAGATCGAGCACCTCGACGAAGTCAAACTCAAGTAAGGGGCGCGGGGATGTATATCGAGGACCTTCTCCCGGCGTTCATGTTCGTCGCCTTGGCGCTGCTGCTGTTCACCGGCTATCCCGTCGGGTTCATTCTCGGCGGTGTCGGCATCGCGTTCGGCTTCATCGGCATCTTCATGGACGTTCTGGTGTTCCAGGAACTGTTCAACCTGCCGCTCAGGATCTGGGGGATCGCCGACAATCTGGTGCTGACCGCCATTCCGATGTTCATCTTCATGGGAACCATGCTCGAACGCAGCGGCGTTGCGGCCGACCTTCTGCACTGCCTGCAGGTCCTGCTGCGCCGCACGCCCGGTGGCCTCGCGCTCGCGGTCACCATCATGGGCACGATCATGGCCGCCACCACCGGCATCATCGGCGCGTCGGTCGTGATGATCAGCCTGATGGCCCTGCCGGTCATGATCGAACGCAAATACAACATGGAACTTGCGACCGGCACGATCGCCTCGTCTGGAACCCTCGGCATCCTGATCCCGCCCAGCATCATGCTGGTGATCATGGCGGATCTTCTGGGCCGTTCGGTCGGCACGCTATTCGTGGCTGCGGTCTTCCCCGGGCTGATTCTCTCGGGGCTCTATGCGCTGTACATATTCGTTCTATGCCGCATCAAACCGCAGCTCGCACCGCCCCTGCCGTCCGACATTGGCCCCCAAAACGTCCGAGAGTACGTTGTGTTGCTGTGGCGCGGCTTCCTGCCGCCGGTGTTCCTGATCATTCTCGTGCTCGGCTCGATCATCGCCGGCTGGGCAACCCCGACGGAGGCGGCGGGCGTCGGCGCCTTCGGCTCGCTCCTGCTGGCGCTCTACAATCGCAAGCTCAGTCTCAAGGTCTTGTGGGATGTCGTCGAACGCACGGCGCTGACGAACGGCATGCTGTTCTTCATTTTCATCGGCGCGACGGCCTTCAGTTACGTGTTCCGGGCGCTTTACGGCGATGAAATGATCGAAGACTTCATCTTTTCATTCGGTTTCGGACCGTGGGGAATCCTGACCATCATCATGCTGGTGGTGTTCTTTCTCGGGTTCTTCTTCGATTGGATCGAGATCACCCTGATCGTGCTGCCGGTCTTCGCACCGATCATTGCCGGCCTCGACTTCGGCGACCATGTGCCCAGAATGGAGGTCGTCTACTGGTTCGCAATCCTGATGGCGGTGAACCTGCAAACGTCATTCCTGACGCCGCCATTCGGGTTCGCGCTGTTCTACATGAAGGGCGTGGCACCGCCGGAGGTGAAGATCCAGCAGATTTACCGGGGTATCATCCCGTTCGTGCTGTTGCAGCTGATTGGACTGGCGCTGGTGATGAGTTACCCTGACGTCGCCATGTGGCTGCCCAGGACCGTGCTGGACTGATTGCGGCAGGCGCCGCGGTCGCCGGTCACCCGTGTTGGGCGCTGGTGTCGGACAGCTTGTTCAGCTTGCCCAGCAGGTAGTCGACGTTTTCGATCCCGTATTCGTCGACCAGGTCCTCGATCTGGGTCAGGACCCGCTCCAGCATCAGGCGCATGTGATAGTCCGGATCCGCATCGGACCGCTCGGCCTCCGCATCCATCACCAGGTCCATGGCGGAGCGGATGGCCGGATAAAGGGCCGGTGGAAGGCCGGCCTTGTCGTAGAGCGACTTGAGGCCCAGCTCGCCGTCGTCATGCACCAGTACGCGCGCATTCACCAGCGGCACGCCGGCCAGCACCGCCATCGCCGCTTCGAAGAAATGGATGTCCCCGACGCACAGCGCCCGCAGGATGATGGACGGGGTCAGCCGGCCATGGTCCCACAGCTGGCGCACCAGCTGTTCCACATCCGCATCCTCCGCCTCGCGGCTGAGCAGGCCGATCGTGGCACGCTCGCGGCTTTGCAACACCAGGTCGGTCGCCACCTCGGCCGGCAGCTCGTGATGGGTGACCAGGTATTCCTTCAGGCTATCGGACACCTTGGCCACCAGGCGTTCCGCGACCGTCATCGGCAGCTGCTCGCGATGGACAAGCGGATTGTTGACCAGATCGCTGTCGACATAGGTTTCCGCGACCTTGGTCAGGGACTCCTCGCTGATCTCCGCGCCTTCGTTGCCGACGAGTTTCGCGACCGCCGCCTCGTTTCCGGTGTCGATGATCGCATCGGACACGGCCTGGGAGACCGTCGCCCGTTCGGCGATGGCCTCCTGGCGGGCGCCGCCGGCGGTCTTCAGGATCTCGACCAGGTCGCCATCGTCCAGGGCCGGAGAGAACTGCAGGACCGGCAGGGCTACCTTGTCGCTGACGTCTGCAGCCAGGGACTTGGCGACGTCAGGCGGCAAGTTGGGCGCTTCCTTGAGGTTGCGCGCCAGGGCCTCGCGAACGCGCTCCTCGGCGTCCTGGGCCATCATGCGGAAGATATCCTCCGCCAACTGGCGCTCCTTGTCGCTCAGGGCGCCGGTCTCGAACTGGCCGGAGATCTTCTCGGCCGTGATCGCTCGGTTTTCCGCCGACGGATCGGTCAGAAGACGTTGGACGTCCTGGTCGCTCAGGTTTGAAGCCATGATGCCGCTGCGTCGCATTTCAAGCGCAATACCCCTGATTATTGGGCCAAGGTGCCCCAATCTGGTAAACATCTCCCTAATGGAGCGGCCATTTTCACGGCCCTCCCCGGGGCCACAAACCCGTGAATCGTCGTGCTTTGCGCCAGACCTTTGGGAGCGCTAAGGTCTGGTTCATGAGACCGCTACTGCTGCTTGCGACCCTGATGTGGCTGGTGCCGGCACTGCTCCCGCCGCCGGCGGCCGCGGCCGAACGGGGCGCAGTCATGGGGCCGGCCGAGGCCAATGCCTACGCCGCGACCGGATCTATCATGCTGATCGACATCCGCCACCCCAGCGAGTGGCACGAGACGGGCATCGCGACGCCTGCCAGGACCATCACGATGCATGATCCGAAAGGGCCCAAGGCGTTCCTCGACGCCGTCGTCAGGGCGGTGAACGGCGACATGTCCAGACACGTCGCCCTGATCTGCGCCTCCGGCGTCAGGTCAACCTGGGCGCAGAGATTCCTGGCGGCCCGCGGTTTCCGCCAGGTCTACAACGTCAAGTAAGGCATGCTGGGGACCGGCTCAAGGCCCGGCTGGATCCGCCGTGGCCTGCCCGTCCAACCTTATCGGCCGTAGAGGAGGGTGTTCCCGCGTGATCCGCTCAGCGGCCGCCGGAACGCCCTTTTCCCACATACAGGCTGTATAGGGTTGAAAGGATCGTCTCGACCTCCGATCCAGCCAGCGAATAATAGATCGTCTGCGCTTCACGACGGGTCTTCACAAACTTGTCCCGGCGCAGTCGGGCCAGATGCTGCGACAGCGCGGACTGACTCAGCCCGATCAGTTTTTCCAGTGTGCCGACGGACTTCTCGCCCACCATCAGATGGCACAGGATCATCAGCCGCCGTTCGTTCCCGACCGCCTTGAGCAGCTTGCTCGCGCGCTTGGCCTGACTCTCCATTCTCTTAGGGTTGATTGGAGCCATATGTACTCACCCCTTCTTGGCGTTCTTAGTTATCCCTCTCATACCCCCAACACACATTAGAATGCTGCTATAAGCTTCACAAGCGAACCGGGGTTTTATTGCAGTCAACTAAATCAGCCGCCTGGGAGAAAGATCAGCGGTTGTAATTCCCGCATGAATAAAGGGCTCTGGCAGTTCTTTTTCTGTGATCAAGCTCTCAGTTAGGGCAGCAAGTCCTGGCGCGGTTTTGATGCCGTACCCGCCCTGCCCGGCCAGCCAGAAGAAGCCCGGCAGTTCGGAATCGAAACCGCACACCGGATTGCGGTCCGCCGAAACCGTCCTCAGGCCGGCCCATTTGTGGGAGATCCTCTGCACCTTTAGTTGCGTCGCCGCCTCGATCCGGTCGACGCAGACCGCCACATCAAGGTCTTCCGGCTAAGCATCGCAGGCCGGTCTGGGCGTCTCGTCGGCCGGCGATGCCAGGATCTTCCCGGCGTCCGGTTTGAAGTACCAGGCCTCGTCGCTGGCGACCGCCATCGGCCAGCCGCCGATCTCATGCTAGGCGTCCTCGAAGAGGATTGCGGTGCGGCGCTTCGGCACCAGGCCAAGCGGGCGCGCGCCGGCCATTTCGGCAACGGCGTCGGCCCAGGCGCCCGCCGCGTTGACGACGATCGGCGCCCGGAAGGTTCCGGCCCTGGTCTCGGCCTCCCACAGGCCGGCCGTGCGGGCAAGACCCACCACGCCCGCATTCGTCTCGATCCGCCCGCCTCTGGCGCGAAGCTGTCGGATGAAACCGGTCTGCAAGGCATGCACGTCGATGTCGTAGGTGTCGACGCTCACGAACGCATGGATTGCGGATTCCGGACGCAGCACCGGCAACAGGTCGAGCGCATCGGCGGTCGAGATCTCGCGGACGTCGCCACCGGCAGCGCGCGTGTCCTCCAGCCCTTTCTTATGGAAAGCATGTTTGTCCGCCGCAGAAACCATCAACAGCATGCGCGGCACGAGCAGTGGATGGTCGTCGAAATCTTCCGGCGGGTTGTCGAATACGGGCCGGCTGCACCGCGCCAGGGCACGGATGACCTTACTGCCATAGGCCAGGGTGAACAGGGCGGCAGAACGTCCGGTGCTGTGATATGCAGGCTGATCCTCCTGCTCCAACACCAGGACTTTTCCGTGGGCCGTGAGTCCGGCGGCCGCCGACAGGCCTGCCATGCCGGCGCCAACGACGACGAAATCAAACACCATCGAAACCGGACTACACTACTCCGCTACCCCCTGCAACTGTTCTTGCGCGGCACGGCGCTGCCGCCGCCCTTCAATCGTCCCGACCAGCGCCGACATCAACGGAGGCACGGTCACCAGCGTCAGCAGTGCGGACAGCGCCAGGCCGCCCACCACCACGGAACCCAGTCCGCGATAGATCTCCGAGCCCGCGCCCGGCACGACCACCAGGGGCAACATGCCGAACACCGAGGTCAGCGTCGACATGAAGATGGGCCTGATCCTGTTTCGGGTCGCTTCGATGATGGCGTCGCCGGGCGGCAGCCCCTCGTCACGGATGTGATAAAGGGTTTGGTGAACCAACAGGATCGCGTTGTTCACGACGATGCCGATCAGGATCACGAAACCCAACATTGTCAGCATGTGCAGCGGCTCGAACTTGGTCAGGTTGAGGATCGTCAACCCGCCCACGCCGCCAGCCGCGGCCAGCGGCACCGCCAGCAGAATGATCAACGGATAAAGAAAACTCTCGAACAGGACGGCCATCACCAGATAGACGATGACCACGGCCAGTGCCAGATCCAGCCGCATTTCGTCCCAGGTCGCGGCGAGTTTTTCCGCCGTGCCGGACAGCCTGATCCGGATCCCCGGTGGCAGCCCCTGCTCCGCCATCTTGTCTATGACCTCGACCTGCAGCGTGTTCAGCGCGGTTTCCAACGGCACGGTCGGGGCCGGCCGGATTTGCAGGGTGACCGTGCGCAGACCTTCGATGTGCCTGATCTCGGTGGGCCCGGCGGTGTAGGCGACCTCCGCCAAAGACTGCACCGGCAGGATCGTGCCGGACTGGGTCACCACGGGCAGCGTGCTGATCCCTTGCGTGGAGGTGATGTTCTGGTCCGGGCCCTGCAGCACGATGTCCATCAGCTTGCCGTCGATGGTGTTCTCCGAGACGCGGGCGCCGTCATTGTAGACGTCGACCGTCAGCGCCAGTTCGCGGGCGCTGACGCCGTTGTCGGCAAGCTTGATCAAATCGGGCCGCACCGCCACCTCCGGCGCCCCCAGTTCCAAGCCTGGCCGCGGACGGATCTGGTTTCCGTCCGAACGCGGCATGACGGCATTCACCCTGCCGAAGGCCTGTTGCGCGACCGAGATGATGGTTTCCAGGTCGGGGCCGGTGATGTCCATGTCGACCGAGCGGGCCCCGCCGACGCCGCGACCGAAGATCGACGGCTGCACCATGACGCCGAATGTTCCCGGCTCGCGGAACACTGGCTGGCTCAAGACCGGGATCAGCTCCTTCGCGCGCGACGGGTCGACGCTGGACGCGCCGATGAAGGTCCGGCTGCGTGTCGCCACGAAGAAGAACGTGCCCATCTTGGGCGGCTCGCCATCGACCGACTCCGGCCCCGTTTCCGAGGCCCAGTGGGGCCGCACCGCCGTTTCCACCGTCTGGGCGATCTCGGACATGGTATCCAGGTTGTAGCCGGGCGGCGGGAAGACGATTCCAAAGACGAAGTTGCGATTGCCCTCCGGCAGGTATTCGAGCTGGGGCAGGAACACCCACGCCATGCCGGCGGTAACCACAGTCACGCCGGTGACGATTGCCAAGGCCAGCGCCTTGGACGCGACGACGCGACGCGTGAGCCCCTCGACCAGCAACATGAAGCCACGCGCGAACTGGTCGAAGCCTGGCAGGCGGACCCCTTCACCGGGTGCCCGAACCCCCTTCGACAGGAGCCGGTTTGACAGCGCAGGGATCATTGTGACGGAAACCACGAGAGACAGCATGACCGCGACCGAGATCGCGACCGCGATGTCGCGGAACAGCTGCCCGACCTCCAGATCCATCACCAGGATGGGGATGAAGACCATGACCGTCGTCAGTGCAGAGACCAGGATCGCGCCCCAGACCTGCCGGGCCCCTTCGTAGGCGGCCGTCTTGACGGGCATTCCCTGCTGGCGGAGCCGGTAGATGTTCTCCAGGACGACGATTGCCGCGTCGACGACCATGCCCACGGCGAACGCGATCCCTGCCAGCGAGACCACGTTCAGCGACCGGCCCAACGCGGCCATCGCGACAAACGAGGCGACCACGGAAACGGGAATTGCCAGGGCGACGACCAAGGTCGCCCGGATCGAACGCAGGAAGATCAGCAGAATGATGATGGCCAAGGTGCCGCCCAGCCAGATGTTCTGGATCACCAGGTCGATGGCGGATTCGATATAGACGGTCTCGTCGTAGAGCTGCTCCAGGAAGATGCCTTCCACCGGCAGAATGTTCTCGTTCAGGTCGGCGACCGCCTCGCGGATCCCGACCATGGTCTCGATGACGTTTGCCCCCGTCTCGCGGGTCGCGTTCAGGGCCATAGCCTGCTGGCCGTTCGAGCGGATCGAGGCGCGGGCATCCTTGTAACCGAAGGTAACCGCCGCGATATCGCCTACGGTGACCCGGGCGACCCGGCCGGTGCCCGGGTCCCGTTGGGTGCGCAGGACGACCGCCTTCACGTCGTCCGGCTCCGTGAACTCGTTGTCCGTGCGCACGATGTAGCGGCGCTTGCCCTCTTCGACGTCGCCGCCGGAGATCGAAGAATTGGCCGCTCGCAGCCGGTCCAGAACGTGACTGACGGTCAGGTTGTACTGCGCCAGCAGGCTGGGCTCGATGATGACCTGCATCTCGCGCTCGGCCCCGCCGAACACGTTGACTTCGGAGACGCCGGGCACGCGTTCGATGCGTTCGCGGATCACGTCCTCGGCGAAGTCACCGTACTCGTAGACCGGCCGGTCGTTTCCGTCCCGCCGCAACAGGCGGAACCAGGCGATGGGGTTGTCCTCCGAGCCGGCGGTGCTCAAAACCGGCTCATCTGCCTCGTCCGGATAGGACGAGACACGATCCAACCGGTTCGCCACCAGCAGCAGCGCCTTGTCCATGTCCTGGTCGACATTGAACTCCAGCGTGATGGAAGCCTCGCCGTCCCGCGCCGCGCCCACCATGCGGCTAAGCCCTTCCAACCCGCGCAGCACGTCTTCCTGCTCGTTGACGATCTCACGTTCCACGTCTTCGGGCGCTGCACCGCGCCATTGGGTCTTGACGGTGATGACAGGCCGCTGCACGTCGGGGGCAAGCTGGATGGGGATGGTCTGCAGCGCGACCAGACCGAACATGATCGCCATCAACACCGCCGAAATGATGGCGGTCGGGCGTTCGATGGACATTCGAATCAGGTTCATGGCGCGTCCCGCTTGTCCCTAGCCGCCGGCCGCAGGGGGCCTTCCGCTGGCCCCGCCGGCACCCGGTCCGCCAGGCTGGGCACCCGGCACCATCACCGGCTGGCCCGGCCGCAGCCGTTCGTTGCCGCGCACCACCACCATGTCGCCTGGCGCCAGACCCGAAAGCACCTCGAACCGATCGCCGACCGCCTCGCCCAAGCGGACTTGACGCGGCTGTGCCTTGCCGTCCGCAACGATGAAGGCCACATGCCCGTCACCCCGGGCGATGATCCCGTCCTTGGCCACCGACACCACGTCCCGCGGCTCGCCCACGGGCACCATGACGGTGACGCTCTGATTCGCGGCGAGCGGCCGACTCGTGCCGTTGATGGCCGGTGTCAAACGCACCGGGCGGGTCCTGGTCATGGCGTTTTCTTCCGGAACCACCGCGCGCACGACGGCTTCGTGGCGGGTGCCGTCCGGCAGCATCACGCCGATCACGCGGCCCGGCGTAAGGCCTTCGATGCGGTCGGACGGCACGTCGGCCTCGACCTCCAGATCCTGGTCATTGATCAGGGTGACCACCGGATTGCCGATGCTGAGATAGGTTCCAGCTTCCGTGTGGCGCTCCGCAATGACGCCCTCGAACGGCGCCCGGATTTGACTGTACTCATAGTCGATCTCGGCCAGCCGGAGATTGGACTGGGCGCGGGCAGCCGCTGCCTCGGCCTCTGCGACCTCACTGATGTTGATGTTCACGTTCTTGCGCTTGTCGTCGTAGTTGGCCTGGGAGAAGGCGGCTGACTTTTTGAGCCGTTCGAGCCGCTGCAACTGCTGCTCGGCCAGGGCAAGCTGGCCCTGCGCCGCGGTGGCGGCCGCCTCTTTCTCGCTCAAGGCCGCCCGCTCCAGGTCGAGGCTGGCCTGGATCCGTGCGGCGTCCAGGCGCACCAGAACATCGCCCTTTTTCACGCGGTCGCCGACTTCCACCAGCACTTCCGAGACGGGTCCCCTGGAAAGGGCCGAGACCACGCCGCGCTGTCGCGCGACGAACCGGCCGATCACCGGCACGGTCTGGACAAGCGGCCGCTGTACGACCTCGTCGACCTTGACCGCAGCCGGGCGCCCTTGCGCCCAGGTGCCGGACGCAAGGCAGACCAATCCAACAATCATGAACAGCCGCAACGGCTCCCGCATCGTTCCTCCGGCCCTGAAAGCAGATCCCGCACCGCGGATCGTCCAATATAGCATAGTGCGCCGGGCCCAGCGGGCGAATCCCAACCCCCGGATCTTACGTTCTCCACGTTCTTTACGACGGATTTCCGTCGTTGGTGCAGCCGGTTTCCCGAAAACGTGACCGCCGTCGCGCCCACCCGTATGGCAGTACCGCCGCGCCATTTCCCTTGAAATCGGCGCCTCTTGTGCTACGACGGCGCAGTCTCGGGACGTGAGCGATAGATGAAAACCTTCCTGGATTTCGAACAACCGATCGCCGAACTCGAAGGCAAGATTGAAGAGCTGCGCCACCTGGCCGGCGACGGCGAGATGAATATTGCCGACGAGATCGCCCGCCTGCAGGCGAAACACGATCGGCTGCTGCGCCAGACCTACTCAAAGCTGGACGCCTGGCAGAAGGTACAGGTGGCGCGCCATCCCGATCGGCCGCATTTCCGCGATTACGCGAGCGGGTTGTTCGACGACTTCACGGTCCTGTCCGGTGACCGCGCCTTCGCGGACGACCGTGCCATCATCGGGGGCATCGGGCGGTTCCGGGGGTTCTCGTGCATCCTCATCGGTCATGAGAAGGGCGACGACACCCAGACCCGGGTCGAGCACAACTTCGGCATGGCGCGCCCCGAAGGTTACCGCAAGGCGCAGCGCCTCATGCACCTGGCCAACAGGTTCGGTCTGCCGGTGGTCACGCTGGTAGACACCGCCGGCGCCCATCCCGGCGTCGGAGCGGAGGAGCGCGGGCAGGCCGAGGCGATCGCCCAGTCGATCGAAACCTGCCTTGACCTGCGTGTGCCGTTGATTTCGGTCATCATCGGCGAGGGCGGATCCGGCGGCGCCATTGCGCTGGCGGTCGCAGACCGGGTGATCATGCTGGCGCACTCGATCTATTCGGTGATTTCGCCCGAAGGCTGCGCCTCGATCCTGTGGCGTAGCGCTGAAGAGGCGAAGGCCGCGGCCGAAGCGCTGAGGCTGACGGCCGAGGACCTGAAGCAGCTTGGCGTGATCGATTCCACCGTGCCGGAACCGGTCGGCGGTGCCCATCGCGATATGACCGGCATGGTCGATGCCCTGGGCAATGTCCTGGAGAGCGCCCTGCGCGAGTTGATGTCGGTTGAGGGGGGCGCGCTGAAGGCCCGCCGTCGCGAGAGGTTTCTGGAAATGGGCCGCGCTGCCGTGGCCTGACCCCCGGAGCCGCCGGCCGAAAGGGGAGAGGCGTGCAATGAACCTTCACAGCATGCTCCTGCAACGGGCCGAACAGGACAAACCGATCCGGATCGGGCTGATCGGCGCCGGCAAGTTCGGTTCGATGTTCCTGGCCCAGGCGCGGCGGACGGCGGGCTTCCATGTCGCGGCGATTGCCGACCTTGCGGTCGACAGGGCCCGGGGGAACCTGGTGCGGATCGGCTGGCCGCCGGAAGCCGCCCTGGCTGGCAGCCTGGACGACGCTCTGTCAGGCGGTGACACATGGTTGACCGACGACGCCATGGAAGTGGCCACTGCACCGGCCATCGACGTGGTGATCGAGGCGACCGGCGTTCCCGAGGCGGGTATTCGCCACGCGACTGCGGCCATCGCTGCCGGCAAACACATCGTGATGGTCAATGTGGAAGCCGACGTCCTGGCAGGTCCCCTGCTGGCGGAACAGGCCGCCGCGGCAGGCGTGGTCTACAGCATGGCCTACGGCGACCAGCCCGCCTTGATCGCGGAAATGGTCGACTGGGCCCGTGCCGCCGGGTTCCATGTCGTGTGTGCCGGCAAGGGGACCAAGTACCTCCCTGCGTATCATGCGCTGACGCCCGACACAGTCTGGGACCGCTACGGCATCAGCCCCGAAGACGCCGAGACGGGCGGGATGAACAGCCAGATGTTCAACTCCTTCATGGACGGCACCAAGTCCGCCATCGAGATGGCCGCGGTGGCCAATGCCTGCGGATTGCAGCCCGCGGCGGACGGCCTGGCCTTTCCACCCTGTGGCGTCGACGACCTGGCCCGCGTGCTGCGCCCCGCCACGGAAGGCGGCTGCCTGGAGCGCTCGGGCACGGTCGAGGTGGTGTCCAGCCTGGAGCGCGACGGACGGCCGGTGTTTCGCGATCTGCGCTGGGGCGTCTATGCGGTCTTCGAGGCTCCGGACCCGTACGTGGCCCGCTGCTTTGCCGAGTACGGGCTGGCAACCGACCCGTCGGGCCGGTTCGCCGCAATGTACAAGCCCTATCACCTGATCGGCCTGGAACTGGGCATCTCGGTCGCCAACGCCGCATTGCGGGGCGAACCGACCGGCTCGGCGCGCGCCTGGAACGGGGATGCGGTCGCCGTGGCCAAGCGGGACCTCACCCCGGGCGAACGCCTGGACGGCGATGGCGGCTATACGGTGTGGGGCAAGCTCATGCCCGCGTCGGCGTCGCTTGCCCGGCGCGGCTTGCCGATCGGCCTTGCCCACGGCGTCGACCTTGTCCGTGACGTGCCGGAGGGCAGTATCCTGTCGTGGGACGACGTCGCCGCCGCCGATGGCGGGGAGGCGTTTCGGACAAGGCGCGCGATGGAAGAGCGCTTTGCCGGGCGCGTCGCCGCGGCGGCAGAGTAGCGCCGCTTGGATCGGAGACGCTTTCTCGCGGGCCTCGCGGGACTTGCCACCGCGGGCCCGGCGCTTGCCCAAAGCGATCCCGATGTCGTCATCGTTGGGGCCGGCATGGCCGGCCTTGCCGCTGCACGAACACTGACCGCTGACGGTTTTCGGGTCCGGGTGATCGAGGCGCGCAACCGGATCGGCGGCCGCGCCTTTACCGACACGACACGGTTCTCCTGGCCGTTCGACCGCGGCTGCACCTGGATCCACTCAGCCGACGTCAACCCGATGACCGACATCGCCAGCAAGATGGGCTTCGACACCTTGGTCGACGACACCGACACCTGGCTCTATCTCGATGGCCGCGAGGCGACCGGCACGGAGTATGACCGCGCCGAAGAGGCCTTGGCCGCGTTGTGGAGAGCCATCGATAGGGTGTCGGTCAATTCGGACAAGTCTGTCTATAATGCCCACCCACCCGCCTCCCCGTTCGACCTGATGGCCCACGACCTTTTGGGCGCCGGACATGCAGTCGATACACGACGGCTTTCCGCAGTGGATGCAAACAGCCGGATCGGGACCGGCATCGACCGTCGCGTGCCGCGCGGGTTCGGAGCCTTGGTCGCCGCCTACGGGCGAGACGTTCCGGTGACGCTGGGCACGCCGGTGCAACGTATACGGCTGACGCCCAGCGGCGTCGCCGTGGATACGACAAGCGGAACGATACCGGCACGCGCGGCCATCGTGACGGTTCCCGTCTCGATCCTCCAGGAAGACCGGATCGCCTTCGACCCGCCTCTGCCTGCCTGGAAGCGCGCCGCCATCGACTGCATGGCAATGGGCCTTCTGAACAAGGTGGCGATACCGATGGCGCCGGGCTTCCTGCCACAAGAAGGCGTCACCTGCATCGTCCGGCCACGGGGCGGGACAACCATCGAGCTGTAGCTTGGCGCCTTGGGGCGCCCGGTGGCGGTCGGTTTCCTGGGCGGCAGCTGGCCGATGAACTGGAGGCGGCGGGTCCGGATGCGGCCCGTGCCCATGTGCTGGATGCCCTGGCCGACGTGCTTGGCAGCGAAGCCAGGTCGGCTACACGGGACGGCGTGGTCACGGAATGGCGGCGCGATCCCTTCTCTAGTGGCGCCTATTCCGCCGCCCTGCCCGGCTTCGCCGCCGCGCGCGCGGACCTGGCCCGGCCGGTCGACGACCGCCTGTTCTTTGCCGGCGAAGCCTGTCATACAAAATGGGCCACTCAGGTTCCCGGTGCCCTTCTCAGCGGGCAACGGGCCGCCAAACAGATTCAGGCGTTGTAGCGATGCGGCACGGGCGAACCGGATGACGCGACGAACGGTTTTGGTGACGGGCGCCAGCCGCGGGATCGGCGCGGCCTGTACGCAGCTGTTGGCAGAACGCGGCTACGACGTCGTCATCAATTATCTGCACAACGCCAGCGCCGCGGACGATGTCGCCAAAGCCTGCCGCAGCGCCGGTGCGGTCGCGGTCCTGGCGCAGGCGGACATCGGCGTTCCGGCGGACGTGGAGCGGCTGTTCCAAACCGTCGATGCCGAACTCGGTGGTCTGGATGCGCTGGTGAACAACGCGGGCATCACGGGCGGGTTCCACCGGATGGACGAGGTCACGCCGGAAATGCTGGCCCGGCTCAACGCGGTCAACGTTGTCGGCCTGCAGCAGTGCTGCGGCCATGCGGTGCGGCGCATGTCGACGCTCTACGGCGGCGCCGGCGGGGCCATCGTGAATATCTCCTCCGTCGCGGCCTATACCGGCAGCCCCGGCGAGTATGTGGACTATGCCGGTTCCAAGGCCGCCGTGAACACCATCACGGTCGGCCTCGCGCGCGAAGTTGCGCAGGAAGGCATCTGCGTCAACGCGGTCGCCCCCGGCCTCACGGAGACCGACATCCATGCCGACGGCGGACGGCCCGAACGTCTGGTCGAGCTGGCGCCGCGGATCCCGCTCGGCCGCCCGGCAAAGGCGCTGGAAGTGGCTCGGGCAGTGGCTTGGCTGCTGGGCGACGAGGCTTCTTACGTGACGGGTTCGATCCTCAACGTGACCGGAGGGGTGTGAGGCGGCCAAAGGATGGCGGATGGTCCCCTGTTCACTTATCGGGCCCTGGTGGCCGCGGGCAAGCTAAAGCCCGACCCGGTTCAGCTCCTGGGCGCGGAGAAGCTGCAGAGCGTGCACAACGCGCTGAAGGGATATGCGCCGGAAACCGGCCTGGGTGGCTGGAAGGAGCGCCTGGGCCTGGCGCGGCGCCGGGCCGAACCGCCCCAAGGCCTTTATCTTTACGGCGGCGTCGGACGCGGCAAGTCCATGCTGATGGATCTGTTTTTCGAAACCGCACCGGTGGAGCCTCGGCGCCGGGTCCATTTCCACGAGTTCATGATCGAGATCCACGACGCGGTGCATGCCTGGCGCCAGGCGCAGAAGACGCGCAAAAACAAGGAAACGGATCCGCTGCCGAAGCTGGCCGTCGAGATCGCAGCAGAAGCCTCGCTCTTATGCTTCGACGAGTTCCACGTCACCGACATCGCCGATGCGATGATCCTGGCGCGCCTGTTCGAGGCGCTGTTCCAGGCCGGTGTCGTCGTCGTCGCCACGTCGAACTGGCCGCCGGACGACCTCTACAAGGACGGGCTTCAGCGTGACTCGTTCCTGCCCTTCATCGATCTGATGAAGCAGCGCCTGGATATCCTGCACCTGGCGTCCGACACGGACTATCGCCTGATCCACATGAAAAGCATCAAGGCCTACCATGCGCCGTTGGGTCCGGCCGCGACCAGCGCGCTGGAGGCCGCGTTCGACGAGCTTGCCGGCGGCGCGGCCCCGCAGACCGAGACCCTGCTGGTTAAGGGGCGTTCGATTTCGGTTGCCCAGGCCGCGCGCGGCGTCGGCCGGTTCACCTTCGACGAGCTTTGCCGCCAGCCGCGCGGGGCGGAGGACTACATCGCGATCGCCCGGCATTTCCACACGGTGCTGTTGGACGGTGTCGCGCGCCTGGGCGAGCAGAACCGCAACGAGGCGAAGCGGTTCATGACCCTGATCGACGCCCTTTATGAACACAAGGTCAAGCTGATCATGGCCGCCGAAGCCGTACCGCACGATCTCTACCGTGGCGACAGCCATGCCTTCGAATTCGAACGCACGGTCTCGCGCCTGATGGAGATGCAGTCCAAGCCCTATCTGGGTGAACGGCATCGGGCGGAAACCGTGAGTAGCGATCCGGTCTGAGGCGCTACGCGATTGCCCTGCGGTCCGGCGCAATGCCACAATGCCGGCCATGCACACGATCCTGTACTCGCACCCCGCCTGCCTGACCCACGATCCCGGCCCGATGCACCCCGAATGCCCCGATCGGTTGCGCGCCGTCATGCGGGCGCTGGAGGACGAATCCTTCATGCTGCTCGACCGGCGCGAAGCGCCGCGGGCGGAGATCGACGTCATCGCCCGCGCCCACCCCAGGGACTATGTGGAAGCGTTGCTGAAGGCGATCCCCAGCCATGGAGAGCGCGCGCTGGACGCGGATACGCATGTGTCTCCCGGTTCCGGCGAAGCGGCGCTGCGTGCCGCGGGCGCCGCCGTGGCCGCCGTCGACGCGGTGATGGCCGGCGAGGCCCGCAACGCCTTCTGCGCCGTCCGCCCCCCGGGCCACCATGCCGAACCCGCCCGGGCGATGGGCTTTTGTCTGTTCAACAATGTCGCCGTGGCCGCAGAGCACGCACGCGCTGCGCACGGCCTGAAACGGGTTGCGGTGATGGACTTCGACGTGCATCACGGCAACGGGACCGAGGCCATGTTCAGGGCCGACCCGGACCTGTTCTATGCGTCGACCCATCAGATGCCGCTTTATCCCGGGACCGGGTCGCCCCACGAGACGGAGGTCGGCGGCAACATCGTCAACGCGCCCCTGGCCCCGATGGCAGGCTCCGCGGAGTTCCGTGCCGCCATGAGCCGCGTGGTGCTGCCGGCGCTGCGGGATTTCCAGCCCGAGTTCCTGATCGTTTCGGCCGGCTTTGACGCCCATGCCGCCGACCCGCTGGCCCAGCTACGGCTCACCGAGGCTGATTTCGCCTGGGCTACCGCCGAACTGCTGCGGGTTGCGACGGAATTCTGCAACGGCCGCTTGATTTCCACCCTTGAGGGCGGGTACGACCTCTCGGCGCTTGCACGGTCGGCTGCGGCCCACGTCCGGACCCTGATGGAGGGTTGACCGGATCGTCCGGACAGCGCCGTACCGACGGCCCGAACCCGAAGGAGTGGACAGTGGGCAAGACTGCGATCCCAGACGAGATCAAGGCCTTGAGCTTCGAAGAAGCGCTGAGCGAGCTTGAGGACATCGTCCGAAGCCTTGAAAGCGGCGACACCAAACTGGACGGGGCCATTGCCGCCTACGAACGCGGCGCCCTGCTGAAGCAGCATTGCGAGGACAAGCTGGCACAGGCGAAAGAGCGCGTGGAAAAGATCGCAGTCGGCCCGGGCGGCAGTGTCAAGGCCGAGCCGGCGGACATCTCCTGACCGGCCGACGGATTCTCCCATGACTGACATCGAAACCGCGCTGGGCGCGACCGCCCGCAAGGTCGAAGAAGAGCTGGCCCGTATGCTGGCCTCGGATGAGGCCCCGGAATCCAGGGTTTTCGAGGCGATGCGATATGCCGCGTTGGGGGGTGGCAAGCGGCTGCGGCCGTTTCTGCTGATCCAGAGCGCGAGCCTGTTCTCGGTCTCGGAGACATCCGCCCTGCGCGCCGCCTGCGCCCTGGAGATGATCCATTGCTATTCCCTGGTCCACGACGACCTTCCGGCGATGGACAATGACGACCTGCGTCGCGGCCGCCCCACGGTGCATCGGGCATTCGACGAGGCGACGGCGATCCTGGCCGGAGACGGCCTGCTGTCGTTGGCCTTCGAGGTCCTGGCGCACCGGGACACCCATGCCAATCCGGCCGTCCGCACGTCGCTGATCCGGACCCTGGCGCGTGCGGCCGGGGCCCACGGCATGGTGGGCGGGCAAATGATCGATCTCCTGGCGGATCCGGACAAAACCAGCATGGTGCAGGTCACCCGCCTGCAGCAGATGAAGACGGGCGCGCTGTTCACCTTTGCCTGCGAGGCCGGTGCAATCCTGGGCAACGCCCCGGACGCCGGATTCGAGGCGCTGCGCGGTTATGCCCACGACCTGGGCCTGGCCTTCCAGATTGCCGACGACCTCTTGGACGTCGACGGGGACGAGGTTCAGGCAGGCAAGGCCCTGCGCAAGGACCAGGGCAACAGGAAGGCGACTTTCGTCGCCCTGATGGGGACAGATAAGGCCCGGTCGCAGGCGCGTCTTCTGGCCGAACAGGCCATTGAACACCTTGCAATTTTCCAAGAAAAAGCCGACCTTCTGCGCGGAATGGCGAGGTTTGTGGTCGATCGGACGGGCTGATTCGGGGCACCGGCCGGGGGTTTGCCGCCGAGCAAAAAGAATAAGGACTTCTTTGTGACGATCGACACGCCATTGCTGAACACCGTTGCCACGCCTGCGGACCTGCGCAAGCTGGACGAGGCCGACTTGCCGCAGCTTGCCAAAGAGTTGCGCGCCGAAACCATCGATGCGGTGTCCAAGACCGGCGGGCACCTGGGCGCCGGCCTGGGCGTCGTGGAACTGACCGTCGCCTTGCACTACGTCTTCGACACGCCCGAGGACAGGATCGTCTGGGACGTCGGGCACCAGGCCTATCCGCACAAGATCCTGACCGGCCGGCGTGATCGGATCAGGACGATCCGCCAAGGCGGCGGCCTCAGCGGCTTCACCAAACGGTCGGAAAGCGAATACGACCCGTTCGGCACGGCGCACAGCTCCACATCCATCTCCGCGGCCCTGGGCATGGCGGTCGCGCGCGACCTCTCGGGCGGTTCGAACCACGTGGTCGCGGTGATCGGCGACGGCGCAATGTCCGCCGGCATGGCTTACGAGGCGATGAACAACGCAGGCGCCATGGACGCGCGCCTGATCGTTATCCTCAACGACAACGACATGTCCATCGCGCCGCCCGTCGGCGCCATGAGCGCATACCTTTCCCGGCTGCTATCGTCGAAGCCCTACATGTTGCTGCGCGGCGTGGCCAAGAAGATGGCATCGCGCTTTCCCAAGCACATGGAGACGGCCGCCCGGCGGGCCGAGGAATACGCGCGCGGCATGGCCACCGGCGGCACGCTGTTCGAAGAGTTCGGGTTCTACTATGTGGGTCCGATCGACGGCCACAACCTGGACCATCTTTTGCCGGTGCTGCGCAACATCCGGGATTCCGGCGACGACGGCCCGGTTCTGGTGCACGTGGTCACCCAGAAGGGCAAGGGGTACGCTCCGGCCGAGGAATCCGACGACAAGTTCCACGGCGTTTCCAAGTTCGACGTCATCACCGGAACACAGGCAAAATCGGCCGCCAAGGCGCCGACCTACACCAAGGTGTTTGCCGACGCCCTGATCCGCGAGGCCGAACGGGACGACAAGATCGTTTCGATCAGCGCGGCCATGCCGTCGGGCACGGGCCTGAGCGCATTTGAGCAACGGTTTCCCAAGCGGTTTTTCGACGTGGGCATCGCGGAACAGCATGCCGTCACTTTCGCCACCGGCCTGGCGACCGAAGGCTTCAAACCGTTTGCCGCGATCTACTCCACCTTTCTGCAGCGGGCCTACGACCAGATCGTGCACGATGTGGCGATCCAGTCGCTGCCGGTCCGTTTCGCGATCGACCGGGCCGGGCTGGTGGGCGCGGATGGCCAGACCCACGCCGGCTCGTTCGACATCGCCTATCTCTGCTGTCTGCCCGGCTTTGTGGTGATGGCCGCTGGGGACGAGAACGAACTCAGCCGCATGGTGGCAACGGCGGCCGCACTGGACGACCGTCCCTCTGCTTTCCGTTATCCGCGCGGTGAGGCCACCGGCCTGCCGGCACCCTATTCCGACGACCCGCTGGAAATCGGACGCGGCCGGATCCTGCGCGAAGGTGGCACGGTTGCGCTGCTTTCCTTCGGGACCCGTCTGAAAGAAACCCTGAAGGCGGCAGACATGCTGTCGGCACAGGGCTATTCCACCACGGTGGCCGACGCACGCTTTGCAAAGCCGCTGGACGAAGCGCTGGTGCGACAGCTGGCCAAGGAGCACCAGGTTCTGGTGACCGTCGAAGAAGGCGCCAGCGGCGGATTTGCCAGCCAGGTCCTGGACTTCCTGGCCCGGGCCGATCTGCATGACGGCTTGGTTGTGCGGCCGCTGACACTTCCGGACCGGTTTCAGGACCAGGACACGCGGGACCGGCAGTATGAGGAGGCCGGGCTGGACGCGCTTGGCATCATCGCCGCCGCGCTCGACGCGCTTGGCGAGCGACCGGCATCGGCCGCCATCGATACACCCGTCCGGGCCTGAACGAGACCTGACCGATGGCGCGGACGTTGCGGGGGAATCGCTTCACGTGATCGCCGTGTTGCCCCGCCCGCGCGCCGATTCTGCCCATGGTGCCAAACCGTGAGGGGGGACATCGGCATCGAGGCGGAGGACGACGGCAGAACGCCGCTGGGCTGGGCCGACGAATTCAAGGCCACGCTGCAGCTTGCCGTGCCGCTGGTGATCACCCAGGTCGGCCAGATCGCCATCCAGACCACGGACGTCCTGATGCTGGGCCGCCTGGGCGAGAAAGCGCTCGCGGCCTCGTCGCTCGGCGCCACCATGGGGACCTTTCTGTGGCTGTTCGGGCAGGATCCCGCCTTGACCGTCGATGCGGACATCTATCTTTCGGGTTTTCTGTGGGGTCTGACCCCTGCCCTTTTGCTCGTGGTGCTTCGCTGTTTCGTCTCCGCCGTCGGACGTCCCACACCGGTGGTGTGGGTGATGCTGGCCGGCGTGGTCGTGAACGTGATCCTGGACTACGCCCTGATCTTCGGGAACCTCGGCATGCCGCGGCTGGAGTTTTTCGGCGCCGGACTGGCCAGCACCATTGTCAATTCCGCGATGTTCCTGGGCCTTCTGGCAATCTCGGTGGGGGCCTATCCCTTCAAGCGCTACGCCGTTCTGGGACGGTTCTGGCGGCCCGATTGGGCACGCTTCGCCGAGATTATGCGCCTGGGAATGCCCATCGGCGCGACCCTGTTGGTAGAGGTCGGCCCGTTCTCGGCCTCCACGCTGTTGATGGGTTTGATCGGGACGACCGAGCTGGCGGCACACGCCATCGCGCTGCAGCTTGCCGCGGTCACCTTCATGGTGCCGCTGGGCATCGGCCATGCCGCAACCGTCCGGGTGGGACAGCATATGGGGGCCGGACGGGTGTTGGACCTGCCCCGGGCCGGCTGGGCGGCGCTGGTCCTGTCGGTGTGCTTCATGTCCATGACGGCGTGTCTGTTCTGGCTGGCGCCCGAGTTCCTGATCGGCCTGTTCCTGGGCGCCAACGCGCCGGGCCGTGACGCGGTGCTGATACTGGGGGCCGGCTATCTTTTCGTCGCCGCCATCTTCCAGCTTGTCGACGGCGCCCAGGTCGTCGGCGTGGCCTGCCTGCGTGGCATCAGCGACACCAAGGTCCCGATGTTCTTCGCCGCCTTCGGCTACTGGGGCGTGGGCTTCGTGGGCTCTTACCTGTTGGCCTTCTACACCGACCTGGCCGGCGTCGGGGTCTGGATCGGGCTGGCCCTGGGTCTGGCCACGGCCGCCACGCTGATGGTCTCGCGCTTCTACCTGCTGACCCGGCCGGGCCGCTTGTGAGCGGCCGGGCGAAAAGCCGCGCCGATGCCGCCCTGGTCGACCGCGGCCTGGTCGAAAGCCGAACCAAGGCCCAGGCCCTGATCATGGCGGGCAAGGTGTTTTCGGGAGAGCGGCGCATCCAGAAGGCCGGCGACACGGTCGCGGCGGACCAGCCCCTGGAAGTCCGCGGTGCCGACCATCCCTGGGTCAGCCGCGGCGGCATCAAGCTGGCGCACGGCCTGGAACACTTTGGCATCGCGGTCGATGGGCTGGTCTGCCTGGACCTGGGCGCGTCCACCGGTGGCTTCACCGACGTCCTGCTGCACGCCGGCGCAGCCAAGGTCTACGCGGTGGACGTCGGCCGGGGACAGTTGCACTGGAAGCTGCGCAACGATCCGCGGGTGGTCGTGCGCGAAGGCGTCAACGCCCGCAATCTGGACACGGACCAGGTGCCCGAACCCGTGGACATCGTCACCTCGGACGTGAGTTTCATCGGCCTTGAAAAGGTCCTGCCGCCGGCGATGGCCCTGACCGCGCCCGGGGCACGGCTGGTGGCGCTGATCAAGCCGCAGTTCCAGGTGGGCAAGGGACAGGTGGGCAAGGGCGGCGTCGTGCGCGACCCCGCCTTGCACGACCGAGTCTGCCGGGAAATCGAGGCCCTGATCGACGAGACGCCGGGCTGGCACGTCCTGGGCATCAACGAAAGCCCGATCACCGGCCCGCAGGGGAACAAGGAATTCCTGATCGCGGCCGAACGCGACGACTGACGAGAACCGAGACTGCCATGAGAATCATCGACGTCAGGGAAGAGACCGCTTCGCTCCGATCCGAGATCCGCAACGCCTGGATCGACTTCTCCGAGATGACCTGCAGCGTCGTCGCGGTCGTCACAGACCTGGTCCGCGACGGCAAGCCGGTCATCGGTTACGGTTTCGGATCGAACGGCCGTTACGCCGCCGGCGGCCTCTTGCGCGAACGGTTCCTGCCGCGCCTGAAACGCGCCGACCCGGACAGCCTGTTGGGCGACGACGGCTACCTGGACCCGTTCAGGGCCTGGGACGTGATGATGCACAACGAAAAGCCGGGCGGCCACGGCGAACGGTCGGTTGCGGTCGGTGTCGTCGACATGGCCCTGTGGGACGCGCTCGCGAAGGCGCATGGCGTGCCGCTGTGGCGCCTGCTGGCCGACCGCTACAACGACGGCCAGGTGGATGAAACGGTCTGGGTCTATGCAGCCGGCGGCTACTACTACGACCGCGACGACGCGTCCCTGATCGCCGAGATGCGCGGATACCTGGATCTCGGCTACGACACGGTCAAGATGAAGATAGGCGGTGCGGAACTTGCGGAGGACCGCCGCCGCATCGAGCTGGTGCTCGGCCTATTGGGGCCGGGCCAGGAGCTGTGCGTCGACGCGAACGGCCGGCTCGACCGGGGCCAGGCGCTCGCCTATGCCGACATGCTGAAGGACTACCCGATCCGCTGGTATGAAGAGGCCGGCGACCCGCTGGACTTCGACCTGCAGCGCGAGGTCTGCGAGGCCTATGCCGCCCCCGTCGCCACCGGCGAGAACCTGTTCTCGATGGTCGACGCGCGAAACCTGATCCGCTACGGCGGCATGCGGCCCGACCGGGACGTTCTGCAGTTCGACTGCTCGCTCAGCTACGGGTTGGTGGAATACACCCGCATCCTCGACATGCTGGCGGAACACGGCTGGTCCAACCGCCGGGTCGTGCCGCACGGCGGTCACCAGATGTCGCTCAACATCGCCGCCGGCCTGGGGCTGGGCGGCAACGAATCCTATCCCGGCATCTTCCAGCCCTTCGGCGGCTTCGCCGACGGCATTGAAGTCGTCCACAGCCAGGTCGCGCTGCCCGACGCGCCGGGCATCGGCCTGGAACTCAAGGGTGCGCTATTCAGATCGGTCCTGACACCAATGACGGGGTAGGGTTCCCCCTTGCCAAAGGGGTGAGGCGTGCCCGAAGGGGAGGATGACGGGACTTGGGTGTCGGCCCACCCTGATTTCGATCAATTCCCGTTCTAGTTGATCCACGATAGCGAAACCCGATCGTTCATCTGCTTTAGAAAGAACAAAAAGACGCCTGGCGAGCGAGCCTTGCTGATTGTCTCGCCTGCGGCTGAGCAGCGTTTGGGGTGCCGGTAGCGAACCTCGACCTCGGAGGCGAGAGCAATGACCAGACACCGCAACGCCATTCGCATGGCCTTTGCCCTGTGGGCGGCATTGTTCGGTCTCGTCCTGTTGCCCGTGGGAGCACCGGCGACGGAACCTTCGTCCGACATGCACCTATCCGTTCTCTCCGCCAAGCCGATTCCCTCTTTGTCCAGCCAGACGATCGGGCTTGGCCAATCGCCGCAGATCCTGGCGTCCCGGCTGGCCGCAGTGGAAGCCGAAGTGGAGCGGCGTGCGTATCACATCCGTCGGCAGGCGGAACCGGCCTTGCCGGACGCCCCGTCAGCCTATCTCGCGCACAACCTGGCACACCACCTGCATTTCTCCTTCAAGCCGCAGGGCATCGTAGTGACGTCGAGCAAGGCGGACACGTGGCGCTGGGGCCTTTCGCTGACGGGATACGGCGCCGTGGGACAGGTGCAACCGGTGCCGCCGGCCGAACGCGTGGTCGACGAGAACCGCATTGAATATCGCCGCCCAGGGCTCACCGAATGGTATGTGAACGATGCGCGCGGCCTCGAACAGGGCTTCACCCTGCAAGAACCACCGACCATTGAAACTGGCAACCAAAGCCGGCTTGAACTGGTCTTTGCGGTTGACGGCAACCTCACGCCCGGTCTTGCCGACAATGGCGAGACGCTCGAACTCAATGCGGCGGACGGCACGGTCGCGCTGCGCTTTGCAGGGCTCCACGCCTTCGATGCGACGGGCCGTTCGTTGCCGAGCCGCTTCGTGCTGCGCGAGAAGCAGCTCGCGATCCATGTCGATGTCCGCGGTGCACGCTATCCCGTCACGATCGACCCGCTGATCACCAGCCAGCTTTTGCCGGACGACAATACCGCGCGCAGCTTTTCGGTGGCCGCCGCCGGGGACGTGAACGGGGACGGCTATGGCGACGTGATCATAGGGGCGCAGAACCTGGTTGTCGTCTACTACGGCGGGCCTTCGGGGATCGACCTGGACGACGAGGAACCCTGGACACAGCAGATCGACCAACCCTACGCGCGCTTCGGCGATTCGGTTGCCGCGGCGGGAGACGTGGATGGAGACGGCTACGGCGATGTGATTATCGGGGCGCACTTTTACCGCAGGGACGAGATTGTTGAGGGCGGGGCCTACAAGTTCGAGGTAGGCGCAGCCTATGTGTATTACGGCAGCTCAGACGGGATAGACGCCACCAGGCCGCCGTGGCTGATGGAAGGAAACCACCACGGTGCCCGGTTCGGCTGGTCGGTGTCCTCGGCAGGTGACGTGAACGGCGACAGTTTCGGCGATGTCATCGTCGGTGCCCCTGACCACTACGAACATCACCACGGCACTGTTCGCAAGGGCAGGGCATTCGTGTACTTCGGCGGCCCGGACGGAATAAGGGGCGACGCCCCCTGGGTGATGATAAGCTAAACCAGCGGCTCTAGTTTGGGCTATTCCGTGTCTGCGGCGGGCGACGTGAACGGCGACGGCTTCTCCGATGTCATCGTCGGTGCCCCTTTCCACTACGGCGAAGACGGCCCGGGATGGGAGGGGCGTGTCTATGTCTTTCGCGGCGGGAGCTTTCCCATCGGCCAGGTGAGAAGCAACGACTGGTGGGCCGAGAGCAACGGCTACTATGCCCTGTTCGGTTGGTCGGTGGCTGCGGCGGGGGACGTAAACGGTGATGGCTACAGCGATGTCATCGTCGGCGCCCCCTACTACAAAAACAGCGGCCGGGCGTTCGTCTATCTCGGCGGCGACCCCGTCAATCTTCTGGCGGAGAGCCCCGCCTGGTGGGTCGATGGCGATGTGGCCTATGGGTGGTTCGGCGGGTCGGTCTCGGGGGCGGGGGACATCAACGGCGACGGCTACGGCGACGTCGTCGTGGGCTATGACGAATTCGTCCCTGGCCAGACACACGTCTATCTGGGTGGCGACCCCGACTCCGTCTTAGCGGACCAACCCAGCTGGACGGCGTCATCCGAGCAACCCAACGCTCAAATCGGTTCCATTGTATCCGCGGCAGGGGATGTGAACGGCGACGGCTACGGCGACTTCATTGTCGGCAATCGGCAAAGCACCGCCGGAACACCGGCGGTCGTCTATTTCGGGGGCGCCTCGGAGCCGGAGGAGATAGCTAGTTGGGTGCAACTTGGCGACCAGTCCGGCGGCCATCTTGGTTTCTCGGTCGCGGCGGCGGGGGATGTGGACGGAAACGGCTTCGACGATGTCATTGTCGGCGCCCCTATCTACGACACGACTGAGCTCGATGCAGGCCAAGCATTTGTTTACTTCGGCGATGTCGATGGAATTCGCGAGAACCCGGCACCGTTGGTGCCGGAAACCCAGCATCCTGCCGACCAGTTCGGCTGGTCGGTGGCCGCGGCGGGTGACGTGAACGGCGATGGCTATGGCGATGTCATTGTCGGTGCAAACCTCTCCCAGAGTGATGACGGCGTTGAGGGTGCAGCGTTTGTGTATTTCGGCGGTCCCCTGGGATTGAGCGCGAATCTGGCACCATGGGTTGCGGAGAGCGATCAGCATGGGGCACGACTCGGTCAATCGGTGGCAGCGGCGGGCGACGTGGATGGCGACGGCTACGCAGACGTCATCGTGGGCGCCCATGAATTTCAATGGTCAGGGGGTGAAGGCCGGGCGTATGTCTATTACGGCGACGCCTCGAGCCCTTTGGAAAGGACCCCATGGATAGGGAGAATCGGCGAGGTCGACGTCGGCTTTGGGCATTCCGTTTCCGGAGCCGGCGATGTGAACGGAGACGGTTACGGTGATGTCATCGTGGGCGTCCCTGGCCCCGGCAGTCAGGGCCGGGCGTTCGTATTCTACGGCGATCCCACCGAGCCATTCGCTCTAAACAAGACCTTATTCGGTGCGACAGAGCAGACGAGCGGTTTCGGCTATTCCGTATCCACTGCCGGAGACGTGAATGGAGACGGCTACGACGATGTTATTGTCGGCGCGCCCGGATACCACAACGGCCAGGGGATCTCGGGCCGGGCGCTCGTCTATCTCGGCAGTGACTCCGGGATCATCACAAATCCTGGACCCTGGACCATATACAACCCGCATGGAGGTAGTGGATTCGGCGCCTATGTGTCCACAGCGGGGGACGTGAACGGCGACGGTTACAGCGATGTCATCGTGGGCGGCACATCGGGGGGAGTATTGGTCTATCTCGGCGGCGAGTCCGCTCTCACGCCGGCTTCTTGGGCGGGAGCAGCTGGATCGGTCGGTGTCTATGGCTTTCGGATAGCTGCGGCCGGCGACGTCAACGGTGACGGTTTCGGCGATATTCTGATCGGCGTCCCTGGCTACTCGTACGCCGGGCCAGACACGGGCGCCGCCGCCATCTTTCACGGCAACGGGGGGGGGG
>Ga0209782_1000039_pt1 | contig 65896 bp, 66 predicted proteins | sample WorMetmaBAHAMAS1_FD_187390 | JGI IMG/M metagenome (GOLD analysis project Ga0209782, IMG submission 187390) | Marine gutless worms symbiont microbial communities from Max Planck institute for Marine Microbiology, Germany - Inanidrilus... | ecosystem: Host-associated > Annelida > Digestive system...
GGCCCTATGGTAGCAGGGTCACGAGAACCCGACAGCCCGCCCGATCATCGCCGATCCAGGAGACCCGGTCCCCATGAACAGGGATCAGCAAGACACATCCGGCCGCCTGCCGACAATACCCTTAATCAAGATCGGCAGCGGTTCGATGGCGGAACTGGTCATTGACGAGCCCGACCGGGCACGCGACCTGATCCGCTCGGGCCGCCGCACCCTGACCCCGGCGGGCCTGATGATGCTGGACTGGTATTCCAGGCGATGGGCGCACAAGTCCGGCAACCCCTATCTCAAGGAGATCGGGCAGATCGCCGCGCGGCTGCCCTATGGCGCCTGGTTCATGAACATGGCGTACGAATGGGGCTGCAGCACGGGCGTCGGGCCCAGCGGAGACACCCGTGCCCCGATGATGCTGCGCACGCTGGACTGGCCGTTCCATGGCATGGGACGGAATCTGGTCGTCGCGCAACAGGAAGGACCGGCCGGCGTCTTCTTCAACATCACCTGGCCGGGCTATACGGGCGCGATCACAGCCATGGCACCGGGTCGGTTCGCCATCGCGATCAACCAGACCCCGATGTTCCAACGCTCCGGATTCCCGATACCCTTGGACTGGCTGTTGAACCGGGCAAACGTCTTCCGCACACGCCACATCACGCCGGCTCACCTTGTGCGCCAGATCTGCGAACGATGTCCCGATTACGACAGCGCGCGTCGCACGCTGATCGAGACACCTGTCTCGACCCCCGCCTTCTTCTCGATCGTCGGAACCTGGACCGACCACAGTGCTGTCATCGAACGACTGCCGGAAAAGGCGTTCGTGCGGCCCGGTCCGACTGCGGTGACGAACCACTGGCAGGAGATCGACCGCCCCTCTTGGCCGCGCGGCTACAAAAGCGAGGAACGCTTGCCGATGATGGAGGCATGCATCCGGCAACCCATTCGGGATTTTGACTGGCTCAGCGAGCCGATCCTGAATGCGGAAACGCGCCTGGCTGCCGTGATCCGAACCTCCACCAGCGAGATCTGGCTGCGATGCTACGAACGCGACGGGGTCGCGACCGAGGATTTCTACCTCAGTGCGGCGCGTCTGGCCTGACTGTTCTGCGAGCCGTGACGGGCAGGCATTGACTCCCCGGCCGGCCGGGCTAGAACAGGGCCCGGCCGCACCGGCGCGCGGTCCGCATTGAAATGCCACGAGAGGAGACCAGCCATGGCGATCGCCGATCCGAACCCAGGTGAGGTTGCCGAATCCCTGGCACTCGCCGACAGGGGGCTGCTTCGCACGCAGTGCTATATCGACGGCCGGTGGGTAGACGCCGACAGCGGCCTGACCTTCGCCGTCACCAATCCGGCAACCGGCGCCAAGATTGCGGATGTGGCCCGGATGGGACTGGACGAGACACGCCGCGCGATCGAAGCCGCGGAGAAGGCACAGTCGGCCTGGCGGGCAAAGACTGCAAAAGAACGGGCACAGGTCCTGCGCCGGATGTTCGACCTGATGATGGAGAACCAGGACGACCTTGCCCGCATCATGACGGCCGAACAGGGCAAGCCCCTGGCAGAGGCGAAGGGTGAGATCGCCTATGCAGCCTCGTTCCTGGAGTGGTTTTCCGAAGAGGCGCGTCGGATCTATGGCGACACGATCCCGCAGCACCAGCCCGACAAACGCCTGATCGTGGTGAAGGAGCCGGTGGGTGTGACGGCTGGCATCACGCCCTGGAACTTTCCGGCGGCGATGATCACGCGAAAAGCCGCGCCGGCGCTGGCCGCCGGGTGCGCCATGGTGATCAAGCCGGCTTCGATGACGCCGCTGTCGGCCCTGGCCCTGGCCGAGCTGGCAGATCGGGCCGGCATGCCGGCAGGCATCCTGTCGATCGTCGTCGGCGACCGGCCCGATTCCAAGGTGATCGGCGGCGAGCTGACCTCGAACCCGATCGTGCGCAAGATCGGTTTCACCGGCTCCACCTCCGTCGGCAAGCTGCTGATGGAACAATGCGCGGGCACAGTGAAGAAGGTCAGCCTGGAACTGGGCGGGAATGCGCCGTTTATCGTGTTCGACGATGCCGACCTGGATGCCGCGGTCGACGGCGCCATGCTGTGCAAGTTCCGCAATGCCGGCCAGACCTGCGTTTCCGCCAACCGCATCCTGGTCCAGGACAGCGTCTATGACGCCTTTGCCGACAAGCTGAGCGCGGCCGTTCAGGGCCTGCGGGTTGGAAACGGCATGGATGATGGCGTGACCATCGGCCCGCTGATCGACGATGCCGCCCTGGAGAAGGTCGACGCCCATGTGCGCAATGCCAGCTCCATGGGTGCTGCGACCGTGCTGGGCGGGACGCCGCATGACATGGGCGGTTCGTTCTACTAGCCGACCGTGCTCACGGTCGTGACCGCCGACATGGACATGTGCAACGAGGAAACCTTCGGGCCGGTCGCGGGGTTGATGCGGTTCTCCGGCGAGGATGACGCCGTCCGGCTGGCCAACGACACCCCGTTCGGCTTGGCCTCCTACTTCTACAGCCGCGACATCGGGCGGGTCTGGCGCGTGTCGGAAGCGCTGGAATACGGCATGGTGGGGATCAACACGGGCTTCGTCTCGACGGAAGTGGCGCCCTTCGGCGGCGTCAAGGAGTCCGGCATCGGACGCGAAGGCTCTCACTACGGGATCGATGAATGGGTAGAGATCAAGTACCTGTGCATGAGCGGCCTGTGACCACAGACCGTCTGGACCGCCGGCACGGCCGATGACCGCATCGTCGCAAGCGCGCACGGGCGCCCAGCTTCTTGTCGACTGCTTGCTGACGCACGGCGCCGACACCGCCTTCGGCGTTCCGGGAGAGAGCTACCTGGCGCTGCTGGACGCGCTTCATGACGTCCAGAACCGGCTGCGCTTCGTCATCTGTCGGCAGGAGGGCGGTGCGGCCAACATGGCAGACGCCTACGCCAAGCTGACCGGGAAGCCCGCGCTGTGCCTGGTGACGCGCGGGCCCGAGGCGGCAAACGCTGCGGTCGGCGTGCATACCGCGTTTCAGGATTCAACGCCGATGATCGTCCTGATCGGCCAGGTGGCACGGCACATGAAGGGCCGCGAAGCGTTCCAGGAGATCGACTACCCGAACTTCTACGGCGAGCTGACCAAGTGGACGGCAGAGATTGACGATCCCGACCGGATCCCCGAGCTGGTCAGCCGTGCCTTCCATGTCGCCTGCACCGGCCGGCCTGGGCCGGTGGCGCTGGCCCTGCCCGAGGACATGCTGGTCCAGATGACGGAGGCCCAGCCGGGCGATCCGTTCCAGCCGGGCCACCTCTGGCCCGGCGCACCGGACATGGAACGGCTGCGAACCCTGTTGGGCGAAGCCAAGCGGCCTGTCCTGATGATCGGCGGCGGCGGATGGTCCGCGCAGGCCAGCGCGGACATCACCACCTTCGCAGAAAACAACAACCTGCCGGTGGTGTGTTCGTTCCGCTGTCAGGACTATATCGACAACACAAACCGGCTTTATTGCGGCGATGCCGGTGCCTGCATGAGTGCCATCACCGGCAAGCTGATCCAGGACGCCGACCTGGTCATCGCAGCCGGCCCACGCCTGGGCGAGATGACCAACCAGGACTATAACCATGTCCAGGCACCCCGCCCGAACCAGGTCCTTGTACATGTCCATTCCTCGGTGGACGAGCTGGGTCGGGTCTATATGGCGGACCTCAAGATCCATGCCGACCTGCCCCTGTTCTGCGCCGCCGCCGCGGCCCTGCCGCCGGTCGACAGCGATGCATGGGCAAAATCCTGGACCGTGAAGGCCCGCAACGACCACTTGGCCGACTTCAACCTGCCCGACCAGCCCGGCGCCGTCGACATGCGCCAGGTGATGAAGTGCCTGCGCAAGACACTGCCGCCGGACACCATCGTCTGCACGGGCGCAGGCAACTACGCGATCTGGGCCCAAAAGCAATGGCTGTTCAAGCCTTACCGGACCCAGCTCGCACCGACCAGCGGCGCCATGGGATACGGAGTACCCGCCGCGGTTGCTGCCAAGCTCATTCATCCTGACCGGACTGTTCTGTCCTTCAATGGGGATGGCTGCTTTCTGATGAATGGCCAGGACTTGGCAACTGCCGTGCAATATGGCCTGGATCCGATCTTCCTGGTCATCAACAACGGCATGTACGGCACCATCCGCATGCACCAGGAACGTCACTATCCGGGCCGCACCTACGGAACCGAGTTGAGCAATCCGGACTTCGCAGCGCTTGCCCAGGCCTACGGCGCCCGTGGCGAACGCGTCGAGACGACGGAGGACTTCGCACCGGCCCTCGCTCGAGCTCGGGAAGCAGGCAAGGCCGCGCTGATCGAAATCGTCGTCGATGCAGAAGTCATCACGCCCCGTGCGACGCTGACCGGCATGCGGGAGGCAGCGCAGCGGCACCGGGACCGCTAGGCCGACCCGTGGCCGTCACGGTCCGCATGATGGGCGCCAGCGACCGGGAGGCCTGGGCTGAGATGCGCGCGGCCCTGTGGCCGGAGGATACGGCTGCCCAGCATCGCCAGGAAATCGACGAACTCCTTGAGGCCAAGGACGCCTGGGCGTTTCTTGCCCGCGCCGCCGACGGCCGGCCCGCCGGATTCGCCGAGGTCTCGCTGCGCAAGTACGCGAACGGCTGCACCGAGAAGCCGGTCCCTTTCCTTGAAGGTATCTGGACCCTGCCGGAACTGCGCCGCACGGGCGTGGGCGCCGCACTGCTGGCCGAGATCGAGCGGTTCTTCACACATATGGGCTTCAGAGAGCTCTGTTCCGACGCGTTGACCACGAACAAAGGCTCACGCCAGGCCCATGCTGAATGGGGATTCTCTGAAACCGAGACGGTCGTCTACTTCAGAAAGCCGCTGGGTGACGGGGGATAACAATAAGCCAGCATTGGGCCCTTGCCCCTTGTGCGGCCGGGAGATGCTCGACGGCCCGTCGGTCAACCGGCACCACTGGGTACCTAGGGGCCATGGCGGCGGCGACTGGTCGACCCTGCACGTCATCTGCCACAAGAAGATCCACAGCGTCCTGACGGACCGTCAGCTCGCCGACGACTTCTCCACTCCGGAGGCGTTGCGCGCCCATCCGGACATTGCCGCCTTCATCCGCTGGGTGCGAAGCAGGCCGCCGGAATACATGGACCGGCACCATTCGCCAAGGCGGCAAGCGCTGAAATGACTGGTTTTTTTGGTTAATGCGGCCCTGCAGGATAGGTCTGTCTAGGACGGCCCAACGCGGGATTGCGGGAACCGAGCCCGGCGGCGTAGGATGTAAAGAAAGGCCGCAGGGAGGCCCAAGAAATGAAACGCGCACTCGCCATTCTGGTGACGGTGGTTTTGGTCGGCTGCTCGAGCAGCCCGCCCAGTTCGACCCCAAACCAGAAGATGTTCGCGCTGGCCGGTCATCTGGCCACGACGGATCTGCCGACGGGCTGGACCTTGACCCGCTACAGCATCACGGGCGGCAGCGGCTTTGTCGATGCACGCCTAGATTTCGAGGCCCGTCTGGACGCGCTGGCGATCGTGCCGGGCGAGCGGTTCCTCTATTTCTCGACGCCCTGCCCAGGGCGCACCAGTCCGGCTTGGCGGCTCTTCAACGCCCACGAGGACGTTTTCATCGCCATCAATATCGACGGTCGGCAGCGTTTCCTGGTGTCGTGCCGGGCCGCGATTTGATCGACCCGGCACGCCTTACCGTCGCCGTCGAGATTGTCCAGCTCCACGTTAGTCCAAGACGAACGTAATCTCGAGGGTGGCGCGGTATTCAGTGATCCTGCCCTCCTCCACCTTCGCCTTCTGCGAAACGACTTCCAGGCCGGTGATGCCATGCAATGTCGATGCGGCCCGGTCGAGTCCGGACTCGATGGCGTGCTGGAACCCTTCGGTCGATGAAGCAGTGATCTTGGTAACGCGTGCAACAGTCATGACACTCTCCTGTCGCTGCGTGGGCGGAGGGATTTCCGCCCGCCTCCTACAGATCTGGGGTCATCGGTCGCTCGTTGCAAGCAATGGTTAGACATCTGCGACGAATTAGGGCACCAGGGTCATCCTAATCCCGAACGCGGTGTCCAAGTGGCACGTGTGATGATCAGCCTGGTTGGTGTCACGAAGCTCCAGGTTGAGGAAATCCACGCTGTCCGCCTGGAAGTACGGGCCTGCATGCCAGGTACCGCGGTGCAGCTTGATGGCGACGTCGCCAGGTATGCTGAACGCCTTGATGGCGTCAGGATCCGGTCGGGCGTCTGGGTCATCCACGTCGCCGGGCGGGGCGACGGCCAGAAGCCAGCCGTTGCCGCCCATGGATGCGAGACACTGGGTCACCTTCCGGTGCCGGGTAATGGCCTCGAATGTCAGTCCACGCGACTTCAGCGACATGATGTAGAGCCGTGGCGGGCCAGCGGTGAGATCCAGGGCTGCGTCCTTTTCACCGAACGGGCCGCCGTCGTCCGACGGTTCGATCAAGTCCCCGTATGGCTGGAATGACGCCCGTGAGATCGGCTCGCATGGGAGATGCACGGATTTCATGGTGCCAGGCCCCCGCACCCAGGCCGTTCAGGCGACCTGCCGGCCGGCGCACCAGACGGTGCGGACCTGTGGCTGCATTCCGTGTCTGCGCACGCGGATCAAGTCGGCTCTTGCACCCGGCCGGACTTCGCCCCGGTCGTCCAGACCCACCGCGCGCGCGGGATTGCAAGTCACTGTCGCGACCGCCTCGGGCAGGCTGTAGACGCCGTCTCCCTCGCTCAACATCAGGGCCGCGCGCAACAGCGCCACGGGCACATAGTCCGAGGCAATCACATCGATCAGCCGCTCCGCCGCCAACGCTGCCGCCGCGACATTGCCAGCCTGGGAACCGCCGCGCACCATGTTGGGTGCGCCCGCGATCACGACCTGACCCGCCTCGCGTGCAGCCCGTGCCGCTTCCAGCGTGGTCGGAAACTCGGCAATGGCAATGCCCAGCCCGGCGGCCTCGCGCACGTGGTCCAGGGTTTCGTCGTCGTGGCTTGCCACCGGCAGCCCGTGCCAGAGCGCCAGTTCGGCCATCCGCGCACGGTGCTGCGGGGCAAAGGTCCTTGAAGCCTCCTTGTCCAGGGCCATCTGCCGATCGACGTCCTGCTCGCTCCGGCCGAAGCGCTTGACCAGGAGTTCGCGGTATTTGGCTTCGTCCGGGAACTGTCGCTGGCCGACCGTGTGTTCCATCACCGAGATCAGCCGCAGGCGCGGCTCCTGCATGAAGGGCATGACGCGGTCGAACAGGTTCGGATCGGTGATCTCGCAACGCAGGTGGAGAAAGTGCTCGATCCTGAAAAGCGCATCCCGGGTGCCGTCGCGGACCGCATCGACAAGCCCGTCCAGAAGGTCGTGCCGTGCCTTGCCCTCATCGCGCAGCCCGACGACCAGCGAGTCCAGTACGGTCGTGATCCCCACGCTTGCGATGTGGCCATCATGGGCCATGGCAGCGGAAACCGCGTCCCAGTAGACGCCGGGCCTGGGCCGGGCCTGGCCTTCCAGATTGTCGGTATGAAGATCGACCAGACCCGGCATGATGAGGTCGCCGTCGCAGTCCACCGTCTCGGGCAGATCGATCGTTCCCTGCCGAATCTCCTCGATCAGCCCGCCGCGGATGACGACCGACCCTGAGATGACCGAATCGGCCGTGACAACGTTTGCGTTCGTCAGGACTGTCGGCGGACCGTCGGCGGCGTCCGGTCGGGGGCCGGTTTGAGGAAGCGGCTCGGTTGGCATCGTCATTGCCGTTAAAGTCTGTTCAAGTTCAACCTGTTATGAGAATACCGCAAAGGCTGCGGCGGTCCGGTCACTGGGCCTTTGTCCCAGACCGCGACACCTTTGTATACTGCGCGCCCTCGTCGATCACCAGAGCGGACACGACCCATTTCCGACGCCTTCACGCCCGAAGAACGAACCCGCTTCCACAATCTGCTGAAATTGGCGGCGGACAGCCCTTTCGCCGGCGAGCGGGACAACGCGTTGGCCGCGGCCGAACGGCTGGCGGCGCGCCGGGGCATGACCCTGGACGAAGCGGCGACCGGCGGGCGGCGGCAACGCCCGCGCCGCGAAGAGGCGTTCTCGGCCCATGCCGGATTTGGGGATACCGGACGATCCGAACGCGCGCCCACCTGGATGTACGTCATCGACCAGCGGATCTTCCTGGAAAAGGCGCGGCGCGAAAAGGCATTGCAGGCTGCCGTGGCCCGAGGCCTCGATGCAGATGAACGGCGCGCAAAGGATCGTGGCTTTCAGTCGCCCACGCGCAGCCGGCGGCGCCGTGACCCGTGGAGCCATGCGCGCGCCCTCTTGTCGGAAACGACGCTGCCGCTGAGTGAGGTGGTCGACATCACCGGGCTGGACATCTACCAGGTCGCCGGGCTGAAGCTGAAGATGCGCAGCAGCGGCTGACCCCGCCGGCCGGCCCTAACGCGCCGTCCAGCCGCCGTCGATCGAAATCGACGTGCCGGTGATGGACGCTGCGCCGTCTGAACACAGAAACACCGCCAAGGCGGCGACCTCATCGATTTCCACAAACCGTTTCGTCGGCTGCGGCTCCAGCATGACCTCGCGGACGACCGTGTCGCGGGGAATGTCCCGTGCCTTGGCGGTGTCGTCGATCTGGCCGTCGACCAGCGGCGTGTGCACGTAGCCCGGGCAGATCGCGTTCACGGTGATGCCATGCTCCGCGACCTCCAGAGCGACCGTCTTGGTCAGGCCCAGCATACCGTGCTTGGCCGACACGTATGCCGACTTGAAAGGCGAGGCCACCAAGCCATGGGCGGAGGCCACATTAATGATCCGGCCCCAGCCTTTTTGTTTCATCCGGGGCACGGCGCCTCGGATGGTGTGAAAGGCAGAAGACAGGTTGATGGCCAGGATTGCATCCCACTTCTCGGTCGGGAACTCTTCGACCGGGGCGACATTCTGGATCCCGGCATTGTTCACCACGATATCGACGCCGCCGAAAGCCTCGGTAGCGTCTTGCATCATGGCGGCGATCCGGTCGGGCTGGCTCATGTCCGCGCCGTCGTAACGCACCTCAACGCCGTGCTTTTCGGACAGGCGCGCCCTGTTCGCCTCGATTTCCTGGGCGTCGCCCAGGCCGTTGAGCACCACATTGGCGCCCGCCTCGGCCAGGGCTGCGGCAATGCCGAGCCCGATCCCGCTGGTTGATCCCGTCACGATCGCCGATTTGCCCTTAAGCATGACCATCTCCCCTGCAACCGCAGTCCAAACCCGCCTTGATTGTGCGGCGCAAAATACGGTGACGCCGGCAGCCTTGCAACGCCAACAGCGCCCGAACCACCCCGCCCCGGCCCGAAACCGCGGCCTTCTGCCGGTTTACCGAGAAGACCGCAGCGGCTAGCATGGAACCAAGCGCTTGCAATCACGGCAATGCCAAGCCAAATAAGGCAACGGGCACTGACGAGACGCACTTCGGGACAGAGGCACATGTCGGAACTTGGAAAGGCGGCCCTGGCGGTCGTGACAGCGTTCTTCATGATGGCGGGCACCGCCCTGGCACAAGACGAGCAACCGGTACGGCTGTCGCCACAGCCGGCCGACGGCGACCTCAAGCCGGGCATCGCGGTGGAGTACTACTACGGTTTTCGCGGGCGGCACACCAACGCGGCATGGGCATTGGTCGACGCCACGAAGGGTGATCCGGGCGATCCCATTCCAATGCTGGACTACAACGTCGGCAACGAGCCGATGTTGACCAACACGCGGAACAAGTTCCTGGTCGCCCACATGAAGGGCGCGATGCATTTCAAGGAACCGGGGACCTACAAGTTCACTGCGCTGACAAATGACGGGTTCGAACTCAACATCGGCGGTGCCTTTATCATGGAGGACCCCGACGTGCATTTCGACCGCTGGTCCGACATCGTCAGCGTCGAGATCTCCGAACCCGGCTGGTACGACCTGGAGATGCTCTATTTCAACCGCAAAGGCACGGCGACGCTGGAGCTGTACTGGCGCCCGCCCTGGGACACGAGCGAAGGCGATATGCGATTCGTCCCGGCCGAGGTGTTTGCGCACACCCCAGGTGGGCAGCCATCTTGACCGGGCCTGCCGCCCGCACCTGAGTGGTCCGATCAGACGAAGCCGCGGTCCATAAGCCGGTCCCAGGCTTCGTCCGCGATCGCTCCGGGCGGCCTGATTGCCCCTGCATCGTCGAACAGCGAAATCACCTCCCACGGCGCAACCACGGCGCTCTCAGCCAGGGAGTCATAGATCGTGGCACAGGTCGCGAGAAAGCCTTCGTCCTGTTCGTGCACGTCCAGGGTCCGGTCGGTATAGGACCGGGCCGCATTGCGGGCCAGTAGCGACTGGGAGCTGCCGGCAGAGCCCTTTATCAGGATCTGAAGGTCCGGCTTGGGCAATTGAACGACGTCGAACTCCACCTCGACCAGGGCGTCGATAAGCCGCCCGCGCTTTTCGGGCGGCAAGCGTGCCGCCTGGTAGACCAGGTTCGAGGCGACGTACCGGTCCAGCACGACGACGTCGTGGTCCGCAATCAGGCCAAGCAGGTGGTCGCGGGACTCGGCCCGGTCAAGCGCGAACAGCATGCCCGAGAACCAGGGCGATACCTCGTCAATGGCGCCGAAGCCGCCGTTCAGGTACTTCGCACAGCCCGCGGATGCGCGTGTTTCCCCGTAGCGCGGAAAGCCGCACGTCGCCACGCTGCATCCCACATCGGCGAAACGGGCCTCCAGGTTCTCCGTCAGCGTCTGCTTGCCGGAGCCGTCCAGACCCTCGATCGTGATCACCCGCGCCATGGGGCCCTTTCCAACGCAGTCAGAGGCTGGGCTGTTCTAGCAGAGGCCGCCGCGGATGTACCGCCAGAAACACGTGCCCAACTACCCGTGCGCTGCCTTGCCAGGCGCGCCGGCGTCAGTTCCGACCGGTTCGACCGGCGCCACGCACCGGCGCAGGTGACGGGCGCAGTAGGACACGCCACGCAGGGATTTGCGGCCGCAGAACCGGGTCTCGGCCCCCTCGCCCGCAACCGGATACTGGCACCGGCGCGCCGGACCGATGTCTCCGTCGGCCAGCGCCGTCGTCACCCGATAGGGATAGCCAACCGCCCAATCCTGCATTGCGCGTTCCTCCCGTTGACAGGAATTCTGTATGCGGTATTATTACCGTGCTGTCAACGGTAATTTTTCTTCATATGGTGCTGATATGGGATTCAGGGGAGACAGAGCATGAGCGCCGGCATCGTCGCGGACCGCATTCGCGAACGGCTGGACGCGTTGGGCAAGACAGCCCGAGGGGCGTCGCTGGAGGCGGGCCTTTCGCCCGATGCGATCCGGGGGGTGCTGCGCGGGATGTCGAAGACCCCCCGGGGCGAAACACTGCAGCGGCTGGCCAGGGTGCTGGACTGCTCCATCACCTACCTGCTGGGGGAAAGCGACGATATCTCCTCCGCGGTCGACGTGCCTGCGGGCAACGCCTTGCGCATCTTCGTCCGCGGCGCCGTCCAGGCCGGCGAATGGCGCGAGGCCGTGGAACTGCCGCGGGAGGACTGGACCTACTTCGACCTGCCTGCCGACGGCCGCTATCCCGGCGTGGAGCGGTTCCTTTTGAAGGTGGTCGGCCCGTCGATGAACCAGATCTTTGCCGACGGATCGGTCATCGAATGCGTCCGGTTCTTCGACATTTCCAGAAACCCCAGGGACGGCGACTATGTGGTGGTCCACCGCGCCCGCGCCGACGGCCTCTACGAGGCAACCGTCAAGCAATACATGGTCGACGAGGACGGCAGGGTCTGGCTGTGGCCGCGTTCGACCCATCCGGCGCACCAGCAGCCGATTGCGCTGGAACCCAACGGCGCAATCGAAGAAACGGTCATTCACGCCCTGGTGATCAGGGCCACTGTGTTGTTCTAGCCCGATCCGTACGCCCACACCGCCAGGGGTTCGCGTTTTCCGCGAAGCTCTTGTGGCGGCGCCTTATCGAAACCCTGCAGCAATGCGCCCATGTCGGCCCCTTCCTCGCGCGCCGCCGCCACCAGCGCATCGCTGATCAGCGCGCGCACGTTCTGGGTGCGCGTGAGGGCCTCCAGCCGGCTTGCGGTGTTGACCGTATCGCCGACCACGGCGAATTCCAGACAACGTTCCTCACCGATGTCACCGATAATGACAGGTCCGAAATGGGCGCCGATGCCGAACCGGACCGGATCCAGGCCTGCGGCCTCGCGTTGACCGTTCCATTGCTCAAGCGTGTGCACGATCGAGCGCGCACATCTCAAGGTGCGTGCAGCATCGCCCGTTTCCGGCTGAGGCATGCCGAACGTGGCCATGACGGCGTCGCCGATATACTTGTTGACGGTGCCGCCGTCCCTGAATACCGCGGCCGCGATGCGACTGTGAAAGGCTTGAAGCAAGGCGATCACTGCTTCGGGCGGTCGGTTTTCAGAGAAGGTGGTGAACCCGACCAGGTCAACAAAAAGAACACCGACGTCCTGCGCGCGCCCAACACCAAGCTCGTGGCGCGTGTGGGCCAGTTCATCGACCATGTTCGGTGAGAAGTATCGCGCGAGGTTCGCCCGCTCGGCGGCGACCGCCGCTTCGCGGATGGCAAGACGGCGTCCACGCCAGGCCGCGACCGACAGGACGCTGGCGACCAGGATGCACAGCAGGACCTCCTGGATCCAGATCACCGCGCTGACGTAGTTCTGATCCAGAAGCAGCGCCACCACGTCCTCGGTGGGCCGGCCCTGTAGCGTCCGCCAATCCGTGACCGTGAACGGCTCTGGCCGGCTCAGCACCCAGCCGACCCCGGTGCTCCAGGTGACAGCGGCGGCAACGCCGGTCCACAGCGCAATGCCGGGCGAGTAGCTCAGGACAGCGAAGGCCACAAAGACGAAGAAAAAGTCGAAGCTGCCCAGCCGCAATTGCATGGCCAACGGCCAGACGTCGTCCACGGTGGGCACCGGAACCACGAAGGCGACCGTCAACAGCGCCATGTCCAAAAACACCAAGGTTGTCCAGACCAGACGGGCCCGTAATCCTTGGCTTCGGCTGACCACCAGTTGGACCGCACCGAGGACCGCAAATAGAACAACGATGGTTCCGTAGTAATAGAGAGCGGCGCCCGAAACCCGAAGTATCAGCCAAGCGAGGACCACGGCGAGTACCGCGGAACGCACCGTGATCATTAGGCGGACGCCGGCTTTCTCCTCGCGCCGCAGACCCTGAACCATGGCCGGTGACGGTGTCGAGCCCTTCCGTTCAAGCATCTTGGCCTACCAGTATGCGTCGGGCCGGCCACGGTCGGGGAGGCAGGACGAACAGGCCCCGCGACCGGCGCGGACGACCTTTGGCGGCTCATAGTCTAGTTCAGGCCGGCCACACCGTCAGGGGTTCGCGTTTTCCGCGAAGCTCTTGCGGCGGGACCTTGTCGAACCCCTGCAGCAACGTGTCCATGTCTGCCCCTTCCTCGCGCGCCGCCGCCACCAGCGCATCGCTGATCAGCGCGCGCACGTTCTGGGCGCGCGTGAGCGCCTCCAGCCGGCTTGCCGTATTGACCGTGTCGCCGACCACGGCGAATTCCAGACAACGTTCCTCACCGATGTCGCCGATGACGACGGGGCCGAAGTGTGCGCCTATGCCGAACCGGACCAAAGACCGGTCGTCCGCCGCGCGCTTGTCGTTCCAGGCCTGCATGGTTTCCAGAACCGAGCGGACGCAGTCCAGCGTCCGGGTCGCATCGTCATCGGCGCTTTCGGGCGTTCCAAAGGTCGCCATGACAGCATCGCCGATGTACTTGTTGACGGTCCCGCCATGCTCGAAGACGGCCGTCGCAATGCGGCTGTGGAAGGACTGCAGGAAGGCGATCACCGCTTCTGGCGGGCGGCTTTCGGAATAGGCGGTGAAACCGACTATGTCGACGAAGAGGACACCGGCGTTCTGCGACCGCCCCTGTCCCAGCGCATGTCGCGCGTTCGCCAGTTCGTCGCCCATGTTGGGCGAAAAGTAACGCGCCAGGTTTGCCCGTTCCGTCGCGACCGCAGCCTGGCGCTGCACCAGGCGGCGCCCACGCCACACCGCGACGGACAGGATGCCGGCCACGAGGACGCACAGCAGGACCTGCTGGATCCAGATGTCGAAACTGACATAGTTAGGGTCCAACAGCAGGGCGACGATCTGATCCACCGGCTGGGCCTGAACCCCCCGCCAGTTCGTCGTCGTAAAGGCCTCGGGCCGGCTGATCACCCAGCCGACGCACAGGCTCCAGGCCGCGGCAGACGCAAGCCCCGTCCACAGGGCAAGGCCCGGCGAATAGCTGAGAACCGCAAAGGCGATGAAGACGAAGAAATACTCGAAACTGCCGAGCCTAAGCTGCATCGCAAGCGGCCAGGCGGCGTCGGCCGTCGGCGCGGGCACGACAAAGGCGAAGGTCAACAGCGCCATATCCAGGAAAATCAGCGCCAGCCACAACAGGCGCGCCCGAGAGCTTTCGCGGCGGCTGACGAAAAGCTGGATGACGCCCAGCGCACCGAATAGAACAACGATCGTTCCGTAGTAGTACAGCGCAGTCCCCGCAACCCGCAGCATCAGCCAGACGAGGACCACGGCCAGCGCGGCCAGGCGGACTTGAAGCATCAGGCGAACACGGCCCTGCTCTTCCCTGCGCAGACTCTCGAGTATGGCGGGCGAGGTCGGTGGAGCTGACGACCGGAACATGAAGGCCTCCCAAACGGTCCGCGGGACGGGCACGTAAAAAGGGCCGCAACCCGCGATTGCCGCCCTTATCCCTCGATTCCCCTGGAATTGATACGGGCTTGGTGGAGATCGGGATCACAGGCCCATCCGGATGGCCAAAGCCCTCCCCCAACGACAGGCGGCCCGGCGAGAGGCCGGGCCGTCGGGGTGGACGGACTATCGTCGTCACACGGTTCAGGGCATTGTCAACGGACGCTGTGCAACCGGATCGAAGCTCTTGGCCTCGAAGCGGAAGTAGCCCTGATGTTCGATCGACCGTTTGGCGAGGTCCTCGTCAAAGGCCGCACGTTCCTTGCCCATTTCGTCGAAGACACCGACTTTTTCCATCGTGTCACCGGCGGTGGGGCACAGGGCTGCCTTTTTCACGTTCGCAAGATGCGCCTCATCCGTGACGATGAAATAGTCCTTGTCCGATTTGCACTGGAAGACATGGAGTTCCATCACACACCTCCAACGGGCATGTTCGGCGTCCGGTTGTGAAACGATTTCGGGCTTTTATCACAGCCCCTCAAAACGCGCCTTAAAGTGGATTAGTCCTTGCGCAGACTTGCGGCATAGGCGGTCAGGTCCGCGATGCCCTGCGGCGTCACTTCGAATTCAGCGATCGCCGTGGGGTCGGCGGATTTCCGGGGCACGCCGGGTACCCGCACCAGCACGGGATGGGGCGGGCGTTCGAAAAAGCTGAGGAACCGGTCCTCCCAGTCCCGCAACGAAGCGAGGATCATGAAGGACGGCGTCGAGTTGATGCCGGCAAAGCGGTTTTCCGGACTGACGACATGGCACCGCTGGCAATGGTGTTCCGCAAGGCGGCGCCCGTTGGCGGCATCACCGTCGGCGTGGACGCCGGTCAGAGGCAGCATCCAGAAGCCGACCAGGGCAAGGGAGAATCGAAAGGCATACACGCCTCAAAGTAACATCCCCACCGCGGCGGGCAAATCTCCCCTCTATGGCGGAGGACCGGCCGGATTCTGCTGCTCCGGCCACCGGTCTTACCTATAGTGCGGCATCGTCTTCCCGGGGCGCGCCGCAAGCCGGTTGCCGGATCGCCACGTTGGGACTGCCTGTCCGTAGGATTGCCTGACCGTGGATCTTTCCCTTTATGCGCTGACCGTGATCCTGTGGGGCACAAGCTGGCTTGCCATCAAGTTCCAGCTTGGCGTGGTGATGCCCGAGGTCTCGCTGGTCTATCGTTTCGTCCTGGCCGCCATCGTGATGCTGGCCCTGTGTGCCCTGGGGCGGCGGCGCAAGCGGTTTTCGACGGTCGACCACCTGTTCTTCGCGATTCAAGGAATGTGCCTCTTCTCGACCAACTACTTCTTCGTTTACCTGGGCAGCCAGTATCTGACCACGGGCCTGGTCGCGGTCGTGTTCTCGCTGGTGGTCGTGTTCAACATCCTCGGTGGCCGCCTCCTGTTTGCCACCCCGTTCAGTGCCCGGGTGCTGGCCGGGGCGGGCCTGGGGATTGCCGGGATCGCCCTGGTCTTCTGGCCGGAAATCGCCGCCTTCGACCCGTCCCGGCAAAGCACGGCAGGAGCGCTGTTTTCCCTTGTCGGTACCGCGATCGCCTCGATGGGAATGCTGGCTTCGGCCTGGAACCAGCAGCGCCGCGGCCTCCCGGTACTGCAATCAAACACCTATGGCATGATCTACGGGGCGCTGTTCCTGACGGCCCTGACGGTTGTGCGCGGAAGTCCGTTCGCCTTCGATCCCGCCTTACCTTATGTGGCTTCCCTGCTCTATCTCGCCCTGTTCGCGACCGTTCTCGCCTTCTGGTCATACCTCACCCTGGTCGGGCGGATCGGTGCCGATCGGGCCGCCTATGCGACCGTCCTGTTCCCGATCATTGCCTTGACGCTGTCGACCTGGGTGGAGGGTTTCGAGTGGACGGCAACGGCGAGCATGGGGATTGCGCTCGTGCTGGCCGGCAATGTCCTGATCCTGAGGAACCCGCGAACCTGACGCCTGTTGCGGAAACCCCAAAACACAACTTGCCCGAAGGCGTCGAACTAAGCACCATCAATGCGGCAGAGGCGGATATCCCGTTTGATCCATCATACGCCATCCGCCAGCCGCCGCCGTCAACCAAGGAGTTTCCCAATGCGCCTGCGCTGCCAGTTCCTTGCCGCTCTAAGCCTGTGCCTCTGCTTCGGAAGCGCCTCGGCACAAGAGGACATGCGTGAGGCGGTCACGCTGCCGCCTGAGATCAAGGCGCAGTTCATGGCCGAGATGCGGGCGCATATGGGAAGTCTCGACGACATCATGCTGACCTTGGCCGAAGGCGATTTCAAAGGGGCCGCGCGGATCGCGGAGATCCACATGGATTTCGGGCACAGCCTCTGGGAGGCAATGGCGGCAGCGGGCAAGTCCGACGAAGAGATCGCAGAGGCCAAGAAACGGTTCCGCGGCGCGGGCGGCGGTCAGGGACGGGGTCAAGGCCAAGCGATGGTCCATGGAGAGGGTATGGGTATGGGCGGCGGCGGCATGGGGCTGGGACGCTTCATGCCCGAAGACTTCCGCGCCATGGGTGTGGTCTTCCACGATGCCGCCGGGAACTTTGCCGAAACGACCCGGGCCGTCGGGCCGAAGCCTACCCCGGAAGACTATCAGGCCGTCATCAGCAGCCTGCAGGAAGTCACGACCGCCTGCCGCGGCTGCCACGAAGTCTACAGGGTCGAGTAGACAGCGCCTCATCCCAGGGAGGCACACACGATGGCCCTTACTCCATGAAGCGGAACCGCTGCTGCCGCAGTTTCTCGCCGATCAGGCAATCGACACGGGGGGGCCCGGTCTCGGGAATTCGCAAACGTGATGACGGGTGGGCGGCCGGCGATTTCCAGAACAAGCTTGCGACGGATCGCAGCGGCCAGACCGGCCGGGTCATGCGCCGCGACCAGAAACGCCCCCGGCCCGCCGATGACACAGTCTTCGTAATAGATGTCCAGATTCTCGATGTTGTAGAACCTGTCCGTGGGCCGTTTGAGGGTCAGCGGCAGCCCGTTGATGACGATCCCCTGGGCGACGACCGCGTCACGGGCCGCAACGACAGGCAACCCCATGTTGTTCGGCCCGTCGCCAGAGAGATCGATGACCCGCCTGAGACCCGTAAAGCTGTTTTCCTGGAACAGCGTCGCCGCGAACAGCAGACCACCGGAAATCGATGTGCCGCGACGGCTGCCCAGCGCGCCGAACGTCAGGGAATCGGCGAAGGCACGCGCAGCATCCGCGCCATCCACCAGGAACCAAGGGACGATGACCTGTTGAACATCGGGGCCCGCCCACTCCACATAGGTCACGGCGATGCGCCCGTTCGGGCCGGAGGCGATCGCGGAGACCACGCTGGGATGGCGAAAGGCGTCGGCATAGCCAAAGCGCTGCAAGGCCAGCTCGCCCGAATCCATCGACCGTGAGACATCAACGGCAAGGACGAGTTCCAGATCGACGAACCCATCGTCCTGCGCGAACGCCAAGCCGGACGAAGCCAACATGGCAACCCAGACGGTAATTGCGCAAACCGCGCAACGGAATCGCACGACCGCTTTCATGAGGGCCACTGTGCCCCAACCGGCGGCGGCCGGCATCCGATTTGTTGCGGACGGACGGTCGCACCCGGACAACCTCGCGCACTGCGGGTGTCGCGCGGTCGCGCGGAGTTTCGCTAGGCCGCCTTGCGGCCGCGCCGGCTGACCCGGTCCAGCGCCTGGCGAAGGTCCTCGAGGATGTCGTCCGGCGTTTCAAGGCCAACGGAAAGACGGATCAGTCCATCGGATATGCCGTGCTCTGCCCGCTCTTCGGGCGTATAGACCGAGTGCGTCATGCTGGCCGGATGCTGAATCAGCGTATCCGTATCGCCAAGGCTGACGGCCCTGCGAACGAGTTTCAGCGCGTTCATCATGTCGCGACCTGCAGCCAGACCGCCGCGCAGCTCGAACGCGATCATGCCGCCGAAATCCCGCATCTGGCGCCGTGCGAGGTCATGCTGCGCGAAACTCTCCAGGCCCGGATAGTGGACCGCTTCGACCGCGTCGTGGGCTTCGAGCATGCGCGCCACCTTCATGGCCGAGGCGCAATGCCGGTCCATACGCAGTTCCAGCGTCTTCATGCCGCGCATCACGTGGAAGGCGGTCATCGGCGCCATGACCGCGCCGGTCATGTCCTTCAGCCCTTCCAGCCGGACCGCGTGCATGAACTCCTCGGATCCGGCCGCCAGGCCGGCGACCAGGTCGCCATGCCCGCCCAGATACTTGGTTGCGGAATGCACGACGATGTCGGCCCCAAGATCAAGCGGGCGGGTCAGGTAGGGCGTCGCATAGGTGTTATCGACCACGGTCTTCGCGCCGTGGGCATGGGCGATTTCAGCAATCGCCCGGATGTCGACCAGGCGCATGTTGGGATTGGCGGGCGTTTCGAAGTAGACCACGGCGGTTTTCGACGAGATCGCCCTGGCCAGGTTCGCCGGGTCCTGCATGTCCACATAGCGCGGCTCCACGCCGAACTTCGCCAGACCGGTGCGAATGAAGGCGAAGGTGCAGCCGTACAGCGTCTTGTCCACGATGATCTCGTCGCCCTGGGACAACAGCGTCCAAAGGACCGAACTGATCGCGCCCATGCCCGAGGCGAAGGCGACCGCCGCCTCTGCCCCTTCCAGGCTGGCAAACCGCCGTTCCAGAAGGTCCAGCGTGGGGTTGCTGATCCGGCTGTAGAAATGGCCGGGCTGTTCGCCGCTGAACAAGGCTGCCCCCTGTTCGGCGGTTTGGAACTCGAAGGTCGAGGTCATGTAGACCGGCGGAATGATCGACCCCTGCTCGCTGGCGGCGTCATAACCCTGATGGATGGCACGCGTCGCAAAGCCAAGGGAAGGCCGATCGGCATCTTTCGGTTTCATCGCACGGTTCTCCGGTACGGGCCGGGGGGCCCGGAACACGAGGACAGTGACAACAGTATCGCAGAAACTGACCGGCAGATGCTTGCAAAGGCTGCCTCGTGCCGTTAACCATTTGGCAGAATCTGCTATTCAAGATGAAATCAGAGGCAGAAAATGGATGCGATTGACCGAAAGATCATCCGCGAGCTACAGGCGAACGCCCGGCTTACCAACCAGGAACTGTCGGAACGGGTGAACCTGTCACCTTCGCCTTGCCTGCGCCGGCTGCGCAACCTGGAGCGCGCGGGCATCATCCTCGGCTATACCGCCATCGTGGATCAGGAGCGCTATGGCCTGCCGATCAATGTCTTCCTGTCGGTCCGGCTGGAAAAGCAGACGCGCGACGTGATCCGCACCTTCGAGGCACGGATCCAGGAGATCGACGAGATCCTGGAGTGTTATACGATGACCGGTGCCAGCGACTATCTGCTGCACGTGGTCAGCGACGGCCTGAAGTCCTACGAGCGTTTCGTGAAGGAGACGCTGGCAACGATCCCCGGCATCAGCACGATCGAATCGGCCTTCACCTTCGGGGTGGTCAAGCGCCGGTCAAGCTTCCCGAGGCTTGCCCATTTCGAACGCCAGCGCTGACGTCGCGGCGCCGCGACGGTTGCCGTTCCGGCCATGCTGGCCGGGGTAATGGAAACAGGGCCGGCCCGGTGCGCGTCAGAACGCGGACAAGGCCGCGTCAAAGCTCCACAACATGATCCAGGCGGTGAGAACCAACAGGAACATGACCGGCCGAACGTCGGCCCTGTTTTCACGAACCCTGGCGCGCGCACGCCGCGACTTGTGTCTGTATTGCATGATGCCTGCCCTGCTGCCGTTTGATGGGAGGCACGATGGTGCCCCGTTAATCTTCTGAGAACCTATTTTATATTGAATTATCAGGTAGTTACAGAAGAAATCGGTTAACCAAACAAGTGTCTGTCCGCCCTTCCATTTGACGCCCCGTTGGCGTCCGCCGGGGGCCGCAAGAAGCGGCCTGAAGGACAGTGCAGGCCTCGGTCCGGTAGCCCCGGCGGCACCATCTCGAATTGGTGCGGTAATTGGGAACGAATCTTCTCCCGCCCATTGGATCCTTAACCGCCGGTTAGAACTCTCTAATGCAATTAACCAATGCACTTCAACGCATGTGATCCAGGAGGATATCGACCATTGAGGACAGGGCAGCGCGTTCCAAGACCGGAACATCCATCACCGGCGACGAGATGCGCCGGCGGCTGGATTTCATCGGTATGGATAGTGAGAAGCGCGAACAGCTCGCCGGACTCCGGGAAACGGTCGCCGACCTCCTGCCCCCTGTCCTGGATGACTTCTACGACCACATCCGGGAATGGCCTGAAATCTACAACATGCTCGGCGGCGATGCGCACATCGCGCATGTCAAGGAACGCCAGCTGCAGCACTGGGATACCATTGCCGCGGGCAGGTTCGACCATGATTACATCGATTCGGTCCGGCAGATCGGCGGCGCGCATCACCAGCGCAACCTCGACCCGAAATGGTACATCGCGGGCTACGCCCTGATCCTTTCGCAACTGGTCGGCACGGTCCTCAAGGGCCGCGGGCCGTTAAGGCGGCACGACCAGACTACCCAAACAATCGATGCACTGATCCGGGCGGTCTTTATCGACATGGACCTGGCGATCTCGGTGTACCTGGACGAAGGGCGCAGGGAAAAGGAACGGATCCTTGCCGAGCTGACCGAGGACTTCGAAGCGAACGTGGGTAATGTCATCGATGCGCTCGCCTCGGCATCGAACGAACTCGAGGCCACGGCCGGCTCCATGGCCCATCTCGCGGAAGTCTCGAGCGATGAGTCGGCTTCGGCTGCAAAGTCGGCGGACGAGACGACCCAGAACGTCAGCACGGTTGCCGCCGCCGCAGAGGAGATGGCGCACTCGATCTCCGAAGTCTCGGCACAGATCTCCGCGTCGGCGCGGTCCGCCGGAGACGCAGTCAATCTCGCGAGCGGCGCCAACGACAAGGTCGCCGGCCTGGTGCAGTCGGCCAACGAGGTCGGCGTCGTGATCGGCCTGATCACGGACATCGCCGAGCAGACGAACCTGCTGGCCTTGAACGCCACGATCGAGGCGGCACGCGCCGGCGAGGCGGGCAAGGGATTCGCCGTTGTGGCGCAGGAGGTCAAGGCGCTGGCCAACCAGACCAAGAAGGCGACCGAAGACATCGCGTCCTATGTCAAGGATATCCAGGCCGCGACCGACGAGGCCGTCGAGTCGATCCACTCGATCGGCAGTGCCATCGGCAATATCGAAAGCCGGACTGCAGAGGTCTCCGCCGCCGTGGAACAGCAGACGGCGGTGGTGCAGGAGATCTCCCGCAGCGTCCAGGCAGCCGCATCGGGTAGCGGCGAAGTTTCTACGTCGATCGCAAGCGTCAGCCAGTCGGCCAGCGAAGTTGGTGCCGCATCAGAACACCTGGTCGGCGCGGTCAAGTAACTGGTGCAGCAGAACCACGCTTTGAAGGAAAGCTCCGACCACTTCCTCGACAAGGTGCGCACGGCATAAGGCGGTCGGCAATCTGCTGCGAGGCCAGCCATCCGCCTTCGGGCAGGACAAGATCGGCGCCGTTCAGACTGCCTTTCGCGGAAACGACCCGCTGACGCCGAATGCCTGCGAGACCTCGCCAAACACCAGAGGACCTGTCCCGTTTGAAGCTGTTCTTCGATCCAGACAGCTTGTCGTAGAGGTCGTGACGGTCACCCCGCGGGCACACACCGCAGGGTGACGATCTCGTAGGGTTTCAGCTCGATCTCGACCCGATTACCATCGGCCTGCAGCTCCGTCTCATTTTCCTCCAGAAGATTGCAGCGCCTCACTGCCGCGACGTCGAAGCCAAACTGCACGGAGACCGGGCCGCGGGTCCGTTCGTTCTCGTAGAGCCGGACGATGATGCCGTTGCCGTCTTCGGCACCCTTGACCGTTTCGATCACAGCGGCGCGGCGATCGGCAGATACGAGTTGCCGGACAGCCGTCTCCCCGGTCCCGCCTTCGACAGCGCGCAGCATAGCAGGGTCGTTCAGATCCGCTGCGGCTTCCGGAACGCCGTTTCGCCAATCCCCCAAATGCGGCAATAGACTGTAGGTCATGCGGTGAACGCCCTGATCGGCGACCGGGTCAGGCATGGTGGCGCTTTTCAACAGCGACAATCGAATGACGTTGTCGCGAATGTCGTAGCCGTACTTGCAGTCGTTCAACAGCGCGACACCATAATCCCCTTCACTGAGATCGGCCCACTTCTGCGCCGCCACCTCGAAGCGCGCCAGATCCCAGGTCGTGTTGCGGTGGGTTGTCCGTTCGATATTGCCCCATTGGATGTCATAAGTTGCCGTCGGGCTGAGAACGTCGACCGGGAACGCCACTTTCAGCAGCGTATTGCTTTCGTGCCAGTCGATATGCGTATCAAAGTCGATGCGCTTGCTGTTGTGGTGCAGACAGATGTCCTGCCTGATCCGACTGGACCGATAGGTCCGTTCAGTTCGCAGGACAGCCCGCAGGGGTCCGGATTCGACGATTTCGCAACTGCCTTCGCCAGCGAGCACGTCAACCCGGTCTTCGTAGAAAATGTCGATGTCCCAGGCGTCCCAGGACAACGGACGATCTTCGAACGCCAGCAACCGGTTTCCGGTCTCGCCGGGCGCCAGAACCGCCCGCGCCGCCTCCTTGTCGAACAGCGATACCATATCGCCGCCGGGTCCGAATTGCGCTCGCACAAGATGGTTCTCCAGAACCACCGAGGCGCCCTCATCCGCAATGCGCAGGCTGGTCTCGCCGGAAATGGCCGTTCCGGATCCAAGCGCCAGGATCGAATAGGCCGGCAGCCCGGCAAGGTCGACCAGCGTGCCGCCATCGACGGCTTGTGTCGCCCTTGCGGACCCGTCACGCAGGTCTACCAGCCCGGCCTCCAACCAGCCGGGCAGCAGGCCGACGCTGTCGCCACCGAAAGATGTGGGATTGACCGCCACCGCACGGGCATCACCTGGGAGGAGCGCAGCCAGCGCGGCAACCGCCGTGTCGCGCGCGCCTTCGGCCTGCTCCCGGACGCGGGTGTGGTCGGCCGCACAGTCCTCGTAAACCTCCGTGATCGAAACACCCGGCAGGATGTCGTGAAACTGGTTCAGGCAAAGCAGTTCCCAAGCTTCATGAAAGGCGGCCTGCGGATAGGCGGTGCCCGCCGACACCGCGGCAAAAGCCGCCAGGAACTCAGCGTCGTGCAGCAATGTTTCGTTCTGCCGGTTGGTACGTTTCGTCCGGGCCTGGCTGGTCAAGGTCCCGCGGTGCAGTTCCAGGTAGATCTCGTCGTTCCAGACCGGCAGCGAGTCGGCCGCCTCACGCTCGACGCGCTCGAAGAACTCACGGACCGTCCCCATGCGCAACCGGGGCGCGCCTGGCATCTGCGACAGAACCGTCGCCTTTTCAATCAGATCCAGGGTTGGTCCGCCGCCTCCGTCGCCATAGCCATAGGCGAGCAGCAGCTCGCTGTGCGCCTCCTTCTGGCTGAAGTTCTGCCAGGTTCCCAACACCTCGGCGGCGCTGAGGTCGCACTTGTAGGTCGTGGGGTTGTTCAGATACTGCACCTCGCGCGGCGTCGTCAGAAAATGGGCAAGCACGCGGGTGCCGTCGATCCCCTGCCACCAGGTGAGCTGCGTGGGCATAGGATTGAGCTGGTTCCAGGACACCTTGTTGGTCACGAACCATTCGAGACCGGCCTGCTTCATCAGCTGCGGCAGCGACCAGATGAAGCCGAAGGTGTCGGGCAACCACAGCACCGGCGTTTCGGCATCACCGAACCGGTCGCGGAAATAGGATCGTCCCAGCAGCAACTGGCGCACGAGGGATTCCGCGCCGGTGACGTTGCAGTCGGCTTCGACCCACATGCCGCCGACGGGCTCCCAGCGGCCGTCGGCGACCCGCTGGCGAATGCCCTCGAAGATCTCCGGGTGGTCTTGCTCGGTGAATTTGTAGAGCTGCGGCTGACTGTGGGAGAACCGGTAGTCAGGAAATGCGTCCATCAGGCGCAGCACGTTGGAAAAAGTGCGGCCGCATTTCAGCCGGACCTGCGCCACCCGCCACAGATAGGCGATGTCCATGTGGGCATGGCCGACGGCGACGATGTCCACATCCATCGGCGCCCCGGCATCGTCCAGCCCCTGTTTCAAGACATCCAGGGCCGCGGGAACGCTGTCGTAGAACGGTTCACCGCCAACCGGATCGCGGGTATCCAAAGTCCGAAAGGCCGCGTCGAGCGCATTCAGGATCCGTCGTTTTTCCGGTCTGTTGTCCTCCATGGCCCCGGCGAAATCCAATGAAAGCTCCGCCAACAGGATGAAGTCGCGCGTCGGCTGGTCGAACTGGACGACGGAACAGGGGCGCATGAACAGCTGAGTTTCAGAGTTCGGGTCGGGAGGCCAGCCAGAGAGCCCGGTCCATCCATGCAGGGCGAGCGTATGCCGCCCTCCGTCGCAATAGGCCTTGGGCAGCACGATTTCATGATGGTACCGGTCAGCCGATGCATGGGCCACGCCGTCCAGATAGACCAGCGATTCGGGGTGCGTGAAGATGTCGCCGGCCGTCCCAGGCGGCAGGTGGAGAGCGATCGGTCCTCCGCCCCAGTCCGGCGGAACCCGAAAGCGTGACCGCAGTACGAAATCGGTGGACCAGGCACCCCAATGGCTGTCGGGCTCGATCTCCTCCCAGTCGGAATCGTCAAGGCCCGGGTCGACGGGCGCCGGCGCCTCCGGCCCCGGAAGGGCCTTGTAGCGGAAGGCCGGAATCGGTGCCCGCCGTCGATGGATGAGCGGCCGCACCAGTTCAAGGCGCGAAGCGATTTTCTGGGGTGTCCAGGACAGCCTGTGTTTCATACGGAATACGCCCTTGGCCTGGGACCGGCGCCCGCGCCTATTCCGCCGCGGCCGACGGGCTGTCGTGCAGGTAGCAGGACGCCACATGCCCAGGCTTGCCCACGGGGTACAACGGCGGCAGCTGGGTCAGGCAGCGATCCATGCGGTGCGGACAACGGGGATAGAACCGGCAGCCCTTGGTTTTTGCCGACCGCATCTCTTCTTCCGCCGGCAACTCGATCTCGCCCTGCCAGCGCACGGCGGGATCGGGCTTGGGCACGGAGTCGATCAAAAGCTGGACATAGGGGTGCTTGGGGTCGGAGATGACCTCGACTGCGTTCCCCTCCTCCGCGACGGTTCCCTGGTAGAACAGCACGATCTTGTCGCCAATCTGAAAGGCAGTCGACAGGTCGTGGGTGATGTAGAGGAAGGAAATCCCGCCTTCGTCGCGCAGCTTCATCATCACGTCCAGAATGGACGCCCTCAGCGAGGCGTCCACCATCGACACCGGCTCGTCGGCAACGATCAGCTTGGGCTTTAACATGTAGGCCCGCGCCATCATTACGCGCTGGCGCTGGCCGCCTGAAAGCTGGTGCGGGTATTTCTGCAGGACGTCGTCGCCGGTCAGCCCGACCGCGTTCAGCGACTCCTCGATCATGTCGCGGGCCTGCGTCTTCTCTTTCGTCAGCTTGAAGTTCCTGACCACGATGTCGAAGACATGCCGGACCCGGTAGAACGGATTGTACACCGCAAAGGGATCCTGAAAGACAGCCTGAACCTGACGGTGATAGTCGCGCATGTCGGCGGCGGTAGCACTGCCCACGTCCATACCATCGAACGTAATGGTCCCGGCAGTGGGCGCCGTGAAGCCCAGAACAAGGTTTGCCAGGGTCGACTTGCCGGATCCCGACTCTCCGGCAATCGTCACGATCTCCGCAGGTCTCTTGGGGATCGAGAGGCTGAAGTCGTGCAGGGCGACCAGTCCACTGTCGACCGGGCCGTAGATCTTAGAGACGTTGCGGATTTCAAGGAGCTTATCGGACATCGATGAAACTCCCATCTGCCTGCTGTTCCCACAGGTGACAGTAGACTTCCTGCCCGGGTCTGACGGCGCGCGGGGCCGGCCGTTCGCGGCGGCAGATGTCCATCACGTGCGGACATCGCAGCTGAAAGATGCAGCCTTTCGGCGGATCGCGCGGGTCGTGGGTGATGCCGCCCATGATCTTCATTGGCTGGCGCTGCGTCAGCGAGGGTACGGACTCGATCAGGATTTTGCTGTAGGGATGGCCCGGACTGCGGAAGATCTGGCCGACACCGGCGATCTCGACGATCTGGCCCGCATACATCACGGCCACACGGTCCACCATCTGGGCCATCAGGCCCATGTCGTGGCCGATCATGATCATCGAGACGCCAAGCGCGTTCTTCACCTTCAACATGGTCTGGGCGACCACCCGCTGGACCACCACATCCAGCGCCGAGGTCGCCTCGTCGGCAATCACCACGGTCGGGTCCAGCGCGATGCCCATGGCGATGCAGACCCGCTGTTTCATGCCGCCGGAAAGCTCGTGCGGGTACATGTCGTAGATGCGCGCCGGCAGCCCGACCATCTGGAACAGGTCGAGAATCCGCTGGCGCAGCGCCGGCTTCGGCTGCCGGCCGTTGTGGGTCTCGATCACGTCGGCGATCTGGGTGCTGATCTTCATCGTCGGGTTCAGCGAATTCATCGCGCCCTGGGGGATCAGCGACAGGGTCTGCCAGCGCTGGCGGCGCAGTTCCTCTTCGGACATCTTGAGCATGTCCTTGCCGTCCAGCACGATCTCGCCGCCGGCGATCCGGCCGGGCGGGGAGATCAACTGCAGCACGCCCGAGACGGCCGTCGACTTGCCCGAGCCGCTCTCGCCGACGAGGCCCAAGGTCTCGCCTTCGTAAAGCCGAAAGGTGACACCGTCGCAGGCCTTCACGTCACCCTGGGACGTTGCGTAATAGACCTTGAGGTCGTTGACATCCAGGACGGTGCGTCGGTTCGACAATTCCATCGGCTGACCCCGGCTCAGGATGCCGTGCACAGGCGCGGGTTCGACACCTCGTCGAGCCCGATATTGATCAGCAGCAGCCCCACGAACATCAGGGCCAGCAAGGCGGTTGGCAGGCCCCACCACCACCAGAGGTTCTGGATCAGGGCACCGGCGTTGATCGCCTCGTAGATCGTGCGACCCAGCGTCGGAATCCGCTGCGGCCCGAGGCCCAGCACCTCAAGACCGACCGCCGTGACGATCGAGGTGGTGACGTTGGCGATGAAGCTGCCGAACAGGTAGGGCACAAGGTTCGGCATCATCTCCTTGAACATGATGTCGAAGGTCGACGCCCCCAACAGCCGCGCCATCTGCACGTAACCGGATTCACGCATCGACAGAACCTGGGCGCGAATCAGCCGCGTCGGCGACTGCCACACGAAGGCGGCGATCAGGATCGCCATCATCACAAGCGAAACGTCGCCATAAGCCGCCTGGAAGACAACCAGGATCAACAACGGCGGGATGGTGATCATCACATCGGAAATCACCCGGATGAAATCGTCGGTCCGGCCGCCGATGAAGCCCGCGGAAATGCCGAGGAAGATGCCCAAGGACATGCCGATGGTCGAGGCGATCACGCCGACCAACAGCGAATTGGGTGCGCCAATGACCAGAAGGGCCAGCATGTCGCGCCCACCGCCGTCGGTTCCGAACGGGTGGTCGAGGATGCCGGGCTGTTTTCGCAGGTTCTCGAATCCGACCGGCGGCAGCTTCAGCGGCGCGGACCCGGTGTAGACAAGTCCCGGATCCCAGAGGAGCTGACCAAGAAAGCCCAACGCGATGATGCCCAGGAGGACCCCCGCCCCGGTCAGCAGCTTTGGATTGAGCCAGGGATTGTCAAACCGGCGCATCCGGCGCGCAAGCCGGCGTTCCTCCCGGGCTTCGGCATTGTCCAAGGCGGCATCGCTCATCACTTTGCCTCCGCGTGCCGGATGCGCGGGTCGATGAACGGATAGAGGAGATCGACCAGAAAGACCGAAAAGGCCGTCATCAGGATGATGATGAAGGACGAGCCCTGGATGACCGGAAAGTCCTGATCCAGGATCGCGTCATAGATCAGCTTGCCCATGCCGTTGTAGGCGAAGATCCGCTCCACCAGGATCTGCCCGGCCACCAGGAGACCGATCTTCAGGGCAAAGGCGGTGATCTGGGGCAGGATCGCGTTGCGGATCATGTAGCGGTAGAGGATGTAGCGCGGACGCAGGCCCTTGGCCTTTGCAAGCTGCACATAGTCCTCGCCTTGGACGGTGATCATCAGGCCCCGCATGCCGAGCGCCCAGAACCCGAACGTCACCACGACGATGGAGATGGCAGGCAGCGTGCCGTGCACGATGACGCTGGAGATGAAATCCCAGGACCAACCGGGCACCGCCGTGAGCCCGTAGGACCCGGTCAGCGGAAACCACCTGAGTTTCGCGGAAAAGATCCACAACAACAGTAGACCCGACAGGATTGGCGGGATCGAGGTGAAGACCATGGCAACCGGAATCGCCAGCTTCACCAGCCGTGGAGAACGTTCCCACACCATCAGCGCGCCCAGAGCGTTGCCGATGAAGAACGTGATCGTCACCGACAGCAGCATCAGCCCCAGCGTCCAGGGCAGAGCCTGGGCGACCAGCGCGGAAACCGGTGTCGGAAACGATGCGGTCGAAAGGCCGAAATCGAGGGTCAGCGTGTTTTTCAGGTATTTCAGGTACTGCAGCCACAACGGATCGTTCAGCCCGAAGCTCTCCTTCAGGTTGGCGAGGATCTGCTCGGCATTGGCCACCGTCCCCGCCCCGGCCGCCATCCGGCCCAGCATGATTTCGGCCGGGTCAACGGGCGACAGGCGCGGGATGATCCAGATCAGGGTCGCTGCGATCCAGACCGTCAGCAGGAAGGTGACGAGCCGGTTGATCAGGTACGACTTGGGAATCCGTCCCATGCGGGTTCAGTCCCGACCAAGGTGAGACGGGACGGGCCGCAGCCGCGGTCCGCCCCGCCGCATCCGGTCTATTCGGCCTTCTTCAGGTTGTGGATGATCTGGTGGGTGTGGTTCCACCAGAACGCAGGATGGTTGTAGTTGTTGTCCGCGGTCGGCCAGCCCGTCCAGTAGGTGGTGTTGTAGGGCAGCAGCTTGGCAGCCTGGACCAACGGCACGAACGGCATCTCCGCGTCGAGATGGGCATAGGCGTCGGCCACCATGCCCGGCGTCGCCGGATCGTCCAGCGAAAGGTCGCCCATCTTGTTGACGATTGTACTGTAGGCGTTGGTCGCGTCGGTGTTCCAACGCTGGGTGTTGTTGAAGCCGGGGGCGCGTTCGCCGATCGGCGCGATGGCGTTGTTGGTGTAGCGGCTCATCGAGGTCCAGGGCTCGTTGACCGACCCGCAGCTGAGCCAGGAATAGCTCATCTCGTAGTTCCCCAGCGGCAGCACCTCGCCCCAGAAGACGCCATTCTCAACCGGCACAGCCTTGGCATCGATCCCGGCACGCTGTAGCTGTTCGACCACCACGTCGATGGTACGGGTGTACTCAGTCGACGCGGAATTCACGTGAATGCTGACCGAGAGCGGCTTGCCGTCCTTCTCATAGGTGCCGCCGGCGCCTTTCGCGTATCCGGCCGCTTCGATCAGGGCCTGCCCCGCTGCGACGTCCGCCTTCACCGAAAGGCCGTAGCCTGCTGCCTTGACCGCATCGATATAGGGCGCCATTGACCCGTATTGCACGAACATCGTCTCGGACGGCACGGTCGTGCCTTCATAGGCGACATTGACGATCTGGCTGCGGTCGATCAAAAGGGCGACTGCCTTGCGCATCGTCGGATCGTCCCAGGGCGCGACGGTCGTGTTGATCTCCAACTGGCGCGCACAAGGGTCGGGCCACGCATAGGGCAGATCGGCGCTCCACGCGATGACCCTCGGGTTCTGCGCCCGGATCGCCTCGAAGGTGCCGATCGTGACGTTCTGGGCGGCGTCGATCTGGTTGGAAGCGATCAGCTGGGCGTGGCTTTCCTCGCCGCCCGTCTCGAGCCAGATCAGGCGTTTGGGTTCCGGCAGATCCATGAAGCCGGACTTTGCGCCCCACCAATTGTCGTTGCGATCCCAGATCGCGCGATTGGACGCCGCCGAGTTGAACGTGTAGGGACCGGTGCCGATCGGCGGGTTGAAGGCGAACGTCGCCGGATCCTGGCCGGCCCAGACATGCTCGGGCATGATCAGGAACGAACCGAAGATGCGGACGCCGAAGTTTTCAACGTGGAAGCGGGGGTTCGGGTTCTTCAGATTGAAGGTGACAGTCAGGTCGTCCACTTTCTCGACGCTGGCCACCTGGGCGCGGACCGTCGCCGCCTCACGCGCGGTCAGCGCCTCGTTCTCCATCGCCATCTCGACTGTGAACACCACGTCGTCCGCGTTGAAAGCCTCGCCGTCGGACCACTCGACGCCGTCGCGCAGCTTCAGGGTCCAGACGTCGTGGCTCGCATTGGGCTCGAAACTCACCCCCAGCCACGGATCCAGGTTTCCGCTTTCGTAGTTCAGGATGAACAGGGGCTCCCACATCGCCTGGTGCGCGCCGTGCAGCCGCTTGGTGCCGGGCGTTAACCAGTTGAAGTTGTTGGGATCCTTGATGGTGCGGTCGAGGTCGAAGATGACGGTGTCTTCGCGCCCCACGTCCTGCGCCTGCGCCGGCGTCAACATGGACGCAACCGCCAAGGTCGTGGCCAGCAACAAGCCTGATCTCAAACTCTGCATAACACTCTCCTCCCAGTATTCGTTCGGGGACCAGGCGTCCCCGACGCGTTCGTTTGATATTAGAGATTTTGACTATAACCCTGCGGCATCCGCCTCCTCTGGCGCAAAACCCACATGGATGTGGTTGCCGTCGGAATCGAAGACGTCGACCTGCAACAGGCCCAGGCCGGTGACCTGCACCGTGTCGTAGGCGATTCCGCGTTCTTTCAATCGCGTCAGCTGCATCGGTCGCCGCCCCCCCGGGCCTTCAGTTGCCGCCGAAGTTGCGCGGCCCGTTTTCCGGCGAAACGTCGTCGCCGACCGGCCGTTCGTGGTGTTTCCACAATCCGGTCGGATCCGAGCCTCTGCAGACGATGGCTTCGACGCCCCGTTCCCAGACCGGGTCCGTGATTTTCACCTCGGGCGGGCAATAACGCAATGTCAGGCCACAGCGCCGCCGATCGGACGTGTTGGGCTCGGACCCATGCGCCAGCATGTCGGCATGCAGCGAAACCTGCCCCGCCTTCAGGTTGTTGGAGACGGTCTCGCCCAGCGCCTCGGCGCCGACGATTTCCTGGTGCAGTGCGACCGGCCGGTCGCTGGTCTGCCATTCCAAGGACCCCATGGTGTGCGTCCGCGGTATGAACCGCATGGCCGCGTTTTTTTCGTCCGCGTCGTCGATCGCCAGCCAGACTGTCACGGTGCGCGCCGGCGACAGCGACCAGTAGGAGGCGCCTGGTGCCAGGGAACCGCCTTTTCGTCGTGCGGCAGCTTGCAGAGAACGTGGGACGCCCAGCATATGATGTTCGGGCCGATCAGATCATCCACATAGTCGAGGATCCGCGGTTCGGTGCACAGGTCCCAGATCCCTTCGCAGCGCGCCTGGTAGCAGTTGATGGCATAGGCCCCACGCGCGCCCACCTGTGCCAGAAGCCCGTCGAAATACGCCCGGTTCGCCGCAACTTAGGCAGGCGAGAAAACGTCAAGCGGGCCGACATAGCCCTCCCGGTTGTAGAAGGCGATTTGCGCAGGCGTCAGGAATCGCGGCGCCGGGTTCGCGACCGGGGCGAAGGAAAAGTCCAGGGCGGGATCGGCCATGCGGGCAACTCCAGCGGGAGCCAGAACGGTAATTGATGAAATTTGAGCGATCCTGCCTGTGATTGATGTTTTCTTGTGGTAACTTGACGTAATGCAGCGATTGACACTCCACATGCGGAGCTACCTTGGCGACAGCGATGCCTTTCATTTCGCCCGCAAGCGGCTGGAACCCGGTCCGCCGCGGATCGTACACACCCACGACTATTACGAGTGCTTCTGGATCGAAGAAGGCGAAGGTGTGCACTGGATCAATTGCCGTAGGGCACCGATCCGCGCCGGCGACCTCGTTTTCGTCCGCCTGACCGACACCCACGGCTTTCAGGGCAAGGGCAACCGGCCGGGCGTCATGATCAATGTCTCCTTCCCGGCCACGTCGGCAGCGCATCTGGTCGACCGGTACAGGGACGATCTGGACGGACGGTTCTTCTGGGCAAGCGGCCCAATGCCCTCGTCACATCGGCTGGACGACGCGCAGATGGCGATGCTAACACGACTGGCCCGGGAACTGGAGCTCGGTCCGCGCAGCCTTGCCCAGATTGAAGGCTTTCTGCTGGGTCTGATGACGCGTGTCCTGAGCCGGCCTTCCGGCGTGGCGGAGCACGTGCCAGCCTGGCTCGGGGCCGCCTGCCGGGCTGCCCAGGACCCCGCCGTCTTCCGCGAAGGCGCCGGCGGCTTCGTTCGGGCGGCGGGGCGGAGCCACGAACATGTCTGCCGGGCGGCGCGCAAGCACCTGGGCCTGTCGCCGTCGGCCTATATCAACCGGATCCGGATGGTGCACGCTGCACGGCTGCTGGCCGGCTCGGACGAAACCATTTCCACCATCGCCCTCGACTGCGGTCTCGACAACCTCAGCCACTTCTACCGGGTCTTCCGGGACCACCACAACATGACGCCGCGTGCCTATCGCCGACGGCACCAGACGGAAATCGTCCAGCCGCGTCCCTAGGAGGCGCAAAAAGAAAGGGGCGCCAAGCCGAAGCCCGACGCCCCCGGGGGGAGACTGCCCCTACAAACGTTACGCGACCTTCACGCCCTCGATGAAGCGCTGGACGATGTTGTTCAGGCTGCCAGCCTGCTCGCTGGTCTGTCTCGAGGCGTTCTTGACCTGAGCGGCGGCGGCGCTGGTGTTGCTGGCCGCCTCGCGCACGGAGGCGATGTTGCCGGACACCTCGCCGGTACCAGTCGCCGCCTGCTGGCAGCTGCGGGCAATCTCGCCCGTCGCCGTCCGTTGCTGCTCCACCGCCGCAGAGATGGCGCCGCCGGCCTCGTTGACCTGGCCGACCCGCGGGACGATGGTTTCCACCGCCTCGGCCGAGCCGTCAGCGGCACCCTGCATGCGCGTGACCTTGCTGGCGATCTTCTCCTGCACCTTCCCCTTGGTCGCGTTGAAGGCCTCCAGCGACGCCGCATCGCGAGACTTGAGGTACTCCATCACGGATTCTTTCATGACCAGCATGTCGATCTTGAGTTCCGACGCCAGCTCCAGATCGCCGGAATAGTCGGAATAGGATTCAAACGCGCTGGTGACCGGCTGCCCGTCACCAGGTTGGCACCGGAAACCACCGCCAGGAGACGGCAGGACGCGCGAAAGGCCTGAGGCCGGCTCGATACCTCGATTGCGACGGATTCCCTATGATTGTGCCTCGCACGGCGCCGGCCCGGCGGCGCCTTGTTCTTGCCTGCTTGGCCGGACTATCGCAGGAAGCGGTTTCTTCTTGTTTAACAATAAGTTAGTCCATCCATACTAGTCCGAGAGGGCGGATGCAACGCGGTCAAGGGGAGGTTTGTGCGGCGGCGTGAGCGAGCCGGAAACAGTGGCGACGCCAAAAGAAAACCCGCCGGCAACGCGCGGCGGGTCCTGTGTGATGGTAGCGGAGGAGGGACTCGAACCCCCGACACGCGGATTATGATTCCGCTGCTCTAACCAGCTGAGCTACTCCGCCCTGATCCGCCCGATTTAAGGCTGCCCGGCCGCCCTGTCAAGGACCGCCTCAGCCGCCGAACTTGGGGAACGGCAGGCCAGACACACCCGGCACTTGCAGCGCGAAGACCCCGCCGGCGTGGGGCTGGCGGTCCTCGGTCCCGGGCGAGATCTTGCCGCCGATGGAGGTGACGTAGAGCGTGTCCAGGTTCCGGCCGCCAAAGGCGATCCGGGTCGGGCGCTCCACGGGCATGGGGATCCGCATGTCGACCGCACCGTCGGGCGTCAGGCGCACCAGTTCCCAGCCGCCGACGCCGGCCATCCAGTAACAGCCGTCGGCGTCCACCGTGCCGCCGTCGGGGCGACCGTCGACGGCGCGGCTGTCGAAGAACACCCGCCGGTTCGACCAGATCGCACCGTCCGGGTCGTAGTCGTAGGCCCAGATTGTCCGCACCTGGGGAATGGTGTCGGCCAGGTAGATGGTTCGGCCGTCGGGCGACAGTGCCAGGCCGTTGGTCACGTAAAGGCCGCCCATCACCGTGTGGATGCTGCCGTCCGGGTCCAGGCGATAGAGCGCGCCCTGGGGACCGGCGTCGTAATCCGCACCGGCTATGGGCATGGTTCCGGCATAGAACCGGCCCTGATAGTCCACGGTCCCGTCGTTGAAGCGGTTGTCCGGTTTGTTGGCCTCCGGATCGCCCAGGGGGTCCAGCCGGCCCGCTTCCGGGTCGAAACGGGCAAACCCGTCGCGCAGCGCCAGCACGAAGCCGCCCGCCTGGCTGAAGGCGAAACAGCCCAGGGGCTGCCCGACGTCCCAGGTCCGGTTCTCAGCCGTCGCCGGATCGAACCGGCACAGCAGGCCTGCGGGGATGTCCACCCACCACAGGGCCTGGTCCTCGGCCGACCAGATCGCGCCTTCGCCGATGCCGGCCCGGGCATCGAGGACGCAGTCGACGGCGATCGCGTTCATGGCTGCCCCACCGCCGCCCTCGGCGCTTCCGGGAGGACATGCGGGTCCAATGCGCCGGTCCGGACATCGATCCAGCCGCCGCCCAAAACCCGGGTGCCGTCATAGAACACGCAGGCCTGGCCTGGGGCGATCCCGTGCTGGGGAGTGTGGAAGTCCACGGCCGCCGCTCCATCGGCAAGGCCGCGCACCGTCGCCGGCACCGTCTCCATGGCGGAGCGGCACTTGACCGACACCTCGATGCCACTGCCCGGCGGCCCCTCGCCCGCACCCAGCCAGTTCACCTGCTTCAACGTCACCGCGGCGGTCGCCAGCGCCGCGTGCGGGCCGACAACAACCCGGTGAGAATCGGGCTCCAGCCGCACCACATAGAGCGGCTCTGTCTCCGACGACCGGCCGCCCAGACCAAGGCCGCGGCGCTGGCCGATGGTGTAATTGATGATCCCCTCGTGCCGACCCAGCACGCTGCCTTCCAAATCGACGATCTCGCCGGGCACGATAGCCTCGGGCCTGAGTTTCTCGACGATCCGGGCATAGGAACCGTTGGGCACGAAGCAGATGTCCTGGCTGTCGGGCTTGTCGGCCACCGGCAGGTCGAAGCGGGCCGCCAGCGCGCGAACCGCGGGTTTCTCCAGGCCGCCCAGCGGGAAGCGCAGGAAATCGAGCTGTGGGCCGGTGGTGGCGAACAGGAAATAGGACTGGTCGCGGCCGGGGTCGACCGCGGCGTGCAGCTCGGGGCCCTGCGGGCCCATCCGACGCTGGATGTAGTGCCCGGTCGCAAGCGCCGCCGCGCCCAGGTCCCGTGCGGTCGCCAACAGGTCCCGGAATTTCACCGTCTGGTTGCAGCGGACGCAGGGGATCGGCGTCTCGCCGCGCACATAGGCATCGGCGAAATCGTCGATCACGCTTTGGCGGAACCGGCTTTCATAGTCCAGCACATAGTGGGGAAGGCCGATCCGGTCGGCCACGTTGCGGGCGTCGTGGATGTCCTGGCCGGCACAGCAGGCCCCCTTGCGTGCCGTTGCCGCGCCGTGGTCGTAGAGCTGGAGCGTGATCCCCACCACGTCATAACCCTGCTCGGCCAGCAGCGCCGCGGTGACCGAGGAGTCCACGCCGCCGGACATGGCCACCACCACGCGGCTGTCCCCCGGGGCCCCGGGCAGATCCAGGCTGTTCGGCTCTTTCGACATGGCGCGGAATATAGGGTTGGCGTGGTGCGAAGGAAAGGGGCACCGAAAGCCCTCGCGCTGTCTAACCCTCCCCCCAAGGCCCGTGGTGGGCGCCGGGCGCGTCGATGCGTTCGAAGCTGTGGGCGCCGAATAAGTCCCGCTGGGCCTGGATCATGTTGGCCGTCGAGCGGCCGGTGCGCATTATGTCGAAATAGGCAAGCCCGGCCGACAATGCCGGCACTGGCAGGCCGTTCGCGGCCGATGCCGCCACGACGGCGCGCAGGGCAGCCTGGTTCCGCTGCAGGAGGTCGGCGAAAAACGGGGCATGCATCAGGTTCACGGACGGGGCGTCCGTCAGGGCCTCGGCCATGTCGTTCAGCATGGTGGACCGGATGATGCAGCCTTCGCGCCAGACCCGCGCGATCTCGGGCATCCGCAGGGACCATCCATAGGCCTGCGAGGCCGCGGCCATAAGCCCGAAACCCTGGGCGTAACAGACGATCTTGCCGGCGATCAGCGCACCCTCCAGGGTGCCGTCATCGAGAAGGCCCGCCGCCAGGCTCTGCGGTGCCGCGTTGAAGATCGCTTCGCCGCGCTTGCGTTCGTCCAACCGGGCAGAAAGATTGCGAGCGGCCACCGCCGCCTCGATCACGGTTGCCGGCGCAGCCAGATGCTGCGCCTCGATGGCGGTCCAGCGGCCGGTGCCCTTCTGGCCGGCACGATCCAGGATCACCTCCAGCACCGGCTTGCCGGTCTCGGGGTCCACCGCCTTCGACACCGTGCCCGCGATCTCGATCAGATAGGACTGCAGCGGGCCGTCGTTCCAGCGCGTAAAGATGTCCCCGATTTCGGCCGGCTGCTTGCCCAGCCCGTCGCGCAGGATCCCATAGACCTCGGCAATCATCTGCATGTCGGCATATTCGATGCCGTTGTGCACCGACTTGACGAAATGCCCGGCGCCGGCCGGTCCCATCAGGGCGGCGCACGGCGCACCCCGGTATTTTGCCGAAATCGCCTCGAGGACGGGCGCCACGCGCGCCCACGCGGCGGCACTTCCCCCGCCCATGATGGAAGGACCGTGCCTGGCCCCCTCCTCTCCTCCGGAAACGCCGACACCCAAGTAAGGTACACCCAGCCGCTCGGCATCGGCGGCGCGCCGGTTGGTGTCGTGGAAATTGGCATTGCCCGCATCGATGATCATGTCGTCAGGCCCGATCAGCGGGCGCAGGATGTCGATCTGTTCGTCGACGGCCGGACCTGCGGGCACCATCAAAATCGCCGCGCGCGGTGGGGCAAGCGCGGCCACAAAGTCCTCGACGGTCTGGCAGGGCACGATGCGTTCGGAAAGCGCGCCCGCGCCTTCGTAGAACGCCTGCGTCTTGCTGACTGTGCGGTTGAAGACCGCGATACGGAAGCCCTTTTCGGCAATGTTCAGGGCAAGGTTTGCCCCCATGGTGCCGAGACCAATCAGTCCGATCTCGGCCTTTTCCGTGTTCGTGGGGGACATCCGTTTCCTCGCCTTCTCGTGTGTGTTGTTTCGGTTCAGGCGAAGGCGAACTGCGCCTTCATGGCCTGGCTGCGGTCCATGGCGATGTCACAAGCCTGCTTGGCCTCTTCCAGGGGAAGGGCACGCGAGATCAGCGGCTTCACGTCGAAACGTCCGGGCCGGGCGAACGGGCCTCCCGCTCCTCGATCTACAGGTCTTTCGCTTTGTGGATGACGATCACGCGCATTGAGACGTGCCTCCCCCGTTCCGGCTTGGCATGGTGCGACCACTGGGGGCCGTTGTCCAGCAGGCTCGCACCTCGCCTTTGTGCAAGGGCAAAATGACGCTACGATGCGGACCGCACGGCCAGGCCGCACAGAAGCCAACGGGGGAAACGTCAACGTGACACACGGATCCGCGCTCTTTGACCTGACGGGCCAAACCGCGCTTGTCACAGGCTCGTCGCAGGGGATCGGGCTTGCCCTGGCCAAGGGACTGGCCGAGGCTGGCGCCTCGATCGTTCTGAACGGCCGCGACCCGGACAAGCTGGAGGCGGCAGCCACCGCCCTTGCCGGCGATAGCGCGACGGTGCATCGCCTGCCCTTCGACGTCACAGAGCATGCCGCCGCGCGCGCCGCCGTCGACCGGTTTGAGGCAGAAACCGGGGCACTGGACATCCTGGTCAACAATGCCGGCATGCAGCATCGCGGTCCGCTGGAGGACTTCGATGCGGAGATCTTCGAACGGCTGATGCGGACCAACGTCTCCAGCGTCTTCAACGTGGGCCAGGCCGTGGCGCGGCACATGATCGCGCGCGGGCACGGCAAGATCATCAACATCGCCTCGGTCCAGACGATGCTGGCCCGGCCCGGCATCGCGCCCTATACGACCACGAAGGGCGCAGTCGGAAACCTCACCAATGGCATGGCAACAGACTGGGCGAAACACGGATTGCAGATCAACGCCATCGCGCCCGGTTATTTCGACACGCCCTTGAACGCCGCCCTGGTAAGCGACCCGGACTTCAGCGCCTGGCTGGAGAAACGCACGCCTGCAGGCCGCTGGGGCAAGGTAGAGGAGCTGGTGGGCGCGTGTGTCTTCCTGTCCTCCGCCGCCTCAAGCTTCGTCAACGGACACACCCTTTATGTCGACGGCGGCATCACGGCCTCGCTCTGAGCCGGCGCGCCTGATCGTCGTGATGGGTGTCTCCGGCTGCGGCAAATCCGACGTCGGGGCAGCACTGGCCGCGGCGCTGGGCGGCACATTCCTGGACGGCGATGCCTATCACCCCCAAAGCAATATCGAGAAGATGAGCCGTGGCGACCCGCTCACCGACGAGGACCGCTGGCCGTGGCTGGACCGTTTCGCCCGAGAGTTGGCGAAGCGCCGGGGTAGGGTGATCGGCGGCTGTTCGGCCCTGAAGCGCGCCTATCGCGAGCGGATTGCCAGCGCCGCTGGCCAGCCGGTCCTTTTCGTGCATCTTGCCGGAAGCAAGGCTCTGATCGCCGAACGCATGAACGCTCGAAGCGGACATTTCATGCCACCGAGCCTCCTGGACAGTCAGTTCAACACTTTGGAAGCGCCCGGGTCAGACGAAAACGCCATTACCGTTGACATAGACGGGTCTGTCGATCAAATCGTGGAAGACATCATGACACAATTCGAGGCCCGCCGCGTCAATCCGCCAGCCTGACCTTCACGTACGATCCCGGCGCGTCCTCAACAACGCCGAGCCCCCCTGCCCCCGGTTGCCGCGCCTGCACCTTGCCGCCGCCGTGCCGGGCCAGCCAGCGGGACCAGTGGAACCACCAGCTGCCCGCGGTTTCGGTTGCGCCGGCGAACCACTTGTCCGGGTCGGCCGGGCATCCCTGCCGGGTCCAATAGCAGTACTTGTTCGCAACGGGCGGATTGATGACGCCGGCGATATGGCCAGACGCCGCCAATACGAACCGGCAGGACCCGCTGAGCAGCTGGGTCCCCTGATAGGTCGACGTCCAGGGCGCGATGTGATCCTCCCGCGTCGACAGGAAGTAGGACGGCACCTTGATGCGGCCGAGGTCGATGGGAACACCGTCCAGCGTGATCGCGCCGGGTTCCCGCAACAGGTTGTGCTGATACATGGTGCGCAGATAGAACCTGTGCATCTCCGCCGGCATCCGGGTGGAGTCGGCGTTCCAGTAGAGCAGGTCGAAGGGGAACGGTTCCCGCCCCAACAGGTAGTTGTTGACCACGAAACTCCAGATCAGATCGTTGGCCCTGAGCAGGTTGAAGACACGGGCCATGTGCCGGCCTTCTAGAAATCCCTTCTCGCTCATATGGGCGTCGATCAGATCCAGCTGTTCCTGGTCGATGAACACCCCCAAATCGCCCGGCTCCTCGAAGTCCAGCATCGAGGTGAGATAGGTCGCCGACGTCGCCGGGCTCCGCCCCTTGGCCGCGAGATAGGCCAGCAGCGATGCCGTCAGGGTGCCACCAATGCAATAGCCCACGATGTTGAGCTTTTCCTCGCCGGTCTCCTGCTCGATCAAACGTATCGCCTCCAACGGGCCCTCGAGCATGTAATCCTCGAACCGGGTCTCGGCGTAGCTTTCGTCCGGGTTGACCCAGGAGATCACGAACAGCGTGAAGCCCTGATCCACCAGCCACTTTATGACGCTGTTCCGCGGGCCCAGATCGAGGATATAGAACTTGTTGATCCAGGGAGGGACGATCAGGAGCGGCCGGCGATAGACGGTGTCCGTGGTCGGCGTGTACTGGATCAACTGCATCAGCCGGTTCTGATAGACCACCTTGCCCGGCGTAATGGCGATATTGCCGCCGACTTCGAAGGCCGTCTCGTCGGTCATCCGGATCGCCAGCTGGCCGTGGCCGCGTTCCACATCCTCCACCAGGTGTTCCAGGCCTTTCAGGAGGTTCTTGCCTTTGCTGTCGGCGGTGGCCTTCAAGACCGCGGGGTTCAAGGCCGCGAAGTTGGTGGGCGACAGCGCATCGATGAACTCCTGGGTGTAAAACCGGACCATGTGATGGGTATGCGCATCGGGCCCCTCGAGCGTTTCGACGGTGTCGTGCAGCCAGCGCGCATACATCAGGTATGACTGCTTGATCAGGTCGAATGCCAAGGACTCGTCCCAGGCCTCGTCCTTGAACCGCCGGTCCGCCCGGTCCGGATGGTAGAGGCGCGCGCCGTCCTGCCCCAGGAACCGTCTCCAGCCGTGCTGCCACAGCGACAGGGAGCCCTGCCACAGCTTCATCTGGGCGGCGAACACCTTGTCCGGCTCCTCGGCCAAGAAGTTTCCCCAGCGGGCGAAGGCGCCGAAGATCACGCTGGGGTCCGGCACGGCGAAGCTGTTGGGCATGCCGTCGTCGCCAACCGCGCCCAGCGTTGCGCGCTGCAGCCGTTCCAAGAGCGCCATCCAGGCCTGGGTATAGGCGGCGGGGTCGATCTCTTCGGCGGAGTTGGCTTTCTCCCGGGTCACAGCCGGGCTCCGCCGCCGCGAAGAGGGGCTCCGTCCCGCCCTATTGCCCGGCCAGTTTGTCGCAACGGGCGGTAAACCGATCCAACACCCGCGCAAGCTCGCCTGCGCGCCGGCGTTGGCCCAGCCGTCGCGCCGCGACGATGTCGTCTTCTATGAAACCTCGGATGCGCGCCCGGCCCGGTCCGGTTTTCATCAGACACGAGCCCAGCTCCAGCGCCACCAGTTGAGAGACATGTTCGTGTTCCGCGATGGCGGCAATTTCCTCGGGCGAAAGATCGCAAAAACCCACGCAATCATCGAACGTGAGCATGAAGGTCCTCCCACAAAGACCCCCGACATTCCGTGCGGTTGCCGAGTTTCTCGGACCTCGCCTTGCGCCTGTCTGACCATGAGATTTGCGAACAGATTGTGCCCTGCTGTTCTTGGCTGAGAGCGTACGACCGCGGACCGCCGACGTCAATTCACCTTGCGGCCCGGAGCGGGATCAGGACACGGAAAAACTCTCACCGCAGCCGCAACGGGCCGTCTCGTTGGGGTTCGAGAAGACGAAGCCCGAGGACAGCTTGCCTTCCTGGTAGTCCATTTGCGAGCCGATCAGGAACATGACCGAGGCCGGATCGATGAAGATCTTCACGCCCTTGTCCTCCACCACATCCTCGAAATGCTTCTGCTCCGTGGCGTACTCAACGAAGTAGCTCAGGCCGGAACAGCCCTTGGAATTGACGCCCACCCTGAGGCCCAGGATCGTGTCGTCCTGGTCCGCGTTGGCCATCAGCTGCTTGACGCGGGCCGCGGCCGCATCGGTCAGCGCGATCATCGGTGGCATGTTCGTCATGTCTCCGCCCGTCCTCACAGATCCAGCGCCATGCGGGCGTCTTCCGACATCTTGTCCATGCCCCACGGCGGGTCCCAGGTCAGCTTCACGCAGACCTCGCCCACGCCCTCGACCAGGGCCACCCGGTCGGCCACCATGCCCGGCATCTCGCCCGCCACCGGACAGGCCGGCGCGGTCAGCGTCATCAGGATGTCGACGTCGCCCTTCGCCTTGATGTCGATCTCGTAGATCAGCCCCAGATCGTAGATATTCACCGGAATCTCCGGGTCGTAGACATCCTGCAGGGCGGCGACGACCGCCGGCTCTCCGGCCGGCTCCACCCCTTCGGCCAGGGGCGCGCCGGCATGCGCTTCCGTCTCCTCCGGCGCCGCCGGCTCGACGCCGTGATAGACACCATAGGGATTGAAATAGGGCCCCGCAGGCGGGTGTCCGGTTTCGTTCGACATCGGCTACTCCGTCGTCACTGTTTCAGCGTGGCCGGCAAGCGCGGCATCCATCGTGTGCCAGGCCAGGGTCGCGCACTTGACGCGCGAGGGGAAATCCTTGACGCCCGACAGCACGGACAGGCGCTCCAGGGCATCCTCCGGCGCGGCCTCGGGGACTTCCGCGCCCGTGCACATGGCCCGGAAGTCCCGGAACAGGGCTTCGGCCTCGTCCCGGGTCCTGCCTTTCAGTAATTCGGTCATCAGGGACGCGCTGGCCATGGAGATGGCGCAGCCGCGGCCCTCGAACGAGATGTCCGCAATGTGACCGTTGTCGTCCAGGCGCAGGAATACGGTCATCTGGTCGCCGCACATGGGATTGTCGCCATTCGCCACAGCGGAAGGGGCTTCCATGCTGTGGCGGTTCCGCGGCCGTCGGCCGTGATCCAGGATCACCTCCTGGTAGAGATCGCGCAGCTCTGCGGCCTGGGGCTCCATCAGCCGAAGATCTCCTTTACCTTTTCCAGGCCGTCGACCAGCGCATCCACCTCGCTCCGGGTGGAATACATGCCGAACGAGGCCCGGGTTGTGGACTGGACGCCCAACCGCTCCATCAAGGGCTGGGCGCAATGGTGCCCCGCCCGCACGGCCACGCCCGACCGGTCCAGGATCGTCGCCACGTCGTGCGGGTGCGTCCCTTCCAGCGTGAAGGACACCACGCTGACCTTGCCCGGCGCCGTGCCGTAGATCGTGAGCCCATCGACCGAAGCGAGCTGCTGCGTCGCATAGTTCAAGAGATCCCGCTCGTGCGCGGCGATCCGATCGACGCCGACGCCCGACACATAGTCGATCGCCGCACCGAAGCCGATCGCTTCGGCAATGGTCGGCGTCCCGGCCTCGAACTTGGCCGGCAGCGCGGCCCAGGTGCTGCGTTCGTAGGTAACCGTCGAGATCATGTCCCCGCCGCCCAGGAACGGCGGCATCGCGTCCAGCAGGGCCTCCTTGCCGTAAAGCACGCCAATCCCGGTGGGACCGTACAGCTTGTGGCTGGAGAAGGCGTAGAAATCCACGTCCAGCGCCTGGACATCCACGGTCATGTGCTGGATCGCCTGGCAGCCGTCCAGCATCACCCGGGCGCCGGCGTCGTGCGCCAGCCGGACGATTTCTTCCACCGGTGTCACCGTGCCCAGAACATTGGAAACGTGGGTCACGGAGACCAGCTTCACCCGTTCGTCCAGGAGGTCGCGCAGCGCATCCATCCGCAGTTCGCCGGCATCGGTGATCGGGCAGACCCGGATCTCGATCCCGACCTGGTCGCGCAAAAGCTGCCACGGCACGATGTTGGAGTGGTGTTCCATGTCGGAAATGATCACCGCATCACCCGGGCCCATATTGCTGCGGCCCCAGCTATACGCCACGAGGTTCAGCGCCTCGGTGGCATTGCGGGTGAAGATCACCTCGCCCGGGCCTGCGGCATTGATGAAGGCCCGTACCTTTTCGCGCGCGGCCTCGTAGTCGGACGTGGCCGCCTCGCTGAGGAAATAGGCGCCGCGATGCACGTTGGCATAGCGGGTCGCGTAGGTCCGCATCAGCTGGTCGAGCACGGCCTGCGGCTTCTGGGCCGAGGCGGCGCTGTCCAGAAACGACAGCGGCTTGCCGTGGATCAGTTCCCGGAAGATCGGGAAATCCGCCCGTATGCCCTCGACATCGTAGTCCAATGCCGCCGGGTCAAGCTGCGCCGCCGCACTCATGCCTCGATCCTTTCTTCGGCCGCCGCCGCCAGCGCGACCAGCTTTCTTGCCAATGTCCCGGCAAAAGCCTGCCGCACGGCGTCGTTATCGATCTCGTCCAGAACTTCCATCAGGAACGCCTCGACCAGGATCCGCCGCGCCGCCGTCTCGCCGATCCCGCGGGCACGGAGATAGAACAACTGCGCCTGGTCCAGCTCGCCGGCGGTCGCGCCGTGACTGCACTTCACGTCGTCGGCATAGATCTCCAGTTCGGGCTTGGAATCGACCTCGGCCCCGCGGGACAACAGCAAGGCGCGGTTGAGCTGGTGCCCGTCGATCCGTTGGGCACCGCGCCGCACCAGGATCTTGCCCTGGAAGACGCCCCGGGCCGTATCGGCCAGCACGCCCTTGTAGACCTCGCGGCTGGCGCAGTCGGGCGCGGCATGGTCGATGAAGGTGGTGTTGTCCAGGTGCTGCGTGCCCGAGGCGGCGTAGGCACCGTTCAGCCGGCAGCCTGCCTCTTCGCCGTCCAAAAGTGTCCGGATCTCGTTGCGGGCCAGGCTCGAACCGGTCTGCAGCACGAAACTGTCGTATTGGCCGCCCTCCGCGACGTTTACCGCGGTCGCCGCAATGTGGAAGGCGTCGTCCGATTCCTCCTGGCGCTTGAAGTGGCCGAGCCGGCCGTTCGGCGCCAAGAAGACCTCGGCGACCGCATTGACGAAGTAGCCGCCCCGACCGGCATGGCTTTCGACGACCTCCGCCGAAGCACCTTCGCCGACCGAAAAAACCATGCGCGGGCTGCTGGCGACTGATTGGACGGTCCCGTCCGTCCAGCACACGATATGGATGGGTCTGTCCAGAACCACACCATCCGGAACATGGATGAGCACCCCGTCCTTGAACCCGACGGTGTTGAGCGCGGCGAGCGGCATCTTGGCCAGGTGCAAGGCGCCGCCGAGCCAGGGCTGCACCCGCCCCGGCGTGTCGGCCAGCGCCGTCGCCAGGCCCGTTACCCACACTCCCTCGGGCAAGCCGCCCAGATCAGACAGCCCCGGGGCGTACCGCCCGTTCACCAATGCCACCCGAAAGGCATCGAGGTCATTCAAGCCTTCGGGAAGAGCGGCAGGCACGTCGGCGAAATCGCCCGGCAGGAAGACCTTGTCGGTCAGCTGCGTCAGCCGCGTGTATTTCCAGGCCTCGGTCCGCCGGCCGGGGACCCCCTCGGCATCGAAGGCGCGGCGGGCGTCGCTGCGCAGGGCGTCCAGCCAGGGCTGCGGCGACGCCGGCTGGCTCAGCATTCCGGTCAGAAGCGGTAGGGTCTCGGTTGCACTCATCCGTTCCGTCCCGCGTCAGGCCGCCGCGCCGACGATGTCGGCATAGCCCTTCTTTTCGAGTTCCAGCGCCAGTTCCTTGCCGCCCGACGTCACGATACGGCCACCCGCCAGCACATGCACGCGATCCGGCACGACGTAATCAAGCAGCCGTTGATAGTGGGTGATCACCAGCATCGCCCGGGACGGATCGCGCAGCTTGTTGATACCGTCGGCCACGACTTTCAAGGCGTCGATGTCGAGGCCGGAATCGGTCTCGTCCAGCACCCCCAGCCGGGGCTCAATGACGGCCATCTGCAACATCTCGTTGCGCTTTTTCTCGCCGCCCGAAAAGCCCACATTGACCGGACGTTTCAGCATGTCGTCGGGCACGCCAAGCTCGCGCGCCTTGCCTTTGACGAACTTGACGAACTGCAACGCATCCAGCTCATCCTCGCCGCGATGCTTGCGCTGGGCGCTGACGGCATGGCGCAGGAACGTCGTTCCGGCGACGCCGGGGATCTCGACGGGGTACTGGAAGGCCAGGAAGATTCCTTCCCGGGCGCGATCCTCGATCTCCATCTCGAGCAGGTCGTGGCCGTCATAGGTGATGGTCCCGCCGGTCACTTCGTATCCATCCCGCCCGGCCAGGACATAGGACAAGGTGCTCTTGCCCGAACCGTTAGGCCCCATGATTGCGTGGACCTGATCGGGATCCAGTGTCAGGTCGATCCCCTTGAGGATTTCCTTGCCGTCGACCCGCACATGCAGATCCTTGATTTCAAGCAGCGCCATCTTTCTCGTCTTTCCCTTCGCTATCCCTTTTGTGCGCCGTCAGCCGACGCTGCCCTCCAGGCTGATGCCAATCAGCTTCTGCGCCTCTACGGCGAACTCCATCGGCAGCGTTTGCATCACTTCCTTGCAGAAGCCGTTCACGATCAACGCGACGGCCTCCTCCTCATCCATCCCGCGCTGTTGGCAGTAGAACAGCTGATCTTCGGAGATCTTGCTGGTCGTCGCCTCGTGTTCGACCATCGCGGTCGGATTGCGCGATTCGATGTAGGGCACGGTATGGGCGCCGCAGCGCTCGCCGATCAGCAGCGAATCACATTGGGTATAATTCCGCGCCCCATTTGCTTTGGGCAGCATCCGCACCAGGCCGCGATAGGTATTCTCGGCCCGGCCGGCCGAGATGCCCTTCGAGATGATCCGGCTGGAGGTGTTCCGGCCGATATGGATCATCTTGGTTCCAGTATCGGCCTGTTGGGCATTATTGGTGATCGCCACCGAATAGAACTCGCCGACCGAGTTATCACCCTGCAGGATGCAGCTGGGGTACTTCCAGGTAATCGCCGAACCGGTCTCCACCTGGGTCCACATGATCTTCGAGTTGCGTCCCCGGCAGGCGCCGCGCTTGGTGACGAAATTGTAGATGCCGCCCCGGCCGTCCTCATCGCCCGGATACCAGTTCTGCACCGTGGAGTATTTGATCTCCGCATCGTCCAGGGTCACAAGTTCGACCACGGCCGCGTGCAGCTGATGCTCGTCGCGTTGCGGCGCCGTACAGCCCTCCAGGTAGGACACGTACGACCCCTCCTCGGCGATGATCAGGGTCCTTTCGAACTGGCCGGTGTTTTCGGCATTGATCCGAAAATAGGTGCTGAGCTCCATCGGACAGCGGACGCCTTTGGGCACGTATACGAACGAGCCGTCGGTAAAAACCGCGGAGTTCAGTGTCGCGAAGAAGTTGTCCGTATAAGGAACGACCGAACCCAGATACTTGCGCACCAGTTCGGGGTGTTCGCGCACCGCCTCGGAGATGGAGCAAAAGATAATGCCTTCCTTCTCCAGCCGTTCCTTGTAGGTCGTGGCGACCGAGACGGAGTCGAACACCGCATCCACCGCCACGCCCGCGAGCATTTCCTGCTCCTTCAGCGGGATACCGAGCTTCTCGTAGGTTTCCAGGAGCTTCGGGTCGACTTCGTCCAGCGACTTCGGCCGGTCCTTCTGCAGCTTGGGGGCGGCATAGTAGTAGGCATCCTGATAGTCGATCTTGGGATAGCCGAGTTTGGCCCAGTTCGGCTCCTCCATGGTCTGCCAGACCTTGAACGCCTTGAGGCGCCATTCCAGCATCCAGTCGGGCTCGTTCTTCTTGCGCGAGATCAGACGGACCGTGTCCTCGTTCAGGCCCTTGGGGGCCTGGTCCATCTCGATGTCGGTCGTGAAGCCGTACTTGTAACCGCCATCCGAGAGGTCGCTGACCTGCTGCATCGTGTCTTGGCTCGCCGCCATCCTGTGCCCTTTCGTTCCTTCGCTGCCGTTTCCGCGCCGCCCTAGCGGGCCGTCTGTTCGCCGCTGCCGGTCGGTTCTGCGCCTGCCTGAAACATCGGCGGCACCCCCGGCAGGATCATGTCGGCCAGCGTGACCGATTCCAGCGCCTTGCGAACTGCCGTGTTGACCGCGTCCCAGTGGCCGCGGATCGCGCACATGCTCTCGACCGAACAGTCGCCCTCGTGCCCGTCCACGCAGGCCGTAAGCGCGACCGGACCGTCCAGGGCCGTCACCAGATCGGCAACCGTGATGGCCCCGGGATCCCGCGCCAAGCTGTAGCCGCCCTGGTGGCCGCGGTGCGAACACACCACATCGCCGCGAGCCAACAGTTTCAGGATCTTGGCGACCGTGGGCGCCGGGAGCAGCGTCGCCTCGGCAATCTCGGCCGCCGTCGTCGGCCCGGCCTCACGCTCACGCATGGTGGCCAGACGACCGAGCACGACCACCCCGTAATCCGCCAGACGGCTGAGCCTGATCATCGATCTGCACCTGTCCGTTAATTCGTACCGGAATTGTACGCTTTAAAGAAGACCAAACAAGTACTGATTGGAGATATACCGGGTTTTCAGGGGGTTTCAAGCGCTTGAAGGCTGAAATTCGCCGCCAGGGCGGTGAAACGTTAATCCTCGGGTCCGAGGGTGACCAGCTACCCGTCCAGGTCGTCTGACATGACAATTTGACAACCGAGGCGTGAGGTCTGGGTGAGGCCGAAGGCGAGATCCAGCATGTCCTGCTCTTCCTCGCACGGCGGCGACAACTTCGGATACCAGGCAGGGTCCACGATCACGTGGCAGGTGGCGCAGGCCATCGAACCCTCGCATGTGCCCTCGATGTCGAGGTCGTGGTCGCGCGCAACGTCGAGAAGGGAATCCCCGACGCCGGCGTCTATCGCCTGCTCACGGCCGTCACGCAGGATGAAAGTCACCTTGGGCATGGTCAGTCCGAGCGGTCTCCTTTTGGCAGGCCCGATGGGGCCGTGGTCGGCAGGTACATGTGGCTCTGCGTCGCTGCTGTCAAATCGGCAAGACTGATCGCTGGCGCAATGCCTAGGAGGCAGCACGGAATCTCTTGGCGAGTCGGCGCGCCGTCTCGACCACGTGGCGCGAGGCTGTGTCCACCTCTTCAGTCGTGGTGAAACGGCCGAAGCCGATTCGGACGGTTGCCTGGACCCGTGCCGGGTCGAGGCCGATCGCCTGCAGCACGTGGCTTGGCTTGCCGGCACCGGAAGAGCACGCCGAACCGCTGGAAACGGCGACGCCGTCCAGCGCCGCCATCAGTTCGTTCGCCTCGATGCCGGGAAACGTGACGTTCAGGTTGCCAGGAATGCGGTTCTCCAGGGAACCGTTGACCACGAGGTCCGGAACGCCGTCCCGCAGCCGCGCCAGGAACCGGTCCCTGAAGATCGCGAGCCTGGCGGCCTCGGCTTCCATCTCCGACGCTGCGATCTCGCACGCAGCGCCCAGGCCGACGCAAAGCGCCGGCGCCAGCGTTCCCGACCGCAGCCCCCGCTCCTGTCCGCCGCCATGGATCAGGGGCTCGATCGGCACGCGCGGCCGCCGCCGCACGAACAGCGCGCCCACGCCCTTGGGGCCGTAGATCTTGTGGCCCGAGATGCTCACCAATGCGGCGCCGATCTCCCGCACGTCGAGGGGGATCTTCCCGACCGCCTGCGCGGCGTCGGTGTGAAACAGCGCACCGGCCTCGCGGCAGAGGCGGCCGATCTCCGCCAGCGGCTGGGTCACGCCGATCTCGTTGTTGACCGCCATGACGGACACCAGGGCGGTCCCGTCGTCCAGCGCCGCCCGCAACGTCTCCGGGTCCAGCATACCGGCGCCGTCGACGGGCAGCTCGACCACCTCAAAGCCTTCCCGGCGCAGCGACCGGGCACTTTCCAGGACACAGGCATGCTCGGTTGCCACGGTGATCACCCGGCGGCGACCGCTGCCGGCAGCCGAAGCACGGGCAGCCCCAATGACCGCCAAGTTGTTGGCCTCGGTCGCGCCCGAGGTGAAGGTGATTTCCTTGGCCGACGCACCGATCAGTCGGCCGGTCTGCCGGCGGGCCGCGTCGGTCGCTTCGGCAGCCTCCCATCCGTGCCGATGCTCCGCCGAATGGGGGTTGCCGAACCGTTCGGTAAACCAGGGGAGCATCCGGTCCAGAACACGCGGGTCCGTCGGGGTGGTTGCCTGATAGTCCAGGTAGATCGCCGCATCCGACCGGTTCATGCTGCGGCCCCCATTCGTTCGGAAAGCGCCGTCCAGGCCTCCAGGAAAAGGTCCACATCCTGCTCCGTGGTTTCCACGCCCATGCTGACACGAATCGCACAGGAGGCGAGGTCCGGCGAAACACCCATCGCCGTCAGCACGTGGCTGCGCTGGACCTTGCCGCTGGAACAGGCGGCGCCTGCACTGACCGCAATGCCGGCCAGGTCCAGGCTCATGATCTGGGTCTCGGACGGAACGTCTGGCATTGCCAGGCACACCGTATTGGACAGGCGTGGATGCTCCTGACCGAACACGACCGCCCCCCGGCGTGCCGCAGCCGCTTCGAGCCGGTCACGCAGCCCTGCAACAGCCTGAAAACGTGCCATCTCCTCCGCCGCGAGGCGCGCCGCAACGCCGAACCCGACAATGCCCGGCACGTTCTCGGTTCCGGCCCGACGGCCTCGTTCCTGGCCACCGCCGCGGATCTGCGCCGTTATCGGAGTGCCTTCGCGCAGGATCAGCGCACCGGACCCGGGCGGACCGCCGATCTTGTGCGCGGATAGGGTCAACATGTCGACCGCATCGCTCAGCGGCGCCAGTTCGAGCCGTCCGGCCGCCTGCACGGCATCGCAATGCACCAGCGCCCCGCGGGCCCGGGCAATTTCCGCCGCCGCGACCGGCTGGACCACACCCGTCTCGTTGTTCGCCGCCATGATCGAGACCACAGCATGCGACGCCTCGACCTGGTCGAGCTGGCTTTCAAGATCCAAACGGTCCAGTTGGCCGCCCTGGGTCACGGCGATCCTGATCGGATTGTCGGCCGCGCTCAGCACCGATTCGTGCTCGATTGCGGACACCAGGGCCGTTTGCCGGCCGCATCCGCGCAGCGCGAGGTTGTTGGCCTCGGTCCCGCCGCTGGTGAAAACCACCGCGTCCGGCGCCACACCGGCCAGCCGTGCCACCGCGCAGCGCGCGTCCTCCACCAACCGCCGCGCTGCACGGCCGGCCCAGTGAACGGACGAGGGGTTGCCGACACGCCGCATTGCCGCCGTCATTTCAGCGATCACGTCGGGCCGCAAGGGTGCGGTAGCATTATGGTCGAGATATACACGCTTCGGCATCATCGGCTCCTAGCCCGCCCGAAGCTATATCCCAATCGAACCGATCCTGAGAAGGGTTTCGCGAGGGGGTGCTATTCGGCGACGACGCTGTACGAACCGTCGGCCGGGAAAGCCTGGCGCAAGCCGCGGACCTTGCCGGAACAGACGTCGCCGACCGTGACAGAGTCCAAGAAACCGGCGATCACGCCGTCCAGTTCGATCCAAAGATCGTTTGCGATCGACTCCTCCAGGCGAGCCGCTCTCGTGCCGCCGGATCCATTGCCGATGCCGTTCGGCCCGAACACCATGTCAACGGCGAGGATGATCTCGGAAATCCTGATCAGATCGCCGTCCCGGCTCAGTTTGTATCCGCCCCCGGGCCCGCGGACGCTTGTGACCAGACCGGCCCGGCGAAGTTTGGAAAACAGCTGTTCTAGATAGGACAGCGAAATGGACTGACGCTGCGCTATTTCGTTCAAAGCAACGGGATTGCCCCGGCTGTGCTGGGCACAATGTCGACCATTGCCGTTACGGCGTACCGACCTTTCGTACTGAGACGCATGTGACCCATCCCGCAAGCGGAAGGCGCGCGACCAACGCAGGCGCCGTTAACTTTCGTAGTTAGGCCGTTGCAACGGGCGCTCTATAGAACGTTCGCGCTAGAAGCGGGAGGTTGTGACGGGGTATTGCCTGGTTTCAGAGGTCGGTGCGGCCGGGGCGGGTGACATCGTCCTCCGACTCGTAGGCCCCGCCGGGGGTCACGGCGCCGCCTTCCTGGACCCGACGCTCCAGATCCTGCACCTGGGCCTTCAGCGTCGTCACCTGCTCCATCAAGCCGTCGATGGCACGGGCGACCGGGTCCGGCAGGTCGCCCAAGGGCGTTCCGTAGGGTGAGAACTCATCACCGGACCGCCCACGCGGGACGGCGACCCGGGCCGGAATGCCGACCACGGTCACTTCCGAAGGCACGTCCTTGATCACCACGGCGTTGGCGCCAACCCTGGCGCAGCGGCCGACCGTGATCGGCCCCAGGATTTGCGCGCCCGACCCGACGATGACGTTGTCTTCCAGCGTGGGATGCCGCTTTGTGCACCGCTGGTCCTGGGAATCCACGGACGGCGCCACACCGCCCAGGGTCACATCGTGGTACAGCGTAACATCGTCGCCAATTTCGGCCGTTTCCCCGATCACGACGCCCATGCCATGATCGATGAAGAAGCGCCGCCCGATCTTGGCGCCGGGGTGGATTTCGATCCCAGTCAACAGCCGCCCTAACTGAGAAACAAAGCGTGCCAGCAGGTGCCAGCGCCGGATCCACAGCCAATGCGCCACCCGGTAGAGCCATATCGCGTGGAAGGCCGGATAGAACAGGACGACCTCCAAGCGGGAGCGGGCCGCCGGGTCGCGGGCAATCATGCCATCGATTTCTTCAAGCCACGTCTTGAGCATTCGCCTGCGACCTATGCTATGACCACGCTTGGTTTTCGATCCCACCCGAGGCAATCGCGAAGCGGCACCGAGTGCGCTTGCCTTACGGTCATTACGGGCCTATCTACGCCATATGGCGTCAAGCCCAACAAATTAAAGGGCCAATACTGCCTGCGTCAACATCAAGCCCGAGGATTTATGGTTTCCTTTCAATAATTTGATGACTTTCATCGGCCCAAACGGCGGCCATCCCAAAAGACCAGACAGCGAAACAGAGGCAGAAGAACAATGCCCGAAGCAATCATTAACGGCCCGGAAGGCAGGCTGGAGGGGCGCTACACGCAGGGGAAGGAGCCAAACGCGCCGATCGCTCTCTTCCTGCACCCGCACCCCCAGCACGGCGGGACCATGAACAACAAGGTCGTGTACACGATGTACCACGCCTTCGCGAACCGGGGCTTCTCCTGCCTTCGCTTCAACTTCCGGGGCGTGGGACGCAGCCAGGGCACGTTTGCCCGCGGCGAAGGCGAGCTTTCCGACGCGGCATCGGCGCTAGACTGGCTGCAGAGCTACAACCAGAACGCGCGGCAGTGCTGGATCGCCGGCTTCTCTTTCGGAGCATGGATTGGCATGCAATTGTTGATGCGGCGCCCGGAAATCAGCGGCTTTATCAGCATCGCGCCGCCGGCGAACATGTACGACTTCAGTTTCCTGGCGCCCTGCCCGTCTTCGGGAATGGTGCTGCAGGGTGAGGCGGACGACATCGTGCCGGCGGAATCCGTTCAAAAGCTGATCACCAAGTTGAGCCAGCAACGCGGAATCGAGATCGACTGCCGGATCGTGCCCGGCGCGGACCATTTCTTCCCGCGGCACCTGCGCGAGATCGAGAAACATGTCCACGACTATCTCAATGCGGCGATGCCGAAGATCGCCCCGGTGGCCTCACGGCTGCCGGTCGGCGCGATGACGGCCGAAGCCGAGGAAGAATAGCGGGCGCGCCCGGCCCGAACCGCCAATTGTCGCCCGTGGCGGCCGGTGCTATACCTCGCCGCCCGCTTGCGGAGTGAACTCTAGCGCCGAATGCACTGTCATGTCCGAGCCCCGATCCGACTTCCTGCGCACCGTCATCGAACGGGGCTATATGCATCAGTGCACGGACCTTGCCGGTCTGGACGGATTGGCCAGGGATGGCGTGGTCACGGCCTATATCGGCTTCGATGCGACGGCGGACTCCCTTCACGCCGGTTCTCTGGTTTCGATCATGCTGTTGCGCGCGCTGCAACGCACCGGGCACCGTCCCGTCGTGCTGATGGGCGGCGGCACGACCCGGGTCGGCGACCCTTCGGGCAAGGATGATTCCCGTCGCCTGCTGGGCGATGAGCAGATCGACGCGAACATCCAGGGCATCAAGGGTATCTTCGAACGCTTCCTGACCTTCGGCGATGGTCCGACCGACGCGGTCATGATCAACAACGCGGATTGGCTGAACAGCCTGAACTACATCGACCTGCTGCGGGATGTGGGCAGCCACTTCACGATCAACCGGATGCTGACCTTCGACTCCGTCAAGCTGCGTCTGGAGCGGGAACAGCCGCTGACGTTCCTCGAGTTCAACTACATGATCCTGCAGTCGTATGATTTCGTGGAGCTGTCACGGCGTCTCGGCTGTCGCCTGCAGATGGGCGGCTCCGACCAGTGGGGCAACATCGTCAACGGCGTCGAACTGGGACGCCGAGTGGACGGAACCGAACTCTACGGCTTGACCACACCGCTTCTGACGACGGCGTCGGGCGCAAAGATGGGCAAGACCGCGGCGGGCGCCATCTGGCTCAATGCCGCCAAGCTCAGCCCCTACGACTACTGGCAGTTCTGGCGCAACACGGAGGATGCCGACGTCGGACGGTTCCTCCGCCTGTTCACGGACCTTCCGCTTCAGGAGATCGAACGCCTCGAAGCTCTGGAGGGAGCCGAAATCAACGATGCCAAGATTGCGCTGGCCAACGAAGCGACCACGCTGTGCCACAGCGCCGAAGCGGCGGCATCGGCCGCCGAAACCGCGCGCAAGACCTTTGCGGAAGGTGGCGTCGGGGCCGATCTCCCCGTTGCCACCGTGCCGCGCGCCGAACTCGAGGCAGGCTTGGCTGTGGTCGACCTTTTCGTGCGGACCGGCCTGACGGCCAGCAAAGGCGAGGCCCGTCGGTTCATCCAGGGCGGCGGCGCCCGCATGAACGACGTGCCGATCTCTGACGTCCAGGCGGCGGCCGGCATGCCCGACATCACCGGGCAAGGTCACATCAAACTGTCGATCGGCAAAAAGCGACACGCCTTGGTCAAGCCGGCCTAACGGATCGGTGCTCTAGTCTGGCGGATCCGCCACTTCGTAGGACCGGTCTTCGTCGAAAACGCCGCAAGCGTGCGGCACATCCTCCAACGATGCGGTCAGCCAGTTCCGCGCCGCGCCGGGGATCAGCATCGTCCCTTCATTGACCTCGATCTCCGGATCGTCCGCAGGACCTTTGACGGTGTAGGTGGCCGCAAAGATCCCTTCGTCGCCGCCCAACAAATCGCCCAGAAGCGGAATGTCCTCGATCACATCGGTGACGCCAGAGGCGCCGCCCACGGTGCCGCGAAAGCCCAGGCGGTCGATATCAACGTCATAGCTGCCTTCCGCCGTCACCCGGATCGACCCGCCTGTCGCCAGCGCGCGTTTCACGGTCAGCAGGCCGTCCAGATAACAGTAGCGGCCATTCAGCCGGTTGAAGGCGAGCCCCTTGTCGTCCATCTCCGGCAGTCCCAGCGAGACGAGTTGCAGAATGCGCGCCATGATCGGCGCCTCCACAAGCCGGAAGTTGTCGACCAGCACCTCGCCTTCGACCGGCTGGTCCAGGGTCGGCCGATGCCCTGTGATCAACAGCGTTCCGCCCTCCAGAGAGTCCACCCAATCGAAGGACCTGAGGGCGCGCCCGGCATCCTGGGCTTTCACCGTCAACGCATATCCGAAGGAATCGGGCTGGTACCGGATCTCCAGCGAGCCGCCGCCTTCGACAATGGAATCCAAGATGAAGGCCTGGATGTCCTGCCCGTCGTACCGCAGGGTCAACGTCACATTGTCCAATCGCCGGTCCGGGCCCGCCGTCAGCACATCGAATTGCCCGGTGAGGCTGATCGGAACCGACACTTTGTTCGTCGGTTCGGCGTCGATCAGCCGCGACACGTCCAGTCGGCTGCCCACAACGTTGAATTCATAGGCACCCGAGTCCGTCGTGGTGATGGAGCCATGGATGTCGTTGTCACGGTACCGCAGTTCCTCAATGTCCACGCGCATGAGCTTCTGGGCCTGCCAGTCCAGGTCGGCGCCGCCCTCGGCGAACAGGTCGCCGGATTGCAGGCGGAACGTGGTGAAATGCGGCGTGCCGTCCGCATCCAGATTGATCCGGATTTCCGCGGTTCCCGGCGTGTCCGGCGCCTTCTCCAAATCGAGCGCGGCAATGCTGAAGGACGAGCCGTTGAGGTCTGACCGGAGATCGATCGTGAACTCTCCACTCTCCTGTCGCTTGATAGAGGCGTCGATATCGACCGTGCCATCGAACAGATCGCTTGTGGGCAGGCCCAAGGCAGCCAACCCAGCCGCATCCGCCCGCGCAGACGCCGTTATATCGACCGGGTTCGCGCCGGTTTCGGAATACGTCTGGCGCAAGCTGACTGTGACGGGCTGGCTCACGAGACGGACGATACCCGCGATCCCCAGAGACTCGTCATCCGCCACGACGTCGAGGACGCCATCGGTTAGGTCGAAATCGAACAAGGCGCCGGACAGGATGACGTCGGTGGTCCGCGCCTGGACGCTGGCCTTGATCTCCGTCGGGTCCAGATCCGCCCGCAACGGAAAACCCAGGTCCGCCGACGCCACCACCTTGCCGCTGAACTGGTCGGGCGACAACCCGATCTGAGAGATGAAGCCAAAAGGCTCCTTGTCCAGAAGCTGCAGCGTCTTCCTCAGGTCGCCCTGTATGTTGACGGTCGCCTCGCCCTTGCCGTCCTTGTCCAGTTCGGTCAGGCGAACCGTGCCGGAGGTCACGGCGATGTCGTCGATCTGACCGCGCAGGACCTCAATCTCGAACCAGTCCCGCCCGAACGTCCCGACCGCATCGACCTGCTCCACCGCCGGGAGCGTGTCGAGGGCTCGAACGGAAGTGCCGTCCAGTGCGATCTGTCCCTCCAGTTCGACGATCTGATAGCTTTCCGTCTCCCCGAGTTGCACCTGTGCGGTCCCCCGCGCCTCGGCGGTGGCGATGTTTCCGCCGTTGACGTTCTGCAGCACCCAGGCGCGCGCATCCGGGCCCAGATGCGGCAACCAGTACCGGTCAACACGCTCCCAAGGCAGATCGGCGATCCTGCCGTCGAACGACACCGCCATCGTTTCGCCCGTTCGTGTGGCCACCCCTGACAGGCCGACCTTGGAGTCTTCGAGGTCGATTTCGGCAGATTCCAATCGCACCGTTTGGAACTGACCTGTGACTGTTCCCGTCGCCGCGACCCGCTGGACCGCGATCGGATCCAGGTAGAGCATTGGCAAACGCAGGGTGCCGGCACCGCCATTGATCGCGAATTCCAGGTTGTCGAGCGTTCCGTCAACGGACCCGACCAGGGTCGCGGAGCCGTTGACCGGCACCCCGATGCCGCGCAGATCGGCCATCTCGGGGATGGCCTCGGCCAGCCGCGGCAGGTCAAGGCGGTCGAAGCTCAACTGCGCGATGACGGTTTGGTCGTCCCGGCCGACCTGGATACTGCCGGCCACCCGGCCGGGGACCGCGCGCAGGTCGAAGGTCGCCGATTCCGCCTTTCCGTCGAGCCCGATACGCCCGCCAATTGCGCCCGATAGCGGCTCCTTGAAGCGCGTCACCATCTCCAGTTCCGGAACAGCGCGCGCGACCAGTTCGGGACCGAGATCGGCAAATCGAACGGTGATCGAGAACGCGTCGTCACCCGCGACATAGTTCACACCGCCGCTGATGCGCGTTTCCCCATCCGGCAGCTCCAGCTCAGAAGACAACGTGCCTCGGGTGCCGATCTGGTCGCTGATCAGGACCAGATCGGTATTGCGGGCTACAAGACGTGTATTCGTCATCTGATCGTTGATGGCGACCCGCGCCCCCAGGACCGACAGCCGCTGCAGGAACCCCAGCTCGCCGGTGCGGCTTGCAGGATCCAGGAGATTGAAAAACTCGATCAGCGAGAATTCCGGCCGGTCCTCGCCATCGCCATCCCGTCCCGCCGCGCCGAAGCCAAAAGAAAAGGTGCCTGCAGCGTCGCGGGACAGGACAAGCGCCGGCGCCATGACATCGACCGACGTCGCTGCGATGTTTCCGTCGAGCAGGGCCCGCAGTGACAGCGCAACCGACGCCTCCGGCAGCACGACGATTGGCGTGGTGGATGTGCCGAAGATCTGGACGTCTGTCGTCAGGATGTCGACCGCCCGCTCCCACCCGGCCCAGGTCAGAACGGTCTCGCCGATCTTAATCCGATAGTCCTCGACCTCGTCGTTGACGGCCTGCTCCAGCAGGGGCGTCATGAACTTCAGGGAAACCGGACCGCTGCTGAGCCGCCAGACCGCCGCGCCGGCAAGGATCGCTAGACCGACCAAGAGCCCGGCGACGAGTTCCAGCGCCAACACCATGGCATGCACATGCACCGGCTTCCTGCGTCGTGCCGGCTGCGGCTTGACCTCTTCGGACGCCTGCGTCAGGTTGCCGGAAGAGGCAGCTTCCTCCTGATGACGAATCTCGTTCATTCTTTAAACCAAGCCCGGCTTCCCCTCCCCTACGATACCGATCGGCTGGACCGGGGGATGGAACGCTGGCAGCGGCTGACCGAAAGCGACCCCGAGTTGGCGGACTTCGGCCAATTCATGCAGCAAGAGGAGTCGGTTTTGGCGCTCACAAAGGCCCTGTTCGGTAACAGCCCCTATCTTACACAGAGCGTTCTGCGCGAGCCGCACATCTTTCGCAACATTATTATGCGCGGTCCGGATCAGGTATTCGAGGACATTGCCGCCGGCGCACGCGCGAATTTGTCCGGCGAAATCGGCACCGACCGCCTGATGGCCGGCCTTCGCGTCGCCAAGCGACAGGTCGCCCTGACGGTGGCCGTCGCGGATATCGCCGATTTCTGGGACCTGGGCCAGGTTACGGGGGCGCTCTCCCGGTTTGCGGACCTGGCACTGGACCTGGCCGTGGAGGCGGTCCTTCGGCAAATGGCGTCGGCCGGGCGCATCACCTTGGCGGACCCGGACCAGCCCTGCCGAAATGCGGGCTTCACCGTGCTGGGCATGGGCAAGCTGGGTGCCCTGGAGCTCAACTACTCCAGCGACATCGACATCATCGTCCTCTACGACCCTGACGGTATGGGGGCGCCGGACCGGGACGCGTTGCGCGAGGCCTGCATTCGCGGCACCCGACAGTTGATCCAACTCCTGGAACAGCGCACGGCCGACGGTTACGTCTTCCGCATGGACCTGCGCCTGCGTCCCGATCCGGGCGCGACACCGCCCGCGGTCGCCTTGCCGGCGGCCCTGTCCTACTATGAAAGCATGGGCCAGAACTGGGAACGGGCTGCCATGGTCAAGGCAAGGCCCGTTGCAGGCGACCTTGCACTGGGCGACGAATTCCTCGAGATGACCCGCCCTTTCATGTGGCGCAAGAACCTCGATTTTGCGGCAATTCAGGACATCCATTCGATCAAGCGGCAGATCGCGGCACATCGTGGAGGGACCACGATCGCGGTCGAAGGACACGACGTGAAGGTCGGCCGCGGCGGCATTCGCGAGATCGAGCTCTATACCCAGACCCAACAACTGATCTGGGGCGGCCGGCAACCTTCGTTGCGGCAACGGGGGACCCTGGCGGCCCTGAAGGAACTGACGGCTCTGGACCATGTCCAGCCGGACGCCGCGGAGGAACTCGCCACGGCCTACGACTATCTGCGGCGGGTCGAACACCGCCTGCAGATGATTGAAGACCAACAGACCCAGACAATCCCCAACTCCGCCGAAGGCGTCGATCACCTGGCCGCCTTCATGGCGCACCCCGATACGCAAACATTCCGCAGCACGCTGATCGGGATCATGCAGTCAGTCGATCGCCGCTTTGCGGCCCTCTTCGCGGACGAACGTCCCCTTGGCGGCGACCGTGCACTGGTCTTCACCGGAACCGACGACCATCCGGATACGGTGGAGACGTTGCAGGAAATGGGCTTCGAGGATGCCGCCCGGGTTTCGGCCCTGATCCGGGCGTGGCACGCGGCGCGTTACCGCGCCACCCGGTCCGAGCGGTCGCGCCAGATCCTGACCGAACTGATGCCCAGCCTGTTGGGCGCCTTTGCGCGCACGATCAAACCCGACGAAGCCCTTGTCAGGTTCGACCGGTTCCTCGGCGGCCTGCCCTCGGGCGTCCAGCTCTTCTCTTTATTTCACGCCAATCCGCCCCTCTTGGATCTGGTCGCTGAGATCATGGGCAACGCCCCGCGCATGGCGCAGTGGCTGAGCCGCAAGCCGTCGCTGTTGGAAGCCGTCCTGACCGAACCCCTGACCGAGACCTGGACAGATCCGGCTGCGCTGCGTGCGGAGTTGGATGATGCGCTGAAGCTGGCTGTCGACTACCAGGACTGCCTGGACATCACGCGGCGATGGGTGGGCGACCATAAATTCCGGATCGGCCTGCAGGTCCTACACGGCCGATTCGAAATCGCGGCCGTGGAAGGGTGGCTGTCACATGTGGCGGACACCGCCATCGCGGTCCTGGTACAGGAGACTGAACGGGGGTTCGCGGCGGTCCATGGGCGGATCGAAGGGGCGGGACTGACGGTGCTTGCCTTCGGCAAGCTGGGTGGCCGCGAGCTGCTGCCGGAATCGGACCTGGACCTGGTTTTCCTTTACCAGCGCGGCCCCGGCGAGGACCAGTCCGACGGCGACAAGCCGCTTGTCTCCAGTGTCTATTACAACCGACTGGTCCAGCGGATCATCACAGCGCTGACCACCCTGACGCCGGAAGGCGCCCTCTACGAAGTCGACACCCGGCTCAGGCCGTCAGGCAATGCCGGCCCGGTGGCGGTCCCACTGGACGGGTTCCTGAACTATTACGAGAACGATGCCTGGACGTGGGAGCACATGGCGCTGACTCGGGCCCGAACCGTCTGCGGCCCGCAGGCCATGCGGCAGGAAATCGAGAACATCGTCAGGACGGTTTTGGAGCACGAACGCGACCATGACACGCTGTATGTCGACATCGCGAACATGCGCCGGCGCATCGAAAAGGAACACCCCGGCACCAACCCCTGGGCGATCAAGCACCGCCGCGGCGGCTTGTTCGACCTGGACTTCATCGCCCAGACCCTGACCCTGGAGCACAGCCACGATCACCCGGGCCTGGCCGCTACAAGTACGCGGGCGACGCTGGAGAGCCTGGCGGCTGCCGGCATCCTGGATTCCGAAACCAGTGGCGCGCTGCAGAACGCGTTGCGGTTCTGGCATCGGCTTCAGGCGTTCCTCCGGCTGACCGTCGAAGGCGGCTTTGACGCAGAGACCGCGCCTGCCGGCCTCAAGCGCACTCTGGCCGAGGTGGGCGAAGTGGATGATTTCGAACAACTGGCGCCCAAGATGGAAGCGATGGCCCAATCGGTGCATCAGATCTATCTGCGCTTGATCGACGAACCGGCGGATTCCGCACGATCGCGGGCCACGCCATAGAATCGCCGATCCTCGACGGGACGGCAAAAAGGGCGCCGAGCAACGCGCAACGACAACAAGCAAGGGGAAACGGCATGCTCACGGACTGGTTCCAGGTCATCGATCCGCGGTTCCGGGGATTTATCCTGGGGAATGTGCATGTGGAAAAACTGGCAACCGGCATGCGCTGGTCGGAGGGGCCCGTCTACTTCGCCGCCGGGCGGTACCTGTTGTGGAGCGACATCCCCAACAACCGCATGATGCGCTGGGACGAAACCGATGGCAGCGTCAGTGTCTTCCGCTCGCCCTCCAACAACACCAATGGCCACACCCTGGACCGGCAAGGACGCCTGGTTTCCTGCGAGCACCGCGGGCGCAGGGTCACCCGCACCGAGCCAGACGGGACGATCACCGTGCTGGCCGACCGTTGCGAGGGCAAGCGCCTGAACTCGCCCAACGACGTGGTCGTGAAATCCGACGGGACCATCTGGTTCACGGACCCTCCCTACGGCATCCTCTCGGAATACGAGGGAGACAAGGCGGAAAGCGAGATCGGCGCAAACAACGTCTATCGCTGCGATCCCGAGACAGGCGACGTCACGATCGCGGCGGATGACTTCGACAAGCCCAACGGGCTGGCCTTTTCGCCCGACGAAAAGACGTTCTACGTTGCCGACAGCGGATACAGTCACGGCGAGGACAAACCCCGCCATATCCGCGCCTTCGACGTGGGCAACGACGGCCGGACGCTGTCCAACAGCCGCGTCTTTGCCGAATGCACTATCGGCCTTTTCGACGGCTTTCGCTGCGACACCGAAGGCAATATCTGTACCAGCGCGGGCGACGGCGTCCATTGCTTCCTCGGCGACGGAACGCTTGCAGGCAAGATCCTGATACCCGAGGTGGTCGCAAACGTGACTTTCGGCGGAATTAAGAAGAACCGTCTGTTTATATGCGAAACAACATCTCTCTATTCCGTTTATCTCAACCGGCGCGGCGCTCAGTGGCGTAGCGTGGTTCGGTCTTGGTCATCGCGTCGACTCCAGGCGCGCGGAGAGGGCGACGTGCATGGCACTCGACCAGCCGGGCCATTGCCGCAAACGTTGCCGAAAAAGGGGGATCGGCTGCGACCGACCAATCGCGCTTAGTGCTTCCGTGACATCGGATCAGGCTGGCCTGCCCACGTCGGGTTCGGTCGCCCGGTTCTCGTGGGAGCACGAGGGAAAACCGTCCGAACAGGGAAAAGCGTCTTGCCGGGTGCCATAAGAACATATGTGCGGTTTGTCGACCGCATGAACCGCTGGGTCGGCAGGATCGCCATGTACTTGATCTTCGTGATGATGGGGATCCTGTTCTATTCCTCGATCTCCAAGACGTTTTTCTTGCCGTCGCTTTGGACGCTGGAGATGGCGCAGTTCGTGATGGTCGCCTACTACCTGCTGGGCGGCGGCTATTCGATGCAGTTTGATGGCCACGTGCGCATGGACCTGCTTTATGGCCGCTGGTCGGACCGGACCAGGGCCTGGGTCGACGCCTTCACCGTCTGTTTTCTGATCTTCTATCTGGTTTTCCTGCTCTATGGCGGCCTGTCCAGCACGAGTTACGCGCTGGAGTATGGCGAGCGCAGCTACTCCGCCTGGCGCCCCTATATGGCGCCCATCAAGATCGTCATGTGCATTGGCGTCGCACTGATTCTGCTGCAGGCCATCGCGGCCTTGTTCAAAGACGTGGCCAAGCTGCGCGGGGTCGATCTCACATGAGCTACGAGCTCATTGCGCTGACGATGTTCGCGTCGATGATGGTGATGCTGTTGACGGGACAGCGGGTGTTCGGCGCCATCGGATTCGCGGCTGTCCTTTCCGCCCTGCTGTTGTGGGGCGACGGTGGGTCGGAGATGGCGTTCAGCGCCGCCATCAAGCTGATGAAATGGTACCCCCTGCTGACCCTGCCGATGTTCATCTACATGGGCTACATGCTGTCGGAATCGGGGATCGCCGACGACCTCTACCGCATGTTCCACGTCTGGTTCGGGCCTCTGAACGGCGGGCTTGCCATCGGCACGATCATCTCGGCGATGAACGGGCTGAGTGTCGCCGGCATGGCCATCGGTGCCAGCATCGCGCTGCCGGAACTGCTGCGGCGAGGCTACGACAAGATCATGGTGACCGGCGTCATCCAGGCCGGCAGCTCGCTGGGGATCCTGGTGCCGCCCAGTGTCGTCCTGGTCCTGTACGGCATGATCGCGCGCCAGCCGGTGGGGCAGTTGTGGTTGGCAGGCGTGTTTCCCGGGCTTCTGATGGCCGGCCTGTTCGTGTTGTACATCGTGGTGCGATGCCGGTTGCAGCCACGTCTGGGGCCCGCCCTGCCGAAGGACGAGCGAAGCATTCCCTGGAGCGAGAAGATCAGGCTGTTGCGCGCCGGCATCCTGCCGTTCCTGATCTTCTTCTCGATGACCGGCCTGTTCCTGATGGGGGTCACCAGCCTGGTGGAAAGCTCCGCCGTCGGCGCCGTCGCAGCGACCTTGGCTGCCCTGATCAAGCGGCGCCTGACCATGCAGGTGATCGAAGACACGGTCCGCAAGACGCTGGCGGTCAGCTGCATGTTCATGTGGATCATCCTGGCGGCCCTGTGTTTCGGCGCTGTCTTCGATGGGCTGGGGGCGGTCAAGGCGATTGAAGGATTCTTCGTCGACAGGCTGGGCCTGGGTCCGTGGCAGATCCTGATCGCGATGCAGATTTCGTATCTGCTGATGGGAACCTTTCTGGACGATACGGCCATGATGGTCATCGTCGCCCCGCTTTACGTGCCGCTGGTCGGGGTGCTGGGTTTCGACCTGGTCTGGTACGGCGTGCTTTATACGATCACCTGTCAGGTCGCCTACATGACACCGCCGTTTGGCTACAATCTGTTTCTGATGCGCGCGATGGCGCCGCCCGAAGTCTCCCTTGCGGACATCTACCGGTCGATCATTCCCTTCGTGGCGGTGATGATCATCGGTCTAGCCATCGTCATGATATTTCCCGAGATCGCCCTCTGGCTGCCGGAACTCTATTACGCAAAATGAGGCTGCCGGATAGAATTCGCACAACAACCAAAACAGGGAGTGCTGAAGATGAAAAACCGACGTGAGTTCCTCAAGAAGGCGGGTGTTGCAACGACCGCCGCAGTCGGCGCCTCCACGCTGAGCGCGCCGTACGTCAAGGCCCAGACCATGATCAAATGGCGGCTGCAGACCTATGCCGGGCCGGCGCTCGCCGAACATGTGATCAAGCCATCGATCGATGCCTTCAACAAGGTCGCCAACGGCGAGATGGAGATCGAGCTTTTCTTCGCCGACCAGCTGGTGCCCACGGGCGAGCTGTTCCGGGCGATGCAGCGGGGAACGATCGACGCCGTGCAAAGCGACGACGATTCCATTGCCGCTCCGGTGGATATTTCGGTCTTCGGCGGCTATTTCCCCTTCGCGACACGGTATTCGCTGGACGTGCCGGTTCTGTTCAACCAGTACGGTCTGAAGGAGATCTGGGAAGAGGCTTATGGCGAGGTCGAAAACGTCACCTGGCTGAGCGCCGGAGCGTGGGATCCCTGCCATTTCGCCACCGTGGATCCGATCAAGAGCCTGGACGACCTGAAAGGCAAGCGGGTCTTCACCTTCCCAACCGCGGGCAGGTTCCTGTCGCGCTTCGGCGTGGTGCCCGTGACCCTGCCTTGGGAAGACATCGAGGTCGCGGTCCAGACCGGCGAGCTTGATGGGATCGCATGGTCGGGCATCACCGAGGACTACACCGTCGGCTGGGCCGATGTGACCAACTACTTCCTCACCAACAACATTTCCGGCGCCTGGTGCGGCTCATACTTCGCCAACTCCGAGAAATGGGAAGCCCTTCCGCCACATCTTCAGGAGCTGTTCCGGCTTTGCATGGACAGTTCCCACTACTACCGCCAGCACTGGTACTGGGGCGGTGAGGCGGATCTTCGCACCCAGGGCACGAAAATGCAGCTGACCTCCATCCCCGACGAGGAATGGAAGAAGGTCGAAGACGAGGCGATCAAGTTCTGGGACGAGGTCGCCGCCGAAAGCGAACGCAACGCCCGGGTCGTGGCGATCCTGCGCGAATACAACGATGTGATGCGGAAGGCGGGGCCGCCCTACCGGTACTGACCCGTCATTTCATCAGGCATGGAGGCCGCCCATTTGGGCGGCCTCTTTCATTCGCTTTCTGGTGGGCCTACCCGATCAGGGTTTTTCAGCAACGGTCAGATAGTGCCGGTACCACAGCGAGTTCACTGTCTCCTCGGATCGGACCGTGAGCCCCGCGGCTTCCACCAGTGCACGGGCCGCCGCCGGCGTGACCGGGTGCACC
>Ga0209782_1000045_pt1 | contig 61201 bp, 58 predicted proteins | sample WorMetmaBAHAMAS1_FD_187390 | JGI IMG/M metagenome (GOLD analysis project Ga0209782, IMG submission 187390) | Marine gutless worms symbiont microbial communities from Max Planck institute for Marine Microbiology, Germany - Inanidrilus... | ecosystem: Host-associated > Annelida > Digestive system...
CCGGCCAACCAGAACAACCGCAAGGTCGGCCGCAACGACCCCTGTCCCTGCGGATCGGGCAAGAAGTTCAAAAAGTGCTGCCTCAATTGATCGCGACCCATCAAGGTGGGGAAGGCCGGACGCTTACCCTAGCAGTCCACTTTTGGGTTTCGAGATGACATCGACAGAATGGGACAGGTCGGCGTCCGAAGACCGGGCTCGTGCGCTTTCGGCGCGGTACGCCGGTCGACCCGCACCCGACATCGTCCGAGGCGTTGTTACCGGAGATTTCCGCGACCGTATCGCCGTGGTGACGTCGTTTGGTTCGGAATCAGCCATCCTGTTGCACATGGTCGCCCAAGCGGACAAGGCGACGCCCGTCGTCTTCATCGATACGGGAATGTTGTTCAATGAGACCCTCGAATACCGCAACACGCTCGTCGACCTGCTGGGCTTCGTCGACGTCCGAACCGTTCGACCGGACAACGAACGTGTCGAGGAACTCGATCCGTGCGGAACGCTATGGAGTGCCGATCCAGACGGATGTTGCGTCGTCCGCAAGGTTGATCCCCCTCATCGGGAGCTTGAGCAATTTGACGCGTGGTTTACCGGGCGGAAGGCGTACCACGGCGAGGTCCGCCTGAGCCTCGAGGTGTTCGAAGCGGTCGATGGTCGCGTAAAGATCAATCCGCTGGCCCGCGCCGACGCTGACGATATCCGCGCCTACTATCGTCGGTACGACTTGCCCTTTCATCCACTGGTCTCCGAGGGATTTCCCTCGATCGGCTGTCGCCCCTGCACCGATCGGGTCGCGCCCGGAGAGCCATTGCGCGCCGGGCGATGGCGTGGTCAGCAGAAGACCGAGTGCGGCATTCACGCACGACCAAGATCCGGCGCGTAACGACACCGCTTGGCGGTGGCTAACGCCGTTGCGCCGACCTACAACCTCACGATTGTCCCGTCCGCCGAGGATCGGCGGGCAGCCAACACAATTTCAACTGCACTGCGGCCATCCGCACCGGTGACCGACGGCTCCTGACCCGTCTTCGCACACGTCAGGAAATGTTGAAGTTGATCGACGTACATCTGATCGGGCGCGGCGTCCTCACCGGTGGACAGGAGCTGCCAGGTTCCGACGTCGGCTCGAAAGAGGCGGGTTTGCCGTTTTATGCCGTCCCAATGGAGGGTTCCTTCGGTACCGACGATTACGCAGGTTCGCGTCGCCGGTCTTTGCAGCATGTCGAGATGGATGTTCCCGACCGCGCCGTTTTCAAAGGTAACGAGGAGATCAGCCGAGTCTTCGACGTCAATGGTGAGATCGCCGACACGGCTCGTTCGTGCGCACACCGATGTGATTTCTCCGCCGATCCAGCGGGCATAGTCGATTTCGTGGCTCAGTTCGAACAATGCCCCGCCGCCCTCAGCCGCGCGCGCACTGACTGTTTCGCGGTAGTCGCGGTCCGGCCGCCAGTCCGGGAGGTACTGTCCGACGGTTGCCTGGAGCGACAAGACGCGACCGACCGCCCCTTCAGCAGCGGCGTCCTTGAGCGCCCGCAGCGACGTCGCGAACCGAAGGCAGTATCCGACCTGCAGAACAAGGCCGCGGTCGCGGCACCGGGTGATCAGGTCGTCGATTCCCTCGAGCCTGTCCGAAAGAGGTTTTTCAACCAGGACATGAACGCCGCGTGCAGCCAAGGTGGCGGCAATGTCGACGTGCGTCGGTGCGGGCGTCGCGACGATGGCCGCTTCAATGTCAGCGAGACGCGGGTCGTCGATGCCGGAAACGATCGGAATACCGTCGATGTCACGGTCGGGCTGGCCGGCCCGTTGGCGTCGGAGACCCAGCACCTCGGCGTTCGGCGAGGCTTGGGCGAGAGCGGCAATGTGCCGTCGGCCGATGCTGCCCAACCCCACGACAAGGATTCTTGGGGGTGCGTTCACTCACATCTCCGGTTGCAACGGAGGGACGACGGCATGATCCGCGACCGCCGCTCCTCGCTCGGGATCATCCTTGCGCGAAAGGATAGAGCACGTCGTCGCGGCAAACTCAACGCCAACGCGCGTCCGCCAATTCACGGCCGCCCCTTTCGGTACCGGCCTGCAGCGATCATTTCTGACCGGCTCGGCGATCGCCTGGAAGAACCATCCACCTCAAGCGAAACACAGTCATAAGAACCAAGCATGTCTTGCGAAATCCACGAATTCGGTTCTCTGTCCCCGAACCTGGACGGTAAGAGTGTCCTCGTCACCGGCGGAACTGGATCGTTTGGTCACGGTTTTGTCGAAGCAGTCCTTGCACGCTACCGGCCGCGTCGGCTGATCGTTTTTTCACGCGATGAGTTGAAGCAAAGCGAGATGGCGCAGCGTTTTCCGCAATCGCGGTACCGGGCGATGCGCTATTTCATCGGCGATGTCCGCGATCATGACCGCCTGGAAATGGCGATGCGTGACGTCGACATCGTCATCCACGCCGCGGCGTTGAAGCAGGTGCCCACGGCCGAGTACAATCCGTTCGAGTGTATCAACACCAATGTCATGGGCGCCGAGCATGTGGTTCGCGCGGCGATTCGCTCCGGCGTCGACCGTGTCGTCGCACTGTCCACCGACAAGGCTGCGAACCCGATCAACCTTTACGGCGCCAGCAAGCTCGCTTCCGACAAGATCTTCGTTGCCGCCAACAACCTGAGCGGACGCAAAGGCGCTCGGTTCGCAGTGGTCAGATACGGCAACGTGATCGGCTCGCGCGGCAGCGTCATCCCTCTGTTCCGCAAACTGGCTGGCGAGAAAGCAGACCACCTGCCGATCACCGACCCGCGTATGACCCGGTTTTGGATCACCTTGCGTCAGGGCGTGGACTTCGTGCTTTCCAGTCTGGAGATGATGGCCGGCGGCGAGATCTTCGTCCCCAAGATCCCGAGCATGAGGATCGTTGATGTGGCCGAGGCTTTGGCTCCTGGGGTTGCCCATCGGTCCTTGCGTTCCGGGAGGCGTCCATACAAGCTCCATGAGGTCCTGATCACACAGGACGACGCACGAAACACGATCGAGATTCCCGACCGTTATGTCATCACGCCCGCTTTCGACGACCGGGTGCTCAAGCGCTACATCAAGGCCGGCGGCAATCGCACCGCCGAGGAATTCTGCTATGCGAGCGACACAAACACGGCGTGGCTCGACGGTTCCACGCTACGGCAGATGTGCACGGAGCTGCAGACCGCGGCATGAGCACGGCGTTCCTTCCCTACGGACGCCAAGCGATCGACGACGCCGATGTCGCCGCTGTCGTCGAGATTCTCCGCGGCCCGGCACTAACCACTGGCCCCGCGGTTCCCGCATTCGAGGACGCTTTGGCGCAGACGGTCGGTGCCCGTTACGCGGTCGCGTGCAGCAGTGGAACCGCGGCTTTGCACCTGGCGGCGCTGGCATTGGAACTGGGACCCGGTGACGTCGTCATTGTGCCGACGATCACGTTTCTTGCTACTGCCAACGCTGCGAGATACGTCGGCGCCGACGTCGTTTTTTCCGATGTCGATCCGGATACGGGACTGATGGCACCGGCGCACCTCGAAGCTGCATTGGCCGACGCCGCCGGACGGGCCCGGGCCGTGTTCCCCGTCCATCTGGCAGGCCAGGCCGCTGACACGGCTGCCCTGAGTGTCGTTGACGGAGCCGACAGTCTGGCCATGGTCGAGGACGCCTGTCACGCCCTGGGCACGCGGGCCGAGCGGAACGAAGGCGAGGGGGAGGCGGCTGAAACCGTCGGTGAAGCCCGGCACAGCGCGATGTGCACCTTTTCCTTCCATCCGGTGAAAACGGTCACCACCGGCGAAGGCGGCGCAATAACCACCAACAACCTGACCCTGGCCGACCGCCTGCGGGCGTTGCGCAACCACGGCATGGTGCGGTCGCCGAAAGAGTTCGAGGATCGGGAACGCGCCTTCGACCACGCCGGCCGTGCCAACCCCTGGTACTACGAGATGCCCGAGGTGGGTTTCAACTATCGGGCCAGCGACATCCATTGCGCCTTGGGGCGAAGTCAGCTTGGAAAACTCGAACAGTTCGTCGAGCGTCGGAGAGCTCTGGTCGAGCGCTACGACGCGGCGTTGGCGCCGCTCGCTCCGCTCGTCAGGCCGCTCGGACGGGCGCCGGATTGCCGACCGGGTTGGCACCTGTACGTCACGTTGATCGACTTCGCTGCTGCCGGACGAACCCGCGACGACGTCATGCGCAAGATGCGCGACGCCGGGATCGGCACGCAGGTCCACTACATTCCGGTGCATCGCCAACCTTACTACCGCCGCACCTACGGCGAGCAACATCTGCCCGGCGCCGAACGCTACTACGAACGGTGCCTGTCGCTGCCCCTGTTTCCGGCAATGAACGACGCCGACGTGGACCGCGTTGTCGACGCACTCGCGACCGCGCTTCGGATCGGCAACGGATAGCTGAGACTTCGGTCCTTTCCCACAGAACACCATCGACGTGACCCGCAGAGTAGCGATTGTCCAGGCACGCATGGGTTCTACCCGCTTGCCGGGCAAGGTGATGAAACGTTTGGCCGGCGAGACCGTGCTGGCCCGAGTCCTTGCGCGTTGCGCAATGATCGAAGGTCTCGACGCCGTATGCTGCGCGGTGCCGGTTGGTGCCGCCGATGATCCGGTTGCCGACGAGGCGCATCGAAATGGATGCCTCGTCGTGCGCGGTTCCGAAGACGATGTCTTGGCACGCTATGCCGCAGCCGCGGCCGAAATCGGGGCCGATGTGGTGCTGCGCGTCACCGCCGACTGTCCGCTTCTCGATCCCGGGATCGCGGCGGGCGTTCTGCGGTTGGCCGCGGAAACCGGGGTGTCGTACACGGCAAACAGCTTGCTGCCCACCTGGCCGCACGGCCTTGACTGCGAGGCGATCCCTGCCGAATGGCTGCACCGTGCCGCGGGCGAGGCCACCGATCCGCATGAACGCGAACATGTGACTCCGTTCGTGCGAACCCATTCCGACGCGGGTCGGGCGAACCTGGTTGCGCCAGTGCCCCATCTCGCCGCGCACCGGTGGACATTGGATACGGTCGCGGATCTCGAATTCCTGTGCGCGGTGTTCGAGCGCCTGAGGGACCCGGCCGGCGCGGGCTGGGAAACGACCTTGGCGGCAATCCGTTCCGAACCGAAACTCGTTGCGGATGCTACTCGCGCCGGGGCCCGGACGAGGAAGCCTACGAACCCCGAGGATGTTGTCGCCACGCTCGCCCGCGACGGAGGCCTTGTGCGTCTTCGCCTGGCTTCGACGGCCGATTCGCCGACGATGTTCGAATGGCAATCCGATCCCCGTACCCGGCGTCACTTTCGTGATTCGGCGGCACCGACCCGCAGCAGTCACGACGCATGGCTGGCGGCGCGCCTGGACGATCCGAAACGGCGGCCTTGGATCGTCCTTCACGACGGCCGGCCGGCGGGCGTGCTGCGTCTCGACCCTGTCGATGGCGGTGCGCATGAAGTATCGATCCTGGTGGAGCCGGAGCGGTATCGGCTCGGTATCGGCCGGGCGGCATTGGTCCTGGCACGGACCCTGCGGCCCGAAGTCCGGTTGCGTGCCGAAGTACGGCCGGGGAACGAGGCTTCGGCGGCACTGTTCCAGGCGGCTGGCTATGTCGCCAACGGCAGCGACTGGTACGTCAACGATCCGGAGCAGGCGGCGTGATGACGGTGTTCCGAGCCGATGCGTCACCAGCGATCGGCGGCGGCCACGTGGTGCGCTGTTCGGCGTTGGCCGCCGCCGCCGCGGCGCGGGGCTGGCGGGTCGCTTTCGCGGCGGTCAAAGGATCGGAGGAAGTAGTTCCCACGCTGGCCGAGGGGCCCTGGGAACGCTTGGACCTGAACGACGGCACACCATTGACGGAGCCGGCGCAACTAGCCGTCCGTTGGCCCGACGGTGCCGATTGGCTGGTCGTCGACCATTACGACCGCGATGCCGAGTTCGAGGCGGCCTGCCGTCCGTGGGCGCGGCGCGTGGTTGCGATCGACGACCTGGCGAACCGGCCGCATGCGGCCGACGTGGTGATCGACGCCGCGCCGGGCCGCACCGCCGATCACTACAGCGGCCTTACCGGACCGAAGTGCGCGATCTTGACGGGTCCGGCGTACGCGCTTCTCGATCAACGATTTCCTTCTGCGCGCACCGATGTGCTGGCGAGTCGGTCGTCCGGGCAACCCGTTCGCCGGGTCCTGATCTCGTTCGGGCTGGCGGATGGGAAGGACTTCACCTCGCGCGCACTTCGGGCAGTGGCCCGGACACTGCCGGGCGCCAGGGTCGACATTGTTCTCGGCTTGGCGGCGCCTCACCGCGACACCGTGGCCAAGGCCATGGACCAATTACCGCTGAATACGACTTTGCATCTCGGCGCGAACGATATGGCGGCACTCATGTGCGATGCTGACCTTGCCATTGGAGCCGCTGGCACGACGAGTTGGGAACGCTGCTGTCTGGGGCTGCCATCGGTCGCCGTCGTCGCCGCGGACAATCAACGCCCGAATGCCCAAGCACTCGACGCTGTCGGGGCGGCCACCGTGATCAACGGCCTTGTCGGCGCGCACGACGAACACGTGGTCGGGGCGATCGCCGAGGCCGTGGCGGCCTTGGCCGCCGACGCCGATGCGCGACAGGCGCAATCGGCTGCCGCCGCCGCACTTTGCGACGGGCGCGGTTGCGACCGTGTTCTGGATGTCATGGCCGAAGCCGCATAGGGACCGAGAATGACGACCAAGACCGCGATACCTCCGAGCCGACTGAATGCCTTCCTCGCCGGCCTGCGCGGGCGGCGCTGCGTTCTGTTCGGCACCGGAGCAACAGCGCGCGAGTTCCTCGATCGAATTCCCATCCCGATCGACTATGCGGTGGACAACAACGCCGAGACATGGGGCGGAAACCTTCGCGGCATCGAGGTTCGCGAACCGGAAGTGCTGGCCGACGAAGACCCCGAGCGAACTGTCGTCATCATCGCCAGCGCAGCGGTCGATTGGATATCGACGCAGCTCGAGGGCTACGGCTTTCGGTTCCGCCGCGACGTTTTGGTCAGTCCGCTGATCCTCGAGGAAGGAACCGATGACGAGCCGGTCGACGCCCGGCTTCTCGTGTCGTGCATCGGCTCCAACGGCGGATTGTTCGTGCTGGATACGCACGAACGGACAGCCGAGAAGGTTTTTGCCGGCAACTGCCGCGGCATCATCCGGTTGGGTGACGGGTTCGTCGTTGCCCTCGATGAGCTCGGCTTGGTGCGCCTCGACGCCAACTTCGCCGAGACGGCGCGCCACGACCGCCCGGACAAGAACCTGCACGGAATCGCCCTCGACGACTCGGGGGCGCGTCTCTATGTCACCGAAACGGCCGATGATTGCATCGGCATTTACGACACGGTGAGGCTGTCCCGGATGGGCGAGTTGCGGCCAGCGGACAGCGGCCGCGGCGAGGATCGCCAGCACATCAACAGCCTCGCTTGGGAGGACGGACAGCTCATCGTCAGCATGTTCTCGATCAACGGCGTCACCGAACGCGAGATCTGGTCGGACGGCGTGGTCGCCGCGCTCGACGCGGAAACCGGCCGCGTAGAACAGGTGATCGTACGCGGGCTGAAGCAGCCCCACACGGTGCTCCTATCGGGCGGACGTCTGTACTATTGCAACTCCATGGAATGCAGCGTCAACGAGGGCGACCGCCTGATCTGCCAGTTGGCCGGCTACACGCGTGGTCTGGCCAAGATCGGCGAGACGTTCTTCATCGGGCAAAGCGAGATGCGCCGGCTTTCCCGATTTGCCGACCGGTTCACCAACATCGCCATGGATTGTGGCGTTCATATCTGGAACGCCGACAACAAGACGAGCCGGTTCCTGCCGATCCCGGCGCAAGGCATCTTCGATCTGCTTGTTCTCTAAACCATCCGTTTTGTAACCAACCCGAGAATTCGACAGCCGGAACCCATCGATGTCGTGCGCCGGCACCGATGACTCGCGGCTCGCCGCGACCGGCGTTTGTGACCACCATCCGAAACCCTTCGCCACAGGCCATCATGGATAACCAATTTCTCGACCTCCCAGCCCGCGCGACGAAACCCCGGTCTCGCGGCCTCACATCCGTCGTCGACAACGGCCACAGTCTGGCGCGGCTGGACCAGAACCTTGTTGATACGGAATCGGTGATCGACATCATCAAGCTCGGTTGGGCGTCGGCCTACATCACGCCACGGCTCGACGAAAAGATCTCGCTGATCCGGCGCCACGACATCCGTTGCTGCCCCGGAGGCATGTTCTTCGAACTCAGCTACCTACAGGGCAAGATCGACGCCTTTGCCCAGTTCGTCGAAACGCACGGGTTCGAAATCGTCGAGGTCTCCAACGGATCGCTGCCGATCCCCGAAGCCGACAAATGCCGGATGATCGAATGGTTCGCCCGAAGGGGATTCACCGTGCTTTCGGAAGTCGGCAGCAAGGACATCACGGTGACCAGTCCGCCGGAATCGTGGGTTCAATCGATCCGAGACGACCTGAATGCCGGTGCCTGGAAAGTGATCACCGAGGGCCGCGCCGACGCCTCGGCCGGCATCTACAACTCGGACGGCAGTATGCGATTGGAAATCATCGATGCGATTCTTGGCTCCGGAATTCCGGTGGACGACCTGATCTTCGAGGCGCCGCACAAGCGTCAGATGTCTTGGTTCATTCACAGAGTCGGCACCGATGTGAACATCGGCAACGTCCCGCTCGACGAAGTGACGAATCTGGAGACGCTCCGCCTCGGATTGCGCGGAGACACCGTGAAGCATTTCCACCTCGACCAGCATCCGGAAGCCGTACACGCATGACCCGACGGCCGGTCACGGTCATTCTCACCTGCGGCGGCGGTCCTGGCATCCTGGCGCAAGTCGAAGCCCTACGGTGCTCCGAACGCTACGAAGCGCGCATCGTGCTCGCCGACGCCAATCCGGCGTCCGGCAACCTGTTCCTTCCCGAGGTCGATGCTCGCTACCGGCTGCCGCTTTGCCAAGATCCCGACTTCATTCCGGCGCTGCGGCGCCTGATCGAAGCCGAGGGCGCAACAGCTCTCTACTCGGGCCTGGACGAGGAAATGCCTGTGCTGTCGCGTCATCGGGAAGAGTTCGAATCCCTCGATTGCCGACTTCTGCTGCCGCCGGCCGAAGCTCTCGACCGATCCTGGGACAAGGCCGCAACGGCCGAGCGGCTCGACGGTCTTGTCGACATGCCGCGCACCGTCGAGATCGACGATGAAACCGATCCCGCTTGGATTTGGCGAGAGCTGGGTCCACGCCTCGTCATCAAGGCGACGAAGTCGCGCGGCGGGCGGTTCATCTTTCTGCCGGAAGACGAGGAGGAGCTTCGGTTCTACTGGCGGCGCGCCCGAAAGTACGCGACCGAACGTGGTCTGACGTTCCAGGCACAGGAGTTCATTGACGGCGACGAGTACAACGTCACCACCCTTCACGACACCGCCCGACGCCTGATCTACGCCGTTTCAAGGCGAAAGTTCGAAACTCGGGCGATCAAGAGCACAACCACGGCAGCCGTGATCGAGCGCCGACAGGACATTATCGATCTGGCCGTCACGGCGGTGGAGGCCATGGATCTGGTCCCCGGCTTCAACAACGTCGAAGTCATTGCCGATCACCGGGACGGCCGGCCCTATTTTATCGAGATCAACGGCGGACGAACCGCCGCGCAGGACCTGAACCTCATCGCCTCGGGCATCAACGTGACCGACCTGTTGCTGGATATCGTGAACGGCGACGAGGTGGAACCGATCGATCACCCCCCCGGACGGTCTGGCGTCCTTGAAGATCCGCAGAGACGTGATCGTTCCGTACTCCGCCATCGAAGCCGTATCCCGGCCGTGACGGTTTCCTGGAGCGCCCGACCTTGGCATTGACCGATGACCGCGTGCTGATCGTTGCCGAAGTGGGCAGCAACCACAACGGCGACCTAGGGACCGCATTGCGATTGATCGACACGGCCGCCGAATGCGGTGCCGACATCGTCAAGTTCCAGGCGTTTCGCGCCGACACCCTGCTCGCCCCCGACGAGCCCGACGACGAGCGGCTCCGCCGCCTCGAGGTGCCGCGGGAATGGTACGCAAGCCTGATGGGGCGCTGCTCCGATCGCGGCGTGATATTCCTCTCTACCGCCACGGACTTCACCACGCTGGCCTGGATGGAAGAGGCCGGTGCCTGGGCCTACAAGGTGGCGTCGTGCAACATCACCTATCGCCCGATGCTCGAGCGGCTGATCGCCATCGGCAAGCCGGTGATCGTGTCGACGGGCATGGCGACGGTGGAAGAGATTCTGGAGACCGCCCGCCTGTTCGATGCCGGCGGGCTTGATGACTATACCTTCCTGCACTGCGTCGCCCGGTACCCGACGCCGGCCTCCGAGATGAACCTGGGTAACATCCCGGAACTGAAACGCTTGCTCGGCCGCCCGGTCGGGTTGTCCGACCACTCGACCAGCGTGCATCTGGCATCCGCCGCCGTCGCCCTTGGAGCGCGCATCATTGAGAAGCACTTTTCCCTGGATAAATCGGGCGTAGGCATGGACCACGAGGTCGCGGTTCTTCCCGAAGATTTCGCCGAGATGTGCCGGGGCATCCGGGAAACCGAGGCGGCGCTCGCCGTCGGGTTCGAGCCCGACAGGGAGACCATGTACACAATGCGACGGTCGCTGCATTTCGCCCGCCCGATGACCGCCGGCGAGTGCCTAGGCGCCGATGACCTCCTGGTCACACGGCCCGAGGACGGCTTGCCGCCGGCGGACCTGCCATTGGTCATCGGGCGAAAACTGGCTGCCGACGTTGTAGCCCGTCAACCGGTCGCATGGCCGTTGCTGAACGAGGCCGAGTGATGGCCGGATCCGCTGTTCTCGTCGTTGCGGCCCATCCGGATGACGAAGTCCTGGGTTGCGGCGGTACCATCGCCCGCCACGCTGCTGCCGGGGACGTAGTCTCGGTGATGATCTTGGGCGAGGGCGCGACGGCGCGGCCGGAGGGCGGCGGGGAAGCATCCGCGGCGGCGATCCTGGGCGCCCAGCCGCCGGTGCTGTGCGGTCTGCCCGACAATCGCCTCGACTCTATCGATCTGCTCGACGTCATTCGCTTGGTCGAGGAACAGGTTCAAGCGCTGATGCCGACCACCGTCTATACCCATCACGGCGGAGATCTGAACCGCGACCATCGGATCGTCCACGAGGCCGTGGTCACCGCCTGCCGGCCGCTGCCGGGATCGTCCGTACGCCATCTCTTCGCCTTTGAAACACCATCGATCACCGAATGGGGAACGCCCGGTACCGGCGAGGCGTTCCGCGCCGTCCGGTTCGTCGGTATTTCGGAGACATGGGATGCGAAACGCCGCGCCTTGGACTGCTATGCCGCGGAAATGCGACCGTTTCCGCACGCCCGCTCCGTACAAGCGATCGAGGCCCTCGCCCAGCTGCGGGGCAGCCAGGTCGATTTGGCCGCGGCGGAAGCCTTTGAAGTTTTGCGTGAGGTCGAGGCGTGAACGACGCCCCCGCAGCTCGCCTGTTCCTCGCCCAGGTCGAGGGAGACTTCAATCCCGCGCGCGATATCGCACTCGGCCCGTGGTCGTTCGTCGGTTCCGAAGACGTCTATCCGGCGTGGGAGTCGCTCGAATTCACTGACCCCTTTCCCACGGCCGACGAGCTGGTCAAGGCGGAATTGGTCGCCAACCGTCTCGGGCGGCATCTCATCCACGAGACGGGCACGGCGCTCAACAGTCGTCACGGCGTTTCGTATGGTCCGGCGTTTGGGCACGCCCTGCTCGCACCCTGGCTGCTGGCCCTGGTGCACGGATCGTGGGTGCGGTTCCAGTATTTGCGCGCATTCGCCGCCCGCCACGGCAACGAGCCGCTCTCCGTGACCATGCACACCGACGACGTCGACTGGGCGTTCCGAGACACCGCCGATTTCCGCAACCGTGGCACCCGGGGTCATCCGTTCAATCTGTGGCTGACGTCGCGGTTGCTGGCGCCGATCGCCCCGGCGGCGTGGAAACAGGTGGCGGCGGTCGTCGATTCCGACTCCCTTCGCGCGCCGGTCAAAGTGGTCAGCCCGCCGTCGCGGACCAACCCTCTGAAACGAGCAGTCCGCACGGCGATGGGGCGATTGAGGTTCTCCGACGTGCTGGGTGTCAGCACCGGGAACTTGCCCTTGTCGCTCTATCTGTCCGCCTTGCCCGCCCGGGCGCCGGACCCGTGGCGCGGACCGCAGCCCGACCCCGCCGCCGAGGAGGCGGTTCCCGGGGAATACCTGACCGAGCTTCGAAGACTGATCCTGGCGACGATGCCGAAATCCTATTCCGACGATTTCGCCGATCTCGACGGTGCCGCGCGGCGGCAGCGCTATCGGCCCGGCAAGGTGATGATCGAAGGTGCGGCCAAGATCAACGACCGCGCCCGCTTTGTGCTCGCACACGCCCGCGAAGCGGGCGAACGCGTCGTCCACTGCCTGCACGGAGGCAACAGCGGGACCGCCGCGACCTATCTCAGCGGAGAGGTCAGCGTCGAGCCGGCAACGGCCGTGGTCTCGTGGGGCTGGGAAGAGCACGCGCACTACGGATCGACGTATCTTCCGTTGCCGTCGCCGTTCCTAACGCGATTTGCTGACCGTCACGCCGAACGCAACGACTCCCTGATCCTGGTCGGAGGACGGATGTCGCTGCAGCTTCCGTCGTTTCGACCGAACCCGCAGCCCGCGGCGACGGTGCGGTATCGGCAGTGGAAGTCGCAGTTCGTCGAAGCGTTGCCGTCGGAGATCCGCTCCCAACTGGCCTACCGGCCCTATAGCCGTGCCAATCAGGACCTCGCCGATGCCGCAGACCTGCGGCGCCGAATCGGTGACTTCGAAACGGTCGACGGTGATCTCCATGGGGCCATGCTCGGCTGCCGCGTTCTGGTCCTCGATCACCCGGGAACGACCATGAACATCGCCTTGGCCGCCAATGTCCCGACGGTTTGCTACTGGAACCCCGAGGATTGGATGATGGCGCCGCAGGTGCGGCGCGCCTTCGCCGAGCTTCGTGAACAGGAGATCGTGTTCGATACCCCGGAGGCCGCCGCCGCCAAAATCGAACACATCTGGGACAACGTGCCGAGGTGGTGGCAGCGCGGTGACACGCAGGCGGTGCGCCGGCGTTGGTGCCGGCGGTTCGCACGGACCGATCGGTACTGGTGGTATTGGTGGCTGCAGGCCCTGTGGCACGTTTCCACGGGTGCCATTGGACGGACGGCGGACTACGGCATCGCCGATCGCGGCGGTTCGAAGGATGGAGAGCAAGGAGAACGGAAATGACCGGAACGGGCGAGCGGCACGATTCCGATTTGCGCCACGTCCTGAGCGACGACGGTGTCGACCATGTGATCGTCGGCGACTTGGAAAACCAGCCGACAACCAGTGTCGGTGATCTGGCGCGCGACCTCGGTGACGGTTCATGGGCAGCACGCGTTGTCTACAACGAGCGTTTCGGCGGCGTGCTGATCCAGTAGCAGCCGGGCGAGGGCAATCGACTGCATTACCATCCTGATGCCGACGAATGCTGGGTCATTCTCAAGGGAACCTGGGAGTGGTTCATCGACGGCGAAGGAACGCGCAAAGTCGGTCCCAACGACATCGTCGTCGTCCGACAAGGCATAAAGCACCAGATCACCTGTGTCGGCGACGAGCCGGGTATCCGCTTCGCCGTAACCGCTCCCGACGTCAACCACGTCTACGCCGAGTAGGGTCGTGGTCTTCGGTGACGTCCGCTTTGATTTCACCGGCCGGCGGGCCCTCGTCGTCGGCGGCAGCAGGGGTATCGGCCTCGCGCTGGTTCGCGCCTTCGTCGAGGCCGGGGCCGACACGATCTATGCCGCTCGCCGCCCAGCCGATGACGACCCAGGAGCGACGTTCGTCGCCGCCGATCTCACTGATCCCCGCTCGATAGAGGCGCTGTTTGCGCGGCTGGACGAGGGTGGCGGGCTCGATGTCCTGGTAAACGCTGCGGCAATCAACTACGCCCACCAGATCTCCGACGTCACGCTCGAAGAATGGGACGAGGTCATCGCCGTCAACCTGCGCGCGGCGTTTGTCCTGTGCCGCGAGGCCGCCGCCCGAATGAGGGGTGCGGGGAGCGGCCGCATCGTCAATGTCGCGTCGATCGCCGGACGTCATCGCAGTCCGGTCAGCGGTGTCCACTACGTGGCCAGCAAAGCCGGGTTGATCGGCCTGACACGGCAACTCGCTTTCGAACTCGGCCCGCACGGAGTGACCGTTAATGCCGTCTGTCCGAGCCAGACGATGACGGAAATGCTGACCCGAACGATGACCGAGGATCAGCAGGCCGACCTTGCGGCGAGTATTCCGCTGCGCCGCCTCGCCACGGTCGAAGAGCAGGTTGGGCCGATCCTGTTTCTTTGCAGCGACGCCGCCGCCTACATGCATGGCGCTGTCGTCGACGTCAACGGAGGGCAGATCTGATGGCCAGCGACGTGATCGCGCTGCTTCTTGGGCGGAAAGGCTCGAAAGGACTTCCCGGCAAAAACACGATGACGATGCTGGGCCGGCCGATCATGCACTGCCCGATCCTTGCCGCACGCCACGCCCGTACCGTCGGCGAGACGTATGTCAGCACGGACGACGAAACCATTGCCGCCGAGGCGCGCGATTTCGACCTGCCTGTGATCGAGCGGCCGCCCGAACTGTGTACGGACTCGGCGTTGTTCGAACACGCGCTTGTCCACGCGTATGACGAGGCTGTGCGAACAAGAGGCCGTCGACCGGACATGGTGGCGGTGCTGATGTGCAATGCACCGACGGTCGACGCGGACATGCTCGACCGCGCGGTTACGGCCCTTGAAGACGATCCGGATGCCGACTCCGCGGTCACGGTATCGCTGCTCAACATGTACAGCCCCCTGCGCGCCCGCCGCCTGGACGGCAGCTACCTGGTTCCGTTCGTTCCTTTCGAAACCTTCGGCGATCCGGCGACCTTGAACTGCGACCGCGACAGTCAGGGCGACTGCTATTTCGCCGACATGAGCCATTCGGTGACACGGTCCTATTGGCTCGAGCACCTGGACGAAGGCATGTTGCCGCAGCGATGGATGGGCCAGCGGATACTGCCGGTCCATCACACGTTTGGCGGGGACATCGATTTGCCGTGGCAGATCGACACCTCGCTGAGCTGGCTCGCCGAACACGGGTTCACGGACGATCGCACCCCCTACGACGACTGACGCGATTCATCATGACCCGAATCAAGGCTGCATCACGGACGTTCTCGCAGCATCCGCGCTTGCGCGCGGAAATCTTGGCGCACTTCCCCAACACCGCGTTCAACGAGAACGGTGTGGCCTTCGACAAGTCCGGGCTGATCGAATACCTCGACGACGCCGACGGTGCGGTGATCGGCCTGGAGTTGATCGACGACGAAGTTCTCGCCGCCTGTCCACGATTACGGATCGTCGCCAAGTACGGTGTCGGGCTCGACGGAATCGATACGGAGGCCTGCACCCGCCGTGGCGTCGCCATTGGCTGGACCGGCGGGGTCAACCGCCGTTCGGTCTCCGAAATGGCGCTGGCGTTCATGATTTCCTTGAGCCGGAATCTTTATCCGACGTCGATCCAGCTTAAAGGCGGCGTCTGGCATAAGTCGGGCGGAGCGCAACTCAGCGGCAAGACCGTGGGCATCATCGGGCTCGGCAACATCGGCACCGATCTCGCCGGGCTTCTGGCGCCGTTCGGCTGCCGGCTGCTCGGCAACGACATCGAAGACCGCACGGAGGTATGCCGGACTCTCGGCATCACCCACGTCGACAAGGATACCCTCTTCGCCGAAAGCGACGTGGTCACGTTCCACGTGCCGCTGACTCCCGAAACCCGGCACCTCGTCGACCGCCGGGTCCTCGAACAGATGAAGCCGACCGCAATTCTGATCAACACCGCGCGCGGCCCGATCGTTCGGGAGGCCGATCTGAAACGAGCCTTGGTCGAGGGAACGATCGCGGCAGCAGCTCTTGACGTGTTCGAAGTCGAGCCACCTGTCGACCACGATTTCGTCAGTCTGCCGAACCTTTTTTGCACACCGCATATCGGCGGCAACGCCGAGGAGGCGGTACTGGCTATGGGCATGAGCGCCATCGGCCACTTGAAACGACACTTCCTCGCTACGTGAGAACACCATGACCCGCGCCATTGTCTTTGGCGGCAGCGGATTTATCGGCAGCTATGTCGCCGATCAGCTGTCGCAACGCGGCTACGACGTCGTCGTCGCCGACATCCGCGAAACCCCATATCCGAACGCGGATCAGACCTTCGTTCGCTGTGACATCATGGAACCGGATGCGGTGAACGACGTCATCGCCGGCGCCGAGTTCGTTTTCAATTTCGCCGGCCTGGCCGATCTTGACGAATCGATTCACGAGCCGCGCCTGACGATGCAGCTCAACGTCCTCGGCAACGTCCATCTTCTCGAAGCGGTGCGCACCCATGGCGTGCGGCGCTTCGTCTACGCCAGCAGCGCATACGCATTCAGCCCCAAGGGCAGCTTCTACGGCATCAGCAAGCTGACCTCCGAAAAACTGGTCGAGGAATACGCCGAACGGTTCGGTCTTCCCTATACGATCATTCGGTACGGCTCGGTCTACGGCGAACGCGCCGACCATCACAACGGCATGTACCGGCTACTGCGCCAGGCCATCGAGAACGGCGAGATCCGCCTCAGGGATCCGGCGAGGAGGTGCGGGAGTACATTCATGCCGCCGATGCGGCCAAGTTGTCGGTCGATGTGATCGAGGACGACAAATTCGCCGGCGAGCACGTGATCCTGACCGGCGTCGAGCGGCTGAAGATCAAGGATCTCATGCACATGATCCGAGAGATCATGAGCGACCGGATCAGCGTGACCCACACCAATGAACAGTACGACGGCCACTACACGGTCACGCCGTACTCATTCGACCCCAACATGGCGAAGAAGCTGGTGCCAAATCCCTACATCGACATGGGCCAGGGTCTGGTGTCGTGCATTCGCCACATCCATGAGGAACTGCATCCATCCACCGACTAGGTGGGTGTCGTCTGCCGTCATGAAATCGGTTTTCGTCATCAACGAGGGCTCGGTTTTTGCCCTCTTGGCCGCGGCATTGGTACGCAGCCCCGCGTACCTGCTCGAGGTCGCGCCGGTGTTCCGGTTCACTGGCCCATTGCTGGAGCGAATCTGCAGTTGGCTCGAACGCAAGGGGCGACTGCAGCCGATGACGGCGCTGTGCCCGGAATTCGCGCCTTTCGTCGAGTACAAGTACCGGACCCTCCTCTATGACGTTTTCGGCCGCAACCGTCCGTGGATGGAGCGGCACTTTGGCTTCGATGCCGCGGAGACCGCCGGGGCCGACTACGCCTTTGGCTACCGGCTCACCATCTGCAACTACCTGGGCCAGTACGAGCACCTGATTCATGCCTGCCGGATGTTGTCGTCCCGCGATGATGCGGCGACGATCCAGGTAATCGGTCTCGGAGCGGACATAGCGGCCGGCGCCGGCAACAGTGTCGACGATGGCTCGACAGGCGGCCTGCGGATTCGCATCAGGCGGCCGATGGTGCCGGCCCGTTTCGTCAACCTGCTATCCGCCATCGGGGTCGGACTGCAGGGCGCCGTGTGGGTGCTAACGCGTGCACGCCCGCGGCTGCCGAAACCGACCGAGTTTTTCTGCGCGTTTGACTACGTTGCCGACGAGAACACTGCGTTGATCTACCGGGAAATCGATGACGGTGGCCCGATTCTTCTCGTCGCCCGAGACCGGCGAGCCGTTGTCGGCGCCTTGCCGGGTGATTCCGTGCGGCACACCTTGATCCACACGATGGACGGTCAGTTCGCGCCGTTGGAGGCCGCCCGCGCGGCGGGCCGCGTCATTGCCGACTGCGCCCGTATCTATTGCCGTTTCGGCGGATGCGAAGCCCCACTGTTCTACACGTTGATCGGCATGCCGATCTGGCCGGCCATCTATCGGGCATTGTTCAACCTCTATCGGCCGCGAGTGTTCTGGGGCCGCGATTCGTACAACGCCTCGCACGTCCTCCGCCGCCGAGAGGTGCACCGGTTCGGTGGCCAGTCGTGGAGCGTGCTCAACACCTTCCCGGCCTACTCCATCATCTACCCGTCCTACTGGTACACCAGCTACGACCGCCACTACGTGCTCGGGTGCGCCGTTTTCGACAGGTACTACCAAGAGACCTGGGCCTCCGACATGGAGGTCGTCGCCGCCGGCCCTTATCGGGCCTCACGCGAAGCCTACGCCAGTCGCGCCCTGCCCAAACCGGCGGACATTCTGGTGCTTTGCGCGTGCTTCATCGGCGAACCGGGAATGGTCGATCTGATCCGCTCACTGGCCACCGCATTCCCCGATCGCAAGGTGATCCTCCAGCTTCGCCGCAATCGAACCTATTCGACCAACGACACGGCGGACCAGTTTATTGCCGACTGCACGAAGGGACTCGCCAACGTCGAGGTCACCCGTGAACGGGTCTACGACCTTTTCCCTCGCGCCCGTTACGCGTTCAGCGATCCGTCCTCGGCGGTGGTCGAAGCGGTGCAGTTCGGCCTGTATGCCTTCTTCGCCGACGTGGCGCAGGTTCAGGAGACCAGCTATCTCCGCGACGTCGAAGGCCTGCCGGTGACATCAGGCGAGGAGGCCGTACGCCGAATCCGCGCCATCGAAAACGGCACCTGGCACTATCCGATCGAGACCTTGGCCCGGCACTTGGACCTTTCGGGCTACACGTTCTTCGATCGCATTCGCATCGACCTCGGGCTTGCGCCCAAAGAGCCACCGCTGACGGTATGGCAGGATCTGGAGCCCAAGACCGCGGCCGGCTGACGCTTGACGACGGCGCGACCGAGGTAACCCCCATTGCCCACAGAGTCTGAGAGGCAGGACCGACGTGTATCTAAAGCGATTTGAGCATCTCTACGACATTGACCGTGTGCGCATTCCCGAACCGGAAAACGTGCGCTTGCGGCTGCAACGCAATGAAAAGCCCGATGCCTGGCCGCCGGCGGTCTACGAGGCGGCGTTCGGATCGATTCCGCCGCCCGAGTTGCAGCACTACCCCGACGCCCGCCCGTTCTATGAAAAGCTGTCGGCGTTCCTCGACATCCCCGAAGAGCGCCTGGTGGTCACGTCAGGCATCGACGAGCCCATCCGCACGCTGATGACGCTCTGTTGCGACGCCGACGACACCTTCGCCGTGCCGTGGCCGGGTTATGCGATGTATGACGTCTATTCTCGAATCCTGGCGATTCGCCAGACCCGGATCGTTTACGAACCCGACCGTTTCATGCCGCCCGAAGAGTTCGTCAGCCAGATCGACCCCGCCTGCCGTCTCGTGTTTCTGCCCAACCCCAACCAGCCGGTCGAAAACCATTTCGACATCGATCAGCTGTCTGAAATCGCCGACCACTGCCGCTCTCGGGATATCCTGCTTGCCGTCGACGAGGCCTATCACTTCCTTGGCGCAACGTCGGCGATGCCGTTGATCGATCGCTTCGACAACGTCGTCGTCATGCGCACGTATTCGAAGGCTTTTGGCGGCGCGTCGCTGCGGCTCGGCTACGTGGCTGGATCCGAGCGCGCCATCAAGCCTTTACAGTCGTATCGGCTGGCCCACGAAAGCAATGCGCTGAGCCTTCACGTCGGCTGCACCTTCCTCGATCGTTTCACCGACCTGATCGAACCGGGCGTTCGCGGTATCCGGGACGGACGGGATTACCTGCGCGAGGCCTGTCTCGAGCACGGCTTCAAGGCTTGGGGCGAGGTCAGCAACAACGTGCTCATCGACCTTGGCACGGCCGACACCATGACGCGTGTCGTCGCCGCCTTGCGCGAGTGGGGAATCTTCGTCAAGTCCGCGTTTCCGGCGCCGGTCGACCATCATATCCAGGTCAGCTGCGGCCCGGTTGAGATGATGCAGGACTTCTTCGGCAATCTCGCCAACGTTTGGCGGAGCAATCGCTGATGCACGCTCTGGTCACCGGAGGATTGGGCTTCATCAGCTCTCGGGTGGCGGCACGCCTGCTGGAGGACGGCCATCGCGTGACGGTGCTCGACAATCATGCGTCACCGGTCGTTGCGGACGTGTCCGGCGCCGATGTGATCACGGCGGACGTCACCGATGCCGGCGCCACCGAGGCATTGGATGTACCGCCAGCGGATTGCGTTCTGCACCTGGGTGGCCCGTCATCCGGCCCAGCGTCGGCACGCGACCCGGTGGGAACGATGGCGGCCAGCTACGCCGGCACGTTGAACGTGCTCGAACTCTCCAGGCGGCTTGGCGTGCGCCGTTTCGTGTACGCCTCCTCAATGACCGTTTACGGCGACGTCGAGCAGGTGCCGGTGACAGAGGAGACTCCCTGTCAGCCGCGGTCCCACTACGGCATCGCCAAATTCGCCTGCGAACGGCTGGTCGAGCTCCAGTGCCGGCAGAACGGAGTGGGATACAACAGCCTGCGCGTCTTCAATGTCTATGGCTCGGGCCAGGATCTTTCGCGAACCGATCAGGGTCTGGTCAGCATCTTCCTCGCCATGCTTCTCAAGGGACCAGATATCGTCTCGAAGGGGACACTCGACCGGGTCCGGGATGTCGTCCACATCGACGATGTCGTCGAAGCCTTTGTCCGCTGTGCCGCGTCGGCAAACGTCGACGGCCCCCTGAACGTGGCGTCCGGCAGCGGGATTACGATCGGCGAACTGATCGCCGAGATGGCCGATGAACTGGGCCTCACGAAGCGTCTCAACGTGACCGTGGCCGATGGTACGCCGGGCGATATCCAAACCATCGAAGCCGACATTTCGGCGCTCATCGCGGCCACCGGCTTTCGCCCCCGATTCGATCCTCCCACCGGCGTTCGCCGGTTCGCCCGCTGGGCCGCCGAACAATCCGCCACGGCGGTCGCCGGCTAACGAGAACCACTAAGGACACGCTCGATGGCGCTTCCCGACCAGTGCCCGCTGTGCGGCGCCGATGCCGCGGAACAGAACGTACTGAGCCGGCACGTCTATGGCGCCCCGCCGCACATCTCCTGTTTCCGCTGCGGTACCTGCGAGGTGACCTACCTCCACCCGGTTCTGACGCCCGAAGAAAAGGCCCAGTTCTACGCCGAGGAGTTTCCCGCGTTCATGGCGGGACGGGCGCCCGACAAAGGCGGCTGGGACGAATCGGATGAGCACGTTCGTGCCAATGAGCCCCAGCGGCAACGGCGGATGCGCTATCTGGAGCGCCTGCTTCCGGCACCCGACGGGCGAATTCTGGACGTGGGGTGTGCCTCCGGTTTCATGCTCTACCCCCTCGCTGAACGCGGTTTCCATTGCGCCGGCGTGGAGCCCGCCGAGCGGTTCGCGGACTACGTGCGGGGGCGGGGCCTGCCGTGTTTCGAGAACTGGGACGCCCTCCTCGGCGACCCGATTGGCGCGGATGGCTTCGACCTCATCATGCATTTCTTCGTCCTCGACCACGTTGCCGAGCCGGCCGCCTTCCTGCGCGAGCAGGTCGCGGCGCTTCGCCCCGGAGGGCGTTTGGTCGTGGAAATCAACTCCACCGATGACGCGATGTTGTCCGTCTATGGCATCGACGCGTTCGAACGGTTCTTCTACGAGGTCGCCCAGAACTACTACTTCTCCTACACCTCCCTCGGCGTTTTGCTGGATCAGGTCGGCGCCCCATACGAGATCCTGCGTGACCAGCATTACGACCTGTCCAATCATCTGACCTGGGCCCTCGACGGCCGCCCTGGCGGATCGGGACGGTTCACCGATCGCCTCGGTGCGGGGATCGAAGACGCCTACCGGGCGGCCCTGGTCGAAGCGGGGACCTGCGACACGTTGATCGGCGTCGTGCACAAAAGGGCTCGCTAAGGACCGCCGGCGTGACCACAGCGACACCCCAGGCGTGCAAGGCGCTGGTCGTCAACGGGCTGAACCGGTCGGGGACGACCATGGCCGAGCGGCTGCTGGACTCCCAGCCGGGGATCATCTGCATGGACCAAGCGATGCAGATGGTCCGGGTCATCGCGCTCATGCGTCTTTACCGCGACAAGGCCGAGATCATGACCGAGGATTTCACCCACGGCGCCAACGTGATCTCGGAACAGTCCTACCGCCTGGCGCGAGTCGTCATGGCCGACGACTTCTGGCATCGCATTGCCGCTTTGACGGTTCACCCTGAGTATATCGATCCCGGCCATGGCACCCTGTATGGCCTTTCTCGGGTTCAGATCTTCGACCTCCTCGACATGATCCTCGGCTGGCCCGACCCCAATGACGTCGGCGGCCTCCTTGCGGCGATGGGCGGCCATGTCGGAGTTGGCGTCATGGGCACCAAATGGACCGTTCATCATCGTTACGCGCCGGTGTTCCTGCGAAATCCGGAGGCATGGTGGCTGGAGGTGGTCCGCCACCCCTATGCCCGGCTTTCGTCCGAACGCCTTTCCCATGGCGGCGACCGCGCCCGCATCTTTGCCCAGCAGCAGGACAGCCTCCGGTTCGTCGCAGGATTCAGCCATCCCCGCTACAAGGTGATGCGCTATGAAGATCTTTGTGCGGACCCCGAAGGAACCTTGGCCGAGGTGTCCGAATGGCTCGGACACGAGGTCAGCGACCGACCGTTGGTCAACCCGTTGGGCGGGCCGTTCTACCCCAACACGTCCGATCATACGAAGACCGGCCGCGATATATTCCATCAGGACACGAACCTCGGTGCGCGCATTGGCGGCATTGATCCCGACCGCTGGCGCGCGCGGCTGAGTGCCGCCGACATCGCGTTGATCAACCATGCGCTCGATTTCTGCGGCCTGTTCGAAAAGGAGCCGACGCCGTTTGCTGCGGCACTGATCGGCGGGGCGCGCTATGCCGCATTGGCGGCGACGACGGGTCTTCGCGAGACACTTCGCCGCGCCCTCACGCCAACTGGATACACGCTCGCCCGGGTGCACCGGTCGCGGCCCATCTGATCCCGCAGCTCCAACTCGAAACCCATGTTCGCGACCACACGCAAGATCCTCTCGTTTCTCGACCGGCGTTCCAAGGTTCAGATCGGGCTGCTGTTCGTGCCGATGGCCCTGGTCAGCGCGTTGGAAATGCTGAGCATTGGCTTGGTTGTGCCCCTGATTCAGGTGCTGATGGCCGGTCCCGACGGACCGGCCGCCGGCGGCGTCGGCGATCTCGTCGCGAAAATGCTCCGCACGGTGCTGCCGGAGTCTTCGGGAACCCAAGCCTTGCCGCTGGTCGCGGGTGCCTTCGCCGCCGTGTTTGTGGTCAAGAATGCGCTTCTGTTCGCGATGGTGTTTACCATCAACTCCGTCATCCGATTCAAGATGGCGACCTTCGTGCAAAGGCTGTTCGCCCTCTACCTGCACCGCCCGATGGGTTTTCACTTCCACCGAAACAGCGCCGAGATCATCCGCAATCTGACCAACACCGCCGGGCGCGCCTTCGAAGGCATCCGCCTCGACATGTTGATCATCCTCGAGACGCTCATGGTGGTTGCCACGTTCGCGCTGCTATTGGTGGTGGATCCCGCGATCACGCTTATCGCCATGTCGGTGCTGGTCCTGTTCGCCCTGGCTTACTACCGGGTCACCTCGCCGATGATGCGCCGTTGGGGCGCCCGTCTTCAGGATCTTGGCAAGGCACAAATCCAGACGGTCGCGGAGTCCCTCGCCGGGCTCCGCGACATCAAGGTCCTCCAATGTCACGGCTACATGCAGGACCTGGTCACCGATCAAACCAATGAACTCGCACGGTTTCACAGCCGACTTGCGACCATGCAGCATCTTCCCCGCGTATCGCTGGAAGTGCTGGTCGTCGTGGGGTTCGTTCTCGTTGTCGTCGGCCTGATCTCAACCGGTGTCGGATCGGAACGCGTAATCGCGACCTTGGGGTTGTTCGGGATGGCGGCGATGCGGCTGATGCCGTCGATGAACCGCATCCTCTCGTCGGCCGCCGAGTTGCGCCAGCGCTCGGCCAACGTCGAAACTCTGCACGAAGACCTCCGCTCTGGATTGGCAGACAGCGAAAGCGAACTTCTGCAGGCGCGGCGGGCGGATCTGCCGTTCACGCGGGAGATCCGGCTGCACGGGATCGCATTCCACTACGGAGGAAGCGGCGCCAGCGCCTTGAACGACGTCGACCTAACCATCCGCAGAGGCGAGTCGATCGGTGTCGTTGGACCGTCGGGCGCCGGCAAGAGCACGCTGATCGACATCCTGCTCGGATTGCTGACGCCTGAGGAGGGACGATTCGAGGTTGACGGACTCGACGCCGTCGCGCTCCGCGGTGCGTGGCAAAAGAACATCGGGTTCGTCCCCCAGCAAGTGCACCTCCTCGACGACACACTTCGCCGAAACATAGCCTTCGGGGTCCGCGACGGAGACATCGATGCCGGCCGGATCGACGCAGTTGTCCGGCTGGCCCGATTGGAAGACCTGGTCGCGAGCCTGCCCCAGGGTTTGGATACCGTCATCGGAGAACGAGGCGCGCGCCTTTCGGGAGGGCAGCGGCAGCGTGTCGCCATCGCTCGTGCCCTTTATCGCAATCCCGACGTGTTGATCTTCGATGAGGCGACTTCGGCCCTCGACAACGAGACCGAGCGCGAGATCACGGCGGCCGTCGACGGGCTGGCCGGCGACAAGACCCTGATCATCATCGCGCATCGCCTGAGCACCGTGCGCAACTGCGACCGCATTGCCTTCCTGCGCGCAGGCAGCGTCGTGGCGACGGGCACCTTCGACGAACTGATGAGCGACACACCCGAGTTCCGCCGCCTCGCCACGCTGGGAGACACCGCCTCGGATCCGGTGACGCTGACAGATGACGGGCCGAAAAAGAAAACCGCTCCGTGAGGTTCGCCGTTTCCAACATCGCCCTGCCGGCCTATGAGCACGGTGCCGAGCTTGACGCCCTAGCCGCCTTCGGCCTCGAGGGCGTGGAAGTGGCACCCAGCCGGGTCTGGCAGAACACCTGGCATGGTCTGCGCGCGAGCGACGTAGCGGCGTATCGCGCCCGGGTCGAGGCCGCGGGTCTGGCGGTGGTCGGGCTGCATTCGCTGTTCTTCGACCAGCCGGACTTGGGGCTGTTCCGCGACGGCGCGATACGGGCGCGCACGCTCGATTTCCTGACCCACTTGTCGTCGGTGTGCCGCGACCTCGGCGGGCGGACTCTCGTCTACGGTTCGGCGCCGGCCCGCCGGCGTGGAGACCTCTCCCTGGACGTGGCGCGGGACGAAGCGGTTATGTTTTTCTCGGACCTCGCGGACCGCATCGACGATCACAGCACATGTTTCTGTTTCGAACCGCTGGGGCCCGACGAGGCGGATTTCGTGAACTCGGTCTACGACGCCCTCGACATCGTCGAAGCGGTGAATTCGCCGGTGCTGCGTACGCAGATCGATGCCAAGGCTCTCGTCGCCAACGAAGAGCTTTCGGCCGACGTGTTCGAAGCCGCGGCGCCGACCCTGGTTCACGTGCACACCAACGAGCCCGGCCTCGGAGTCCTCGGTCGCGATGGCGCCGTCGACCACGCGGCGATGGGCAGCCATCTGAAGGCCATTGGCTATGAAGGCTTCGTCTCCATCGAGCAGCGCATGCTGAACGAGGACGATCCGCTCGCCGACGTTTCGGCCAGTGCCGAGATACTGCGCCGTTGCTACGGCTAGCGATGGAGAAGCTTCCGTGAGTTCGTCCCCCTTCGTTAAACCCGATTGGACGCCGAAACCGTTACCGGGCGCCCGCGTACTGGTCACCGGTGCGAGCGGCGGGCTTGGCCGTGCGCTTGTCGCCATGCTCAAGAACGGTAACGGCGACACCATCATTGGTGCCCATGGCGCCAGCCAGAAGATCGAGGATGTTGATCCGCGCATCGTGCCGATCCAGCGCGTGTTCGAAGGCGAAGATGACTGCGTGGCGGTGGTCGACGAGTTCTGCGCCCGCGCCGGCGGTATCGATGCGCTGGTCGTTCTGTCCGGCTCCATCCAGTTCTCCGGTCACTGGAATGACATGAGCGCTGCCGACTGGGAATCCGAGATCGCGGTCAACCTGAACCAACCCTTCTACCTCGCCCGCGCGGCGATGCGGCGGATGCGAACTCAGGGAGCCGGCAGTGGCCGGATCGTACTGACCGGTACCGAGTCCGCACTCCACGGCGGTAGCGCCACATCATTTCCCTATGCCGTAGCCAAGCGCGGTACCGAATGCATGGTCCAAGGTTTGGCCCGCGATGGCGCGGCGGATGGCATCCTGGTCAACGGTGTACGTCTCGGCTACATCGCCAGCGGATTTCACCAGCGCTGGCACAACCGGACGCCCGAACAGATGGAGGAGCGCGCCGCGCTGGTCCCGCTCAAACGCGGAGGCGATCCCGCGGAAGCAGCGGCGCTGATCGTCTACCTGCTCTCAAGCTGGGCCGGCTTTATCACCGGTCAGATGCTGCCGCTGACCGGCGGCGACTGGCTCTGACATCAACTGCGATGGCAATTCTGCCTGCCGGGGTGCTGAACCGGGCACCGGTCCGGGCGTTGCGCAACGCGACGTCGATTGCGCGCGTGCTGGCCACACCGGGCTTGGACACGGAAGAAAAGAGGGCCTGCTGGCGGTTCTTCCGCGACGCGTGGGGCTACCGCCGATTGGTCGCCAGCCTGCCCCGGTCGGGGTTTCACTACGCGACTCTGGTGTTGACCGTCGCGCTCGATCTCGCCCGCGGCGGCGACGGCGAATACGCGTACTTCCGCGACACCTGGGCGCTTCGCGGGTGTCACCAATATCGCCCGTTGGATTGGCGGTTTCCCCTGGATCGCATCGACTATGACGAGGGCTATCCCGAACCGCTGATCCTGCATACGCACATGCCGTACTACCAGGTGCCGTGCCGCCGGGTGGACGCCATGCGCACCGTGCTGATGATCCGCAACCCGTGGGACAGCTTGGAGTCCCAGTTGTTTCGCGAGGGATATGGCCGCGATCGCCAGGACGCGTTCATTGAAGATGGCTTTGTCGACAAGGCGATCGCATTTCTCGAAGCCTGGGGCGCCCGCGCGGCCGTCAGCGAACTCGTTCACGTGGTGCGTTACGAGGACCTGATGCGCGCTCCGGCAGAAGCGTTGTCGGCGATGGCCGACCACTGGCAGCTCGACATCGACCGACCCACACTCGCGGAAGCGCTCGCGCGTACCACGCGGGACGAAATGCGACGGCGCATTCCGACCGATCGCGCGGAAGCCAATCCGCGCGTTTCGTTCCGCGACGACGGGCCTGCCTTTAGCGAACGCAACCGTCAGCGCATCGCCGCGATGCTGTCCCGCGGTCTCCATCATCGTTTCGGCTACACCGACATCTGAGAACCGGCTCGCCGAATGCCCGTGATTCTTCGCACAGGACGCGACCTGCCGGCGCCCGATACCTGGGACCGCTGGTTGGCCTGTACCGGCAGCCACCCCCCGTTGGAAATGGTCCGGCATCTGCCCGAACTGGCCAAGAAACTGGAGGCTGCGTTCACGGCGAACCGCGCCGAATGGTGGGAATTGGGCCGGCGGCTCGGTTCCGAGCCCAGCGGCCGCCTGGCTCACGCACCGACGGCAGCGAGTTACAATTCGGATCTCGGGCTTATGCTGGCATGGGGCAAGCTGGTCGAGAACGTCGCCGCTGAAACGCCGACGACCCTTGTCGTATGCGACGATCCGTGGGTTTTCCGCGACTTGGCGGGGCGTCCCGGTGTTTCGGCCGGACGTGCGCCGGCGTTGTGGCCAGCACGGCTGCGTTTCGCATTCCGCGGGTGGGCGGCGCGACTCCGATATGCCCTGCGGGCCGCGCTATGGTCGACGCAGATGCGCCAACACCGCGGCGTGTTCAACCGCTCGGCTGGGGCGGCGCTGCTGGTCTATGGTCATCCTGCCAGCACCGCCGACGGCGACGACGCGTATTTTGGATCGCTGATGCGGACCCAGCCGCATGTTCTCCGTCTGCTGCACACCGACTGCCCAGCGGATCGGGCGCGGGCCCTGGCCGCCGACGGACGAACGGCATCGCTCCACGCATGGGGCCGGTGGCGGTGGATTCCAGCGGTGCTGACCGCCCGCTGGCGCCCAGATTTGCAGACACTTTCTGGCCCGCGTGGGTGGCTCGTACGACGCGCCGCGGGTATCGAAAACGGAGGCGGCGCCATTGCCGCGAATACGTGGCAGATCCGGTGCCAGGAGCGCTGGATGGCGACGGTGCGGCCGGACCGTGTTGTCTGGCCGTGGGAGAACCACCCCTGGGAACGCGCGTTCGTCCGCGCCGCCCGGCGCGCCGGCATCGCGACTTATGGTTATCAGCACACGGTCGTCGGCCCGCATCAGACCAATTTCGCACCGGCGACCAATCCGGACGGCCTGGAGAGCATTCCCGATCTGGTGGTCTGCAACGGACCCGCTTACCGGGATCAGCTCCGCGGATGGGGATTGCCCGAGGAACGCCTGATCATTGGCGGTGCGTTCCGTATCGCCCGACCGGCCGGCAGCCGTCACGATCCCTCTGGCCCGGTGTTCGTCGCCCTGTCGTCAAGCAGGCCGCTATCGAACAAAATGATGGCTGCCGTCGTAGCCACCGCTCGTTCCACCGAAAGGCGGTTCGTGGTCAAGGACCACCCGCTGTATCCCTACGCCATCGCGGAGACCGAAACCGTCCGCCGGACATCGCGAACCATTCCCGAGCACACCGGATTGGCGGCGGTGATTTACGCCACCGGCACCTCGGGCATGGAGGGTTTGCTGGCCGGAGTTCCGACGCTGAGATTCCTACCTGACGACCGGATCGCCGTTGACGTTCTGCCAGAAAGCCTTCCCGTATTCCCGGTAACGGCGGAGACGCTGGGCACCGCGCTGACGACGTTGCCGGAGCCGCCGCGAGTGGCCTGGGACGCCCTTTATGCCCCCGTTGACGAGGCCCTGTGGCAGCGGCTTTTGTGCGCCGCACCCGTTGCATCAGCCAGCGTCGATACCCACATGCCGGCCACACGTCCAGACTCGCGGACTGTCCAGATCGGAACGGTACTATGAAGAAATTCGTCTGCGACTATCCGTGGACCCATCTCGAAGTCAACAACCCCAACGGGGACGTGACAGCGTGTTGCGACAACAACACGGTGCTCGGAAACGTCAACGAATCCATAGTCGACGAGATCTGGAACGGCGAAGGCTATCGAACCATGCGCCGGCGCATGCGCGAGGAAGGTGCCCATGCGTTGTGTCCGCACACCTGTCCCGTCCTTGTCGGCGGGAAGCGGTACAAGGACCTGGAGTGGTACCGCGATCTCGACCCCGAGACGCCGGCTCATGCCAATGCCGCGCGCAATCGCGAGGAGTTCGAGGCCGGAGATCTGACGCTCGCGTCGCACCCGCGTTGGATTCGTTTTGCTTACAGCTGGCTGTGCAATCTAGATTGTTATCACTGCTATCAGCGCGACGAAGCGCTGGTGGCCAACAAACTGCCCGACGGATTCATGGAGGACCTTTACCGCCTGGCGCCGATGGCCCAGGTCATCCTGCCGTTCGGAGGCGAGCCGTTCCTGTACAAGCCGGTGCTCGACCTGCTGGAAACGGTTTCGATGTCGCCCGGAGCCCGCTTCCACTTCATCACCAATGGCACCTTGCTGAACGACCGGATCATGCAGCTGCTGGAAGAACGCACCATCGGCCACATGTCGGTCTCTCTCGATGCCGCGACCGAGCCGAGTTTTGATCTGCTGCGCGTGCGCGGACGCAATGCGTCGTGGAGCGAGGTCATGGAGACCCTTGGCAGGTTGGCGGAACTGCGTCGCCGCAAGGGCTTTTCGTTTAGCGTCAGCATGACGGTCAACACCGTCAACTTCGACGAAATCGAACGGTTCGTTGATATCGGCCTGACCCATGACGCCCAGCCGCTGATCCTGCTTGTCGCCAATCCGGACCAGACCGCGGATTTCCAGCGCCAGTATCTGCGGTTTACCGATGCGCAGTTCGATACCATGTTCGAACAGATCGACCGTTGCCTGCCGAAGGTCCGCGAGCGCGGCTGGGAAGATTCGGAAACGGCATTGACGCTGCTTCGCCGGCATTTGCGCCAGCATCGTCAGGAGGACAACAGCCTCACCGTGTTCACGGCAAAGAACGCCGCCCGCAAAGTCGCCCGCCGCCTGCCGGAACACTGGCAATCATCTTTGCGCGGGGCAATTGCCCGCGCCCGCGCCCGGCGCGCCTAGAAGGTGCGCCTAAGTAAAAACCACACAAAAGCTTAGGTTTTTTTTACTCGGTATTTCCATATACTCCGACCAACGCGGTCGGTTTAGCCGATGCCGGCGACGCCGATTCGAAGGGAAGTTCACGATGAAAACGATGCTCGTTACGACGCCGATCCGCCCGCGGCCGACCTCGTTTCCGCCAATGGGTCCGCTGTCGATCATGAACTACCTGCGCAAGGACGGATACGACGACTGCGAGCTGTACCACATCGACTCCTATCGGCCGCCGTTCGAAGAGGTGATCGCCCACATCCGCGAGCGAGCGCCGGATGTCGTCGGCATCAGCGCCGTCGTCTCGACGGCCTACGACTACACCAAACGTCTGTCTCTGGGGATCAAGGAAGTCCTCCCGAACACCCGGGTCGTCTGCGGTGGCAACCTTGCTGCAAGCGGAGAAGTCTTGTTGCGGCGGACCGGTGTCGACATCTGTGTCGTCGGCGAGGGCGAGATTATTTTCAAGAACCTCGTCGCCCGCGCCCATGAAACCCTGGACCCGACCAAGTTTATGGACATTCCCGGGCTCCTGCTGGTCGACGAGAACGACCGCCTGGTCAACACGGGCTACGAGCGCCAGCTCGCTGCCGACGAGCTTTACGACATCGACTGGACGGACCTCGAGAGGGCGGCCGACATCAATCACTATTTCCCGAAGGCGTCCGGCGACGACTACGAGGACAGCGAGAAGTGGACCCGCTACGATACCCGCTCGCAGGAACCTCACCGGCGCGGAAAAACGGTGGCCCACTTCCCGGTTTCCCAAGGCTGTCCGGCGCGCTGTACTTTCTGCCACCGCTGGCAGAAGGGAATTCGTCACATCCCGATCGATCTGCTGACGAGCCGTCTCGACGAACTGGTTGAGCGTTACAACGTCGGGTTCCTGCGCATGACCGGCGAATCCTTCGGCGTCGACAAGCGCTGGCTTACCGATTTCTGCGAGTGGCTGAAGCCCTACGACATACTTTGGGGCACGGCCGTGCGCGCCGCTTCGACTTCGGAGCATTGGGTGCAGGAGATGCGGGCCGCCGGCTGCGTCAACCTGACCTTCGGCAACGAAACCGGCAGCGAGCGCATGCTCGAGATCATGGAGAAGAAGACCAGCCTGAAGGCCAATTACGATTGCATGGAATGGGCCGTCAAATACGACCTGTGGACCGGTATCCAACTGGGCATCGCCATGCCGGGCGAAACGCCCGAAACGATCCGCGAGACCATCGACTACTGCAAATGGGTTTTCGAACTGTCGCCCGACCAGAATCCCAACAACATGAGCATCAACTACGCCCAGGCACTCCCGGGCACGCCGCTTTACGAATACGCCCGTCACCACGGCATCATCGGAACCGACCTCGATGGCGAAGAAGAGTATCTGCTTGCGATTTCCGACCGCGATGCCCACGACGAGTACACGACACTCAACTTCACCGACTACTCGCGCCTCGAATGCATGACGTGGCGTCCGCGGATCACCATCGAAGTGAACAACGCCTACGTCCGCAGGTATGGCATCGACAAATATCGGAACTGGCTGGCGAAGGACTCCGACGATTTTCAGCGGGAACGTCGCGATACAGGATACTACGCGAACCCGCGCCGACTGCTCGAGATCGGCATCGGTTGGGGCAAGCGGCGCAAGGACGAGGCAGACGTCGGCGGCGTACCGCAGGTCCCGGGCCTATGGTACCTGATCCGCCGCAAGCGGTTCGGCTTGGCGATGATCTGCTATCCCGTGTTGTTTTACCGGCTGCGCCACCTATTGCCGCTCATGGTGCTTCTGAAGAACACCGGTGAGAAAGGCTTCGCGTTCGGATACGGGCTGCTGCGTGAGTATCTTGGCGACCTCAAGCGCCGATTTACCCGCCGCAAGTCCTTTGGTTACGAGTACAAGTCCCTGCGGCGAATCGTCGAACGTGACCTGGGCGCGCTGCCGGTCGATTCGCCGGAGATGGCGCCGCTCCGCAGCGGACGCTGAGGCGTCCGCCGCCGGCGGCGTCTGGCTGCGCGTCGACGCTGGCGAAGGCGCCACAAAATCCCAACCAAGGAGAACTCCGTGAACGCCAACTCCCTTGGCGTGACGATCGTTGGCTGCGGCCGCGTCGCCGGCCATCACTGCGTCTCGATCGGCGCCATCGATGGTGTCCGGGTCGTGGCCGTCTGCGACCTCATCGAGGACCGGGCGGCGCCGTACGGCGCGCAGTTCGGCGTGCCGCACTATCTGAACTACCACGAAATGCTTCACAACCACCCGGAAGCGGACATTGTCGCCGTCGTCACGCCGTCGGGTATGCATTTCGAGCACGCCCTGGATATCGTCGAACGCCATAGCCGGCATGTGATCGTGGAAAAGCCGACGTTCATGCGGCCGGACCAGATCGACCGCGTGTACTCGGCCGCCGGCGAACGCAACCGTCACGTCTTTCCGGTATTTCAGAACCGCTACAACAAAGCGGTGGAGCGCGTGCGCCGGGCGATCACTGATGGTGAGCTGGGCAATCCGAGAATCGTCTCGGTACGGGTCCGATGGTGCCGTCCGCAACGGTACTACGACATGGCTCCCTGGCGCGGCACCTTCTCCCACGACGGCGGTGCGCTGACCAATCAGGGCATCCACCACGTGGACCTGCTACGCCATCTCGGCGGTGAGGTGCGCACGGTGCATGCCACGATGCGCACGCTGGGCGCCGACATCGAGGTCGAGGATACTGTCGTCGCAACGCTGGAGTACGAAAGCGGCGCCGTCGGAAGTGTCGAGGTCACCACGGCCGCGCGCCCGGACGACTTCGAGGCTTCGATCTCCATCGTCGGCGAGAACGGGCTTGCCCAGATCGGCGGCATCGGCGTCAACGAACTGCAGATCTTCACGCCGTATCCGGATACGCGGGCGGATCACTCCGAGGTGTTCGTGGGAATCGAAGGCCGAGGTGCCGTGTATGGTTACGGTCATGAGGCGGTATACCGCGACATCGTGGCCTTCCTGCGCGACGGCGCTTCCTATCCAGTGGATCGGGACGATTGCTCGCGCACGATCCGATTGCTGCACGCGTTCTATCTCTCCGATGAGCGGAGCGCGCCGGTGGATGTCGGCCCCGATACGGCGTCGGCGCGGTTGGGGCGACCGGACGACACGATCTCCGATCTCTACCGAACGCCGTCACCGGAGGCCGGCACCGCTTGATGTCCAGCGAGTTGAAGGTCGGCATCGCCGGCTACGGGGTGGTCGGCAAACGCCGCCGCGCAGTCGTCGACGCCCATCCGGCTCTCCGCACAGTTGCCGTCTGTGACCGCGTGCTGGCGGAGGAGGGAACCTTCGACGACGGTATGCGGTTCTACGATCACTATGGCCGCCTGCTCGAGGAGGATTTGGACGCGCTGATCGTCTGTCTGCCGAACGATCTGGCGCCCGAGGCGACGATCGCCGGTTTGCAGCGCGGCATGCACGTGTTCTGCGAGAAGCCGCCGGGACGGGACGTGAGCGATATCCGCCGGATCATCGAGGTCGAGCGCGAGCACCCTGGCCTCAAGCTCAAGTACGGCTTCAATCACCGCTACCATGACTCGGTTCGGGATGCTCTGGGACTGATTCAGGACGGCGCCATGGGGTCGGTCATCAACCTGCGCGGCCTTTACGGAAAGTCCCAGTTGATCACCTTCGGTCAAACCTCTTGGCGAACGGAACGCCGGCTCGCCGGGGGGAGGCGTGCTGCTGGACCAGGGTATCCACATGGTCGATCTCCTGCGCCTGTTCGCGGGCGAGTTTGTCGACGTTCACAGCTTTGTCTCCAACGGCTTTTGGAACCACGACGTCGAGGACAACGCCTACGCACTGATGAGGACTGCGGACGGCGTCGTCGCCATGCTCCATTCCTCGGCGACGCAATGGCGTCATCGGTTCAACCTGGAGATCACTCTAGCCGAGGGGGCGGTAACGCTTTCGGGCATCCTTTCGGGTTCGAAGAGCTACGGCGCGGAAACCTTGACGGTCGCCTGGAAGGGGCGCGACGACATGGGAGACCCGCGCGAGCAAACAACCCGCTACAACCGGGACCCGTCGTGGTCCGACGAGATCGGCGAGTTCGCCGACGCCATCCTCGGCGACCGCGCCGTCGACAACGGATCGTCGGAGGATGCCCTGAAGACCATGGAACTGGTCTACCGGATCTACTGCGCCGACACGGCGTGGAAGACCCGCTGGGGCCTGACCGAGGATTCGTGACGTCAGCGATCGTTCGCGGCAAGCGATTCGCGTAGCAGCCGGGTCACGGAAGGTCCGTCGTAGACGGCCGTAAAACTGTCCTTTGACAGCGGCTCGAGTTGTTCGAAGACGGGCGCGAGAAAGGGTCCGAACCGGGTGCTGTCCGCGGTCGGTTCGGATACCTCCGATCGGCGCGAAACGTTTCTTCGGGACTCCACAGCGTGCGACGTCATGAAGAACCGGAAGTTGGCGGCTTCGACCCGTTCGACGAACTCGGCCAGGGTCATCGGCGGTGGTGTCGTCGCCTGAAGCCACCACTTCGCTTCATCGGCGAAATGGTTGCGCACGGCGGGTGCTTGAGGGCAGTAGTACGAGAGAAACGTCCGAGCGTTGGAATAGTACCGTTCACCGGGTTTCAGGTTTCTGGCGATGTAGCTGCAGGTTTCATAATTGGCGCTGTTCATCGTCGGTGTTTTGGCGTGGAAGGTTGCGGCGTCGATCAGTCCCAGCGCCGGGGGCAGACGGATACCCGCGTACGCGGCGACGAACATCGCCTGGTTCAGCGAAAACACGACCGTGATTGCGGCGAATACGCCTCTCAACGCAATGCGCCCTTGAGTACGTTCCCAGAGGGCGCCCACGCCCACGGCCGCCAGTGGTGTCATGAGCGGTGCGAGTTGGACCAGGAACCGGACCTGCTGGGAAAGCAGGTAGAACCAGAAGACATAGAACACGATGGCGACCGACAGCACCGGCAGCCAGCGGCGCCATGTCGCATCGAGCAGTACAAGTGGACAGAATGCCAGGAGGTAGGGAGCGCCCAGCACCATGCCATCGAAGTAATAGGTCGGAAGGATCGAGAAGTTCCACGGACCGCTCAGCAAATGAAGGGAGTCCCTGCCGACTCCGTAGCTCTGCGAGAGATCCGAGAGGAACTCCGGCTTGCCGGGATTGAGCACGCTGTTGAAGAGGGGGAACACCGGATTGCCGGTCAGTACGTAGACCCGAACCAGATGGGGCAAGACAACGGCGAGGGCGACCAGGGGGCCAATGGCGTATCGCCAATCGAGCTTCGCTGTGCGGCCAGTCCTTACGGCCAGATCGAACACCATCAGCGGCGCCATCGCTGCTGCGAAGACGAATCCATGCAATTTGACCAGGATGGCGCCGCCGATCATTAAACCGAAAATCACCGCCAAACCGGATTCGTGGTGCTGACGGAACGCCAGGTACGCCAATACCGCGAGGGTTACGAAGGCGGCAAACACGATGTCCGTTTCCGCGGTGCCCATTTCCCAGATCACCGCCCGTATGCACAGGAACATGGCGGCCGCACCCGCCGCCACCGCAGCTCCGTAACCCAACCGCCGGACCAGCAGTCCCGAACCGAGCGCCGCAACGAGGCCAAACAGGCCGTGGATGATCTGCGCCGCGTAATCGTTGGCCAGAACCAGCGCTATCCGCGAGATGTTGCCCCCGTAGGCCGGAAACAGGGCGTGGATAAGCTGCCGATCCCACGGGATCGAGATGACCCCGTTTTCGACGTCGTAGCGAGGCATGGAGAGGTGGTAGACCATGCTGTCGTAATCGTTCGGTGGAGCGAGGCCCTGTAGCACGGAGAGCACGCCGACCGCGGCCGCCGTAGCCATCCACAGGGCCGCCCAGGACCGTCCCGCGAGCAGGGTTCTCAAGCCGGTCAGCGCAACGCCCCAGGGTGCCGTCCGAAGCCCGGGCACCGAGGCGACGACGAGGAGCGCTGCTACGACACCCATGGTCACGACATCGAGGCGCCACAGACCAACGAAGAACACACCGAAATAGACGGCGAAGCCTCCGACAAGAGGCGCGATCGCCAGCTTCTCCATGGGAGACAGGCGGCCGCGACGATCGAGGGCGGCAACGACCGGCCAACCAAGCCCAATCGCGACGACGGCGAAGGCAACGGAAAAAGCGATGGCGGCCATCTAGAATCCGGCAAGGCCCAGGAAGAACCGGGCAAACGTCGATATCTTTTCCGAATAGTAGGGGCTGTTGTAGGCGTAGTAGGCTCCGGCCACGACCACACACCAGACCACTCCGGCGACAGGCAACAGCTGGCTCTTTCGCTTTGCGTTTTCCGTCATCACTCGAACCCGAAGCACCGGTCGATCGTTGGCGCCGCCCCTCCGACGCGACCGCAACCTACTTCATGATGGTCTTGTGTGTCGCCCCGTTTCCGGGATCGGTTTGTTCGATCTGGATCGGCGATCGGTTCCGGAGTTGATTCAGGCCGCCTGAGAGAATTGCCTTGAAAATCATCGGTATCGTTCCCGCCCGCATGGCCGCCAGCCGGTTTCCCGGCAAACCGCTGCATCCCATTCTTGGCCGCCCCATGCTCGAGCATTGTTACGGGCGTGCGGCGCTGTACGAGGGATGGGATGGGCTTTGGGTTGCGACCTGTGACGAGGAAATCAGCACCTTCTGCGCCGATCGCGGCTTTCCCGCGCTGATGACCGCCGACACCCACACACGCGCCCTCGACCGCGTCGCCGAAGCGGCTGGAGCCTGTGGCATCGCGCTCGCCGACGACGACATCGTGGTCTGCGTCCAGGCGGACGAGCCTTTGCTCGGTCCCGACGTGATCGAGGCCGTCGTAGCGCCGCTACGGGATGAGCCCAAGGTGGATGGAACGATGCTCGCCGTTCCCATCGTCGACGAGGCTCTCTATCGCAACCCGGATATCGTGAAGATCGTTCACGATCGCCGCGGCGATGTGCTCTACACCTCTCGCAGCCCCGTTCCCTGGGCCAAATCGTTTTCGCCCGAACTCGGGGCCAAACGCGTGGGCGGCATCTTCGGTTTCCGCTGGGCCTTCCTCCGTTGGTTCACGACCGAGCCCGAATCGCCGTTGGAGCAAAAGGAAGCGTGCGACAGCAACCGCGTCTGCGACAACGGTCGCCGCCAGCGCATCGCCGAGATCCCGTACCGACCGTACTTTTCGGTGGACTCCCCGGAAGACGTCGCCCTGGTGGAAGCCGCGATGACCGACGGTGATCCGTTGCAAGGACAGTACTGATGACAAAGGCCGCATCATCGTGACCCTGCTGATCGACGACGCCGCCGTTGCCGCGCTCGCGACCGCGGCGGACGTGCCCGAGGCCAGCCGTTCCTCGTACTGGGAGCAGCATATGGCGTCGTTCAACGTCGACGATGCCGGTGATCTACACGGCAGCAACCCGGCCGGCACCGTTTCGCGAAAAACAGGGCCGCTGTACACCGCGGCTCATTGGGTCCTGCAGTGGCCCTACAGACGCATGGGCAGGGATTTCCCGACGTTCTCCGAATGCCAACAGCTGGGTCGCCTCGTCGCCCGGCGTCAAGGGCGTCAGTTCACTGGCGACATGATCCGGCAAGTGCTGACGCTCGCGCTTCTTCGGCATCGCCTGGATCATCTCGAGAGCGCAGACGACGGTGTGTCGTGCGTGATCGGCGATGGCTACGGCGTGATGTCGGCTCTCCTCCGCCTCGCGTTCCCCCGGCGCAAGGTCATACTCGTCAATTTGACCAAGGTCTTGCTTCTCGATGTGGTGTTCGCGCGGCGGAGCGGGCCGGGCGGCTGTGTCGCCCTTGTATCGAGTGCCGAGGACATGCGTGCCGCCGTCGCCCGTGATGATGTCGGTCTGATCGCCGTTCGCGCCGACGACGCGCCGTCTATTGCCGCGGCACCGGTCGAGCTGGCGATCAATATCATCTCCATGCAGGAAATGGACCCGCCGGTGATCGCCGGCTACTTCGACGTGCTGCGCGCCGCCGTCGCGCCCGAGACCGCGTTTTATTGTTGCAACAAGCTTTCGAAGACCTTGCCGGACAGCACCGAGGTCCGTTTCCACGACTATCCTTGGCGCGCTGGCGACCGAATTCTCGTCGACGAATTTCCGCCTTGGAACGGTTTGGTGTATTCGGCCCGCCCGCCGTTTTGGCATGTCGCCAAGGACAAAGCGCGTACCGCCTGGCACCGCTTGGCGTGGCTCGAGAAAGACCCCGCGCCGGACGTGTTCAAATCGTCGGCGATCGCGTGAGCGAACTCTGGGTCATCGATGGCCTCTACGACGAAACAGCGTTGGACCGCACCTGCAGGTTCATGGTCCCTGATACGGGCTGATGGGGCCTGATTCCCGACCTGGGCCGGAAGCGGCTGATCGCGGCGCGCCGGCGCCTCCGTCGTTGGTGGGATGGGCGTTGGTGCTATGGGTGGTCGCGGCAATGGCCGCATGGCTGTGGCAGTTCCGTGACCTGGCCGACGCTGTGTTGTCGAGGGTCGGCCTTTCGTGAGCACGGTCATCGCGCTCATCGTGGCATGCGCACAGGCGGCCGCGTGTGCCGGTCTGGGGGCCGCAGCGCTAACGGCGCTGGGTTTGCGCGGCCGTGTCGGGAGGACGGAAGCCTTGCCTGTGGCATTCGTCCTCGGCATGAGCGTGCTGGGATTCCTTGTTTTTCCCCTTGGCGTCATTGGGGCCTTGGGCGCTTGGCCATTGGGGCTGCTGCTGGTAGCGGGGATCGCGGGATGCACGGTTTTGCGGTTGCCATCGCGTCCCGCCCCACCTACCCACGCCGGTGGGTGGCTTGTCCTCCTGACAGTGGCGGCAGTGTTGGGCTTCGGCGCCATCGTCGCGCTGGCTCCGCCGACCGATGCCGACACGCTCGCCTATCATTTCGCCCTACCGCGCCAATTCCTCCAGGACAACGCGATCGAGTTCGTGCCCCGGGCGATCGACGGGGCCGCACCGCTGCTCGTGCAGATGACCTATTTGCCGGTGCTCCGCCTCGGGGGCGAGCAGGCGTTGACGCTGTGGACATGGCTGACCTCCCTTGGCGTTGCGGCGTTGCTGTACGCGCTGGCGCGCCGCCACCTTGATCGCGGCTGGAGCCTGGCGATTGCCGCTGTTTTCCTGACAGCACCAGCCGTCATCTACGGTGGCGGGTCGGGACAAGTGGAGGTTCGCAACTGCGGCTTCGTGTTGCTGGCGGCCTACGGCCTGTCCCGCGCCGTCGATGAAGATGCACCCCGGTTCGCACTGCTGGCTGGCGCGGGGGCGGGATTTTTCGCGGCCACCAAGTATCTGGGCTTGCTGTTCGTTGCCGCTTGCGGTCCGTCGCTGCTGCTCCGCCGTGGGGGAGTCAGGCTCGCGATCGCCTTTGGTTTGGCCGTCGCCGTTGTCGGGCACCAGTGGTACGCCTGGAACGCTTGGCACATCGGCGACCCTGTGTTCCCTATGTTGTGGGACTGGTTCGGTCGTCCCGGTGACGGTCTATATTTCCTCGACCACCTGTCGGACGCTGAGCTGGCTGTTCCGCGGACCCTGTGGTGGCTGTTGGCGTACCCGATCGAAGCGACGCTGGACGGACCACCGATCTTCGCCTCTGGGCGAACCGGGCTGGGGCCATACCTATGGCTGCTCGTGCCATTTGCGCTTTGGTCGGCGTGGCGGTTCCGTCACCGGTTGGTGGTCAGCCCTTTGCATCACTGGTTGGCCCTCGCCCTGCTGTTCTACGCGCTTTGGTTCTTCACCGGATCGTCGCAGCGCGTACGCCACCTGTTGCCCGTGCTGCCCCTGGCCCTCGTTTTCGTAACCGTTGCCGCCGAACGATTGGCAAATGCCGTACGGGCGCGGGCGGCGCTCGTTCTGGCGCTGGCCTTGACCCTTTCGGTGCAAACGGCGGGCGCAGGCGTTTTCGCGTCGGCGCCCGCCCGTTTCGTGTTCAGCAATGAGTCCCGCGAGGCGTATCTGCTCCGAACGGTCGCACGGTTCGAACCAGTGCCGTGGATCAACGCCAACCTGGGTGCCGATTCGCGCCTGTTGGTGACAGAGCGTCAGATTCTCTACTACCTCGATGTTCCCTACTTCTCGGCGCCATGGGACCTGCAGGCATTGATCGACCTGCTGCCCGGTCACGCCGACCCGGTACGTTTCTTGAGTCAGGCGAAGGCACTGGGCATCACCCACCTTCTGGTTTGGCCGCCCGAACCCGGCGACCCATCGGGGCTTTCGGAAACCATCACGGCTCTGGGGAATGCCGGTTGCCTGGATCTCGTCCGGACCTTTACCGTCCGCAAGGCACGTTCCCGCACACTGCCCGGATTGGGGGCAAGCACGAAAACCCGGCTTCTGTATCGCTTGGACTATGCCCGCTGTCCATCGAGAGGCCCGGCATAGAGCGTGTGACCGCCGGGGTTCGGGGGGCCGAAAACCGGACGATCTGATTCGCCCGTCCCCCTCGTCCAACAAGCCGATCCGGCGCCGAATACGGAGAAAAGGAAACGAAATGCCCGCGCGAGGCAACCAGCCGAAATACCGAACGGATGCCATCGTGTTCGACCTCGACGGCACGCTGATCGACAGCGTTCCCGACGTGCGCAACGCATTGAACCGCACGCTTGCGTCGGATGGCCGCCGGCCGCTCTCGCACGACGAGGTCTGCACCATGGTCGGCGAGGGCGCGCGGGTGATGTTCGAGAAAGCCTGGGCTGCCACGGGCGATGCCCTGACGGGGGAAGCGTTCGAGGTGTTGTTCGACCGATACGCCGGCTACTACCTCGCCCATCCTGCCGACGAGACGGTGATCTATCCGGGCGTCAGCGACATTCTCGAAGCCCTTGCCGGAGATGGCGTGGCGCTCGGTATCTGCACCAACAAGCCACAAGCCTTGAGCGTCGCCGTCCTGGAAGCGCTCGGACTCCGCGGCCTCTTCGCATCCATCGTTGGCGGTGATGCGACACAATACCGCAAACCCGACGCTCGCCATGTCTTCGAAACGCTTGCGCCCATGGGTGCCGAAACCGCCGCGGCGGCGTTTGTTGGCGACAGCGCCATCGACGTTGCCGCAGCCCGCAATGCCGGCTTGCCCATCGTGCTCGTGTCATGGGGATACCGGCACGTGCCGGCAGCGGACCTCGGCGCCGACGCCGTTATTGACCGGTTCGCCGATCTTCCAACCGCCCTTGCCGGCCTCACCGCCCAACCGGACGCGGCTGACCGCCTGGCAGCTAGCCAGGTTTCCGCGCCGAGATGAACCACGCCCAACCGATAATCCGGCCGAGCCAGAGCTCGAGGGGCGACTGGATCGGCCAAGGTTCGCCGTAGACGAGGATGCCGCCCGGATGGGTGCCATACCGGCGCAGTTGCCAGCGGCGGTACAGCCTTCTCAGCTTCGGGATCAGGTAGAAGTAGAACTCCCCCTTGCGCGTGGTCAGGTCGTCGAATCGGCCGAAGAGGCGCCGGATTTCACCCCGCGTGTAGCACCGGGTGATCGGGTTTTCGACCGTCTGTTCGTCCTTGCCGCCCCATTCGGTCGCCCGGCCCAACCAATTCTCATCGCCGAAGGCACGGCCCTGCAGAATCCCGACGCACAGTCACATGTTGAACCAGTAATGCCACGAGCTCTTGCAATACAGCATGATCACCGCCTGTCCGCCGGGCTTGAGCACGCGGTAGACCTCGTCGATGGCGCGTGCCGTATCGAGCGTGTGGTGCAAGACACCGTTGGAATAGACGATGTCGAAGGTGTCGTCGGCGAGCGGCAGCGCCTCGGCATCGGCCTGCATCGCCTGGCACCCGGTCGCGCGGCCGCCCATCAGTTGGAACTTGGCCTGGGTCGCGCGAGCCCGGTCGAAGGTGATATCGGCGCTGGACATGACCGCGCCGTGACGGGCGAACAGCGCCGAATGACCTCCGGCGCCGGGTCCGACTTCCAGCACCCGTTTGCCGGCCAGCGTCGCGAGCGGCATCTCCACTGTCGCCATGTGGCCGCGCAACCGGAACATGTCCTCGAGATCGCCGATCCCTGCAAAAAGCTGATCGGCCGTGAGCGTTCCATCCACGTCCTCGTAAAGAGAGTCGTAGAGGGACTTCCAGAACTGGCGGATATCGTCCTTGGTGGCGGTCTCGGTCATGCGGGAACCGGATTCGGATGGCTTCGGCGGCGCACGCCCGCGCGGCCCCTCTCTATAGCCGGGGAAACCCTGTCGTGTCAGCCGTCCGCGGGAGCGACGCGGTGACCGCCGCGTTGTTCCGCAAGGTCCGCCAGTTAGCCGTCGATCCGGTGCTTCGGCAATGGACGGTGGGCCACGTCCTTGGCCGCTACCCCGGCGAACCGCCGTTCTCGCCCCACCGGCCCCCCTATCTCAACGGGTTCGGACCTTTCGTTCGGGAGCCGCCCGAGACGGATCTCAAAGGGCTGGAGGTAGGCCGCCCCTTGGCAGAGATCGCATTGCCGCTGCCGGGTGAGACGGTGCGGCTCCGACCCGGTGATGCGGACGACTTCGTCCGACAGTCGTTCGACGACATCGAAACGGCGCTCGCCATTCACCGATTCGCCTGGTTGCCGCTGTTGGGAGACCGCATCGATCCGGCCTGGGTGCAGGCTCTATGGACGGCTTGGCGAACAGCCCACGGGGAGCCGAACGACGGGTGGGCATGGCACCCTTATACGGCGGCGGAACGGGCGATCAACGTTCTGCGCTTCGCCCGGCGTCACGGTCTTCCCGGTCCACGTACCGATACGCTCACCGTGCTCGCCGCGCACGGTGCGGCGATCGCGGCGCGCCTCGAGTATTTCGGCGACCACCACACGTCGAATCATCTGGCCAACGACGGCCGCGGGCTCTACCAGCTCGGCCTTGCGCTGAGACTTCCGGCCTGCGCCGACCTCGGCGGACGTATTCTCGTCGAAGAGGCGGAGCGGATATTCTCATCGTCGGGCGTGCTGCGGGAAGGATCCAGCCATTACCACCTGCTGCTCACCCGGAACTATACCGACGCGTAGCTCGCAGCGCGGAAACACCGCCGGTCCGAAGAGGAGGCGCTGCGGGCGACCGTGTCGCGGACCCTGGCCGTCGCCTCCCGGCTCGCGCTTCCGGCCGGGGTACCGCTTGTTGGCGACATCTCGCCGGACTGCCCGCCCGATTTCCTCGGCGGCCTGCTTCCCGACGGCGACCTGTCGTCCGGTTGGAACGGCCTTCTTGACCCAGAGGAGCGCGACGCCCTGTCGGTGCTGATCGCCGAGACGAATCCAGTGAATGAAAATGATCTGACGGCCGACGGATGGTTGCGCGTGGACGCGCCGCCCTGGGCCGGCCTGTGGCACGCCCCACCGACGGGGTGGTCGGCGATGCCGGGCCACGGTCACCAGGATGTCGGGTCCTTCGAGGTCCACTATTGCGATGAAGCGGTGTTCGTCGATCCCGGGCGCGGCGCCTACGGCGAGACCGGTGAGGCTGCGTTCTACCGCTCGGCCGCAGCCCACAATTCCCTCACCGTCGATGGCCATGATCCCTATCCGCCGAACAGGCCCTATTACGATGATCGATTCCGCCGCCGGTGCTTGGCACGGCAGACGATGGTGTCGCTTTGACCCACCACGGCTTTGCACGGATTGGCGGCGTCGGAACCGTCGTCCGCCGATGGCGACTCGCGACCAACGGCTTCTCCGTCACCGATCAGGTTGACGGCCGCGGTGAGCGCACGGTCACGCGCAGCTTGGTGACATCCTTGCCGGTCGAGCGTGACGGCGATGCCGTCGTCGTTCGAGGCCGCGCCGCGACTTGTCGGGTCAGCGGCGATACACCCTTGCGGCTCGAGTCTGCGACTCGCTGGCGGGCCTATGGGGACGGCGAACCGGCAACGATGATCCGGTTCGAAGACCGAGCCTCCCTGCCGTGGACCGGAACCATCACGGTGGACGTCGTCTGATGTGCGGTATCGCCGATGTGTTCGTGCCGCGCGGCGCGGCGCCCCCCGTCGAGGACCCCGGTTCCATGACAGCGGCGATGCGCCACCGCGGTCCCGATGGCGACGGCCGATGGGCCTCCGCCGACGGGCGCTACAAGGCCGCCTTTGTGCGCCTGGCGATTATCGACCTCGCGACCGGCGACCAGCCGCTCGTCGGTGCCGGCGACCGTCTGGTGCTGATGGGCAATGGCGAGATCTACAATTACGTGGAACTGCGCGCTGACAACCCGGATTACGCCTACCGGACACAGGGCGACATGGAGGTCGTCCTGGCGCTCGCCGAGCGCATGGGGGACCGTTTCGTCGAGCCGCTCAATGGTATGTACGCCTTGGCGCTGTATGACGCCGATGCGCACCGCTTGGTCCTCGTGCGCGACAGGCTGGGGGTCAAGCCGCTCTACTGGGGGCGGCTCGCCGGTGGAGGTCTTGTCTTCGCATCCGAGGTCAAGGCGCTGTTCGCATCGGGATTGGTGGACCCCGCCGTGGACGAGGATGCGGTCTCGGCCTATCTCGCCCATGGGTTCGTGCCGGCGCCCCGTACCCTTTTCCGCGGGGTCGAGAAGCTGCCGCCCGGCTGCCAGCTGATCGCCAATGCCGCGGGCGATATCACCGTAGAACGGTATTGGCACGCCCGCGCAACGAAGGATCTTCCGCGCGATGCAAATGCCATCGAGGAGCATCTGGTCGCCGTGCTGCGGGAAAGTGTCGGGTTGCAGCTCCGATCCGATGTCCCGGTCGGCGCGCTGCTCTCCGGCGGCATCGACTCCGGCCTGATGGTCGCCCTTGCCGCCCAAGAGGCGTCTTCGCCGATCAACACCTATACGGTCAGCTTCGAAGGCGCTGCGGTCGACGAGGCACCCCTGGCGGAGAGCGTCGCCATCCGGTACGCCACCCGTCACCATAGCCTGAAGCTGCCAGCAGCGGCGGTCGCGGAGCACCTGCCGCGCCTGGCGTGGTACTGCGACGAACCGGTCAATGATCCGGCCCTACTGCCCAACGCGCTGATCGAGGAGGTCCTCGGCCGCGATCTCAAGGTGGCGCTGAACGGTACAGGCGGCGATGAGCTGTTCGCCGGCTACGGACGCTATTTCCGTCTCCCCGTCGAGCGCCGCTACCTGATGCTTCCCGGCTAGCTGCGCAGGAGTGTTGTTGAACCTCTGGCGCGCACCATCGACCCAATGACCGCCTGGCGGTTGCGCCGAGCGGCGTTGTTCGACCGAGACCGCGGCCGCTATCTGCACGACCATTCGACCCATTTTCCCGCACCGGTCCGCGCACTGGCGGGCAACAGCCAGCCCCTGCCCGAGCCGGCGCAGGCCGGTTTCTTCGCCGAGTTTGACGGCCCGGCGCAGACGGCGGCGCTCTATGCCGATATCGCCACTTATCTGCCGGAGGACCTGCTGACCCTCCTCGACCGCACGTCCATGGCCGTCGGGGTCGAGGGGCGCGTCCCGTATCTCGACCACCGCCTGGTCGAGGCCGCTTTGGCCGTACCACCGGACATCCGGACGCCGGGAGACCGACAGAAGGCGTTTCTGCGCCGCATTGCTGCGCGTTTTCTGCCCGAGGACGTCATTGCCGCACCCAAGCAAGGATTCGCCTCGCCCGTACCGGCATGGCTGGATGCCGGGTTGGAACCGCTGGCACGCCGTGTATTGACGGGACGATCCGCGTTGGAACGCGGCTGGTGGACCGCCGACGGCATCGACCGGCTGCTGGCCGATCCGCGCCGGCATGGATTCCGTGTTTACACGCTGCTGATGTTGGAACTCGCCGTCCGTATCCATGTCGAAAGCTCGCCCTCGTCCTCGGCGCCGGCGGACGGCCTGGAGGCCTTTGCCGATGCCGCCTGATGCGGGGTTCGCTCCGGTCAGCGTTATCGTCCCCGCTTTCCGCGCCGCATCTACCGTCGGGCGGGCCCTCGTCAGCATTGCCGCCCAAACGGCGAAACCGGAGGAGGTCCTGGTCGTCGATGACGGATCGAACGATGGAACGTTCGAAGCGGCGCGGGAGATGTCGCGGCGCATGGAAGGCGTCGAACTGGTCGTTATCCGCCAGGCCAGTGCCGGTGCCGGCGCGGCGCGCAACCGGGTGATCGCCGAGGCTCGTCAACCGATCCTGGCGTTCCTCGACGCCGATGACGAGTGGCTCCCCGAAAAACTGGAACGTAGCATCGCGGAGCTGGAAAAGGATGGCCGGGTGCTCGTCGCACACAACTACATCCGCGCCGGCGACCGAGACGAGACGGTGGTCGACTGTGTTCGAAACTTCGCAGCCGGTGACCCCTTCGTGTCCCTTTACCGGCGCGGTTACATCGCCACGTCGACGGTCGTCGCGCGGAAAGAAACGGTGGATGCCGTCGGCGGATTCGATACAGGCCTCGCCACCGGCCAGGATTTCGACCTCTGGCTGAAGATGCTTGCGCCACCGGGCACTCCGTTCGCGGTGTTTCCCGAAGCCCTCACGCGCTACCACATTAGTCCGTCCGGCATCACCGCCAACACGGCGCGCCGTCTGGCCTGCTGTCTAGATATTGCGGATCGCCATGCGCGGGCGCTGGCTGGCCGGCCGAGAGGCGTATGGCCCAGCGTCTGTTTCCGCACGACCGCCGTGCACTACGAGGCGATTCGCGCTTATGGGCGCACCGGTGCATGGGGTAAGGCGCTGAAAACGGTAGCCGAAGCCCCGCTGGCGCTGGCAGCGACCGTCGGCCGGTTGCGCGGTCGATGACCCGCCGCTATAAGGGTCGCCCCCACTCCGCCGGATAACGCTTTCGGCCCTCGATTTAGGCTTGCCGTGGACACCGTCACCGTCCTTGTCCCCGTTTACAACGAGGAAAAGACGATCCTGGAAATCCTCCAGCGGATCAGTGCGCAGCATGTCGAGGGCGTTACCTTCGAAGTGATTGTCGTCGATGACGGGTCGGCGGACCGGACGCCGGACCTCCTGGCCGCGCACCCCGACCTCTATGCGCAGAACGTCCGCATGCCGGTCAACGGCGGCAAAGGTGCCGCGGTGCGGGCGGGTCTTCGCGAAGCCACGGGCGACTTCATTCTGTTCCAAGATGCGGACCTCGAGTACGACCCGGCCGACTACGTGAAGTTGATGCGTCCGGTGCTCCAATTCGACGCCGACGTGGTCATGGGCAGCCGCGTCATGGCGCCGGAATACACCCGCGTCCACTATTTCTGGCACCTCGTCGGGAACCGTATGATCACGTTGATGTTCAACGTGTTTTTCAACATGACGTTCACCGACATCTACTCGTGCTACCTGATGTACCGGCGCGACCTGGTCGAACCGGAAGACCTGCGGTCCGACGGCTGCGACCAGCATGCCGAGATTCTTGCCTGGGCGGTCAAGGCCGCCGATGTCGTTTACGAAGTCCCGGTCAGCTACCACGGCCGCTCGTACGCCGAAGGCAAGAAGATCAAGGCCGTTCATGCGCTTTCGGTCTTCTGGATGATTCTCCGCCGAAGGTTCTCGCGATGACGGACATTCCACCGCTCACCGAAGAGGAAAAGGCGACGTGGCCGACCCGACCGATCGTGCCTTTGGAGACGCCCTTCGTCGACGACCGCGGCGCCATCCAGCCGCTGGTCGACCTGATGATGCGGAGTGCGGTGCTGATCACATCGAAGAAAGGGGTGGTGCGCGCCAATCACTACCACAAGACCGACTGGCACTATTGCTATGTCGTCGACGGATGCATCGAGTATTTCCATCGGCCGACAGGCAGCGATGCCGAGCCCGAGCGGCTCCTCGTCGAGGCCGGGCAGATGGTGTTCACGCCGCCGATCGTCGATCACGGCATGAAGTTCCCGGTCGATACGGTGTTTCTCGCGCTGTCGCGGAACCCGCGCGACCAGGAGTCCTACGAAGCCGACGTCGTCCGCATCCATATGATCGACTGACGTCCCGCCGAAGCCGACCGTGACTGAGACCTGTCATCGACGCAGCACCTGCCGGCTTTGCGGCAGCTCGGATCTCACGCTGGTCCTGGCGCTGACACCGACGCCGCCGGCCAACGCCTTCATTCCGGCGGATGCGCTGGACGAGCCGCAACCTGCCTATCCGCTCCAAGTCTTCTTTTGCGAAGGGTGCGGCCACGTGCAGCTTCTCGATGTGGTCGATCCGCACGCGCTGTTCGATCACTACGTCTACGTCTCCGGAACGTCACCGCTGTTCGTGCGCCACTTCGAGGACTACGCCGCCGATCTGCTGGCGCGCTACCGCGTGCGGCCGGAATCGTTGATCATCGATATCGGGTCAAACGACGGCACGCTTTTGAAGGCGTTCAAGGATGCCGACATGCGGGTTCAGGGAATCGATCCCGCCGTCGATATCGCCCGCGAAGCCGTCGCCGCCGGCATTCCGACGTTCCCCGGCTTCTTCACGCCGGCGATAGCCACGCGCATGGAGGAGGAGCGGGGCAGGGCAGCGATCATCACCGCTAACAATGTCTTCGCCCATATCGACGACCTCGCCGCGATCGTCGAGGGCATCCGCATCCTTCTGGCGCGCGACGGCGTGTTCGTCTTCGAGGTGTCGTATCTGGTCGACGTCTACGAGAAGACTCTGTTCGATACCGTCTATCACGAGCATCTGGACTATCACACCGTCGCTCCGCTACAGCGGTTCTTCGCATCCCAGGGCATGGAGCTGATCCGCGCCGAAAGGATCGACACCCACGGCGGCAGTCTCCGCGCCACGGTTCAACGCGCGGGCGGACCGCATCCGGTGGATACCTCCGTCGCCGACGCCATTGCCGCGGAGCAAGCCCTAGGCCTCGACCAAGCGGAGACGCTGAAGGGCTTCGCCGCCCGCATCGAGAGCGTCCGCGACGAGCTCAAGGCCATGCTCGCGGAGCTCAAGTCGGCGGGAAAAATCGTTGCCGGGTTCGGCGCTCCCGCCAAAGCAACGACGTTGATGCATCACTTCGGGATCGGACCCGACGTCGTCGACTTCATCGTCGATGACAGTCCCTGGAAGCAGGGTCTCTATACTCCCGGGCTGCATATTCCGGTGGTGTCGGCCGACGTCCTGTACGAACGCCGGCCGGACGCTGTCGTCATACTTGCCTGGAACTTTGCCGACTCTATCATCGACAAGCATTCCGCCTACCGCGACGGCGGCGGGCGGTTCATCGTTCCCCTTCCCCAACCGAGAATGGTCTGACCCGAATGCGTGAATTCCTGCTCGACTCTGACATCGCCGAAATCGCCGATCGCCTGTCCGACCGGGCGGGGGTGCTGGCGGGAAAGACCATCCTGTTGACGGGTGCCCGTGGGTTTCTCGGACGCTACTTCACCGAGGTGTTCGTTCGGTTGAACGAAACCATCCTTACCAAACCGGTCAGCCTGATCACCCTCGACAACATGATCACCGCCGGCAAGGAAGGTGCCGCCTTTCCCGACCGGGCCAACGTCCGCTTCATCCGGCACGACGTCACGGAACCTTTCGAGTGGGACGGGCCCCTCGACTACATCATCCACGCCGCCGGAATCGCCAGCCCGTTCTACTATCGCGCCTATCCGCTGGAGACGCTGCAGACGGCAGTCACCGGAACCCGCCTGATGCTGCTGTTGGCAACCCGCCTCGGCGCCCGGTTCACCTTCTTTTCGTCGAGCGAGATTTATGGCGATCCCGATCCCCGCCACGTGCCGACCGCCGAGAGCTATCGCGGCAACGTCGCCTGCCAGGGCCCGCGGGCGTGCTACGACGAAAGCAAGCGTGTCGGCGAGACGCTGAGCTACATCTTCCACACCAAGGACGGCACCCACACGAACGTCATCCGGCCATTCAATGTGTTCGGCCCCGGAATGCAGGAGACCGACTACCGGGTGCTGCCCAACTTCGCCAGCCGGATCAAGGGCGGCATGCCGGTGAACGTCTACGGCACCGGCAACCAGACCCGCACCTTTTGCTACATCACTGACGCCATGGTCGGCTTCCTGCGAGTGATCCTCGACGGCGTTGCCGGCGAGGCCTACAACATCGGCAATCCGAAACCCGAAATCGCCATGCTCGATCTGGTCCGGCGCATCGAGGCCGTGCGGGGAGTGCCGGTCGATCTCAACGTCGTCGAGTACCCGGACAGCTACCTGGCCGACGAACCCAACCGGCGGTGCCCCGACATCCGCAAGGCCCGATTGCAATTGGGCTTTGAACCGTCCGTCGATTTCGACGAAGGACTCCGTCGGTTCCTTGAGTGGTCGGACCGCAACTACACGGGTGAGGTCTAGTTGGCGGAGGCTCCTCTTCGGCTCGGACTGGTTGGTGCCGGCCGCTGGGGGCGGAACTATATCCGCACGATCGCCGAACTTGAGGACGTCGTCTTGGCTCGACTGGCGAGCCGGGCTCCCGATGCCGCCGCCCTGGCCGGCGATGGGTGCGCCGTCGCGGCGGACTGGTCCGAACTGATTACCGCCGGTGATCTCGATGGCGTGATTGTGGCCACGCCGCCGGCCACCCATGCCGATATTGTTCGAGCCGCTATCGAGGCGGACTTGCCGACGCTGGTCGAAAAGCCGCTGACGACCAGCTGGGCCGACGCCGAAGCCCTTCTGGCACTGGAGGAGGACCGCGGGGTCCCGGTGATTGTCGACCATACCTACCTCTTCCACCCAGGCTTCCGGGCGATGAAACAGGAGGCCCGGTCCCTCGGCGGTCTGCAGTCCCTGCGGACCGCGGGCGGGAATTGGGGGCCGTTTCGCGACGACGTTGACGTGCTTTGGGATTGGGGGCCGCACGACGTCGCCCTATGCCTGGATCTCGTCGGCGATCGCCCGGCGAACGTCGAGGCGTGGAGCAAAGACCGTCAATCCACGCCGGAAGGTCCTGGCGAAGTGATCGCGCTGAGACTGACCTTCGACGACGGTCTCGCAGCCGACCTTTGAATCGGCAACCTGATGGAGCATCGCACGCGGTTCGTCGCCGCGACCTTCGGCCGCCACGAACTGATCTTCTCGGACGAGGGCGGTGACGCGCTGACCCGCGCAGTGCACCTGGACAGCCCGCAGAGTGCCGCCGAGGAAGAACCAGCGAAGGCCATCCCCGTTGACGACACCCCGCCACTGACGGTCGCGGTTCAGGAGTTCGCCGAGGCCATTCGCCACCGATCGACGGACCTGTCCGGCTTGCGGCTTGCCGTCGACGTCGTATCGGTGCTCGAACGGTGTCAGACGGCATTGGGCCGTTAACCGGAGGCATTGTCGTGAGTGGCACACCGGCAGGGGCGGCGACCGGGAATGGGCCGAACGTTGTCTACAAGGGCCGTGATCTCGAAGCAACAGCCGGTCTCGACAACTACAATGCCTGGATCGTCGAAACCTTCAGGCCATATCTGCGCGGCCACGCCATCGAGATCGGTTCGGGCATCGGCACCTTTGCCGGTTTGCTCAGGCCCCACGTCGATCGATTGGACGTGGTTGAGCCATCGCCCAATCTGACGCCCGTTTTGGAGGCACGCTTCGCCGATGATGCGAGCGCGACCGTCTATTCCGCCACGCTCGAGGCCCATGTCGCCGCCATGGATGATGCGTGCCGCGACGCCGTTATCCTGGTCAACGTGCTGGAGCATATCGAGGATGATCGTGCGGCCCTGGCTGAGTTGTTCCGCATTACCCGCCCGGGGGGGGCACCTGCTGTTGTTCGTACCGGCGCTTCAGTTCCTGTTCAGCGAACTCGACCGCCAGTTCGGGCATTTCCGGCGCTATCGCCGAAGCGAACTCCGAGCCAAAGTCGGAGATGCGGGATTCGAGATCGGATTGGCCTGCTATTTCGACATCCTTGGAGTGGCGCCCTGGTGGCTCTTGAACACCGTCGGCGGCAAGACCGATTTCAACCCGAAAATGGTCCGGCTCTACGATGCCGTCGGCGTGCCGCTAACCCGGCTCGCCGAGCGGCTTCTTTCACCGCCCTTCGGCAAGAACGTTCTGCTGGTCGCCCGGCGCCCGAACTGACTCCCATGAATCGCGATGTGCGGACTGGCCGGTAGCACCGCGGCACGCGCCGACGTTCTCGACGCCATGGCGGCGCGCCTCGGCCATCGCGGCCCTGACGATGATGGCACCTGGCTGGAGCGCGACGGCGGCACGGGGTTCGCATTTCGCCGCCTCGCTGTCATCGACCTCGGCCCGGGCGGCCACCAGCTGATGGCCACGGACGACGGCCGGTTTGTCCTCGCCTACAACGGCGAGATCTACAACTACCGAGACCTTCGGCAGGAGCTGGAGTCCGCGGGAGAAACGTTCCGCTCGGCCAGCGACACCGAGGTGCTGCTCCGGCTGCTCGCCCGCGAAGGCGCGGACGCGGTGCATCGGCTTGTCGGGATGTTCGCCTTCGCGCTGTGGGACCGCGAGCGGGGCGAACTGCTGCTCGCCCGTGACCGGCTGGGCATCAAACCGCTGGTCTATGCCCCACTGCCGGGCGGTGCCATTGCCTTCGCCTCGGAGATCCGGGCGTTAGCCCGCCATCCGGGCGTCAACCTGAGCGTCGATACTGACGCGCTTTTGGACTATCTCGCCTGCCTCTACGTGCCGACGCCCCGGACCATCCACGCCGGCATCCGCAAACTGCCGTCGGGCCACCTGCTCCGCTGGCGGGACGGCGAGTTCGTCGTCGAACGCTACTGGCATCCGCACTTCGCCGGTGATCGGAGTCCCACCGTGGATGAGGCCGTCGACGAGCTGTTGCCGGTGCTCCGCCGTGCTGTCGCCGGGCGGATGATCGCCGATGTGCCGCTCGGGTGTTTCCTCTCCGGCGGCATCGACAGTTCGGTGATCGCCGCTTTGATGGGCGAGGAGTCGGCACGCGAAGGCGGCCCGCGCGTCCGCAGCTTCACGATGACCTTCGACGAGGCCGCCTACGACGAGCGCGATGCGGCGGCGGCCGTCGCCCGCCACATCGGCAGCGACCATGTCGAACTGGCGGCGAGCCCTGACCTCGCCGGCCTGCTCGACGACCATGTCGCCGCCTTCGGCGAACCGTTCGGCAACCCGACCGCTTTGCTGATAAACGACCTCTCGCGCAAGGCCCGCGAGCACGTGACCGTTGCCCTCGTCGGTGACGGTGGCGACGAGGTCTTCGCCGGTTATCCACGCTACCGGGGCGGACTGCTGGCTGAGCGCTACAGGCGCCTGCCGGCGTGGCTGCGCGAACGGGTGATCGCGCCTGCCACTCGGTTGATTCGAGAAGACTCGGAAGGCCGCCACGGCCGCCGCCGGGTGCGCGAGTTCCTGACCGGAGCCAATCTGGTCGACGCCGACATGTATGCATCGTGGGTCGAGTATTTCGACCCCGAGGAGCGCCGACGGCTGCTCGGCCTCGATGCGCGGCCACCCCGCCCCATCGCCGAGCTTTACCGTGACGCTCCGTCCGAACACCCGCTGGACGCCATGCAGCAGACCGATCTCGGTTCGTTCCTGCCGGGGAATCTGCTGGCCTACGGCGACGCCATGAGCATGAGCCATTCCCTCGAATTGCGTTTGCCGCTGATCGATCACCGGGTGGTCGAAACGGTGCAGACCTTCGCTCCGGACATCCGCTTCGCGAACGGTGCCAAGACCCTGCTCAAGGCTGTCGCGCGGCGCCTGCTTCCGGCCGAGATCGTCGAGCGGCCGAAACGGGGCTTCAACCCGCCGATGGGCGTTTGGCTGAAACACGATCTCAAGTCCCTGGTCGACGAGCGGCTGACGCCGGAGACGACCGCCGCCTTGGGCCTAGCCTGGGAGCCTGTGGCAAACCTACTATCCGAACACAGGAGCGGTCGGCGTGACCACGCCTTGAAGGTCTGGGCCTTGCTAACGCTTGATTCGTGGTGGCGGAATAGGCCGCAGCCGGTCCCGGCGCGGATGTAATGGAGAGGATTGCGGTGCCGGTTTTTGCGGCCCGTTTGATCTTGGAGGCGGCCATCTAGTCGACGCCGATTCAGGTACGCTCGCGGTATGGCGTGTTCAACGAACACGCCATTTTTTTTGCGCGAGAGAGACCCTGCGGTATATACGCCGGACATGACAGGATTTGCCGTCCTTTTCGCCGCCGTCGCCGGTGCCGCATTCGCCGCCACAGGCCTGTTGCTCCGTCAGCTTCGCCGCCGCGCCATTCTCGATCACCCGAACGAGCGCAGCAGCCACAGCCTGCCCACGCCGCGCGGCGGCGGCCTTGCGATCGTGCCCGTGGTAGTGATCGCATGGACCGTCGTCGGCGTCATGGGAGACGCGGCACCACCGATGTTCGTCGTCGTGGCCCTGGCTGTCGTCCTCGCCGTCGTGTTCTGGATTGACGACCTTCGCGGCTTGCCGGTGGCCGTGCGCCTTGCCGTGCAGGCCGCCGCGATTGCCGTCGTCCTCATCGCGGCACCGTCTGACCGAGCATACATCTCCGCGGCGTTGCCATCGGCGGTCGACCTGCTTCTCGCTGGAGTCTTTTGGCTCTGGTTCGTCAACCTGTTCAACTTCATGGACGGAATCGATGGACTTGCCGGCGGCGAAACCGCATCCATCGGCTTTGGCGTCGCCATCGTTGTCTTCGTCGGCGGTGTTGCCGGCAACCTTCCTGCCCTTGGCATTGCGCTCGCTGCGGCCGCATTGGGCTTTCTGATCTGGAACTGGCAGCCGGCGAAAGTGTTCCTCGGCGATGTTGGCAGCGTTCCCCTCGGCTTCGTGACCGGGTGGCTGCTCCTCGAGCTTGCCGCCCATGGCCAAGGAGTGGCAGCGCTGATCCTGCCGCTCTACTATCTCGCCGACGCCACCGTGACCCTGGCACGCCGCGCCGCACGAGGCGAGCGCGTTTGGCAGGCGCATCGCGAACATTTCTATCAACGGGCCGTGCAGCGCGGCCATAGTCATGCCGCCGTTGTCCGTCACGTGTTGGCGGTCAACGTCGTGCTCGTCGGCCTGGCCGCCGTTGCGGCAGCGGGCCGGCCCGGAATCGCTTTTGCCGGAGCGGTGCTCGCGGTGGGGACACTGCTGTTCTTCCTTGGTTGGCCCGGGGGCAACGGTTCGGAATGAACATTCTTTTCCTAACGGAAAATTTCCCTCCGGAAACCAATGCCGCGGCAACCCGTGTATTCGAACGGGCGTGCTATTGGGTGCGCTGGGGACACAAAGTCACCGTGGTCACCTGTGCACCCAACTTCCCGCGTGGGGCGTTGTTCCAGGGCTACGAAAATCGCTGGCACCAGACCGAGACCATGGCCGGCATACGTGTCGTGCGGGTCAAAACGTTCATCGCTCCCAACCGCGGGGTTGTCCGCCGGTCTTTCGATTTCCTCAGCTTCGGCATCAACGGGCTCATCGCGGCGCTGTTCGAAGCCCGCCCCGATGTGGTCGCCGCGACCTCGCCGCAATTCTTCGCCGCCGTCGCCGGGTACGGAACCGGCGCACTGAGACGGGTCCCCTTCGTGTTCGAGCTCGGCGATCTATGGCCGGCATCGATCGCTGCTGTCGGTGCCGTCCGAAACAGCCTGCCGCTGAAGATGCTGGAGTCGCTCGAGTTGTATCTCTACCAGCGCGCCGCCGCGGTGGTCGCCTTGACGGGCGCGTTCAAGGACAATCTCGCCGCCCGCGGCATACCGGCCGAGAAAATCGCCGTGGTGATGAATGGCGTCGATCTCGTCCGCTACGGACCGCGCCCGCGCGACGAGACTTTGGCGGATGAGTGGGGGCTCGCCGGCAAGTTCGTCATCGGCTACGTCGGCACCCATGGCATGGCGCACGCGCTCGGCAATGTCCTCGACACCGCCGAACGGTTGCGCGACGAGCCCGATATCCGGTTCCTGCTCGTCGGCGTCGGCGCCGGCGCCGAGCGCGAGGCGCTGGTTGGCGACGCGGCAAGGCGCGGACTCGGCAACGTTGTCTTTCAGGGCCTGCAACCGAAGGACATGATGCCGGCCATATGGAGCCTCTGCGACGTGGCCCTCGTGCACCTCAAGGATTCACCGGTGTTCGCCGGCGTTCTGCCGTCGAAGATATTCGAAGCCATGGGCATGGGACTTCCGGTGTTGTTGGCAGCGCCCCAGGGTGAAGCCAGCCGCGTCGTCGTCGGGGACCGCGCCGGACTCCATGTCCCGGCGGAGAACCCTGAGGCGCTGGCCGACGCTGCCAAGTCGTTGCACGCCGATCAAGAGAAGCGGGATCGACTCGCAAAAGCCAGTCTTGCCGCCGCGCCTAGCCACAGCCGCGAAGCCCAGGCTCGGGAAATGCTTCGGGTGCTGGAGATGGCCGCCGCGGGCGACGGTCACCGGGCTGGCGCCGCGTTGCCCGTACCCGGCCGATGAGCCGTATCCTCGTCACCGGCGCGAACGGATTCATCGGACAGGCGCTGTGCCCGGCGCTTGCCGCCGCCGGTCACGATGTCGTCGCGGCGGTGCGCGACGCTGGATCCGTGCAAGGCGAATCGAGGGTCGTTGTTCGTGCCGTCGGTGCAATCGGCCCCGACACAGATTGGACCGAAGCGTTGAACGGCGTCGACGCGGTGGTCCACCTCGCCGCGCGAGTCCATGTCATGGATGAACACGCGCGGAATCCGGAGGCCGAGTTCATGCGCACCAATGCCGCCGGCACGCGCCGGCTGGCCGAGTCCGCGGCGCAGGCCGGTGCGCGCCGTATGGTGTTGATGAGCACGATCAAGGTGCTGGGCGACGACACACCGACCGGACGTGCCTTTACCGAGGCCCATTCCCCGGCGCCGGAGGACGCGTATGGACGTTCGAAGCTACGGGCCGAGAAGGCACTGATGGAGATCGCCGGTGCAACCGATCTCGAACCCGTCATCCTACGGCCTCCGCTGGTCTATGGTCCGGGCGTCGGGGGCAACATGCTGGCGTTGCTGCGCGTCGTCGATCGTGCCCTGCCGTTGCCGTTCGGCGCGATCAGGAATTATCGCAGCCTGATTTTCGTCCGCAATCTGGTCGACGCGGTGATTCGCTCGTTAGAGATTCCCGCCGCCGCCGGAACCACCTTTGTCATCCGCGATGGCGAGGATTTGTCCACACCCGGGCTGGTCCGCATGCTCGCCGATGCGTTGGGCCGGCCCGCGCGCCTGCTACCGGTTCCCGTTTCCCTGCTTGCATTTGCGGGACACCTCACGGGCCGGACCGCGGCAATCTCCCGGCTCACCGGTTCGCTCCGCGTCGACGACGGGCTGATCCGCCGGCAACTGGGCTGGACCCCGCCTCAGACCGTGGTACAAGGGATCGCGGACACGGCGGCTTGGTACGCCGCGCACCGGGACCGTAGTGGATGACCGGATGTCGCGCCTGACACTGTTCAAGATTTCCACACGCGGGCAGATCGTCTTCGCCCACGACATCGTCATGGCCGCGGCGGCATTTCTGGTCTCGCTGTATCTGCGACTCGGCAACCAGTGGCTGACCTATTTCCCCGAGGCCACGCTGTTGCTGGCGACGGCGACGTTCGCCGGAATTGCCGCGGCGGCGTTTTTGCTCAACGGGCTCTATCGCGGTGTGTGGCGATACGCGTCGCTCAACGACATGCTGGCCATCGCCCGTGCGACAACGGTTACGATCCTCGTCTTCATTTTGGTGATGTTCCTGTGGACGCGGCTCGAAGCCATGCCGCGTTCGGTACCGTTCATCAACTGGTTCGTCCTCGCCGCACTGCTCGGCGGACCCCAGTTTCTCTATCGATCGTTCAAGGACCGTCGGCTCGAGTTCAAGCTCGAGTCTCAGGCGGAACGTCAGGTACCGATGCTGTTGGTCGGTGCCGGCGACGGTGCGGAGCTGTTCCTCCGTGCGCTCCGGCGGGGGCCCCGGCGGACGTACCGCGTGCTCGGAATCCTCGCCGAGAAGCAAAAGCGGGTCGGCCACCGAATCCATGGCGCGGCAGTGCTTGGAATCGTCGCCGATTTTGCGACCGTGGCAGAGCGGTTCTCGGGTGACGACCGGCCGCAGCGCGTGATCCTGACAAAGGACACCATGGACGGTGCCAAGGTCAGGACCCTGCTGGACGAAGCAACGCGTCTCGGCATGACCCTCGCTCGCGTGCCCCGGCTCACCGACTTCAAGACCGGCATCAGTGATACCATTGAGGTGCGGCCGGTGGCGCTGGAGGACTTGCTGGGCCGTCCCCAGACGCCGTTTGATCGGCACGCCATGCGGGCCATGGTCGATGGTCGAAGGGTTCTGATCACCGGCGCCGGCGGCAGCATCGGTTCCGAACTGGTGCGCCAGGTTTCGGCATTCGGGCCAGCCAAGCTCGTGCTTCTCGATTCGTCCGAGTTCAATCTATACGCCATCGACCAGGAGGTGCGGGAAAGCCACCCGGCCTTGGCCGCGCCGGCCGTGCTGGCGGACATCCGCGACCGCGATCGCATCGCCCGACTGTTTTCCGAGTTTCGGCCTGAGGTCGTGTTCCACGCGGCAGCCCTGAAGCATGTGCCTCTCGTCGAAGCCAATCCGCTGGAAGGGATGGCGACCAACATCCTGGGGACCGTCAATGTCGCCGATGCTTGCGTCGCCGCCAGTGCCGCAGCGATGGTGCTGATCTCGACCGACAAGGCGGTCAATCCGACCAGCGTGATGGGAGCCACCAAACGATTTGCCGAGATGTACTGCCAAGTCATGGACGTCCGCCGCGGTGGCGGCGGTGGTACGCGGTTCCTCACCGTCCGCTTCGGAAACGTTCTTGGCTCGATCGGCTCGGTGGTGCCGTTGTTCCAGCGCCAGATCGCCCAAGGTGGTCCGGTGACGGTGACAGACCCGGAGATGCGGCGTTACTTCATGACCATCCGCGAAGCCGTCGAGTTGGTCCTCCAGGCGTCGGCGATCGGACTGCGCGGGTCGGCGAACGAAGGCAAGATCTTCGTCCTCGACATGGGCGAGCCGGTGAAGATCGTCGATCTGGCCCGACAGATGATCCGGCTTGCCGGACTTGAGCCCGACGTGGACATCGAGATCACCTATACGGGGATGCGGCCCGGGGAGAAGCTCTACGAAGAAACCATTCACGGCGGAGAGACGACCGTGCCCACCGAATGCGTCGGAATTCTTCTGGCGGCGCCCCGCTCCGGCGATCTTCGCGAACTTAGTCGTGCGGTTAAGGCCATCACCAAAGGGGCCACGGCGTCCGACCGACCGTCGGTAATGGGGGTCCTGCGCCGCACGGTGCCCGAGTACAGTCCCGCCGACGAGGCACCACCACGCGCCGCCGCCGGATAGCACAGAAAGACACCACGCAACGTCACTCCCGGGGGGGGGAAACCATCGACATGTCACTGCCCATTCGCCGTGCCCTGATCTCCGTTTCCGACAAGAATGGTCTGGTCGCCTTCGGCCGATTTCTTGTCGAACAGGGAATCGAAATCCTCTCCACCGGCGGCACCGCCACGGCGCTCGCCAACGCCGACATTCCGGTGATCGAAGTCTCCGAGCACACCGGCTTTCCCGAAATCATGGACGGGCGGGTCAAGACTCTGCAGCCGAAGATCCACGGCGGGCTTCTGGCGGTGCGCGGCAATACCGAGCACGAACAGGCCATGACCGACCACGGCATCGCGCCCATCGATCTTCTGGTCGTCAATCTCTACCCCTTCGAGTCCACCGTCGCCGGCGGCGCCGGGTATGACGATTGCGTCGAGAACATCGACATTGGCGGGCCGGCGTTGATTCGCGCCGCCGCCAAGAACCACGCCTTCGTTACCGTGGTCGTCGACCCGGCGGACTATGGCCGCGTCATCGACGAGATGACGGCCAACGACGGCGCCACTTCGGATACCTTCCGGCGCGAGCTCGCCGCCACCGCCTATGGCCGTACGGCCGCCTACGACGCCGCCATCGCTGGCTGGTTCGACGGCGTTCTGGAGCGACCCTTCCCGCCGCGCCTCGCCTTCGCCGGTACTCTCAAGCAGACCATGCGTTACGGCGAGAACCCGCATCAGGCGGCAGCGTTCTATGTCTCCGGCGAGGGACGCCCCGGGGTGGCGATAGCGTCTCAACTCCAAGGCAAGGAATTGAGCTTCAACAATCTCAACGACACGGATGCGGCCTATGAACTCGTTGCCGAGTTCACCCCGCCCGCCGTCGCCATTATCAAGCACGCCAACCCGTGCGGCGTTGCCGTCGCGGATTCCCTCAAGGAAGCCTATGTCAAAGCCCTAGCCTGCGATCCGGTCAGCGCCTTCGGCGGCATCGTCGCGCTGAACCGGATGCTCGACGCCGAGACGGCCGAGGAGATCGCCAAGCTGTTCGCCGAAGTGGTCATCGCGCCGGAAATCGACGGCGATGCGCTCGACATCCTGAAAACCAAGAAGAACCTGCGTGTGCTTTCCGCCAGCGCGGTTCCCGACCCCGTATCGACCGGCATGACGCTGCGTTCACTGTCGGGCGGCTATCTCCTGCAAGGCCGCGACGATGCAGTCACGTCCGGCGAGCTGCGGGTCGTCACCAAGCGTGCACCGACGAATGCCGAGATGGCCGACCTGGAGTTCGCCTTCCAGGTTTGCAAACACGTCAAGTCCAATGCCATCGTCTACGTCAAGGACGGCGCGACGGTGGGCGTCGGTGCAGGACAGATGAGCCGCGTTGATTCGGCACGCATCGCCGCGTGGAAATCGGCCGAGGCGTCAGAAGCGGCAGGCCTCGGCGAGCCGTCGACGCGGGGCTCGGTCGTCGCGTCCGACGCCTTCTTCCCGTTTGCCGACGGGCTTCTCGCAGCGGCCAAGGCCGGGGCGACGGCGGTGATACAGCCAGGCGGCTCGGTTCGCGACGACGAGGTGATCGCTGCCGCCGACGAAAAAGGCCTGGCCATGGTGCTCACCGGCATGCGTCATTTCCGCCACTGACCCTGGCTGTGTGAAAACGCGAATACGTTTAGGATTCCCGTGCAGTCTTTGCGGGGGATCGGATGAAGCGTTTTGTAGAAGGGGTGGCACGGGACCAAGCGACGCTGTTTCCGGAGTGCCTT